>Ga0207756_100096_pt1 | contig 85211 bp, 75 predicted proteins | sample A23M1SouthBayCA_FD_187748 | JGI IMG/M metagenome (GOLD analysis project Ga0207756, IMG submission 187748) | Aerobic enrichment media microbial communities from Eden Landing Ponds, California, USA - A23 M1 (3) (SPAdes) | ecosystem: Environmental > Aquatic > Marine > Unclassified | place...
CGGCAGACTCGCTTTGCTCACGGTTCGCTCCGCTCACCGTTCGCATTTCCGTGGTCCTCACTCCGTTCGGACCACGATCCGCTCGTCTCCCGAGCCCTGCCTCGCTCCGCTCGGCAGGACTCCGTTCGCTCCCGCTCGCTGTCACCGAGGGCTCCCGTTGGTCGCCCTCGACAGCCGGATATCCTCGCTCGTTACACTCGCTCGGATAGAGCCGGCTCAGCGAACAGGACCGGCCCTCGCCCTTTCAGTCCGCCAGGTGGCGGCGGCTGACGCCCGGGCCACCGTCGGCGGATGGTCGGCCGGCCGATATCCCCAGGCATCCCGGCCCTCTGGACAGCCGTATGCCTGGCGGACTGAAAGGGCGGGCCTGTGGAGGTTCGAGCGGAGTCCTGCCGAGCGGAGCGAGGCAGGGCTCGGGAGGCGAGCGAAGCGAGTCTCCCGGTGCGAGAACCTCCGACAGCCGAACGGGGAACGGAGTGACCCGTGAGGCGGGGTCGTGGTCGCTGAGGGGCCCCTATCTGAGGGAGCGAAGCGACCGAAGATATGTCGCTCAGCGGCCACGAGCCCGGTGAGGGCTTTCGGGGCGGCCTGCGGTCACGCGGCTGTCGCTACGTGAGTGAAAACGAAACGCGAAAAGCGAAGATCCGCCGTCTAGAGCAGCCCCGTCTTCTGGAGCTTCATCAGGTCCTCGGTGTCCAGCGTCTCGCCGTCCTTGAACTTCTGGTAGATCTCCTCGGCCTCCTCCTTGGCGTCCTCCTTCTTCTCCTGGCGCTCGGTCTTGCGCTCTTCTTCCTCTTCCTTGTCGAGTTCGCGCAGGCGCTTCTGGACGCGGACGAAGTCCTCGTGGTGGCGGTCGGCGGCCTCCTGGGCGTCGACGAAGAGTTCGTGCATCTCGTCGGCCTCGTCGCGGATGTCGTCGGCCTCCCGGTAGGCCTCGATCATCTGGTTGTGGTGCTCCTGGGCCTCGTCGGCCAGGGAGGTCACCTTCCGGTGGTGCTTGGAGGCCTCGGATCGGACCTGCTCGGCCCGCTCTTTGAGCTCCTCGAGGTCGCCGCTGTTCTCGAGTTTCTCCTTGCGGGACTGGTACTCCTCGCGCTTGTCCTCGATCTTCTCGATGAGTTCGCGCTCGTCCTCCGCGGAGAGCACCTCCGTCTGTTGCTTGAACTCGAGGTCCTCGATCTCCTCCTCGAGGGTGTCGAGGCTCTTGCCGTCCTCGAGCTCGAGGGACTCCTTCTCGTCGTCGACCTTGTCGAAGAGCTCGTTGGCCTTCGCGTTCAGCTCGTTGCGCTGTTCCTTGTGGGCCTGGACCAGCTCGTTGAGCTCGTCGCGTCGCTCCCGGTGTTCCTGGGCCTCGTCGACCTTCTCGCGGGTCTCCGCGTTGAGGTCGTCGCGCTTGGACGCGCGCTCGGAGGCCATCTGGTTCAGCTCGTTCCGCCGGTCGCGGAGCTGGCCAGCTCGCTTGATCAGTTCGCCCTTTGACTTGGTCTCGAGGTCCTCTTCGGTGAGGTCCACGTTGTCCGCTTCGTTCAGTGTGTCTACGTCTGCCATGTGTTCGATCGTGCCTCTGTGCCATACTGCACTGGTGGGCCGGCGATCGCTCGATACGGGGGACACCGTGCGACAAGGAGTGCGTGTCGGTTCCTCCGGGAGCGATACGACCGGCGTGCCAGTGACGTTCTGGGTACTCCATCGTTCAGCCCGGGCATTTGTAAAGGTACCGGTGGTTCCCCGTGAAAACCGGTCGCACGGGGCCGCTACCGCCGTGATAGCGCTCCCCACACCGGTGGAAGTCTTCGGCACGACCCCCGAGGGACGATCGCCGATCGAGACGATCCCGGCCGTCACCGCCAGAGCGACAGGTCGTAGCTGTTCGTCGCGGTGACGTCCTCGGCCCGGAACTCCAGCGTCAGCCGTTGTGCGTCCGCCGGAACGTCGACCGTCCCGCCGTCGGCCCGCGCGAAGGAGCCGACTTCGACCGGCGTCGACCCGCTCGCGTCGCCCGCCGTCCAGGCGACCGTCCCGGTCCTGGGCGATTGCGTGTCGTTGCAGACGGTCACGTCGACGGCGTCCCCGGTCGGCGGGCCGTCGAGCACTGCCTGGAGCGGCCGGAACGTCGACGCGACCGCCGCGAACGCCGGTTTGCGCTCGCCCTCGGCCGTGAGAACGCCCATCCCCCCGGCGACGTCTGCGTCGAGGAGCGAATCGAGCACGATCGTCCCCACGCCCTCGCGCCGGAGAGCGTCCAGAACAGTCCGCACGATCCGGGCCTGGGCTCGCTGGGTCGAGTCGGGAGCGAGGGCGTCGACGGCCGGAGCCGCGGTTGGCCCGGCGGCGACCGCGTCCGCGAGCAGATCCCGATCGAGTCCCGCGACCGCGTCGTCAGTCGGGCGGGCGAGCGATCCCGCGCCGGTCGCGCCGACGATCTCCCCGAGCGTCGGGTACTGCTCGAGGAGCCACGCGACGTCCGTCTCGCCGAGATCCCGCCAGCCCGGGTAGCAATGGAGCGCGTCGGCCCCGCTGCCGGGTGGCCCAGTCACGGGGAGGACGGCGGCGTCTGAGGGCAGCGACCCCGCCAGCGCCTCGGCCTGGGGGTGGTCGGCGTCGGCGCGCCACGCCCGCCACCGGTAGCGGAGCTTCTCGAGCGTGCCGCTACCGGTCACGGGGCCACCGACGTCGACGGGGTCGTCGTGGACCCCCCAGTAGACGATGCTCGGGTGGTGAGCGCGCGAGCGTGCGAGCGCTCGCGCCAGCGTCCGGCCACGCTCCAGGTCGATCGGCCCCGGTCCGGTCAGCGGGAGGTCCTGCCACAGCAGCAGGCCGGCGTCGTCACACGCCCTCGCCAGCCGGGCGGTCGGTACGTGCGAGCGGGCCCGGAGCAACGAGGCGTTGGCGTCCAGGGCGTGCTCGACGACGGCATCGGGGTCGGCCCCCGGGGGGACCACCACGCCACGGGGCCGGTGGCGGTGGCCGTTCAACAGGAGGTCGCCGCCCTCGCGGTCGACGGCGACGAGGCCGGTCGTCGCGCTGCGCTCGTGAGCGCCGAGCTTCGCCCGGACGGTGTAGCGGTACTGCCGGCCGAGCTCCCGGGGCCACCACCGCCGCTCGTTCCGCACCGGGACCGAGGCCTCGACGCGAACGCGCTCACCCGGTCCGGCCGAGACGCTCGTCCGCTCCATCGACCCGCCGCCGCGAAACCCCTCGGGCCGCAGCGAGAGGGTGAGATCGTCCTCGACACCGCCCAGGGAGTCCACGGTCGCCGCCACCTCGATGTGGGACTCCTCGTCGTCGGCGACCCCACGAACTGCGAGGCCGTGGACGTACGTCCCGGGAACCGCCTCGACGTCCACGCCGCCGCGGATCGAGGGCGTCCGGACCCGGGCCGGCACCGCCCCGCTGGCCTCACGGCCGCGAAAGCGGTCGGTCGGCGCCGAGCAGACCACGACGAGGTCGTTCTCGGCCATCGGCTCGAAGGGCGCCCTGATGGGACCCGCCCAGTCGCCGCTCGCGACGTGCTGGCCGTTGCACCAGACGGTCGCCGTCGCCCAGACGCCACGGACCGTCACCAGCCCGCGTTCGACGTCGGCGTCGCGAGGATCGGGGAAAGTCGTCCGGTAGGCTGCGTGCTCGGCACCGGCGAGGGTCGATGGCCGTCCCGGAAGGGTGACGGGTTCCCAGCGGTCGGGGGTCGGCGGTCCGGTGCCGTCGGGACCCGTCGGCGACTCGACGACCGCGCCGCGCCACTCCAGACTCATTCGAGTCGGGTGGACTCCCCGGGGAGACAAAAAGGTGGGTACGGCCGACGCGCTCTGCCGGCTGTCGAGGACGGGGCAGGTCGAGGAAGAACGGATGGCGAGGCAACGCGTGGCGGCGGAACGGTGGGTGACGGAACGCGCGGCGGCGGAACGGTGGGTGACGGAACGCGCGGCGGCGGAACGGATGGCGACGGAAGGCGTGGCGCCGGAACGGAGCGCGGCAGGACGAACGACGGCTCGGACGACCAGTCAGTCCTCGACCTCGATCGAGTCGGCGCCGGGCGCGTTGTCCCGGACGCTCTGCATCCCCTGCTTGGCCTTCTGCTTGGAGGCGTAGCCCTCGCCGGAGTCCGCGAGGATCTGGCCGTTGCGGTGGCGCAGGCGCCAGCGCCACTCGTCGGCGTTGTCCTGGAACAGCTCGTAGGCGGCGGGGTCGTACTGGAGAGTATCCGCCTCCGGCGCGTACCGGGCGAGGCGCTCGACGGCCTCCTCGAGGGTGGACTCGCGGGAGTAGCCCTGCCCGCTGTCGGCGACGAGCTCGCCGTTGGGCGCGACGAGCCGCCAGCGCCAGTCGCCAGCCTCGTCCTCGTAGCGCTCGTAGCGGTCGGCGTCGGTGGCGTGCTCCCGGACGCTCTCGATCCCGTCTCGGGCGTTCCGGCGGGAGGCATAGCCCTCACCCGAGTCCGCGAGGATCCGGCCGTTGCGGTGGCGCAGGCGCCAGCGCCACTCCCCGCCGGCGTCCTCGTAGAGTTCGAAGGCCGCGGGTTCGTAATCCAGCGTGTCTGCCTCGGCCGCGACGGTCCGCATCCGCTCGACGGCCTCGTCGACGGCGGCGCGTCGGGAGTAGCCCTCGCCGGGATCCGCGATGATGTTCCCGTTGTCGTGGCGGAGCCGCCAGCGCCACTCGTCGGCGCTGTCCTGGTACACCTCGAACGTCGCATTGCTGCCGGCGTCTTCGTCCTCGGCGTCGGTGGACACTGCGCCGAACTGGAAGCCGTTGGCCTCCTCGTCGGTCGCGTCGGTCGCTCCCTCGGCGTCCGGCGCCGACGACGAAGCCTCGGCCTCCGACTCCGCCGAGGCTGTCTCGGTGTCCTGCTCCGTCGACGAAACCTCGACCTCCGACTCCGCCGAGGTTGTCTCGGCGTCCGGCTCCGCCGACTCCGTCTCCGCGTCCTCGTCCTCCGGCGCGGCGTCCTCGTCGCTCGACTCCTCGTCCTCGGCCGGGGCGGACGCCAGCACTTCGACCTCGGCCTCGGGAGCGTTGGCCTTCACGCTCTGGAGGCCCTGGCGGGCCTTCTGGCGGGTGGCGTACCCCTGGCCGGAGTCGCCGAGGACGTTCCCGTTGTCGTGGAGGAGCCGCCAGCGGTGTGCGCCCCGGCGGTCCTGGTAGAGCTGGAAGGTGGCCTTGCTCCCGTCGGCCGCCACCGGCTCGGATGGCACCTCGGGCTCGACGGTCCCGGAGGACACCAGCGGATAGAGGAAGATCGTGAGGATCTGGAGTGCGACGCCGGCGCCGTAGCCCGCCATCACGACGGCGCTCATGTCGCCGGACGCCCAGTTCCAGTCGTCGGGATAGAAGACGTTGAACGCGACGGCGGCGCCGACACAGATCAACAGGCCCACGAGGGCGAGCCAGAACGCCCGTGCCTGCAGCGGCAGGAAGTAGACGACGCTGAGTACAACCAGCGGTCCTGCGATCAGCGCCAGCGTGAACGCGACCCGGCGGAGCAGCCAGAAGGTCTCGGTACCCCGCTCGTAGGAGGAGGCGACGAGGAAGAGCACGAGCCCGACCAGTGCGAGGAGTGCACCGAGGAGGAACGCCCAGTAGCCCGTGACGTGGTCCGGCTCCAGTGGTTCCCCGAGGTGCGTGCGATACCAGCCGCCGAAGAGTCCGTCCGTTGCCATCGATGATCCCTCATTGTGAATACACCACAAGCGTGAATATAAAAGGTGGGGAGCGGAGGCGCCGGCGATCGCCGGACGCCGCCGGGTGCGGACCGCTGTGCGGTCACAGGCGAGCGTGGGAACCTGGCGTCAGCTGCGATCGGATCTGACGGATCGACAGACACGTGAGCGGCCAGGACCGGGGATCGACACACCCCACGGGAGCAAGCGGTCCGCCGATCACCGCCCCATCGCGACCGGAGCAACACTCCTCACTCCGGAGGCGTCACCGCGATCTCGACGGTCACTGGGGCCCCGTCGGCCACCGCCTCGACCAGCGACCGGTCGAGGTCGCTGGCCGCCGCGTCGGCGGCGACGGCGACCGTGCGGTCGTCGACGTAGTCGCTGGTCCGCCAGACGGCACTCCGATCGCTGTCGAAGAGCAGCTCGGGGGAGCCACTCGCGACCACGGTGTCCGTGTGGCCCCCGGCGGTGAACGTGGTCTGGATACGGGCGCCGGCCCGACGACAGGCCGCGACGAACTGCTCACCGAAGTCGGCGGGCGCCCGGTCGGCCTCGACGGCGAGGATGCAGTCGCCGGCGGGCGTGAGGTAGTCGTCCGTCGTCACTTCGAGCGTCGAGTCGTGCGTGGCGGCGACGTGCTCGTGGCCCGTGGCGTGGATTACCTCGACGAGCCGGTCGTCCGTCGCCCTCGTCTCTGTCGGGTCCCCTGCTCCCATCGACTCCCGATCGGGAGTCGTCGGGGAAGAGTGCCGCGGTTACACGCGCTGGAACGGGGAGGGATGGGCCGGCGGTTCGCCGGATCAGTGTCGCTGTCGGTCCTCGGCGTCGTCCTCGGAGAACAGCACCGTGACCGTCACCGCGCCGCACTCGCACTCGTAGGCCCGGCGGACGCCGTCGGGGGTCTCCATTGTCAACATCCGGCGGTCCTCGGATAGCTCCCGCTCGCACTCCGGCGCCGAACACACGCTGGCGAGATGCTCGAGCATGACTCGGTCGAGGCAGGGGCGGGTGGTGAAGCCGAGCCAGACCCGGAGCGGAAGTGAAAGTGGCACTGCCGGCGGACGGGGCTCGGGACGACCCGACATCCCTCGGCGCGCAGCCCGGCAGCCAGCAAGAACCGACCGCGGGCGACGGGACCCGACCCCTGCTTGCGGGAGTCCCGATCCCGACCCGAGGCCACCTTTTTGCCCGACGACGCCGACCAGTGGGGTATGTCCGTCAGCTTCGACTTCGGGGGCACCGTCGCGGTCGTGACCGGCGCCAGCGGCGCGCTCGGCAGCGCGGTCGTCGAGCAGTTCCGCTCGGCTGGGGCGACCGTGGCCGCGATCGACGTCGTCACGCCCGACGCCGAGGACGCGCTGCTCGACCTCGACGAGCGGACCCACTTCTACGAGGCCGACCTCACGGACGAGGACGAGGTCGCCGACACCGTCGACGCCATCGCCCGCGACCTGGGGCGGATCGACCACCTCGCGAACGTCGCCGGGACGTGGCGCGGCGGCGACCCGGTCGCCGAGACGCCCGTCGACACCTTCGACCTCCTGTTCGCGGTGAACCTCCGGACGATGTTCCTCACGTCGAAGCACGCGATGCCCCACCTGCGGGAGACAGCGGGCGCGATCGTCTCCGTCAGCGCGCGCTCCTCGCTCTCCGGCGGCGAGGGCGACGGCCCCTACCGTGCTGCGAAAGCGGGCGTGCGGCTGTTGACCGAGACCATTGCGGAGGAGGAACTGGGTGCCGTTCGCGCCAACGCCGTGATGCCGAGCGTGCTGGACACGCCGATGAACCGGGAGATGATGGAGCCGAGCGACGAGTGGGTCGACCCCGCAGACGTGGCGCGGACGATCGCGGTCCTGTGCTCGGACGCGACGCCGGTCACCAGCGGGGCCGCGGTGCCGGTCTACGGGGAGGCCTGACAGGCTGATCCGGAGCGGTTCGAGCGAGCGGAGCGCAGCCAGGGGACACGCAGTGACTCGCCGTCCGCGATCGGCTCGATTCCGCATCGCTCGGGAATGGTACCGAGCCGAACGTTTCGGCCGTAAACCTACGGTGATTTTATATAATCCGACGGGTATCAAGCGCACATGGTACGACGTGTCGACCGACGCACGGTGCTGACCGGAACCGCAGCGGGACTGACGGCGGCCGTCGCCGGCTGCATCGCCGGGGACGACGACGGCGATGACGACGACGGTGGAGACGACGGCGGCGACGGAGGCGACGGCGACGGCGGAACCGGCATCCCCGGCAGCGAGGCGGGACGGACCGTCCGGCTGGGCGTGCTCCAGCCGGTCACGGGTGACCTCGGGGACCTCGGTAGCCCGATCCGGGACGCCGCGATCCTGCCCGGCAGCCAGCTCGAGGGCGAGGTCGACGTCGAACTCGACATCCGCGACGAGGACAGCGAGTCGACGCCGGAAGCGGGGATCTCCGCGGCCAACGCCCTCGCGAACGCCGGCTACCCCGCCGTGACCGGGGCGGCCTCCTCCGCCGTCACCCAGAACGTGGCCCAGAGCGTGTTCATCCCGCAGGGGATCGTCGCGTGCTCCCCGGCGAGTACGTCCCCCGCGATCACGGAGATGGACGACGACGACTTCATCTTCCGAACGGCCCCGAGCGACGCGCTGCAGGGGGAGGTCATGGCACAGGTCGCCTACGAGGAACGCGACCTCGAGTCCGCGGCCACCTTCCACCTCAACAACGAGTACGGCGAGCTCCTCTCGGAGTCCTTCGCCGGTGCGTTCGAGGACCTCGGCGGCACGGTGCAAAACGAGACGCCCTTCGAGGGCGAGCAGCCGTCCTACACCAGCCAGCTCGACAGCGCGCTCTCGGGCGACCCCGACCTGCTGGTCGTCATCGGCTACCCCGCGAGCGGGACCCAGATCTTCCGGGACTACTACGCGGACTTCTCCGCCGACCGGACGGTCATGGTGACCGACGGGCTCCAGTCCTCGGACCTGCCGGGGAACGTCGACAACCCCATGGAGAACGTGCTGGGCACGGCACCGCTGGCGACCGGGCCAGCCGTCGATGAGTTCACCCAGCTCTACGAGGACGAGTACGGCCGTGCGCCCGGCGTGTTCAACGCCCAGGCGTACGACGCCAGCGCCGTCCTGCTGCTCGCGAACGTCGCCGCGGGTGAGAACGACGGCGCCGCCGTCCGCGACCAGCTCCGGACCGTCGCACAGGGGGAGGGCGAAGAGATCACCCCGAACTCGCTGGCCGACGGCATCGCGATGGTCGCCGACGGGGAGAACGTCAACTACCAGGGAGCCTCGAGCCCCGTGAGCTTCGACGAGAACGGCGACCCCGCCGCCGCGACGTACTCCATCTGGGAGTTCGGCGACGGCGGCAGCGTCGAGCAGGTCGACACCGTCGAGTTCGGGAACTGAGCGGACCGGCGCCGGTAGGCCGGTCGGAACCGGCCCGCCTCGAGGGGCGTGGCTGTTCTCGTCGCGCGATCGCGTCGGAGCGTTTGCCAGGCGTCCGCGGCGCGAGGCGGGGACGCTAGGCCGTCGACCTCACCCGCCGAGGAAGTCCTGGCGGACCTGCTCGTCGGCCAGCAGGGCGTCCCCGGCGTCCTCGTAGCGGTTTTGCCCCTGGACGAGCACGTAGCCCCGATCGCAGCGCCGGAGTGCCTCCTTGGCGTTTTGTTCCACCATCAAGATCGCCGTGCCGTCGTCGTTGATCCGGTCGACGCGGTCGAAGAGGTCGTCGACGAGCTCCGGAGCCAGCCCGGCGCTGGGCTCGTCGAGCAGGAGGAGGTCGGGGTCGAGCATCAGCGCCCGGCCCATCGCGACCATCTGCTGTTGTCCGCCGCTCATCGAGCCCACGGTCTGGCCCGAGCGCTCCTCGAGGATGGGGAAACGCTCGTAGATCCGCCCGATTCGTCCCTCGGGCACCGAGTCGAGGATGTACGCGCCCATCTCGAGGTTCTCCCGCACCGACAGCGAGGGAAACACGTTGTCGGTCTGGGGAACGTAGCCGATCCCGCGACGGATGATCTCGTCGGGCCGCAGGCCGCTGATCTCCTCGTCCTCGAAGCGCACCGACCCGCTCATGTACGTCGTCAGGCCGAAGACGGTCTTCATGACCGTCGACTTGCCGGCGCCGTTGGGGCCGACGATGGTGACGTACTCCCCGCGATCGACGGCGAGGTCGACGCCGTCGAGGATCTGGAGGTCGCCGTAACCGGCGTCGAGGGCAGCGACGGTGAGCATCGCGTCTCCCGTCATACGTCCTCACCCAGGTAGGCCTCGATCACGCGCTCGTCTTCCCGGATTGTTTCCGGTGGGCCCGCCGCGAGCACGTCGCCCTGGTGCATCACGATCACCCGGTCGCAGTGTTCCATGATCAGGTCGATGTCGTGCTCGACGAGCAGGAACGTCCGTCCCTGCTCCCGGAGCTCGTGGACGTGGTCGAGGAGCTTCGTCTCCAGGGAGGGATTGACGCCCGCCATCGGCTCGTCGAGCAAGAGTAACTGGGGGTCGGTCAGCAGTGCCCGCGCGAGCTCGAGGAGCTTGCGCTGCCCGCCGGAGAGCGCGCTCGCGTACTCGTCGGCGAGGTGGTCGAGTTCGAAGCGATCGAGCGTGCGCCAGACCTCCTCCGCGACCTCCCGCTCCTGGGCGACGACGCGGCGGCGGGTGCCCGGAGCGACCGACCACAGCAGCGACTCGCCGCGCTGGCCCGGCGGGGCGACCATGAGGTTCTCCAGGACCGTCATCTCGGGGAACTCCCGAGTGATCTGGAAGGTCCGGACGGCGCCGGCGCGGGCGACCTTGTGTGGCGCGAGACCGGTGATCGGGCGGCCGTCGAAGTGCACCGAGCCGGCGTCGGGCCGGAGGAACCCGGTCACGAGGTCGAACGTCGTCGACTTCCCCGCGCCGTTGGGGCCGATGAGGCCCGTGATCGATCCCCGCTCGACCTCGAGGTTCACGCCGTCGACGGCGGTGATCCCGCCGAAGCGCTTGGTGAGCCCGTCGATGGACAGGATCGGGTCCCGCACGTCGGTGGCGTCCGGCTCGACCGGCCCACCGCGGGCGTCGGACTCGCTCCCGGCGGCGTCCTCCCCCGCGGCTCCGCCAGCAGCGGCGTCGGTACCGGTGGGGTCCCCGGTCGGCGCGTCACTCATCGTTCCCACCCCCGGGTCGGGAGAGATCCGTTGCCGCGGCCAGCTCCTTCCGGTGTCCCAGCAGTCCGTCGGGCCGCTTGAGCATCAACACGATCAGCACGACGCCGACGAACATCCGCTGGAACAGATCGATGTTGCCCAGGGCGTAGCCGATCAGCGGCATCACGTCGCCCTGCACGATCGGGGTCAGCCCGTCGTAGAGCGTGTTCGTGCCGGGGACGTCCGTGTGCTCGCTGATCACGCTCTCGAGCATCCGCGGCCCCTGCAACAGCAGGCCGACGAACGCGACGCCGCCGACGATCGAGCCGGCGTTCGAGCCCGAGCCCCCGACGATCAACGCGACGAACACGTAGAAGGTCAGGATCGGCATGAACGCGTCCGCGCTCACCGTAAACCGGCTGGCCTGCCAGAGCATCCCGCCCAGTCCCATCAGCGAACAGCCGATCACGAAGCTGTAGATCTTCGCGCGGGCGGTGTGTTTCCCCAGCGCCTGGGCTGCCCCCTCGTCCTCCCGGATCGCCTTGAGGATCCGCCCGAAGGGGGAGTACGCGATCCGGGAGAGGAGGACGTACACGAGGACGACGGCCACCACCAGCACGAGCGCGTAGGCACCGCTCATCACCGTGGTGCGCTGGACGTCGAGCCAGCTCCCGAACTCGAAGAGCTGGGCGCCAACGAAGGTGGGCTCGTCCCGTGGTGACCCGCCCTCCGTGAGGAACTCGTAGACGTACTGCTGGACGCTTGGCACCTCGACCGGCGCACTGCCCTGCAGGCCGATCCGGTCGCCGAATAGCCGGTGGCTCGCGAGCCACTGGGATTTCATCAGCAGGCGGACGATCTCGGCGATGCCGAGGGTGACGATCGCGAAGTAATCCGCCCGGAGCCGCAACGCGGGCAGCGCTGCGAGGAGGCCGAGCAGCCCCGCGGCGACCATCCCGGCGATCATCCCCGCCCAGATCGGGTAGCCCATCCCGACCTCCCCGCCGCCGGAGACGATCGCGAGCGTGAACACGGCGACCGACATGAACCCGGCGACGCCGATGTTGAAGAGCCCGGCGTACCCCCAGTGGAGATTCAACGCCAGCACCAGGATGCTGTAGGCGGCCATCAGGAACGTCACCCGCACGAGCGTGTTGACCGTCCCGTTGGTGTCCAGTCCCTGTCCCCACGCCAGGACGTAGAAGAGGACGTAGATCCCGAGCACTGCGGCGACGATCACGACGGCATCGGCCTGCCAGCGTGGCAGTCGCTCCATGGAGGATCGGACGCGATCGCCGACCGCGCCGACGCGCCCGCCCAGCCCGTCGGAGGCACCGCCGTCGCCCGGGCGATCCGGGCTCATGCCGTCTCCACCCCGCCGAGCAGGCCCTGTGGTCGGAAGATCAGGATCAGGATCATCAACAGGAAGGCGGCGGCCGTCGTCAGGTTGCTCGGCACCCAGACGATCGACACCTGGCTGACGATCCCGATCACGAGTCCGCCGAGCATCGCACCGTAGATCGAACCGATCCCGCCGAGGATCACGCCGGCGAAGATCGGCAACAGGAGCGTCCACCCGCGGGTGTAGACGATCGTTCCCGTGTTGAGCACGATGAGGTAGCCGGCGACGCCGGCCAGCGCGGCCCCGATCACCCAGGTCGCGAGCACGACGCGTTCGGTGGGGATGCCGGTGATCTTCGCGAGGTCACGGTTGTCCGCCATCGCGCGCATCGCCGTCCCCAGCGTCGTGTGCTGGAGGAGGACGTGGACCAGCACCATCAACACGATGGCGCTGGCGACGAGGGTCAGCTCGTGGTGGTCGAAGGTCGGGCTGGTCACCCCGAGTTCGAACGTGTGCTCGGCCGGCGTCGCGGGCACGCTCCGGTTGGAGGTCGTGAAGACGAACGCCAGCAGGTAGCGGAGCACGAACGCCACCCCCACGCTCGCGATCAACAGCGCGATCGCGGACTCGCGTCGGAGCTTTCGGTAGACGAACCGGTCGGCGGCGAGCGCGATCACCACCGTCACGAGCGCGGCAACCACCAGCCCACCCACGATCGCCACCGGCGAGCTGTCGATCGCCATCCCGATCTCGCCCGGCGGCGGGTCGTTGTTCGGCCGGACGAGCAGGAGCTTGCCGAGGTCGTAGGTCCCCCAGCCGGCGACGACGTAGGCCGCGCTCCAGCCCGAGAACGCGCCTGTCGTCAGCAGGTCGCCGTGGGAGAAGTTCGCGAAGCGCAGGATGCTGTATGTCATCGAGAGGCCGATGCCGGCGAGCCCGTAGATCAGGCCCACGACGATCCCGGCCCAGAGATATCGCTGGAACTGTGAAACGGTCACCGACCCGTTGTAGAGCTGTCGAAGCAGGTCGAAGCCCAGGAAGGCCAGCCCGAGGAGCAAGAGCACACCCAGCAGCTGGTCGACCCGGAGCCGCGAGAGCCACAGTCGGACGTCGGCGCGGTCGACCGACCGCAGCCGCGCCACCGCACGACGCAGGTCTCCCCGATCCAGCGACCGGACTCGCCCCACCGCACGAAGCAGGTCGCTCGCGTCCATGTGCCGGAGACTAACACCGACCCGTCATATACTTCACGTTGCACCGGGGTGGAGGAAGCCCGCAGGCGACGGCGATCGGCGAGCGAGCGAACGCTGTCGCGGGAGCCGATCGCTGGACCGGCCACTCGCGCACCGTTGTTCGGCCACTCGGCCGCGCCCGAAGGGGGCGGGGCCCGGCCACCACGCGCAGTGCTGCCCGCCACGCAGCCCTTTTTTGCCCGCCCGCGCCCAACCCCTCGCCATGACGACGCACGATCCGGACCGCCATACTGCGGGCTTCCGGGACAGGACGCCGCTCGCGTCGGCCCGCGCCGAACTCGCCGATCGGATCGTCCCCATCCAGGACGACGAGCGGATCGAACTCGGGCTCGCGGACGGCCGCGTGCTGGCCGAGTCCGTCGCCGCCGAGCGCGACGTCCCCGCCCACCGCCGCGCGGCGATGGACGGGTACGCGATCCACAGCGACGACGCCGCCGGAGCGACGGATCGCTCGCCCGTCGTTCTTGAGGCGATCGGCGCGGAGGAGCATCGGGACGAGCTGCCGGCGGAGCATCCGGACGATCCGCCGGAGGAGCATCCGGACGATCCGCCGGAGGAGCACCCGGACCAGGTGGCGGCATCGGCGACGGCCCGCCGGGTTCACACCGGTAGTGCGGTGCCGGCGGACGCCGACGCGGTCGTCCCCATCGAGCACGTCACGGCGCTCGGGGAACGGATCGAGCTCACCGCCCCGGTCGCCCCCGGCGAGAACGTCGCCCCCGTCGGCGAGGACGTCCAGGGGGGACAGCCCCTCTACGAGCCCGGCCACCGCCTGCGTCCCTCGGACCTCGGCCTGCTGAAGGCCGCCGGGATCGACCGCGTCGCCGTCCGCCGTCGGCCCACGGTCGGGGTCGTCCCGACGGGCGAGGAACTCGTCCAGCACGACCCGGGCCCTGGCCAGGCCGTCGAGACCAACGGCCTGACCGTCTCGCGGCTGGTCGATCGCTGGGGCGCCCGCGCCGAGTACCGGAACGTCGTCTCGGACGACGTCGACGCGCTCCGGGCGGCGATCCAGCGCGACCTGACGAAGGACGTGATCGTCACGACCGGCGGGACCTCCGTCGGCGAGCGCGACCTCCTCCCGGAGGTCGTCGCGGACCTCGGCGAGGTGCTGGTCCACGGCGTCGCGCTCCAGCCCGGCCACCCGGTAGCGATCGGAATCGTCGAGGAAACGCCGGTGCTCTGTCTCCCGGGCTACCCCGTCTCCTGCATCGTCACCGCCGTCCAGCTGCTCCGGCCGGCGCTGCACCGGCTCGTCGGCACCGAGCCCGAACAGCCGCCGACCCAGCCCGCGACGCTCACCCGGAAGCTCGAGAGCGAGCCCGGCACGCGGACATACGCCAGGGTCGAACTCGACACCGAGGACGGGCAGACCGTCGCTCGCCCGACGCGGACCCGCGGCGCGGGTGTCCTCTCCTCCGTCGCGCTCGCCGACGGCTGGGTCGAGATCGAACCCGGCGTCGAGGGCCTGCCCGAGGGCGAGCTCGTCGCCGTCCAGGACTGGGAGTGGCTGCCATGACCGACCGCCGGGTCTTCCGCGAGCTGGCCGACCCCGAGGACGCCGCCAGCGCCATCGCCGACCTGCCGATCGCCGGCGGCACCGACCGCGTCCCCCTCGAGGACGCCGCGGGGCGGGTGCTCGCCGAGCGGATCGACGCCGAGATCGACGTCCCGGGCTTCGACCGGGCCAGCCTCGACGGCTACGCCCTCCGCGCCGCCGACACCGCCGGGGCCGACGAGGGCGATCCCGTCCGCCTCGACGTAATCGGAGCGGTGCACGCCGGCGAGCCCCCGGGGGTATCCGTCGAGGCCGGCGAGGCCGTCGAGATCTCGACCGGGGCAGTGATGCCGCCAGGAGCGGACGCGATGGTCCCGATCGAGCGCGTCGACGAGGTGGAGCGCGATCCCGTCGAGGACCGGCGGGACGCGGACGACGTCGGCACCGCCGTCGACGGCCGCACCGCTGTCGACGTCCGAACCGCCGTCGCCGCCGGCGAGAACGTCATGCCGGCCGGCGCTGACGTGGCCGCCGGGCAGCGAGCGCTCGGCGCCGGGACCCTCCTGACGCACCGGGAGCTCGGCCTGCTGGCCGCCCTCGGCGTCGAGTCGGTACCCGTCCGCGGCCGGCCGACGGTCGGCGTCGTCTCGACGGGCGAGGAGCTGGTGCCGCCGGGCGAGCCACTCGACCACGAGCGCGGGCAGATCTACGACGTCAACGGGGCTGCCATCGCCGCCGCGGCCAGGGAGGCTGGCGCCACGGTCGAGCGCTTCGACCGCGCCGAGGACAGTCCCGACGCCCTGGCCGAGGCGCTCCGGGAGGCCGCGCCGGCCTGTGACCTCCTGTTGACCTCCGGCTCGACCTCCGCGGGCGCCGTCGACGCGCTCCACGAGGTCCTGGAAGCAGAGGGCGAGGTGCTCCTCCACGGCGTCGCGATCAAGCCGGGCAAACCCACGCTCGTCGGCCGCCTCGGGGACTGTGGCTACGTCGGCCTCCCCGGGTACCCCGTCTCGGCGATGATGGTGTTCCGGACGCTCGTCGCCCCGGCGATCCGGGCGGCCGGGGGCCGTCCCGAGCCGGAGCGAGCGACCCTCCACGCCGAGATCGCCGAGGAGGCACGCTTCGAGCCCGGCCGACGGCGATTGCTCCCCGTCGGCCTCGTCGAGCGCGGAGGGACCGGGGCGGGCAGCGTGGCTGGAGCGGCCGGCGACACGCCGGATGGGCCGAACGCGGAGCCGACCGCCATCGCCTACCCCGTCGATCGCGGCTCCGGGGCCACCACGAGCCTCTCGCGGGCCGACGGACTGGTGGCCGTCCCCGCGGAGACGTCCTACCTCTCGCCGGGCGAATCCGTCGAGGTCGACCTGTTCTCCGCGGCCGTCCGTCCGCCGACCCTCCTGGCGATCGGCGAGGACGACCCCGGAGCGGCCGCGGTGATGGACGCGCTGGACCGGCCGCGGTACCTCCCGGACGGGACTGCGGCGGGGCTGCGCCGGCTCCGGTCGGGCGTTCCCGACGTCGCGGTCGTCGCGGGCGAGCCCCAGCGAGCACCCGAAGCGGAGAGCGTCGGTGCGTGGCGCCGGGAGTGGGGCCTCGTGGTGCCGGCAGGCAATCCGGCGGGCCTGGCGGGGGTCGACGACCTCGCCGAGACGGACCGACGGTTCGCAAACCTGGCCCAGGGATCGGGCCTCCGCGCGGCGCTGGACGACCGCGTCGAGAATCCCGACCACGTCGAGGGCTACGACGTCGGGCTCCGGGGGCACGAGAGCCCGGCCCGGCGCGTGCGCTCGGGAGCGGCGGCCGCCGGACTCGGAGTGCGCGCGACCGCCGAGCGACTCGACCTCGGATTCGTCCCCCTCGGGAGCCAGCGGGTTCGACTCCTCGGGAACCCCGACCGGTCGGAGACGCCGGGACGAGCGCGGCTCGCGAGGGGCCTCGAGGACTTGGGAGGACTCCTCGACGGGCTGGCTGGCTACGAGGTCGTCTGAGCCAGCTCGGAGCTGCCGAGACGCCGCCTCAGTCCCCCGCCAGGGCCGCCAGCGGCGCACACTCGTCGATGCGCGAGACGCGGTAGTCCGCGAGAACGCAGCGACGGCGCCGCTCGTGGTCGAAGCGCTCGACGTGGACGGCGTCGAGGCCGGCGTTCCAGGCCGCGCCGACGTCGCCGACGGTGTCACCGACGTAGAGCGCGTCGACGTCGGCGGACTCGGTCGGGTCGGGGCCAGGGGCGACACCCCCGTCTGCGGCGGGGGTCGGACCCTCCGTCGTGGCGTCGGTGCCGACGACGCCGATCCGCTCGAGGGCGTGCTCGAGCGGTCCGGGGTCGGGCTTCCACCCCAGCTCGTCCGAGCAGCTGACGACCGCGTCGAACCAGCCCTCGAGGTCGTGGGACTCGAGGACGGCCCGGGTCGGCTCGGGCGGGCAGTGGGTCACGAGCGCCGTCGGCACGGGGAGGTCGGCAGCGATCGCGGCGTCGGGGAAGACCTCCATCGCCGCGGCGCGGCGCTCCGGGTCCTCGGCGGCGTCGAAGGTCCGCCAGAACGCCTCGACGTCGACGCCCATCGACCGGAGCTGGTCGTTGCGCGAGCCGCCGAGGCCGTGCCAGAGGCGTCGGGCCGTCTCGTCGGAGAACTCGTGGCCGAGTTCCTCGCCGACGCGGTCGAACATGCGCCGGACGTGCGCGAAGCGGGGCGCGACGAGCGTCCCGTCGAGGTCGAAGAGGACGGCGTCGTAGGAACGGCCGGTCATCTACGCCGAGGTATGCGGGGGCGGCGCTTCAGGGTTGTGGGTCGACCGGGTCCGCGAGCGCGGGCCAGGCCTCTCTCGCGTCGTCGAGGGCGCGGCGTGCGGGCTCGATGGGCTCGCCCTCGGGCGGGGCAGGGGTCCCATCCTCGACAGCACAGGCGGCTTCGGCCACCGAGTCGGCGAGCAGCCCCGGCTGGTAGCCGCCCTCGAGGACGGCGGCGACGGGCGCGTCGACGGCCGCGGCGGCGTCGCGGGTCCACCCGACCAGCCAGCCGTACTCCTCCGTAGACAGCGAGAGGTCCGAGATCGGGTCGGCCTCGTGTGCGTCGAACCCCGCCGAAGAGACCAGGAGGTCGGGGTCGAACCGCTCCAGAAACGGCTCGAGGAGGTCCTCGGCGGCGGCGCGATAGGCGGGCCCGCCAGCACCCTCCGGGAGCGGGAGGTTCGCCGTCGTACCCTCGCCGGCGCCGATGCCCGTCCAGTCGACGTGGCCGGTCCCGGGGTAGAGCTCAGACTGGTGGATCGAGAGGTACGCCACGTCGGCTCGCTCGGCGAACAGGGCCTGCGTGCCGTTGCCGTGGTGGACGTCCCAGTCGAGGATGGCGACGCGGTCGACGCCCGGTCGGTCGAGGGCGTGCTCGGCGGCGACGGCGGCGTTGTTGATGAAGCAAAACCCCATCGCGCGGTCGGTGAGGGCGTGGTGGCCCGGCGGCCGCGTCAGCGCGAACGCCACCCCGTCGGTCTCGAGTGATCGATCGACCGCCCACCGCGCAGCGCCGGCGCCGGCGAGCACCGCGGGCCAGGTGCCCGGCGACGCGACGGTGTCGCCGTCGACCCGCTGGCCCTGTTTGCACACCGACTGGATCCGCTGCAGGTAGTCGGGGTCGTGGACCACCGCCGCGGCCGCCGGGTCGATCGGGTCCGGCGTCTCCGCCTCGGTACCGCGTTCGCCGAGGGCGTCGAGCACCCAGAGCAGCCGCTCGGGACGGTCGGTGTGGGCCTGGCCGGGATCGTGGTCGAGACAGTTGGGGTGATGGCCAACGAGAAACGGCGATCCCATAACGCTCGACAGTTGCGGCCGTGTCGGTTTGAATGCGGGGTCGATTCCCGGGCGGTGAACGTCGGCGACAGCGGGCGCGACCCGCCCGGGAGCGCGGCCTCGGACCCGCCCGGGCGGTCAGTCCGCGGACTCGGACTCGATGAGCGTCGCCATCTCGACGTCCTCCTCGGTGATCCCGCCGGCCTCGTGGGTCGTGAGGGTGATCTCGACCTCGCCGTAGCGGATCTCGATCGTCGGGTGGTGGAACTGCGCCTCGGCGATCTCGCCGACGAGTTGGGCGAAGGCGACGCCGCGGAGGTACTCCTCGAACTCGTAGGTGCGGCGGATCTCCCCGTCGTCGTACTCCCAGGCGTCGGGGACCCGTGCCTCGATTTCGTCCTCCGATAACACGTCTGCCATACCCTCTCGCTCGCTCCCAATCGAGTTGAAGGTTGGGGCCGTTTGGCGTGCACCGGGCCCAGGCCCTGTCGCCGGGTCCGGCTCAGATGATCGTGGTGTGCTCGCTCTCCTCGTTGAGCGCGAGGTTGGCCGCAATCTCGGCGTTCCGCATGGCGTACTCGGCGGTCTGGGCGAGGCTGACCAGTACCTCCCGGATCCGCAGCAGGTCCTCGTTGTTCATCTCGGGGAGGTCCTCGAGGATCTCCGCCTCGCGGTCCCGGAGGTCGTGAAACCGCGTGCGGACCTCGATCGTGAGGTCGTAGTCCCGCTCGACGGCGGCCTGGACGGACAGCTCCGTGATCTCGTCGACCTCGTCGGTGTACTCCCGGATGCGCCGCATCGCCGACTCCTCGAGCTGGAGCGCCGCGTCGCCGGCCTCGATGACGATCTCGGCGATGTCCTCGGCGTTGTCGGCCGTCAGCTCGAGGTTCTTCGCGATCGACCGGTAGCCGATCAGCGGGAAGCCCGAGTCCAGGCCGACCGCACGCGCGAGGTTGGGGTTCTGGTAGGCGGTGAAAATCAATCGCAGGAGGAGCACGAAGATCTTGTTCGCCTGTCGCTCCCGGTTGATCGCCCGCTCGGCGAGGTCGGTGTCGCCCCGGGCCAGCGCCTTGATCGCCTCGCCGCGCATCGTCGAGCCCGTCGACTCCAGGCGCTCCAGTAGGTTGTCCAGCGTGAAGTCCTCGGGATCCACCGAACACCGGATCGCGATCGACTCGGGCGTCTCCTCCACCACGCCCAGCCCCATCAGCTGCGTCTCCGCGGAGTAGACGGCGTTGATCGTCGCACTCGAGAGCGCACCCTCGGTCTGCTCGACGCGGATGACCCGCCGCCCGAGGACGTACTGGGCCACGATCGCGCGCTCGACGGCGTCCGCACCGAGGTCGTCGGCGTGGATGATCGCCTCGGACTCCTCGCCGCTGGCGGACTCCGGGAGGACCGTCAGCGAGCCCTTGCCACTGGTCCGCAGCGAGACCTCGTCGCCCTTCTCGACGTGGTGCTCGCTGGCCCACTCCGCCGGCAGCGTCATCGCGAGGGTCGAGGGGCCCAGCCGCTGTACCTTCCTGGTTTCCATGCGGGCGGGTAGGTGCAAGGAGACCTTAATCTTGACTATACGTGTAGTATTGACGTGGGGTCGTATTAATACGGATTTGGGCACAGACGACGGTTGACTGACGGGTCCGTGCCCCGTATTCTGGACGTCCTCGAAATGCTAGAACCATCGTCCGACCCGGAAGCCCTCATCGCGTCTTCTCACGGGCCGAAGGGCCGTTCGAATGGTTCGAGAGACCTCCGGTCTCTCGTAACTCGCGGCCGCTGAGCGGCATCTCCGCCTCGCTGCGCTCAGCGGATAGGGCCGCTCAGCGACCGCGATCCCGGTTCGCCCGGTGGGGAGCGGTCTGTCGGCTCTATCCGAGCGAGCGGAGCGAGCGAAGATATCCGGCAGAGCGCTCCCCAGCGGGCCGAGGGCTGTCGCGGCTGCGCCGCGACGTCGGGAGATCTCCGATCTCCCGGTATTCGAAGCGGTAGGCGGTGCAGTGCGGTATACGCAGAGCGTCCTTCGAGCAGCCCCGGCCGACTATTCGACGGGAAGCATCCGATGCTCCACACGCCCGATCCGAACCCGCCGCCACCCCCGCAATGCCTCGTTCAGGTCCTCGTCGTCCGTATCGACGTGCAGCGATCCGAGCCCGTCGAGCTTCGTCCGAGAGCCCACGACCACGACCTCGGCCGCGTCGATCACGTCCGGCGCGATCTGCTGGTTCCCCCGGCCGAAGAGGAAGCCCTGGCCGCCGATGGGCGAGACGATCACGACGACATCGCCCTCGTCACCGAGCGTCGCATCCCGGATCTCCTCGGCGCTCCCGTCCCGGACGAGCACGTCGCCGTCGGGCGGATCCTCGGCGCTCGGCACCCCGTCGAAGCTCGCTGGCGCCCGCCAGACGTCGACGCCGAGGGGCGAGCCGTCGATCCCCAGCGCGTCCTCGATCGCGCCGACGGTGCTCCCGGGGCCGAACACGTAGGTCGTCCCCGGCCGCAGGTCCGCGAGGACGCCCCCGACGAGCCCCTCGATCGACCCGCCGCCGAGCTGTTTGCTCGCCTGGAGGCCCTCGGCGACCGGGACCGGCCGAACGGCCCTGAGCGCCGAGCGAACCGTCCCCTCGCGGTAGGCGTCCTCGTCGATGTCGTTGACCTCCCGGTCCTCGACGCGGTCGAACTCGGCGGCGATGCGGCCGGCCTCCCGCGGCGTCACGGCGAACACGGAGGAGTAGACCTTGACGCCGGCGGGGACGCCGAGCATGGGCGTTCCCTCCGACGTTCCTCCGGGGTCTCCGTCCTCCAGTTCGTCCAGGGTCTCGGCGACGTCGACGGCGGTGCCGTCCCCGCCGGCGAACAGCACGAGGTCGACGCCGCGCTCGACGAACGCCGCAACGGCACTCCGGGTGTCGGCGGCCGTGGTCGTCGCGGGCTCTCTGGTCGCCTCCGGAGCCACGTCACCGACGACAGTCGGCTCGAAGCCCGCCTCCCGGGCCGCATCTGCCCCCATCCTCCCGGGCGCTGTGAAGACCTCGGCGTCAGGGGCGCGCTCCGCGAACGACCTCATCGCCGCCGCGGCGCGGTCGGGAGCCCGGGGCTCGGCACCCCGCTCGCGGGCGTCCTCGACCTTCCCGTCGGTCCCCTTGAGCCCGACCCGGCCGCCCATGCCGGCGACGGGGTTGACGACGAGGCCGAGGCGCATGCGCGGTCGTTGGCGGGCGGCCCTCAAAGCCCGTCCGGAATCCTTAGGCCCCGGCGGCGGCAACGCTCTCCCATGTCGACACTCCTGCCGCTGGCCTCGGACCTGCCGACGACGGAGACGGCCCTGGTCGCCCTCGGGCTGACGTTCCTCGTCGCGCTGCTGTGGATCGCGGCGTTCTTCCGGTAAGCAGCGACGCATGGCCCCGCGCCCTCCGGCGGTCGGCGGGCCGATTCAGAGTTCCAGCACCGCGCCGAACAGGTACGGCGCCAGCAGCAACGCGATCGGCACGACGATCCAGACCTGTCCCGCGGTGACGTCGTACTGGCCGAGCGTCGTCGAGACCGGGGTCCCCTCGACGTAGCCGACGAGGAACTCGAAACCGACGGTGAGGAGGGTCCAGCCCACGCCGATCGCGAGGAGTTCGGCGTCGGTGAATGCCGTCCCCGAGAGGGCGAAGAACGCCGCCGCGACCGCGAGGATCACGGCCACGAGGATCGCGGTGCTCAGGACGTGGGCGTGGTACTCGTCCATGCGCTCGACGAGCACCGTCTCCCGGAACACGCCGTTTGCCACCGCGAGGACGGCCAGCAGGAGCCAGATTCCCAGCGGGCCGAGGAACACGTCCGGACGGATCGTTGCGAGCGGAGCTGGTGTCATGGGCTCACGTACGCGCCCGGCGAGCAAAAGCGTCGCTCGGCGTCCCGTTCGGCGAGAAGGGGGCGGTCAGGGGACGTCCATCCGCTCGAAGCGGTAGACGGCGGCCGCCGCCAGGCCGACCGCGAGCACCCCGACCGCGCCGACCGAGGCGACAGGCGGGACGTACCCCGAGAGCGGCACGGAGCCCGCCATTCCCCCGAGGAGCGGATCCTCCCAGGCGGCCGCGGTGTCGTAGACCCCGGAGACGGTCGCGAAGGCGTCCTGGGTCGCCGGTTCGAAGGACGTCCCCGTGGCCTCCTGGATGGCGACGAACGCGTTCCCGAGCTGGTAGTTGACGTCGATCACGTAGAGGTGCAGCGTCTCGTAGATGCCCCCGACGGGCAGCACTCGGACGAAGACGAAGGCGAAGAAGAGCACGGGAACCACGGCGGTGAGGAGGGCCGTCTGGAGACGGTCGGCGGTGCGGACGGCCGCGAGGACGCCCAGCGCGGTCACGAACGTCGTCAGGAGCAGTGCGTAGACCACCGCGCCCGGCAGGATCGCGAGGATGCCGCCGGTGATCGCCTGCGCACTCACGCCGGTCGTGAAGACCAGCGCCGCGGCACCGACGAGCAGACCGACGACCGCGATCGCCAGCGCCACGGCGATCACGCCCAGTGCGGTGCCGAGCAGAAGCTCCCACCGCCCGAGCGGCTTGCTCAACAGGACCCGGGCGGTGCCGGACTCGAGGTCCCCGGCGACGAGCGACGCGACGAGCACCGCGACGATCACCATCGGGAACGCCGTCAGCCAGACGAAGGCGAGCTGGCTGTAGCGCTCCAGCAGCGCCTGCTCCTGGGTGTACAGCGGCGCACTCCCCAGGTCGCCGGGGGCGCCCTCCGCCAGCGCGAACGCCAGGAACGCCGCGACGCCGAGGTAGGGCACCAGCACCGCCACCAGCAGCCGCGGCCGGAGGCCGTCCCGGAGTGCCTGCCGGGCGAACAGCAGGGCGCGTCGGCTCATCCCTCCACCTCCTCGGAGTCCTCGACGTCCCCCGAGCCGCGCTGCTCGCCGTCGACGGCCTCGACGAACGCCTCCTGGAGCGTTCCCTCCGCGGAGAGCGACTGCAGTGCGACGTCGTGCTCCAGCAGGCGCTCCTGGATCTCCCTGCGACAGGCGTCGGGCTCGTCGGTCGTCACCAGCAGCCGGTCCTCGGTCGCCTCGACGGTGCCGACGGTCTCCGCGCCGGCCAGGAGCTCCCGAGCGGTCTCGTCGTCGTCCGTCCGGACGGCGATGGCCTCCCCGCCGTAGGTCCGCTGGACGACGTCGACGTCGTCGGTGACGATCTCCTCGCCGTCGCGCAGGATCGTCACCACGTCGACGTACTGTTCGAGCTCCGCGAGCACGTGGCTGCTGACGAACACCGTCGTCCCCGCCTCCGGGATCGCCTCCAGGGCGTCCATCACCTGCTGGCGGCCCGAGGGATCGAGCCCGGCGGTGGGCTCGTCGAGCACCAGGAGGTCGGGCTCGTGGACCAGCGCCTGGGCGAGGCTGATCCGCCGGCGCATCCCGCCGCTGTAGCCGCCGATCCGGCGCTCGGCGGCCGCCTCGAGGTCCAGCCACTCGATCAGCTCCGCGGCCCGGTCGCGAGCGGCCGAGCGGTCGAGTCCGGCGACCCGGCCCACGAACGTCAGGTACCGGCGTCCCGACATCGAGGCCTTGGGCGCGAGCTGCTGGGGCGAGTAGCCGATGCGCTCCTTGGCTGCCACGGAGCCGGCGGGCTCGCCGCCGACCCGTGCCTCGCCCGCCGTCGGCGAGATGAGGCCGACGATCAGCTGCATCGCGGTCGTCTTCCCGGCGCCGTTCGGGCCGACCAGGCCGTGGACGCTGCCCGCCTCGACGGTCAGGTCGAGGCCGTCGAGTGCCCGCACGTCGCCGTAGTCCTTCGTGAGGTCCTCCGCCTCGACGAGCGTCATCGCGACCACCTCCGGCCTCGCGTGGATCGCGTCACCGCGACCACCTCCGGACCCGCTCGACGATCGCACCCGCGAACAGCGCCAGGACGGAGAGCGACGCGAGCGCGTACAGCGCGAGGTCGGCGACGCCGTCGCCGCCCACGGAGACGCTCCGGCTGTCGAGGACGGCGAAACCGTCGGCGTCCCGCGCCTCGACCGCGACCGTGTGGCTCCCCGCTGGCAGCCGGACGCTCGTCGAGCGCTCGTCGGTGACCGCCACCGGATCGCCGTCGACGGTCACCGTCGTCACACGCTCGCGGTCGTCCCCGAAGCGCCAGGATAGATCGACCGACGAGCCGCTGGTGTCGGGCTCCTCGATCGTGACCCCGGCCGTCGGATCGACGGTGCGGAGGCTCCCGTCGCTGCCGACGACGCCGATCGATTCCTCGAGGGACACGAGCTCCCCGTCCCCGCCGGGACCGCTGACGAGCACCTCCCCCGTTGCCGGATCGACCACGAACAGCTCCCGCTCGTCGTCCCCGTCGGCGTCGACGAGCACGCCGACCGCCGGGTCGCCCGAGCCCAGCGCGTCCGGGATCCGCTGGACGCGGAACGCGGGAACGAGGTCCGCTGCGGGCGGATCGCCGTCCAGTGGTTCGAGCTCGATCCGCTCGAGGCGCTCCCCGCCGCCGACGGCGTAGACGTCGAGTGTCGCGCCACCGTCGGGTGCTCGCGCACCCACCGCGAGCCGACCGCCACCCGGGCCGTCGCCGACGGGTACGGCGGGCCGGAGCGACCGGTCCAGGCCGGCCAGCCCGTCGTACTCGAGCCGAAGGCGTTCGTCGGCACCGTCGTGGAGCGTCACGATCGATCGGTTCTCCCGCACGCCACAGGCCACGACGGCGCGGCCCGGACCGGCGGGATCCCCGACGGCGCGGATCGTCGGTCCGACGTGGGTGCCGGCCTCGAATCGCTGGAGTACTCGCCCCTGGCCCGTCGCCACGAGGACGCCCACCTCGGCATCACCGTCGGTGACCTGGCAGACCACCTCCTCGTGGCCGTCGCCCGTCAGGTCGCCGACGCACTCGACCGAGCCGGGACGGATCCGATCCCCGCGGATTTCGATCGTCCGGGGCTCGTCGTAGCGCAGTTCCATGCCCTCGAGTTCCGTCTCCACGATCGCCATCGCTGGCGCCTCGGGGGCCACGGCCAGCATGTCCTCGACGTCGCCGGGCCCCGCCACCGTCCGGTAGCGCACGCGACGATCGCCCACGGGCGGCCACGCCGACCCCTCCCGCCCGTAGATCCGCTCCCAGAAGACGTCGCCCGTCGGGAGGTCCACGAACAGGACCCTGTTCCCCGCGCCGACGACGGCGACCGGGTCGCCGCCCCAGTCGAAATCGTCCACCGAGACCGGATCCACGAGCCCGTCCAGGGGACCGTCCCGCCGGAACGCGAGTGGGATTCGGCGCTGCTCGCTGCCGTCCCGGCCCGACAGCACCACGAGCGCGGCGTCCCGACGGCCGCCGAGGGATTCGATCTCCGCCAGCAGCCGGTCGATCTCGTCCGAGCGGTCGCCACCGCCGCGCTGGGAGTCCCGGTAGATGCGGCGGATCTCGCGCTCGAGCTCCCCGATCCGGTCGTCGCGTTCCCGCCGGGGACGCTGCTGGTAGCCAAGCAGGCCGGTCTCGCCGTCGGGCCACTCGATCGTCGTGAGATCGGTGAGGCCACCTACCCGGCGGTAGGTTGCCGCCGACCGGGTCCAGGACCACTCGACGGTGCCGTCCTCGGCCGAGCGAGCGACCAGCGAGCGGGCCGTCCGAGCGGCCTGCCGGTCGAGGCTGAGCCGGGAGTGGACGAGGAGGTCGTCGGTGCCGTCGCCGCGGAGGTCCGCCCGCCTGACCCGGGCGTTCCGCAGCGACGGGAGGCCCCAGATCGGCTCGCCGGCGGCGTCGGCCACGACGAGATCGCCGCGCTCGGCGGCGAGTGCGAGACCATCGTCGAACGCCGAGACGTACCCCCGACCCGCGTCGCGGCGGCCCCGCCGCTCCGCGGCGACGCTGGGAACCGTGATGCGCTCTGCCTCGCTCCCGTCGGCGAGGTCGACCGCCACCAGGGCCTGCGTGTCGCTGCCCGGGGCAGTCGGCAGGAGGAGACGATTCGGCGCCACGTCGGGGGCGTAGAGGAGGTTGCCGGCCTCCGCCGTGGGGTGGACGTCGGTGTCCCACGCGACCTGGCCCCCGGCGTCCACCAGCGCCAGGCGACGGTCCGCACGACCCCGCCCACGGCCTGACTCGCGGATCCGGACCGCGACGGACGGCTGGTCGGTCTCGACGACGGTCAGCCCGACGTTGAAGAACCCGTCGTCGGCCGCGCGGTCGGGTCCCCCGGGCATCGTCGGCCGGTAGTCCAGGCGCCGGAAGTACGACTCGAGGGCGCTCCCGTCGGGCTCGTGGACCCGCGTCTCCCAGCGAATCGACCCGTCGGCGGCCTCGATTACGGCGACCGTGCCGTCCTCGGCCGACACGGCAAGGGCCTCGCCGCCGTCCCCGATCGGCTCGACGTCCCATGCCGACCGGGGCACGCTGCGGTTCTGGCCTTCGAAGCGCTCGGCGATCCGGACGCTGAACGCACGCTCGCCCGTCGCTGCGTCCACGGCAAGCAGGTAGCCGTCCTGCGTCGTCACGTACACCCGGCCGTCGACGGCCGCGAGCTGCCAGGTGTAGAAATCCCACTCCAACGTCCACAGCGGCGCTCCGTCCGCACCGTCGTACGCTCGGAGGCCGTACCCGCCCGCGACGACGACGTCGGCCGATCCGCTCTCGCTCACGTCGCCGACGGCGACGGCGTCGAAGACCCCGACCTGGCGCATGGTTCGCCCGAACTGCTGGCTGTAGACGTCGGTGGTGGGCGCTGTCGACCACGCGACGGACCCGGTTCCCAGGTCGACGGCCTGGACGTTGGGAAACCGGCGGTCGCGGACGAGGACGACCGCCCGATCGGTGCCGAGGGGCTCGACCGTCCGGATCGGACGCGTGGGGACGAACGCCGCGAGCGATCCGTCCTCGAAGACGTAGAGCCCGCGATCGGTCCCCAGGAGCAGCCGGTCGCCGGCCTGGACCGGCGGGGTCGTCACCGCGCCCTCGAGCGTCTCGGGATCGGCATCGGGACCACGGACGCCGGACTGGAAGGTCGACGTCGGGCCCGTCGCCGGCCGTCCCGCCGCCGCAGTCGCGCCTGCCGCCCCACGGGCACCCGTGCCGAGGGCGGCCGCTGTGCCCGCACCGGCGATCCCGCCGAGGACCGATCGGCGCGTCGCTCTCACGGCGGGGGCACCTCCATTGCCCAGCGCCACGCGGTGCTCTCGGTTCTATTCATAATTGATCGTTAACGAATCGGTGCCAAGAGGCGATCACCGATTACCAGCAGGCTGGAACGACCCCGGGCAGCGGACAGTCGACACCAGCGGCAGGGAGAACTGTTCGCGACAAAATACGAAGACAGCGGTACGATGGCGGCCGATTCGAACCCCCGGACGGCTACCGCGGGCCTGTAGGCTGACCTATCGGGCCGAACACGTGCGATACGAACGACGGGCCACGGAGGTCGATAGCACCGAGAATGCAACCCGCGGAGGCGAGGCAGCCGACGACCGCCGCCCGCTCAGTCGTCGTCCGAGTGGTCGTGGTCCCCGTGGTCGTGATCGTGCTCGTGTCCCCCGTCGGCTGCCGCGTCGTCCTCGCTCTCGCCGTCGCCGATGTCGCCGCCGGCGACGAGCGCGTCGGCGTCGCCGTCGATCATGTCCATGTTCTTGAGGTTGTCCCGCTCCTCGAAATCCCGGATCGCGGCGAGGAGGTCCTCCTGGGTCAGCTCCGTCCGGCCCTCGGTGAGCGCGGAGAGGACTGCCTCGCGCATGACGAGCCGGAGGTCGCTCCCGGTCAAGCCTTCCGTCTCGCCGGCCAGCGCGCTCGGATCGAACTCGTCGATGACCATCTCGCGGGTGATGATCTCGAAGATGTCCGCTCGCATGCCGGAGTCGGGCTTCGGGAAGTTGACGATCTCGTCGAAGCGCCGCCACGCGGCGGCGTCGAGGTCGTCGGGGTGGTTGGTCGCGCCGATCAGCAGGACGTCGTCGCGAACGAGGCTGATCTCGTCGATGGACTTGAGCAGGGTGTTGACCGCGCGCTTGATGGCGGCGTGCTCGTCGGAGGAGCGGGTCTTCGCGACGAAGTCGAACTCGTCGATGAAGAGGATGCACGGCGAGAGCCGTTTCGCGACCTCGAAGACCTTCTCGACGTTCTTGGCGGTCTCGCCGAGGTACTGGCTGGTGATCATCGAGAGCTTGACCTCGACGAAGGGCAGGTCGAGCTCGTGGGCGAGGCCGCGAGCCGTCGAGGTCTTGCCGGTCCCCGGCGGGCCGACGAACAGCAGCTTCCCGATCTCGCGGAGGCCGATCCTGGCGAGGTAATCGCGGTGCTCGATGGCGGTGACGATCTTGTCGATCTCGCCCTCCTGGTCGGGCGTGAGCACGAGGTCGTCGAGGGTCATCTCGATCTCCTCGGGCGCCCGGACGTCGACGAGGTCGAGCATCTCCTGTTCCTCGTCCTCGTCGCCGAAGTACTCCTCCAGCAGCGAGTCGATCCAGACGCGGTCGGCCTGGATCGGGCGGTTCGCGTCCCGGGCGGCCTCGTAGTCCAGCTCCTCGGGCGCGTCCTCGTGGTCGGCGAAGTGCGCGGCGAGCGTCGGGTTCGTCTGGAGGCGCTCGGCGTCCGCCCGCTCGAGGAACCACTCCTCGGCGAGGTCGCGGTCGGTGAAGGAGATCGACCCGGAGAACTCGTCGCGCTCGGTGAACATGTACTCGGAGACGGCGTCCCAGGGCCGCTCGTGGCCGGTCGCGGCGCGTGCGGTCTCCGCTGTCGTCGCCAGCGGGCGCTCGATCTCTCCGTCCTCCCAGAAGACGCCGCGGAAGCGCGGCGGCAGATCGTTCTCGTCCAGATCCCGGTCCTCCCCGTAGACCTCGGCGGTGAGCAGGAACTCGACGACGTCGACGGCGGGCGTGGTCATTCCCCGCCAACTTTGGCGGCGCGGGCGAAAAGGCCGTCGAAGTCCCGAGCCCACGGCCGGGACGGCGCGGCCGGTCCAGGAGGCGCGGCGGCCCATCGAGCGAACGGCACCCGACCGGCACCGCCGACAACCCCCGCCGACGGGCGCCCAGTTTGTGAGGATTTACCACGATAGAGTCCCTGGGAGCGGTCATGCCGTCACCAGCCACCCCCGTGATCGCTCGCGCCTACCGAACGCCCCAGGGCAAAGAAGACGGCGTCTACGCGGACGTCCGCAGCGAGGACCTCTCGATCCCGCTGATCGACCAGATCCTCGCGGACACCGGGCTCGACCCCGACGCCATCGACGACCTCATGTGGGGGTGTGCCCAGCAGCGCGACGAGCAGGGCAACAACCTCGCTCGCGTCATCGCGCTGCTCTCCGAACTCGGCGAGGAGGTCCCCGCGACGACGATCAACCGCTGGTGTGCCTCCTCGATGCAGGCGGTCATCTCCGCGGCCGACGCGGTCGCCGCCGGGAACCGCGACGCCGTCATCGCCGGCGGCGTCGAGTCGATGACGCGCGTGCCGATGGGCGAGAACACCCACAACGTCCACCCGCGGCTCGCGGAGCTGTACAACATCGGCGAGCTCCAGATGGGGATGACCGCCGAGGCGGTCGCCGAGCGCCACGGCGTCTCCCGGGAGGCCCAGGACGAGTACGCCCTGCAGAGCCAGCAGCGGGCCGCCGCAGCCACGGAGGAGGGCCGCTTCGACGACGAGATCGTCCCGATCGAGACCGAGGACGGGACGGTCGAGGCCGACGAGGGGATCCGCCCCGACACCACGCTGGAGAAGCTCTCGGAGCTGCCCACCGTCTTCCAGAGCGACGGCACCGTCACGCCGGGCAACGCCTCCCAGATCAGCGACGGCGCGGCCGCCACCCTCGTCACGAGCGAGGCCTTCGCCGAGGACCACGGCCTCGAGGTCATGGCCGAAGTCGGCGCCAACAACGTCGCCGGCGTCGACCCCCGGGTCATGGGGATCGGGCCCGTCCCGGCGACCCGCGGGCTGCTCGAGCGAACCGGCGGCGAGATCGAGGACTACGACCTCGTCGAACTCAACGAGGCCTTCGCCAGCCAGACGGTCTACGCCCGCGACGAGCTGGGGATTGATCCCGAGATCTTCAACGTCAACGGCGGCGCGATCGCCATCGGGCACCCGCTGGGGGCGTCGGGGGCGCGGCTGCCGGTGACGCTGATCAACGAACTCCAGAAGCGTGGCGGCGGGAAGGGGCTCGCGACGCTCTGCGTCGGCTTCGGCCAAGGGGCGGCGATCGAATTCGAGGTGTGAGAGGGGCGTCGGCGAATTGGAAACCACCCGGACCGCAGCCGCCCACGGAAGCCCACTCCCGCTCGCGACCGGTAACTCGCTGTGCTCCTCGCTCGCGGTGCTCGCTGCAGTGCTTGCTTCCTTACCGGCCGCCAGCGGTTGGCCCCTTCCGAAGCCCCACCAAGACCTGGTTTGTGGAGGCTCACGGTACCTCGGGGGCCGGGGCGCGCGCCGCGCCGGCCCCCGTGCCGGCGCGAACCGCGCGAGGGCTGAGCAGCGCAGCGACCAACGGGAGCGAGCAGCGCAAGCGGTTGGGGAGGACGAGGGGGTCTGGGTGGACATCGAAAGGGGCCGATCGCTCGGGCGGCGTCACGACGGAAGCACTGCAGCGACCGCAGGGAGCGAAGCGCGCACTGAGTGAGGTCGCCCGAGCGATCGGGGGCTTTCGGAGGATGCGATGGCCTCTCATCGAACCTTCACGCCGGCCGATAGACGAGCTTCCCGTCGCGAACCTCCCGAACGATCTCCCCGCGTTCCACGAGCACGTCGAGGTGCCCCAGCGCCTCGCTCATGCCCGGGAAGTAGTCGATCACGGGCAGGTCCTCGAAGAGCCCGCGCATGACGTCCACGGCGGTGGTCGGGCCGTCGACGATGTCGAGGACGTCCTCGCCGCGTTCCTCGTGGGCGGCGAGGATCTCGTCGATCCGGCCCGGGGGGTCCTCGACCACCTCGCCGTGACCCGGGAGCACGCGATCGTACCCGGCGCCCCGCAGCCGCCGCAGGGACTCGTTGTACCGCTCGAGCTGTCGCGGCCGCATGTCGTCGAGCTCGTCGGGGTGCTCGAAGTCCGGAACCAGCGTCTCGGGATCGAGGCGCTCGGGCGGTTGGAGGAAGGGGTTCGGCGTCGTGTGCGGGAGCACCTGGTCGCCGACGATCGCGGCGCTGGCGTGGGCCTCCCCGAACGCGAGGACGAGTTCGCCGTCGGAGTGGCCTGCGGCCGGCCGTGCGGTGACGGAGTCACCGTCGATCGCGACCGCCTCGCCCTCTGTGACCTCACGGTCGACCGCGACTGAGGGTGCATACTCCAGAAACGCCTCCGGGAGCTGCGTCACCGTCTGCGTCGTCTCCGGCGCCATCCCGTGGGCCTCGAACAGCGCGGTGAAGTACGCCTGCTCGACGTCGAGGCGACCCTCGAAGTCCCGGAGGATCGCCGCGGCCGCCGGGCTCGCTACGACGTCTGCACCCTCGCCGCGGAGATGCTTGGCCAGCCCGAAGTGATCGGGGTGAGGATGGGTGACGAGCACGCGCTCGAGGTCGCTCAATTCGAGGCCGCGCTCCGCGAGCCCGCCCGTCAGCGCCGCCAGGGCGTCCTCGCTGTCGGGGCCGGGATCGACGACGGTCCGGCCGGCGAGGTAGGCGTTGACCGTCCCGACCTGGAACGGCGTCGGGAGCGGGAGCCGATCGAACATGGTCCCGATCGGGCGCCCAGGGTCTAAGGCGTTCGTGAACGCCGGTCGGTACGGCCACGGGTTGAGTCGTACTTCCTCGCGGCCGACTGCTACCCGCGCCAGGTCAGCACCGTCGCCGCCCACGTGTAGCCGGTTCCCGCCGCGAGGAAGAGCACGAGGTCCCCCGGCGCGAGCAGCCCCTCGTCAAGCGCCTCGTCGACGGCCAGCAGCTGGTCGGCGCTCTGGACGTGGCCGTACAAATCGAGGTAGTAGCCGTCCGTCGCCGGGTCGAGCCCCAGCTCCTCGAAGAGCAGCTCGTGGAAGGACCGCTTCATGTGCGTCACCGCGACGAAGTCCAGGTCCGAGCGCTCGAAGCCCGAACGCTCGAGTGCCTCGTGGGCGACGTCGAGGTAGTTCGGCAGCGAGACCGGGCCCAGGCGCTCCTTCATCCCCTCCTGATCCGGGACGTCCAGCGTGTGCCGGCCCGCCTCGACCGTCTCGTGGGACGGCGGCTCGACCGAGCCGCCGGCGTGCATGATCACGTCCCGCGAGAACGAGCCGTCCGTGATCGCGGCGCTGTGGTGGACCGTCGCCCGGGTCCGCTCGTCGGCAGGATCGGCCTCCACCACCGCCGCCGACGCGCCAGAACCGAAGTTGAACATGAACGACGACCGCTCGTTGGTGTAATCCACGAGGTCCTCCTCCCGGCTCGCCGTCACGAGCAGCGCCCGGTCGATCGGCTCGGCGAGGAGCTGGGCCCGGACCTGTCGCAGCGCGATCGGTGCGCCCGCACAGAGGGTGTAGGACTCGGTGGCGTAGGCGTTCACGGCGCCGAGGCGCTCGGCCACGTCCGCGGCGGCGCTCCAGACGACGTAGTCCTTGAACTCGCTGCCGTGGTAGAGCACGAGGTCGATCGTCTCGGGGTCGACGTCGGCGTCCGCGAGCGCCCGCTCGCCGGCGGCGACGCACATGTCGCTGACGTGGCCCTCCCCCGGTGGACAGACCCGCTTCTCGCGGAGGCCCATCTTCTCGACGACGACCTCCTCGGGGATTCCGCTCTCGGCGGCGATCTCCGCGCCGGTGACGACGGGCTCGGGACGGTACACGCCGTAGCCGGTGAGGGCGATGTCGGTCACGCCAGCCCACCTCGGCGTCCGGCTGGAGCGACGCGGCTGGGGTGGGCCGGGCGACCCGGGCGGGCCTCCACGAGCGCTGCTGGACCGGGCTGGGGAGTGTTCGATGCCCGGCGGCGTCCGGCGGTCCGGCGGCCGACGGCATGGATGCACAGGTCCATGTGTGTCAGTCCCGCCCCACGTACCGGCGGAGTCGGGCGGGCAGCTGCTCGGCCACCGTGCCGCCGAGCCGGTTCCGGAGCGTGCCGAGGATCCCGTGGGGGACGTACAGCACGAATAGGATGAAGACGATCCCCAGGTACAGCCCCGCTCGCCCGTCGAGGAGGACGTTGATCCCCTCCAGCACGGTGGCGTCGCCGAGCCCGGCCTCGAGGATCGACGACGGCAGATTCTCCCGGAGGTACCGGGCGAGCCCGTGGGGATCCGTCGAGAGGATGCCCTCGAGCACGTCCTGGAAGAGGATGCCATAGAGCGGTCCCGCCAGCGTGCCGAACCCGCCGATGATCGCCGCCAGCAGCGCGTCGGCGGTGACGAACAGGTCGAAGCTGTTCTCGGGGCTGACCGACCGCTTGTATCCCGCGAACAGACCGCCCGCGACCGCGCCGAAGAACCCGCTGATCGCGAAGGCGCCCATCTTGTAGCGGAACGTGTTGTAGCCGACGGCGCGGGCCCGCTCCTCGTTCTCGCGGATCGCGATCATCACCCGCCCGTAGGGCGAGTGGATGATCCGCTGCATGAGGAAGTAACAGACCAGCACGACGATCCCGATGGCGTAGAAGGAGACGTCGGCCTTCGAGAGGTCGATCCCCGTCCCCAGCACGTTCGTGAACTCGTCGCCGACGATCTGGCCGATGGTCACGTTCCAGCCCGGGAGGAGCCACCAGTCGGGGAGCCCGATGTCGACCCCCGTGAAGAAACCGATGCCGTCTCGCGGGTTCGAGCCCACGTAATCCCAGTTCCGGATGAACACGTGGCCGACCTCCGCGAACCCGAGCGTGATCATCGCGAAGTAGACGCCGGTCAGCCGGAAGGAGACCGCCCCGATGGCCAGCGCGACGACGGCGGCGAGCAGGCCAGCGAGCACGATCATCAACAACAGCGGCGTCGTCTCGGCGAGGAACGGCACCTTGCCGTTGACCGTGAGCGCGACGAAGTACGCGCCGATGCCGTAGAACAGCGCGTGGCCGAAGGAGAGGTAGCCGGTGTACCCCGAGATGAAGTCGAAGCTGATCGCGAAGAGACCGACGTACAACACGGCGACCATCGTACGGGTCCGGGGCAGAACCACGTCGAGTTCCGTGCCGATCCCCGTCCCGGTGAGCCAGGTGTACAGTAGCGGGTAGACCGCGAAGACGGCGATCACGGCGATGTGGACGGCGTGATCGGCGAGCGTCTGGCGGAGGACCTCGCCCTTCCCGCCGAACCGGTCCGACCCGGCGCCGTCGTGGTCGTCACCGCTCCCGGCGCCCGGATCGCCATCGGACGACACCGCGTCAGCGCGCTCGGGCGATGAACCCCCATCGGGGCGGATCCCATCCGCTCGGCGCGGCTCCTCGGGGCTAATGGCCGCCCACCTCCTCGACGCCGTAGAGGCCCTGCGGGCGCGCCACGAGCACCAGCACGAGCACCAGGAACATCACCAGTTCCGGGAGTCCGGCGAAGTCGACGTGGTTGACGAACAGCCAGGACATCAACGCGTCCACCAGCCCCACGATCGCCGCGGCCACGACGGTCCCCTTGAACGAGCCGAGGCCGCCGATGATCACCACCACGAAGGCGATGAGCAGCGTCTCGACGCCCAGCGGGACGCTCGCGCCGTAGCGTGGATCCCACATCAACATGACGCCGGCGAGCGCTGCGAGTCCGGCACCGACGCCGAACACGACGGTGAAGGAGCGACGAACGTCGATGCCCAGCGCCTGGGCCATCTCGCCGTCCTCGCTGCCCGCGCGGATGTGGAGTCCGTAGCGGGTCCGGGTGAGGAACCACCACGTCGCGACCACGACGAGGATTCCCACGATGGTCTGGAACTGGTAGATCGCTCGAATGCTGATCCCGAAGACCTCGTGGAAGCCCAGGATCTCGTCGGGGCGCGTGCCGCGGGCGGCCTGCCAGTCCGTGCTGGACTGGATGCCCTCGAGTTCGAGGACGATCCGCACCACTTCGTCCAGGACGAGCACGATGCCGAAGGTCAGCAGAATCTGGAAGAGCGGCGGCCGGTCGTAGATCGGGCGGATGACCCCGATCTCGAGCACGGCGCCCAGGCCGGTTACGATCGCGAACACCAGCGCCATCGTACAGAAGAAAAAGACGATCGTCACCACGTCGCCCGTCGCCGAGGAGACGAAAAAGAGCATGAACGCGCCGCCGAGGTACGCCCCCAGCATCGTCAGCGAGCCGTGGGCGAAGTTGAGCACGCCCATCAACCCGAAGATCAGCGAGAGGCCGGCCGCGATGGTGACGTAGATGCCGAACTTCGAGAGGCCGTCCAGGCCGATGCCGACCAGCGTCTCCAGGTCGGCGAGATCGGTCAGGATCTCGCCGATCGACGCGAGTGGTACGGCCTCCAGGGCCGCGAGGGCGGCGTGGAGGGCGCCAGTCATCGCTCCAGACACCTCCACGTCCTGCCCCGGAGCCGGTCGCCGGGACGGACTCGAACAGTGGGCGTAGACACTCGGATCATGCGGTGAGGTACCTCCGGATCCGGTCGTCCTCCAGCGAGGCGGACGCCGAGTCGCCCTCGGCGACCACCTCGCCGTGGTCGATCACGTAGAAGCGGTCGGTCAGCTCCAGCGCCATCGGGACGTTCTGCTCGACGAGCACGAGTGTCCGATCCTCGGGAAGCGCGTCCAGCGCCTCGACGACCTCCTCGACGATCAGCGGTGCGAGGCCCTCCGTCGGCTCGTCGACGAGCAACACGTCGTTGTCGCCGACCAGGGCGCGTCCGAGTGCGAGCATCTGCTGTTGCCCGCCGCTGAGGCTGTCGGCCTCCTGCTGGCGGTGCTCCCGGAGATCGGGGAACCGCTCGAAGGCGCGCTCGATCCGCTCGTCCGGATTCGCGTCCGGTGGCACGCCCGCCCGGAGATTCTCGTTCACGGTGAGGTGGCCGAACATCCGCCGCTCCTCGGGGACCCAGCCGACGCCCCGGCGGGCGACCTCGTGGGTGGGCAGGCCGGTGATGTCCTCGCCGTGGAGCCGGACCGTTCCCGACCGTGGCGGCGTCAGCTGGAGGATCGACCGGAGCGTCGTCGTCTTGCCCACCCCGTTGCGCCCCAGCAGGGCGACGTCCTCGCCCGCCTCGACCTCCAGGGAGACTCCCTGGAGGACGTGGCTCTGGCCGTAGTACGTGTGGACGTCCTCGAGGGCCAGCGCCGGTGCGTCGCTCACGCCTCGCTCACCCCGGTCTCCGTTCCGGCGTCCCCCTCGTCCTCGTCGTACCCACCGAGGTACGCCCGCTGGACCGCGGGATCGGCCCTGACCGCCTCGGGGTCGCCGTCGGCGATCAACTCGCCCTGGTGGAGGACGGCGATCCGGTCGCTGACGTCCATCACGACGTCCATGTTGTGCTCGACGAGCAACACCGCGTGGTCGGCGGCGACGTCGTCGATGAGGTCGACGATCCGGTCGACGCCGTCCCGCGAGACTCCGGCGGTCGGCTCGTCCAGCAGAAGGAGGTCGGGGTCGCCGGCGAGCGCGATGGCGACCTCCAGGTGTCGCTTCTGGCCGTGGCTGAGGGCCTCCGCCGTCGACTCGGCGTGTTCGAGCAGCTCCACGCGTTCCAGGATCTCGCGGGCCTCCGCCTCGTACTCGGGGAAGGCGTTCACGTTCCGCCAGAGCCGCATGCCGTCGGCACCGCCGTGGGCCTGGGCCGCGATCCGGACGTTCTCGAGGACGGTGGAGGTCGGGAAGACATTCGTTATCTGGTAGGAGCGGTGGATACCCAGTCGCGCGGTCTCGTCCGGGCTGGCGTCGGTGACGTCGCGGAATCCCTCGGTATCGCCGGCTGCAGTGCTCGAACCACCGCTTCCGTCGGCGCGCTCGCTCCCGCGTCGGTACTCGATGCGGCCCTCCGTGGCCGAGAGCGTACCGGTCAACAGGTTGAAAAATGTCGTCTTGCCGGCGCCGTTCGGTCCGATGAGCGAGCAGCACTCGTCGGCTGCCAGCTCGAAGTCGACGCTGTCGACGGCGGTGAGGCCGCCGAAGCGTTTCGTCAGCCCGTCGGTTCGCAGCAGCGTCATTACAGCGAGCAGCTCATGTCCTCGTGGTCCGCCGGCAGCGTGACCTCGTCGGCGTCGACCGTCGCGATCGGCTCACCGGGCATGATATTGGCGTCCCAGTCGGCGGCCCACTCCTCGGTGGTGGGGACCGGATAGGCGACGGTCATGGCCGAGCGGGCCTGGTTGTTGTAGGACTGGTAGCTGTAGGCGTTCTCGCCCTTGGGAGTGTCCGTGATCGTCATCCCGCGCATCGCTTCGGCGATATCGCCGCCGTCCGTCGAACCGCTCTCGACGACGCCCTGGTGGATCGAGGACGCGGCGGCGAAGGTCCCCGACGTGAACAGGTCCGGGAGCGTCCCGTAGACGTCGGCGTAGTTCTCGACGAACCAGTCGTTGATCGAGTTGTCGTACTGGTTCCAGTGATAGCGGGTGGTAAAGGGCCCGAGCTTCGCGTCGCGGATCGACTCCGCGGTCACCTCGTCGAGGACGCTATTCACCACTTGGCCGACCGCGTTGGCGGTGATTCGGGTCGCGAACCCGCCGAACATCCGGAGGCCGTAGCCGCCGGCAAGTCCCGTCGAGAGGAAGGCTGGCAGCGTCGCGACGGTGAATCCGCCGATGACGGCGTCGGCGCCGGCACTCACGGCGCTCTCGAAGTGGCCCTCGAACTCCGAGTACTGTCGGGGGACGAAGTCGGTGCCCGCGATCGTGATGCCGTTTGCCTCCAGGACCGAGGTGTAGTTGTTCGCGACGGCGTGGCCGAAGCTGTAGTCCGCCGCCATGATGTACACCGACTCCACGTCGGTCTCCTGGGCGACGTACCGGCCGCCGCTGCGGGCGTCCATCGCGGTGTTCTCGCTGGCGCGGAAGACGATGTCGCTGCAGAACTCGTCACTGGAGGTGATGTCCGCCGCTGCTGCCGGCCCGGCGACGAAGGGAACCTCGGCGGGTACGGCGACGCTCTGGATGACCCGTCGGGCGGAGCCGGAGCTGGAGGTCCCAAAGAGCATGTCCACGCCGCGGTCTTCGACCAGCGTCGTCGCCACGGACTGGGCCTGGTCGGGGGCGAACTGCGTGTCCTCGACGTGGAGGTTGTAGGTGACGTCCCCGACGTCGATGGAGGTCTCGCCGGCACTCGTGACCTCCGGTGGTGCCTCCCCGGCCTTGTAGCCGAGCCCGGAGAGAAAGCCCCAGAGGCTCTGGAGGCCGTAGTACTGGAGGTCGCCGGTGACCGGCTGCAACACGCCGATGTCGACCGTGCCCGAGACCGATGGCTCGCCACCGGTTCCGTCGTCGGTGTCGCCGCCGTCGCCGCCGCTTTCGTCCCCACTGTCGTCGCCGTCGTCGTCGCCCAGACAGCCCGACAGTCCGATGGTCGCCGCGGCGGCCGTCCCGGCTGTTGCTTTGAGGAGGTCACGTCGTGTGTGATTTGGTGACATGCTGGTCAAGTGCTACGACCTACCGGGGGAAAACTGATGGGGTTGATATCTCAACCACGGGCCCCAGTCGTGGGGGGAGGGTGGGCAAAGACTGCGGATTAGCCCGCACAGTCGAGGGAACCGATCGGGAAACGTCGGGTCCGCTGAGAGGACGGCGACGGATGACGCAGCTCACTCGTAGGTCAGCGTCATCCCGCCGTCGAACAGCAAGTCGCCGCCGTTGAGGTGGTCGGCGTGCTGAGAGAACCCGAAGACGAAGAGGTTCGCGACCTCGGCTGGCGTCATCATCTCCTTCGTGCGGGCCTGACCGAGCATGACGTCCTCGATTACCTCGTCGACGGAGATCCCGCGGCGCTCGGCCGTGTCCGCGAGCTGGTCGGTCACCAGCGGCGTCTCGACGTAGCCGGTGCTCACGGAGAACGAGCGGAGGTCGCCGTCGCCCTCGGCCGCGATCGACTGCGTGAGCCCGCGGATCCCGAACTTGACGGCGTTGTAGGCGACCTTGTGGGCGGTGACGTAGTGGCCGTGGACGGAGGCCATGTTTCCCACGCAGCCGTCGTTGGCCTCGAGGTCGTCCCAGCACTCTCGGGTCAGCAACACGGGTGCCCGCAGCATCACGGACTGGATCGTGTCGTAGGCGTCGGTGGGAAACTCGCCGATCGGCGCGACGTGCTGCAGGCCGGCGACGTTCGCGAGGAAGGTGGTCTCGCCGAGGTCCGCGGCGGCGTCCGCGATGCGCTCGATGTCGGTCTCGTCCTGGAGGTCGGCCTCGAGCGGTTCGATCGCGTCGGGTTCGCCGACCTCGCTGGCGCGATCGACGGTCCCAGCAAGCCCCGGCTCGTCGACGTCCGTCGCGAGCACGGACAAGCCGTTGACGGCCGCGGCCAGCGCCGTCGCCCGGCCGATGCCGGAGGCCGCGCCCGTGACGATACAGACCCGGTCCCGCGTGAACCGCTCGTCGTCGATCGTGTGGACGTCCTCGCGGGAGAGCGTCGGCGGCGAGATGTCTGCCATGTCGTGGTAGAGAACAGCACACACCGAAACTGGACGGGTTGACATGCCAACCCGACCGGGGGCCCACGGCGACACAGCCGCTCGCGAACCGAGCGGTCGGGCTACTCGGCGCCGAGGGCGGCGAGGAGCGCCTCGAGTTCGGCCTTCCGGAACGGCCGGTCGAGGGCGTCGCCGTCCTCCGGCGGTCGGTCGATCGACCGCAGTGCTGCGGCTCGCATCTCCGCCTTGGGCGGCAACCGGCCGGCGTCGTCGACCTCGTGGCCGACCGCCGTACAGATCGCGGCGAGGTCCTCCTTGGTGAACGCCGGCGAGTCGCGGCGCTCGAAGCGGTCTACTGCCGTGCGGATCTCGTTGCGGAGGTCGCCGACCGTCGGTGCCATGACTGCCCTCCGCCGGTCGGACGCCTGAAGATTCCGGTCGGTGGTCGGTGGGCGATCGACGGGGGTGTACCGTTCGGCGAGTCGCTCGTCGTCGACGCCCCGTTACCGGCCGGCGGGCCGTCGATCGATCGAATCCAGTGCGGTGACCACCCGCGAGAGGACCTTCCGCTCGCCGCGTCGGAGGTTGTTCGAGACCGCGGTGTCGGAGATCTCGAACTCGTCGGCCAGCGTCTGCAGCGTCGCGTTGCGGGGCTGTTCGAAGTACCCCGCCTCCGCGGCGACGGCAAGCGTCTCCCGCTCGGTCGCCGAGAGCGAGCGACAGCCCTCCAGCAGCTCGCTGGCGGCGTCGGCGTTCTCCAGGAGGTCGAAGCAGTCGTCGAGCGCGAGGACGTCCCGGGACTCGACGGTGAACTCGTTGTTGCGCTCGAGTTCGGCCAGGGCGTCGCCCGCGACCCGCTCGTCGTCGAAGCCGACCTCCCAGGTCTCCGACCCCTCGGCGATCCGGAACGGTCCGGTGATGTAGCCGTCGTTGGCCCGGATGACGCCCATCGCGTCGGTCTCCTCGATCACCGTCCGGATGAACGCCGTGTCCTCGCGCCTGCGGAAGAGGTCACACTGGTTCATCCCCGGATGCGCCTGCAGCGCCTCGAGCCCCCTGTCGAGTGTCGGGCGGGAGTCCCCCTCGACGACCAGACGGGTCTCGAGCTCGCGGGCCGCCTCGTCGAACTCCCAGTGGACGGCTGCGAAGGAGACGTCGTGATCGTCGGTCGTGGCGATGAACGGGCAGTCGTACTGCTCCATGTCCATCGTGAGGTCGATCATGAACGTCCGTTTGGATGCTGCCCGGTTTAACCCTGGCGCAGGCAGGACTCCCAGGATGCCACTCAGTGGTACTGAGTGGGCACTGCGGCGAGGGATGCTGCAGCAGCCGATATCGGTCGCACCGCGGTGGACGGGCCCGGGAGCGGCCGTGGCGTCGCCGCCGATCCACACCGAAGGGCTACTCCCCGAACTCCGCCTCGACGGCCTGCCGGTCGATCTTCGAGGGACCGCTCGTCGGGAGCTCGTCCACGAACGCGAGGGCGGCGGGGATCTCGTAGCGCGCGAGCCGGTCCTCGAGGAACGCCTCCAGCTCCTCGAGGTCGACGGGTTGTTCGGCCGCACCGGGCGCCGGCTCGACGACGGCCTTGCCGACGGTGCCCCAGGTCTCGTCGTCGATCCCGATGACGACCACGTCGCCGACGTCCGGGTGCTCGGCGATCGCGTCCTCGACGGCCGGCGGGTAGACGTTCTCGCCGCCGCTGACGAACATGTTCTTCTTCCGGCCCTCGATGTGGACGTAGCCCGCCTCGTCGACGCGGGCGAGGTCACCCGTCGACACCCACCTGCGGCCCGAGGCCGCGGCCCTGGCGTCGTCCGCGCTCGCCTCGTCGTCCTCGCTCGCTGCGTCGTCCCCCCGCCGGCCCCGGCTCGTGCCGAAGGCCGCCTCGGTCTCCTCGGGGTTGCGCCAGTAGCCGGCGGCGGCGTGCTGGCCGGCCAGCTCCAGCTCGCCGATCTCGCCGTCGGGCAGCGGCTCGCCCAGGTCGTCGACGATCCGCGCGTCGACGTGGAGCGCGGGCTTGCCGACGCTCGCGACCCGCTCGGCCACCTGCTCCTCGGACCCCTCCGCCCAGCCGTCGGGCATCGCGAAATTGTTGGGTCCGCACTCGGTCAGGCCATAGCCCTGCGAGAGGTCGACGCCGTCGTCGTCGGGGGTCGGGCCGTCCCGCTCGCGCCAGGCCCGGATGACGGACTCGCGACAGGGGCCGCCGCCGCTCTTGACGAAGCGCAGCGTCGAGAGGTCGGTTTCGTCCCAGTCCTCGTGGTCGCTCATCATCCGGAGCACCGCCGGCACGGCCACGAGGACCGTCGCCCCCTCGCGCTCGATCTGGTCGAGCACCCGCCCGGGCTCGACCTCGCGGTCGATCACGATCGTCCCGCCCATGTGGACGATCGGGACCGTGATGACGTTCCAGCCGCCCGTGTGGAAGGTCGGAAAGATCATCGGCGTCACGTCGTCCGGTCGGAGACCCCAGGCCGTGATCGTGTTCGTCGAGTTCCAGACGATCGAGCCGTGGGTCACGATCGTCTCCTTGGGCGTGCCGGTGGAGCCACCGGTGTGCAACAGGAGGTGGGGATCGTCGAGCGCGACGGCGGATCTCGCAGCCTCCACGGCCGCCGGATCCGGCTCCTCCGGCAGTTCCTCGTGGTACGGAGCGGCATCGAGACCCTCGAACCCATCGCCCTCGACGGCTCCGGTGTCGTCCGGGAGTCCGAGTACGGGCGGATCGACCGCGGCGTGGTCCAGCGCGTCCGCGACGCGTTCGGCGAACGGTTCCTCGACGACGAGCAGCCGGGGGTCGACCAGCTCGAGGAGTTCGCCCAGCTCGCGGGAGGCCAGCCGGTGGGAGAGCGGCGCGAGCACGCCGCCGGTTTTCCCGGTCGCGAAGAAGAGGTCGAACACCTCGATCCGGTTTCGGGAGACCACCGCGACCCGGCCGCCGCTGTCGGCCTCGACCGCCGGCTCGTCGCCGGTGGACTCGCCCGCGCCGGCAGCGGGTCGGTCCGCGGCCGTCACGCCGTAGGCCTCGAGCAGCCCGACCGTCCGTCTGGCCCGCTCGTCGAGGTCAGCGTAGGTGTAGCGCTCGCCGCTGGTCGCGTCCACGAGCGCCTCGCGGTCCGGCGAGAGGGACCGACGGCGACCGCTCCAGTCGCCGACCCACTCGTAGGGGCGGTCGTTCCACTCCATCAGTCCCCTCCGCCCGCCCCCGCGTCCGTCGCCGCCTCGATCGGGTTCGCGAAAAGGTGCTCGCGGATGCGATCGGCAACGTGGTCGGGGTCCTCGATGAAGAAGAGGTGGGGCCCGTCCTCGACGATCTCGAGGTCGCCGTCGGGGAGTTTCTCCGCGAGCAGCCGGCCGTTCTCGACGGGGACGACGCGGTCCGCACTGCCGTGGAGCACGAGCGTGGGCTGGTCGATCTTGCTCACGCGGTCGCCCACGTCGAAGGCCTGCACAGCCGCGGCCTGGGCGTTCCGGCCGGCCTCCGTGGCGTCGCCCGCAAGTCGCCAGTCGACGATCGACTCGACGAGGTCGGGGTTGGCGTCGTAGAAGCCATCGGAGACTGCCGGCTCCATGCGGTGTCGGATGGTCTCGCGCTCGTCGTAGCCCTCGGGTACCTCCAGGATCGTCGCGGCGGTCTCCTCCGGGATCGGGACCGACTCCTCGCCCCCGTGGCTGGTGCAAAGCAGCGTTAGCGTCGCCGCGCGGTCGTAGTCCAGCGCGTACTGCTGGGCGATCATCCCGCCCATACTGGCGCCGACGAGGTGGGCGGCCTCGACGCCGGCGTCGGCCAGCACCGCATCGACGTCGCCGGCCATCGCCGCCATCGTGTAGGGGCCCTCGGGCACGTCGGAGTCCCCGGTGCCGCGGTTGTCCGGGAGGAGCAGGCGATACTCGTCGGCGAGGCGCTCGCGCTGCCAGCGCCACATCCAGCGGCCGTAGCCCAGGCCCTCGATCAGGACGACGGGCTCGCCGTCGGTCGGGCCGTCGACCTCGTAGTGGATCGCGACGCCGTCGTTCGTGGCAGTCGGCATGGGTGTTGATCGACCTCCTACACGGAGTAAGGGAGCGTTGGCATATCAACGGGCGGGCGGGATCTCGGGGCGCGAGCCGACTCGAGGGCGATCGGCCCGAGGTTCGCAAAACCCCTGGGTTCAGTACCCCCGGGAGGCAAGTCCGAGACATCACCCGGGGCCATCCATGACCGGCCAGGACACCGACAGCGCCGCCACCGGCAGCCCGTTCGCACCGCACACGCCCGAGGAAACCGCCGCGATGCTCGCCGCCGTCGGCGCCGAGTCGATCGAGGACCTTTTCGACGTCCCCGAGGCCGTCCGCTTCGATGACGAGTTCGGCATCGACGCCCGCAGCGAGCGGGCCGTCCGGCAGGAGTTCGGGGAGCAGCTCGACCGAACGGCGGAGCTGGTCGAGTTCCTCGGCCGCGGTCACTACGACCACTACGTCCCCTCGGCGGTCGAGCACCTCGCCGACCGCTCGGAGTTCCTCACGAGCTACACCCAGTACCAGCCCGAGGTCGCCCAGGGCTTCCTGCAGGCCCTCTTCGAGTACCAGTCGATCGTCGTCGAGCTGACCGGCCTCGACGTCGCCAACTGTTCGCTGTACGACGCCGCGACCGCGCTGGGCGAGGCCGCGCTGCTCGCGAAGCGGGTCCGCACGACCGACGGCGATACGATCCTCGTTCCGGAGCTACTGCGCGAGGAGCGCCGCTCGACACTGGAGAACTACGTCGCCGGCGCGGACCTCGTCGTCGAGGGCTATCCCCACGACGACGGTGCCGCCGACGTCGACGCCATCGCGGAGCGCGTCGGCGAGGACGTCGCGATGGTCTACGCCGAGTCGCCGAGCGTCCGCGGGACGCTGGACCCGAACCTGGCCGCGGTCGGCGACCTCGCGGACGACCACGACGCACTGTTCACGCTGGGCTCGGACCCGATCGCGCTCTCCGTGCTGGAGCGGCCGGCCGTCCTCGGCGCGGACGTCGTCGTCGGCGACGCGAGCGTGCTCGGTCTCCCGGCGAGCTACGGAACCGGCCTCGGCCTCTTCGCGACTCGCGAGGCGTTCCTCCGACAGGTGCCCGGTCGGCTCGTCGGCGCGAGCGACGACGCGGACGGTCGGCGGGCGTACACGCTAACCCTCCAGACGCGCGAGCAGCACATCCGCAAGGAGCGGGCGACCTCGAACGTCTGTACCAACCAGGCCTGGGTGGCACTCCGGGCCGCGATGCACGCCGCCTCGCTCGGACCCGAGGGGCTCGTGGAACTGGCCGAGACCTGCATCGAGGCACCGGCGGAGCTGGCGGCGGCGATCGACGGGATCGAGGGGTTCGCCGCGCCGCTGCACGACCGGCCGCACTTCCGGGAGTTCGTGGTGGAGACGGAGCGGGACGCCACCGCCGTCGGGAGCGGGCTGCGCGAGGAGGGGTTCGCCGTCCACGTGCTCGACGACGATCACCTGCAGGTCTGCGTGACCGACACGAACCGCGAGCACACAGGGGAGTTGGTCGAGGCCCTGGAGGTGGTCCGATGAACCGGGATCGCTCCGACCGCAACCGCCACGGACCCCACCTCGAAAGCCCTCGGCCGGCTCGCGCGATCTGGGGCGGATATCCTCGGTCGCTATCGCTCCCTCGGATAGGGCCGCCGCAGATCGCGCCACCCGGCCTCGCCCTTTCAGTCCGCCAGGCGGCGGTGGTTTGTCGCAGCGGCCACCGCGCACCGGGGCTCAGTGAGATTCGAGGGCCGGGAAGTCACCGCTGGCTCGACAACCGCCCCCTGGCGGACTTCCGAAGGGCGAGGGCGCTCGACGTGCCCTCGCGACGAAAGCACCGCAGGGAGCGAGCGAAGCGAGCGACCGAGGAGCGCATGGAGCGAGGGCGCTCGAGCGGCCGAGGGCTTCGGCGGGCGGATGTGGTGCCGTCACCGAATCGAACCGCAACTGATGGAGGTGAGCCCGAATGAAGTTCGATCAGGCGCGGTGGAGCAGGGACGACGCACCGGTCTACGAACCCCTCCTCTCCGAGACGGACGAACGCACCGCGGAGGTCGACGTCGATCTCCCCGACGACCTCACGCGCAACGAACTCACCCTCCCGGACCCGGCAGAGCCACAGCTCGCGCGCCACTACACCCGGCTCTCGGAGATGACCTACGGGGTCGAGCACGGGCCATACCCGCTTGGCTCCTGTACGATGAAGTACAACCCCTGGTTCCTCGAGGACCTGGCGGGCCGCGAGGACGCACTCGTTCACCCCGACCGCCCGGACGAGGCGCTCCAGGGCGTCCTCGCGGTCCAGCACCGCCTCCAGGAGGACCTCGCAGCGATCGGCGGGATGGACGCCGTCACCCTCCAGCCGCCGGCGGGCGCGGCCGGCGAGTTCGCGGGGATCCTGATCGCCCGGGCCTACCACCGCGCGAACGACGACGAGCGCTCGGCGGTCATCGTCCCCGACACCGCCCACGGCACGAACTTCGCTTCCGCGGCGATGGGAGGCTACGAGGTCGTCGAACTCCCAAGCGGCGATGACGGCCGCGTCGACGTCGAGGCTCTCGAAGCAACCCTCTCGGAGGAGACGGCAGCGCTCATGCTCACGAACCCGAACACGCTGGGCCTCTTCGAGCGCGATATCCAGCGGATCGCCGACCTCGTCCACGACGTCGGCGGGCTCCTCTACTACGACGGCGCGAACCTCAACGCGCTGCTCGGCCGCGCCCGACCCGGCGACATGGGCTTCGACGTGATGCACTACAACGTCCACAAGACGTTCGCGACGCCCCACGGCGGCGGCGGACCGGGCGCTGGACCGGTCGGCGTCGTCGAGGAGCTGGCCGAGTTCCTCCCCGCGCCGCGCGTCCGGCAGGTCGAATCCGGCGACGGCGAATCTGCGACCGCGGAGGCCGGCGCCGCTACCGACGATGACGCTGGCCGACCCACATACGAGCGCTACACCCCCGAACAGTCCATCGGCAAGGTCCACGGCTTCGAGGGCAACTGGCTCGTGCTCCTGAAGGCCGCCGCCTACATCGCCCGGCTCGGCGACGAGGGGTTGGCCGACGCCAGCGCGAAGGCGGTGCTCAACGCGAACTACCTCGCGAGCCAGATCCACTACGACGTTCCCTACGGCCCCTTCCACCACGAGTTCGTCGCTTCCGCGGGCGATCGCGACGCCGCGCAGGTCGCCAAGCGGATGCTGGACCACGGCGTCCACCCGCCGACGACGAAGTGGCCCGAGATCGTCGACGAGGCGCTGATGACCGAGCCCACGGAGGTCGAGTCGCGGGATTCCCTGGACCAGCTCGCGGCAGCGTTCGACGCCGTCGCCGCGGAGGACGACGAGACGCTCGCGGCGGCTCCCGAGCGGACCGCCGCGGCGCTGATCGACCAGGCGAGCGCGGCGCGAACTCCGCGGCTGTGCTGGCAGGACCTCGGCGAGGAGTGACAACGGATCGCCTGATGCCGAGCGGGTCCCCCGACGGTGCGCGAAGGTTTATGACCAACGAGGACAAACTCTGACATCCCCCGACAATCGATCATGCCCATTCACCTCGACCCGGACGGGAACGACGAGTCGCCGCCTGTTACCCCAGGCACGAACGCTCACGAGCTACTGGAGGTCCTCGCAGACCACCCGGACATGGGATTCGCACCGAAAGAACTCGCAGAACTCACCGACGTGCCCTCCGGTAGTATCCACAAGACCCTCTCCCGACTCGAAGATCGAGGGCTCGTTCGCAGCGTCGACTCCTACTGGGCGATCGCCGACGACGTCGCTGCTTCCCGGCTCGCCAACGTCGTGAGTCTGCGTGCGATCGAAGAGGCGTACGGCGACGATGCGTACGGACAGGACGACGAGTGGGCAGCGCAAGCGCCCGACCTCGGCGAGAACGAATAGAGTTGCATGGCGTACGCACAGGGCAGCGTCGTCCTCGCCCCTGCAACCTTCAAGAGCGGTGTTCGACCCTATCTCGTCGTTTCGAACTCGAAGCGGCCGTTCCACGGTGATCGATATACGGTTGCGGTGATCACGTCCACCGAGCGTGAGACTGCAGTTCCGCTGGAAGAGGATGGACTCGTCGAGGGCGAACTGAAAACGTACCCGAGTTACGTCAGTCCCTGGTCATTCCACGTCTTTCCGGACCGGGAGATCAGCAAGCGTGTCGCCCAGGTTGACGATGTAGTGATGGAGCCGGTCGCCGCAACGATTCACGAGATCACCGACGTGCTGTAACGGACGTGTTGTTAATCGAGTTCGATAATCCGCCGCATCTTAGCAAGAGTTAGATAATCTCCCGCCTTCGGTTGCCACATGGCAGTCGTCTCCGTCTCGATGCCCGACGACCTCCTGCACCGCCTCGACGAGTTCGCCGACGAACACGGCTACACCGGCCGCAGCGAGGTCGTGCGCGAGGCCAGCCGGAACCTGCTGGGCGAGTTCGAGGACGCGAGCCTGGAGGACAAGGAGCTGATGGGCGTCGTCACCGTCGTCTTCGACTACGAGACGACCAGCGTCGAGCAGCGGATGACCGAACTGCGCCACGAGCACGAGCGCCTCGTCGCCTCGAACTTCCACTCCCACGTCGCCGACCGCTACTGCATGGAGCTGTTCGTGCTGGAGGGTGCGCTGCCGGACATCTCGACGTTCGTCGGCAAGATTCGGGCGACGCGGGACACGCTGTCGGTCGACTACTCGGTCCATCCCATCGAGGAGTTCTCCCAGACGCTGGAGGCGGCGGAGGAGTCGACGGAGGAGTGACTCCCCGGCGACCGCCCCGATCGCCAGTGGCTCAGGCGGGACCGTGGTCGTGGAGGATCGACCCGTCTCGGCTGGATCGACACGGCCTCGCCGCGAGGACAGCCTCGAGGCCCGTCGTGCAGGCGCCTCCCCCGGATCTCGTGGCCGTCCTCGAGGACGGGGACCCGTCGAGCCCAGGGGCCACGAGCAGGGCGGGCGGCCGCAACGAGTGTCCACCTGTCGCCGGGAAAATCACAGACAGCGAGCCCAATGACGGGGTGCTCCCCCGCCAGACCCCAGAGTATGGGGACCGACGGTGGATTATATAAGGAAATGCTACCAAGTCGAGGGTGTAGCACCAATGACGACCATCAACACCGAACTCTTCGGCAAGGAGTTCTCGATGCCGCTGGCGGACACGTGGCTGGCGTACTGGCTGGTGATCCTGCGGATCACCGCGGGCTGGTGGCTGCTCCACGCCGGAATGGACAAGATCTGGAACTGGCCGTTCGACGCCTCGTGGTTCGTCGGCGGGGCCGCCGAGGGGACGACAGTCGGACCGTTCGTCACGCTGTTCGACAGCGGAATCCTGCTGGACGTCGTGAACTGGTCGATCCCACTCGGGCAGGCAGCGATCGGCCTCGGCCTCATCTTCGGCGCCCTGACCCGAACCGCCGCGTACTTCGGCGCGTTGCTCATGCTGTTCTTCTACTTCATCAACGGCGAGACCGGGGGCTGGTCCCACGGCGTGGTCACCGGCGACCTGCTCGGGCTGGTGATCTTCGGGATGATCGCCACGCTGGGCGCCGGGCGCGTGCTCGGAATCGACGCCTACCTCGTCGAGACCGACTTCGTCCAGAAACACCCGAAGCTGCGGTTCTTCATGGGGTGACCACGCATGAGTGAACTCACTACCGCAGACCGGATCGCACTGTACGGCGGCGGCGGCCTGTTCGCCCTGGGGGTCTTCCTCATCGGGCTCTTCGAGATGCTCGCTGGCGCGGAACACCCCGTCACCGGCGAAGGACAGATCGTACACGACGCAGTGATCGACGTCGAGATCAGGGCCTACATCATCCTGGCTGCGCTGCTCGTGTGGGGCCTGTACGTGATCTACCGCGTCGTCGCCACGACGCCGTCGGTCCCCGAGGGCGACGCGGCCTGAGGAGCGGGCCCGCCTCGGACTGATCGATCGCGCGGATCCCACCGGCCCAGCGGTTCTGGGCCGGCAACGACACATCGCACCGAGCCGCGGGACGACGACACCCTGGCCCCGTGCCAGCCCCGGCCGCTCGCGGGCAGCGGCGCCCCTCGACTGCCTGGGGACGACGCCCGGTGACGCGTCGGGACCTTTTTGCTCTCCCGCACGCTCCCCTCGACCGAATGGACCTGGAGGCCGTACCGGGGGTGGGCGCCAAGACGGCCGACGCACTCCGATCGCTCGACGACCCCGAGCGCGCGCTCCGGGACGGCGACGTGGCACGGCTCGCGGAGGCGCCCGGAGTCACGCCCGGCCGGGCGGCCCGCATCGCCCGCGGCGCGATCCGCGCCGAGCACGACGATCCCGGCGGCTTCCTCGCGACCGATCGCGCTCGGGAGATCCACCGCGAGCTCCTCGGCCTGCTGCAGGAGCGGACCGTCACCGACTACGCCGCCCACCGGCTGGAGACGTTCTATCCCTCAGCGACGGCCTCCCGCATCGCGGAAGCCCGCGCCATCGCGACCACCGCCATGGAGCGGGTCCCCGACGAGACGGTGCTCGAGGCGCTGGAGGGCGTCCAGCCGCTCTCGGCCCCGGGCGACGTCCGCGTCCGGGACCGCTGTCTGGCCACCACCGACGCGGAAGCGTACGCCGAGGCCCAGGAGGCGATCCCCGAGGTCCCCGTCGAGGTCGTCGACGACGCCCGGGACCTCGCGGAACTGGCGCGTGGCTACGCCACCGTCGTCGCTCTCGACGAGTCCTTCGCGGGCGTCGACGTCGACGGCGACGTGCGCGTCGAGCCCACTGCACTCGAGCGGCCCGCCGAGGTCGTCCCCGAGCGAGCGCTGTCCTTCTTCGCCGCCAACCGCGAGCCGCTGCAGGCTGCCGCCGCCGTCCACCGCGCGGCCGACCTCGAGGCGCCACTGGACCTCGACGCCCTCGAGGCGGCCCTGGACCGACTCGGTGAGGACGGCGAGCCCGTCGGCGACGAGGAGCTCGACCGCCTCCGGACCGCACTCGAGGACCTCGACGCGGCTGTCTCGACCGCCGAGAGCGTCGCGACCGACCACCTCCGGGACTCGCTGCGGGAGCGCGACGTCACGGTCGAGGGCGCCGACCTCCTCTCGCTGGTCGAGCAGGGGGCGGGCGTCGACTCGATCCTCGACCGGGAGCTCGCCGACGAGCACGCCGAGGCGGTCCAGGCCGCCCGCGAGCACCTCGTCGACGCGCTCGACCTCGAGGGGACCGAGGCCGACCGCGCCCGCCGGATCGTGCCCGACGACCCGTCCTTCCCCGTCGAGCGCGACGAGGAGGCGCTCTCGCGCCTGCGGGAGTCCCTCCGGGCGGACGCCGAGCGACGGGCCGAACAGCGCAAGCGAGAGCTGGCCGAGGACCTCGCCGGCCTCAGGGAGGACGCGAAGGCGCTCGTCCGGGCGGCCCTCGAGCTGGACGTCGAGCTGGCGATCGCCCGCTTCGCTGCGGACTTCGAGTGCTCGATGCCGCGGTTCGCCGATCCCGCACTGACAGCCGAGGGCGAGCCGGCGACGCCACCAGAGCGGATCGGCGTCGACGAGCCAGCGGAGGCGAGCAGCGACGGGAGCGGCGAGGATGCCGGCGACGACGGGACCGACAGCGGGACCGCCGGCTGGATCGCCATCGAGGGCGGCCGCTCGCCGCTCCTCGAGGAGCCCACCGACGCCGTCGAGCCGGTGGACTACGCCGTCGGCGGCGTCGCGCTGCTCTCGGGCGTCAACAGCGGGGGGAAGACGTCGACACTCGACCTCGTCGCCGCGACGGTGGTCCTCGCACAGATGGGCCTCCCGGTCCCCGCCGACGACGCCGCGCTCACCCGCTTCGAGGAACTGCACTACCACGCAAAGACCCAGGGGACCCTCGACGCCGGCGCCTTCGAGTCGACGGTCCGGGAGTTCGGCGACCTGGCCACGGGCGGCGGCGGTGCCCTCGTCCTGGTGGACGAACTCGAATCGATCACAGAACCCGGCGCCTCGGCGAAGATCGTCGCCGGCGTGCTCGAGGCGCTGGAGGCCCGGGGGGCCACCGCCATCTTCGTCTCGCACCTCGCCGGCGAGATCGCCGAAACCGCGACCTTCGACGTCACGATCGACGGGATCCAGGCCGAGGGGCTGGAGGACGGCGAGCTGGTCGTCGATCGCTCGCCGCGGAAGGACCACCTCGCGCGCTCGACGCCGGAGCTGATCGTCGAGAAGCTCGCCGAGGAACGCGGCGAGCAGTTCTACGCCGACCTCCTAGAGAAGTTCTAGCGCCAGGGACTGGCAGTCGGGGGCTGCAGGAACCGCGGGTCGGTTCGATCGGGTCGCTTCTGTCGGATCGCTTCCGTCGGGTCGCTTCCGTCGGGTCGCTTTGGTCGGTCCCGTCGATCACATCCCGCAGACTGGCTCGAACGCCATCGACTGGAATCGGGAAGCAGGGGGACGAGCCGGCGAATCGGGGACCACGACAACGGGAACGAGCGTGGCCGCAGACGACCCGTTTCAGTCTCGCTCGGGCTCGAACTCCTCGATCACGCGGTGGACGGTCTCCGTCCAGGCGTCCAGCGCCTCGTGGAGGTCCTCCTTGGCCTCCGGCAGCGGGACCGCCGTGTACTGGTAGACGTAGCCGCCGGGATCGAGCAGCCGGCGATCGCGGTCGACGAGTCCCTTCTCCAGCAGCGCCGTCAGCGACCGATTGACGTTCGAGCGGTCGCGCTCGAGCACCGTCGCCAGCTCCTCGGCGGTCGATCCCGGGTGGTCAAGAAGCGTCAGATAGGTTCGCGTCTCGTGGGCCTGGATCCCGAACACGCAGGTCATCACCGCGTCGAAGGAGGGGTCGGCGTCCTCCATCAGCGACTGCATGTCGTGGTCCGGCTCGCTCATGGGGCCCGTTGGCGGGGACCCGACCTAAACGTGTTCCCCACGGACGTGGGCGACGACACACCGGTGACCGACGATGGAGGCACCGGTGACCGACGATGGAGGCTCCGTTGACCAGGGAGGGAGGACGGCACCGCGACTGGCGCGGCACTCAGGTGTCGGCGGCGTACCCCTGGTTCCGGATGCACTCGCGCATCTCCTCCCGGGACTCGTGGGTGTGTAGCGTCGTCGGGGTGTCGCAGTAGTACTGCTCGCCGTCGTGTCGTAGCGTGATCTCGTGCTCGGCGCCCAGGACCTCCGTACGGACCACGATCCGGCGACCGTCGGCGAGGGCATCGAGGATGGCCTCCGTCTCCAGCTCGCCGGCGTCGATGGTGAGGGGAGCGGTCATGTGCCAGTCCTCGGCGTCGTGGCACTTCGTTCCTCGCTTCTGGGACGGCCAGGAACAATCGCGGCGTCGACGGCCAGCGGACACCGGGATGTCGTCGGCCAGTGCACGGCGAAACGTCGTCGGCCGGGGCACAGAGACGCGATCGGCCAGACGTCGTCACGACGCCGATGGCCAGGGGTGCTCGTACGTGTTCGACGCCCTGTATCGAGGGCCCCTGGTCGGTCGACGCGAGGCCGTCGGTCCGGTCGCGAACCCGAGAGCGGCCGGCGTGGCCCCGCCCTCCCGTAGAACCGCGGGCTTTTTCCTGGCAGCCGTCCGAGCACACCGCCAATGCCGATCGTCCCCTGGGACGTGCTGACGTACACGCTCGTCCCGACGGTCTCGGTGGTGATCGTCTTCGCCGCCGTGACCGGGTGGTACCACCACGCCAGGCAGCGACGCGAGGACTTCCGGGAGTCCGCGAGATCGGTCGCGCCCTACGCCGGATTCCTGCTGGCGGTCATCCTGTTCAACGCGACGGTCCGCTCGGATCTCGACGAAATCTCCTCGGCGTACAGCCTGGCCTTCACCGACTCGATCTACCGGTTCGAGGGCGAGTTCGTCGCCGTCCTCCAGGACGCCGTGCCCGAGCCGCTGTTCCTGTACTTCTCGGCGGTCTACGTCATCGGCTACGGCGCCCTCATCGCGTACCCGCCGCTGGCGTACCTCGTCCTCGAGGACGTCGTGGTCCCGGCGAAGCTCTTCGTCGCGTACGGCGTGAACTACCTCGCCGGCGCCATCCTCTACATGGTGTTCTCGGTGTTCGGCCCGCGGAACTACCTCTATGGCCGCGTCGACGCGCCGCTGTTCGAGGAGTTCCCCGACGTGATGTACATCACCGCCGCGATCAACCACAACGCCAACGCCTTCCCCTCGCTGCACACCTCGATGTCGGTCACCGTGCTGGTGTTCGCGTGGTTCACGCGCGAGGCGTACCCCCGCTGGCTCGCGATCACCGCCCTGCTCGTCCCGAGCATCGTCTTCGCGACGATGGCGCTTGGCATCCACTGGCTCACGGACGTCATCGCCGGCGTCGCGCTCGCGCTCTTCAGCGTCGGGACCGCACAGTGGATCGTCTCGCGGGTCAGTGGCGAGCACGACTCGGACCGCCGACCGCTCGAGCCGGTTCGACTCTGAGGCGGCGACGGAACGCAGCCCGACTGGCGAAGCGGTCCGGGACTGCCGGCCCACCGGTCCGGCGAGGTGGCCGGAACGCCGTCATCCCGCCGAGCCCGCACGTCATTCGACGACGGTACAGCCCTCGACCCCGGGAAGCCCCAGCGACCGCGACCGCCAGCCGTCGCCGGCGTCCACGAGGACCGTGCCGTCCGCCGCCACGGCGTAGGTGGCAGCCGGCTGGTGCTCGGCCGGCGCGTACGCCACGTCCGCGATCGGCCCCGAGTTCGGTACCGACCGCTCCACCCAGGCGCCGTCGACCCGCTCGAGGAGCCGGTCGTCCTGGACCGCGTGCGCGGGCTCGGGCTCGCCGCCCGCCGCGCCCACAGCCGCGGTGACGCGCTCCGTGGCGTCTCCGCGCTCTGCGGTCCACCCCGGGCCGAGCCTGTAGAGGCCGGATTCGGCGGCCGCGTACGGGCCCGCCGCGGCGACGTCGCGAACGTCCTCGAGTCCGACGTGCGCCAGGCCGTCGGTGGTCGCCCGGTAGACGCCCTCGGCCGTCGCGAGGAGCGGGCCGTCGGCGCGGCGAACCGGTGGAACGGTCCCGACCGTGCGCCAGCGGTCGCCGGACGCCGGTGCGTCGCCGTCGGTAGTCGACACCAGATCGTCGAGGGGTGCCCGCCGGAGCGTGCCGTCGTCGAGAGCCGCGAACGCTGCGCCCTCAGCCACCGACAGCGCCGATGCCCCGCCCAGGCCGGTGGGAACCGATCGGTCCACGGCGGCGATCGAGCCGTCGTCAGCGAGGGCCACGAGCGCCACCGAATCCGCCGTCGCGACGAGGAGGCGACCCTCGCCGACTGGAGCGATCGCCCGTACGGAATCCCGAAGCGCGAGGCCGAACTCGCCGACTGCGTCGCCGGAGATGCCGACGATCGCCAGGCCGGAGCCCGTCGCGACGGCGAGCCGGACCCGCCCGGCCGCGTCGTCGTAGACCCGCTTCTCGGCGATGTCCATGCCGGGCGCTCGGCCGGCGCCGGCGAAAGCGTTCCGGGTTCGGAGGGGCGGTCCCGTCGTCGATCGGGCAACAGGTATATCACCGGACGCCGGCGTTAGCTCTTTTCAATGGTGGGGCCGCGGAACCGGAGCGGTGGTCGGCCGTGAGCCTCCGGGAGACCGGCGGGAAGGTCGCCGGGATCGTGCTCGTGGTCGTCGTGCTCTCGCTGGTGATCGGGCACCTGCTGGGTACGCCGATCCTGGTGGGGTACGTCACCAGCGACAGCATGGAGCCCACGATCGACCAGGGCGACGGCTTCGTCTCGATCCCGCAGCCGCTGGCCGGCGACGTCGAGGAGGGCGACGTCATCGTCTACGACGCCCGAGAGCTCGACGGCGGCGGGCTGACCACCCACCGGGTCGTCGAGGTCCGGGAAGACGGCTACGTCACCAAGGGCGACGGCAATCCCTTCACTGATCAGGACGGACCGGAGCCGCTGGTCACCGACGAGCAGGTGCGTGCGGAGGCCCTGCAGGTCAACGACTACGTGGTGACGATTCCCTACCTCGGAACCGTCGTCGGCGCGATCGGCGGCGTCGCGGGGACCATCCAGTCCACGCTCGCCTCGACGTTCGGCCTCGGCGCGGCCACCAGCCCCGGCGGCTTCGGCTTCCTCCTGATCGCCGCTGGGCTCGCGCTCGTCGCGCTGGCGGCCTCCGGGGGCGGGCGTGGCGTCAGGCCGTCCTCTCGCCACCGCGACCGCGAGGAGGTCATCAAGATCTGGGCCGCGATCGGGAGCGTCGCCGTCGTGGTCGTGTTGCTGGCGACCGCGTCGATGGTCCTGCCCGCCGGCGTCCAGGAGTTCGGTATCGCGAGCGATCCGGACCCCGCCGACGATCCCCTCTCCGTCGAGCCGGGCGGCACCACCGAGGTCGAGTACGACGTGAACAACGCGGGGGTCGTGCCGATGGTGACGATCCTCGAGCCGCGCGGGGACGGCATCGCCGTGGCGGACGAACGGGTCACGGTCGGCGGCGGGGACACCCGAACGACGACCACCACCCTGGAGGCGCCCGAGGAGCGTGGCCTGCACTTCCGGCACCTCGCCGAGCACCGGTACCTGATGGTGCTGCCCCCGGGCGTGATCCACGCGCTCCACGACGTTCACCCGATGCTGGCGCTGCTCGTGATCGATCTCGTGATCGCCGGGCTGGTGGTGCTCGCCGGCGTGGCGGTGCTCGGGACCGACGACCTCCGGATCCGGAGCCGCTCCAGCGACCGGTCGGTGAGCGAGCGCTTCCGGCGGGCCGTAGGGCGCTGGCTGTAGCTTCCGCCGGGCGTGGCGGCTGACCGATAGTGGCAATATCGCCCGGGAGTCCCTGGCGGCCCGACCCGTCCGTGTGGGTGGTTGTCGGGGACGGTGCTGGAGGCCCGCTCGCGATGCTCGTGGGGCGTGGGCGATCGGGGTGCAGTCCGCAGCGTGGAATCTCCGCCTGTCGAATCCCGTTTCGGGGCGGACGCCCGTCGGCGGCGCCACCGGGCTACCGGCAACACTGTCCAGTTGTGGGGAGCCCCGTCACCGCTCGCCCGTAAGGGGTCCCCTATATGACGGGGTCTGTATCATAGGCGCATGAGCCACTCGTCAGGAAGCGACTGCTGGCCGGGGCCGGTCGCCGGCCGGAGGACGGAGACGAATACCGAGGTTCTCGCCACCTGGAGGTGGCTCGCATGAACACCGACGGACTCGCTACGCTCGTCCGTCGAGCTCACGGCTCCCACACGAGGTGGTCGCCGTGAACGCCGTCGGAGCGAGCTCCGACGGGCTCATGCTCGCCACGCGGGGGTGGCTCGCATGAACCCCGTCGAGGAGTGGAAGCAGGAGAAACACCCACTCGACGTGATCGAGGACGTCAGGGAGTACGCCGAGGAGGGGCTGTCCTTCGACGAGATCGAGGAGCGGGCGGGCGACGGCGAGTGGGAGCGTCTGAAGTGGGCGGGGATGTACAGCCACGGCGTCCAGGACGGCTACTTCATGATGCGGACGAAGGTCCCCGGCGGGAAGCTGACGCCGGAGCAGGCCGAGGTCATCGGCGAGGTCGCCGAGGAGTACGCCACGGCGCCTCCCGAGCACGGCGGCGAGCACCAGAACGAGCTCTGGGGTGACGCGTACCTCGACATCACCACGCGCCAGGACGTCCAGAAGCACTGGATCGAGGTCGAGGACGTCCCCGAGATCTGGGAGCGCTACGACGAGGTCGGGCTCACGACGATCCAGGGCTGTGGCGACTCGGCGCGGAACGTGCTGGGCTGTCCCGCCGCCGGCCTCGACGACCACGAGTGCTTCGACGCCCAGCCCATCATCGACGCAGTCTCCGAGTTCTTCACCGAGAACCGGGAGTACGCGAACCTCCCGCGGAAGTTCAAGATGACCATCACGGGCTGTCGCCACGACTGTGCCCAGTCCCAGATCAACGACGTCGGGCTGACGCCGGCCCGGAAGCGGATCGAGGGTCCCGACGGCGAGCAGGACGTCTACGGCTTCCACGCGAAGGTGGGCGGCGGCCTCTCGGACGGCCCGCGGATGGCGTCCCCGCTGGACGTCTTCGTCCGCCCGGAGGACACCGTCGAGTTCTGCCGCGCCGTCGCCCAGACGTTCAAGGAGATCGGCGACCGCAACAACCGCGGCGTCTGCCGGATGCGCTACCTCGTCGAGCAGGTCGGCCCGGAGACCTTCGAGCAGGCGATCCGCGACCGCTGCGAGGTCGACCTCCACTCGCGGGGGAGGGACCTCACTGAGGGCTACCGCGGCGACCACGTCGGCGTCCACGAGCAGCGCGAGGCGGGGCTCAACTACGTCGGCTTCAACGTCATCACCGGCCGGATGGGCGGTGAGGAGTTCGCCGAGGCGGCGCGCGCCGCCAGGGAGTACGGCACCGACGACGCAACGATCCGCCTCGCGACCGACCAGAACTTCCTGATCACGCACATTCCCGACGAGAACCTCGAGGCCCTCCTGGCGGAGGACTTCGCACAGAACTACAAGCCCGACCCGGGCCCCTTCGAGCGGGGCGCCGTCGGCTGTACGGGCTCGGAGTTCTGCAACTACGGCATCATCGAGACGAAGAAGCGGGTCAAGCGCTGGGCCCGCGAGCTGGACGAGCGCATCGACACGCCCGACGGCCTCGAGGTCGTCCGCATGCACATGTCGGGCTGCTCGGCGTCCTGTGCCCAGCCCCAGATCGCGGACATCGGCTTCCGCGGGGAGACGGTCAAGATGACGGGCGACAGTGACTCCGAGGCACCCCAGTCCCCCGAGGCGGAAGCCGAGAACAGCGACATGGTCGAGGGCATGGACTTCGGACTCGGCGGCGCCCTCGGCGCCGACAACGAGTTCCTCGACTGGGTCGAGACGGCGGTACCGGCCGACGCGGTGATCCCCGCCCTCGAGGAGCTGTTCGCGGCCTTCTCGAGAGAGCGACAGGCCGACGAGCGCTTCTACCAGTGGTGCCGTCGCGTCGACAACGAGCGGCTCCGAGACGTCATGCAGGGCGCCGACGCACCGGTCGCGAAGGGGGTGGCGGCCGATGACTGAGCGGGAGGATGGCATCGACGACGCAACGGACCGTTCCGCGAGCGACTCCTCTGCCGACGCACCCGCCGACGCTCTGGCCGACGCACCTGGCGACGCTCCGGCCGACGCCGCGCCGGAACTCGCCGAGGACGCGGAGAGCGAACGCGTCGACGAGTCGCGCCGGCACCCCGCGGTTCCCGACGTCGGCGGCGCGAGCGGCGGGAACTCCGTGCCCAGGGCCGAGGGCGTGCGGACCCACCGCCCGGCCAGCGAACACGGGACCATCCCCGCGGACCAGGTCGGCCCCGAGGATCCCGACGGACCGGTCCCGGCCGCTCCTGCAGCCGCCGACGGTCGCGGCCACGGCGAGGGGGAGCATCCCGAGTCCGCCGACGACAGCGATGACGCCTGCGGCTGTGGAGACGGCTGTGGCTGCTCGTCGGGAGCAGCCGTCGACCCCGGCGGTGCCCCGGCAGGTGCGGCTGCCAGCGACGGCGACGCAGCCGTCGCACCGGACGGGGGCGCCACGCCCAGCAACGTCACCCCCGACGGCGAGCTCGAACTCGGCCAGCTGACGCCGCCCGCCGAGGGCACGAGCCAGGACATCGAGCACGAGCACGCCCCCGACGAGCGCGTCGGCGTCCCCGAGGGCGTCGACCTCGACACGCCCGGCTACGAGATCCGCGATCGGATGAACGACATCGAGACGCCCGACGAGAAGACCTGGTTCATGGAGCTGGACGAGGCCGTCATCGACGACGGCCGCTGCATCCAGTGTGGGACCTGCGTCGCGGCCTGTCCCTCCGACTCCATCGGGATCGGCGACGACGACCTCCCGGAGCTGGTCAAGATGTGTACGGGCTGCTCGCTGTGCTGGGACTTCTGCCCCCGCGGCGGGCTGCGCTACGAGCGCCAGTGGAAGCTCACCGGCGGCGACGACAACGTCTCGGGCGCCGGAGACCCGATCACGGAGTTCTCCGCAACCGTAGAGGAGGACTGGCGAGAGACTGCACAGGACGGCGGCGTCGTCACCTCGATCCTCATCCACCTGCTGGAGGCCGGCGAGATCCACGGCGCGCTCGTCGCGACGGAGGCCGACGACGAACCCTGGAAGGCCGAGGCGTTCCTCGCGACGACGCCCGAGGAGCTAATCGAGAACGCGGGGAGCTTCTACAACCAGACGATGGCGCTGGGCGAAGTGGACTTCGGGCAGTGGGAGCACAAGCTGCCCGAGGTCGACCCCGAGGACCTCTCGCTGGCGCTCGTGGGCACGCCCTGCGAGATCGAGGGGATCCGCGCACTCCAGGACTTCGAGTGGGACTACGCCGCCCACGAGGCCGGCGTCCGTGCGATCGACTACACGATCGCGCTGATGTGCACGAAGAACTTCAACTACGAGAAGCTGCTGGGGGAGATGGTCGAGGAGCAACGCGGGATCCCCCTCGACTCGATCTCGAAGCTCGACGTCCTCCACGGCGACCTGATGGTCTGGAACGACGACGGCGAGATGGTCCTCCAGGAGGAGATCGAGCACTTCCACGACGCGGCCCTGAAGGGCTGTGACGAGTGTGCGGACTTCACGGGCTACACCGCGGACCTGACGGTCGGGTCCGTCGGCTCCAGCGACGAGTACTCCAGCGTCATCGTCCGGACAGAGACCGGCATGGACGCCTGGAACCTGACGAAGGCGGACCTCGAGTTCCACGACCTCGAGGACCGCTCGGCGATCGGGAAGCTCCAGGGCTGGGACAAGAAGCAGGCCTTCGAGTCCCTCGAGCGGGAGTTCGACCCGGACGCGCCGCGATTCATCGACTACACCGACCACGCCGCGGCCTACGAGACCGAGGTCAATCCCCACGAGTCCGGGCACTGAGTCGTCGCTCGCCGACCGGCCTCCCCGGGCGGACGCCGCGGAGTGCTGGCGAGGGCATCCGCAGGTGTGAGCACGCCGGCCAGTCGTGGTGTTCGTCGCGCACTGGCGCGGATGCGATCCAAAACAACTTTGGTATTACCGTTGGCGATGTCTGAATGCACATGGCACCGACGCCATCCCCGTCACGACGAACCCTCCTGAAGACGGTCGCCGGCGGCCTCGGCGTGATCGGCCTGTCGGCGCCCGCAGCGGCGTACGGCTATCCGATTCGGATCATCACGACCGAGCGGTTGTTCCACAACACGACCTACTGGAACCGGTCTGCGGCGATCGATCGGCTCGAATCCCGCCTGGAGCAGCACCTCGACAGGCCCGTGACCCGGGCGTCGACGATCATCACGAACGACGACATCGCCGCGACGGACAACGTCGGCTGGGAGCACGTCCTCGACGACGCGGTCCAGAACACCTACGGTGACGACTTCATCGACCAGACCATCCGGGCCTTCGTGGTGGTCGACTACGTCCCGGAGTCGGACGCGGGGCCCACCGACCCGATCGTGGCCGCCGAACAGTCCAATCCTGCCGCGACCGGCGTGGTTCCGGTGAACTATCGCTTCGAGGCAACGGGAGAACTCGACGAGGTCGCCCAGGAGATCGACGTCCCGGACCTCGACGAGCTCCCGTTCCTCGGCGGCCTCTTCGACGGCCCCGACTACCGACCGGACACGCTGTCCTACTGGGCGCTCGTCGGACTGGCACCGATGATCGACGACGACGTCGAGCAGAGCTGGGCGAACGCGTACGGATCCATCCCGTACGGGCCCGAGTCGAGGGGTGCTGTATAGCGCCGAACTGACCCATCGAGGCGAGTATCCCGCCCCCAGCACCGACGCGGTGGCAGGGCTGCCGGGCCCGGCACCGACCGCCGACCCCCGAGCGGTGCTTTCTTTACTGGACGGCACCGACGCCTCCAGAAGCTATGAGCGACACCGTCGAGGACGTCCTCATCGTCGGGGGCGGCGACGTGGGGCTGTTGACGGCACTCGCGCTCCGGAAGCAGCTCCCGGAGCTCGAGATCGCCGTGGTCGACGACTTCTCCAGCGAGGTCCCGCAGGTCGGCAAGAGCACCTACCTGGAGATCCAGAACCTCCTCCACGGCGAACTCGAGATCGAGGAGCCGCGGTTCATCGACGAGGTCAAACCGATCTGGAAGGCCAGCGTGTTCTTCCGGGACTGGTGTGACCGCGACCCGTTTCACTACCCCTTCGACTCCTCGAGTGCGTTCAACGGGCCCGACCTCCCCGCGACCGCACAGCACCACGTCTACCACTACGACGTCCTCTACGACAGCCAGGAGCACCTGACCCGCTGTGGCCAGCTCGTCGCCCAGGGGAAGTCGCCGTGGTACCGCGGCCCCGACGGCGACCTCGATCGCTACGACAAGTGCGCCTACCACCTGACGACGCGACGGTTCAACGGCTTCCTCCGGACGCTATGTCGCGAGCGTGGCGTCACGCTCGTCGACGACCGGATCACCGACGTCGACGCCACCGGGACGACGATCGACGGGGTCAACAGCGCCGACCGGCGGTACGAGGCCGACCTCTACGTCGACGCCACGGGGTTCAACCGCGTGCTGCGGGGCGAGCAGGACGCCGAGTTCCGGGACTTCGGCTTCCCGCTGGACGCGGCCTACAACGTCCGGATCGATCGCGACCTGGCGGACGTCGAGCCCGCGACCGTGATCGAGACCGGCGATCACGGCTGGTTCTGGCAGATCGACACCTACGACAACCGCGACCTCGGCTACGTCTTCGGCAGCGAGTACGTCGACGATGACGACGCCCTCGATGAGTTCCGCGAGTACGTCGAGTCGCTCGCCCCCGACGGCGTCGACCCGTCGATCGACGCCGAGGACGTCGACACCTACGAGTTCACCTCGGGCTACTTCCAGCGCGGGTGGGTCGACAACTGCCTCGCGATCGGGAACGCCGGCGGCTTCGTCGAACCGCTGCAGTCGACCGCGCTGACCGCCAACGCGTCGCTCGCGATCCAGTTCGGGAAGCTGCTGGCCGCCCGCGGCCGTATCGCCGACGACGATGCCCACGAGGCGTACAACCGCACCTTCGAGCGCACCTGGGAGTCGATCTACGACTTCGTCGCCGCCCACTACCGCTACGCCACCGGGGACACCGAGTTCTGGCACGCGATGGCCACGATGGACTTCAGTCCCAGGCTCGATCGCATCGTCGAGGAGTTCGACCGCTACGGCTACGCCTACGACATCGAGCGCGAGCACGCCGACGGCATCGACGAGCTGACGGTCTTCTCGGTGCCGGACTTCTACGCGATCATGCGAAACATGGGTGCCAGCTCCGTCTTCTACGAGACCAACGACTTCCGCGTGAGCAAGGAGGTCGTCCAGCAACTCGAGGAGTACTACGCCGCCCAGCGCCGCCAGGTCGCCAGCAACCACCTCACCGTCACCGAGTTCTACGAGGACGTGCTCGAGGCCTGAATCGGACGGTGCCGGTAGCCGGGCCGTCGAGCCCCGGGATCCGCCGCGTCTGGTGCCCCTCACCCGAGCCACTCGTCCCCGGTCGCCCGGAAGCGCCGAGAATCCCCGAAACCGCCGATATCGTGCGGTAGCGGACCTTTGGACGCTATTGTCAGAATCGCTTTTTCCGTATCCCTCCTCGTTCGGCGTGCAATGGCACTCCGACAGCTCACGACGGTGGTGCTCGCCGCACTACTCGTCACGACCATGGCGGCGCCCGCCGCCGCGAGCGGCGGGTCGGCAGATGCATCGACGACGGTCACGGTCTCCGTGACCGACGACGCGACCGTGCTCGCGTTCCAGCAGGACGGCGAGGCCGCGGCCGGCGCCGACGTCGAGGTGTCGGCACCCGCCGGCACGGCCGGCGCCGAACTCGCGGGCGAGTACGAGACCAACGCCGAGGGCGAGGTCCGGCTGCCGGCGCCCGACGCCGAGGCGACGGTCGAGGTGTCGGTCGAGACCGACGACGCCAGCGCCAGCGGCACGGTCACCGTCTCGGCGAGCGCCGAGTACGAGGCGACCGTGGAGCTCGAAGCGAGCGCGTCCGCCGCAGCCGAGGGCAGCGCCGAGGCCGGCGAGGAGGACGCCGAGGAGAGCGACGACCAGAATGACGAGCAGGAAGAGGACGACAGCGACGACGCCTGGGCCGGCGTCTGGGCCGAGGTCAGCGCCGTCCTCGAATCCGTCGTGGACGCCGAGGTCCTCGCCGACGCCGAGGCGATGATCGACGGGGAGGACGGCGACGACGAGGAGGCCGCCACCAGCGCCAGCCTCGAGGCCAACGTGTCCGCGGAGGCCGAGGGCAGCGACGAGCTATCCGCCGACGTCGAGGCGGAAGGCGGCGATGGCTCGTCCTCGATCGACGCGGAGGCCAGCGCCGAGGCCGAGACGGAGGGCTCGGTCAGCGTCGAGACCGATGGCGACGACGTCGAGGTCGACGCCGACCTCGAGGCCAACGCGTCCGCGGAGGCCGAGGGCAGCGCCGAATCCGAGGACAACCGCTCCGCAGAGGGCGAGATCGACGGCGAGTCCGACGCCGAGAGCGAATCCGAGTACGAGGACGACGACTCCGCGGAGAGCGACGTCGACGGCGACTCCGATGCCGAGAGCGAGTCCGACGCGGAGGGCGAGTACGACGCAGGCGACGGCTCGACGGACCTCGACGGCGACGCCGAGACCGAGGACGAGGCCAGCGTCGAGTCCGACGACGATGAGACGTCACTCGAGGGCAGCAGCGACACCGAGACCAGCAGCTCCGGCACGGTCACGGCCTGAACCCCCGCGCTCCGGCCCCCAACGCACATGTTCGCTCGCGACCAACACACTCGGTGACACGCCCATGGCCCCACAGCGACTGTCGGCGTCGACGGTGCTCGTCGTCGCGGTCGTAGCGACGGCGCTGCTCGCCCCGGTGCTCTCCGGCGTGGCGGCGGCCGGCGTCGCGGCGGGCCACGGGCAGGCGACCGACGTCCAGGACGGGACGCTCGAGAACACGACCGACGACTCGTTGAACGACGGGTCCGACGACGACCTGCTCAACGACAGCGACGGCGATCTCCGCAACGACAGCGACGGGGACGTTTCGAACGACAGCGACGGGGACGTTTCGAACGACAGCGACGACCTCGACAGCGACGTCGAGATCAACGACACGCTCGACGGCGCCGACGGGCTCGAGAACGATTCCCTGGTCGACAGCAGCAACCAGCTCAACGACACCGAGGACAGCCTCGAGGGGACCGACGGGACCGAGGATTCGATCGAGACGAACGAAACCATCGACGGGGTCGAGGACACCGACGACGTGGAGGGAGATCTCCAGAACGCCACCGAGGAGCAGGTCGACGATGTCTCGGACGCCGTCGACGGCGAGACGAGCGTCGGCGACACGACCGACGCCGTCGGCGAGGAGGTCGACGACGCGCTCGAGGACGGCGGCGACGCCGTCGAGGGCGTCGAGAACGACCTCCAGGACGACGGCGAGGACGTGACCGACGGCCCCGTCTCGGACGACGCAACCGCCCTGGGCGAGACGGACCTCCTCGCGAACCGCACCGACGGATACCTCGACGACGCGACCGAGGCCGCGGTCGCGGAGTCCGGGCTCGTGGCGACCGTCGACGACCGCATCGCGGCCGTCGAGGCGGCCGTCGACGGCGCGGGCTCGTCGACCGCCAGCGACGCCCGGGCCGACGACAGCGGCGGGTCGGCGGCCGACGACGACGGCGAGGACTCCGTCATCGGCGCGCTCTCCGATCCGACGACGCCCGATCGCGAGCAGGCCGGCGCCGGCGCCGCCCTCGGTGCCCTCGCGTTGGGGACCGGCGTGCTCGCCAGACGACTCGGTGGCCTCGGCGCCGTGGCCGGCGGTGGTGGCGCTGGCGGCGGCCTCCTTGCCACCGCCTGGGGTCTACTGAAGGCCTGGGGCTGGCGCGTCGGTGCGCTGCTTGGCTACCAGCGCTGGGACGACTCCGATCCCCTCGAGCACGAGGTCCGCTCGGCCCTCCACGATCGCATCGAGGCCGCTCCCGGCGCGACGATGACCGAACTCGCCGAGGCGACCGACACCCCGCTCTCGACCGCCCGGTACCACCTCCGGATCCTCGGGTTCGAGGGCCTGGTCTCCGCCGAGCAGATCCGAGGCAAGCGCCGGTACTTCCCGGGCTACGCCGACCCCGACGCGCTCGGGCCGGCGCTGGACGACGAGGCGGTCGCGGCGGTGCTCGAAGCAGTCGCCGACGAGCCCGACTCCGTCTCGGGGATCGCCGACCGGCTGGACCGCGACCCCAGCACCGTGACCCACCACCTCCAGCGACTCGAGGACGAGGAGCTCGTCGAGCGGGAACGCGACGGCCGCGCGGTGGTCAACCGCCTGGCCGACGACGTCGATCCCACCGCCGTCACCGGCGTCGCGCAGGGCCACGCGGACTGATCGCCGCCCCAGGGAGAGCGCTGGGTGGACCTGCTCTCTGCGGCCCGATGCACAAACGATTTCACCCCGTACCCGGTCGATCCGTCACCACGACCGATGTCCGAGCCCGACCCCTTCGCCGGGACGGCCGCCCACTACGCCCGCGCCCGACCGGACTACGGCGAGGACGCGATCGAGTACCTCCGGGACCGTTTCGGCCTCGAGGACGCACGCGTGCTGGATCTGGGCTGTGGCACCGGGCAGCTCGCGGTCCCCCTGGCCGCCCACGCCGGGACCGTCCTGGCGATGGACCCGAACGCCGGGATGCTCCAGGCGACAGCGAAGCGGGCGGCCGAGACGGGGCGGACGGACGTCGAGACCCTCCAGGGCTCGGACGAAGACCTTCGTGCGGGGCTCATCGAGGAGATCGCTCCGCTGGACCTGACGACGATGGGTCGGTCCTTCCACTGGATGGACGGCCGGCCGACGGTGGACTGCCTCCGCGAGCACACCCGCTCGGGTGGCGGCGTCGCCATCGTACACGACCCCGAGCTCGTCACCGGCGGCAGCGAGCCCTGGACGGCAGCGGTCTACGACGCACTTGCGGGATTCCTGGAGGAACCGCCCGAGCGCTACGACCCGGAGACCGTCGAGTACGAGGACCCCTGGGACGAGCTGCTCGCGGAGCGGGGACTCGCGGACGTCGAGACCGCGACCTTCGACGTTTTGCGGTCCTGGAGCGTCGACGGGATCGTCGACTACGTCCGCTCGCTGTCGTTCGCCTCGCCGGCACACGACGACGGGGACGCGGTCGAGGCCGCGATCCGTGCGGCGCTCGCCGAGCGCGGTGGTGGGCCCTTCGAGCAATCGACGACCGTGTCGGTGATCGCCGGGCGGGTGCCCTGAGCGAGGGCGCCACGGAGCGGTGCCGGAACCCCGACGGCGTCGGCGAGATCGCGCAGGCCGTCCTCTCGGGAGCGACGCTGCCGGGAACGGGCGTCAGCGCTACGATCGACCGAGCAGTCGCTGCAGCAGCGAGCGATCGACGGGTCGTTCCGCCAGCGCCACGGAGCAGGCGACGCGATCGGCGACGTCCCTGTGGAGCGTCCGCCGGAACAGCCTGACGAGCAGGCCCTGTTCGGTCGCCCCGAGCACCAACAGCGTGCAGTCGTCGGCGGAGCGGACGATCGCGTCCTCGATGTCGCCGCTCTCGACCAGGATCTCGGCGTCCGCGAGGTCCTGCTCGGCCGCCCACCGGCGGAGGTCCGTCTCGGCCGCCTCCTCGCCCGTGGGGTCCCGCGCGACCTGGAGGAGGACGACCTCCGCCCCGACGGCCGTACGGAGGTCCCTGGCGACGGCGGCGGCCAGGGCAGAGTCGGGACCTCCCTTCGTCGGGACGAGCACGCGGGAGGGATCGAGGTCCCGGGGGTCGACGAGGAGGAAGTCACAGGGGAGCCGGCCCACCAGCTGGTCGAGGGGCCCCTCGGCCCTGGCGGCGTCCCAGTGCTGGCCCTCGCCCCACCCCATGACGACGAGGTCCGGGTCCGCCTGCGCTGCCGCGTCGAAGACGTCCTCGACGGAGCGGTTGCTGACGATCGTCGAGTGGTGGTAGTCGACGTCGTGCTCGTCGACGGTCTCGCGGACGCCCGCCATCAGCCGCTCGGACTCCCGGAGGATCCTGCGGTACTGGCCGCTGTCGCGGTCCAGGTCCATCCGTTCGGGCGTCTGCACCACGTGGACCGTCTGGACCGTCGCGTTCTCCTGGGCGCTCGCGAGCGTACAGGCGAAGGAGACGAGTTCGCTCTCGAGTCGCGGGTTCGAGATCGGCACGAACACGTGATAGGCGCCCTCTTCGACCTCGAGGTCGACGCCGTCGACGGAGTCGAACAGCGGGACGTACGAGCGGCCCGCGACCCGGCCCAGCAGGACCTCCGGGAGGGAGAGCCGGCGCACGCCCTCGAACCGGTCGATCTCCAGCCGGCGGTCGCTGGTCTGGTAGTAGTTGACGATCGTGACCAGCACCACGCCGCCGACGGTGTTGCCCAGGAAGACCGGGAGGACGAACTCGTAGAGGCCGGGCACCAGTGCGAGGTTCCCCTCGGCGACGAGGTAGACGGTCTCCGTGACCGAGACCACCGAGTGAAAGAGGTTCCCCATCGGGATCGCGAGGAACGCGAGGTAGACCATCACGACCCGCGAGATGGTGTCGGTGGCGGCGAACTCCACCCAGACGACGCCGGCGACGATCAGGCCGGCGAACGCGCCCTTCACGAAGAGGTCCCACCAGCCGGTGTGCAGCGCACCCTTCTCGGAGATGGCGATCGCCTCGGCGGCCGCCGCGGGCTCGAAGACGCCGGTCCAGGCCAGCACGAGGCCGCCGAAGACCCCGCCGGCCGCGTTGCCGGCGAACACGATCGACCAGTGGCGCAGGAGGGCGGGGACGCTCGCGAGTCGCTCGAGCACGAGCGCAACCGGCGGGAGGGTGTTCTCGGTGTAGAGCTGGTAGCCCCCGACGATGATGTACAGGAAGCCGAGGGGATAGAGCAACGCGGCGAGCAGCGGGTTGTCGGTCTGGGCCGACATCGAGGCGTAGAGCAGGAAGGTGACGGAGATCGCGAGCCCGCCGGCCACGCCCGCGAAGAACAGCTCCCGGGCGCCGGAGGTGATCTCGTGGTCGGCGTCGGCGACGATCCGCTGGAACACCTCGTCGGAGGAAAAGCGGTCCCGCACCACCGACCCCGTCGACGGGGCGACGGCGTCGCTGGCCCCGTCCGAAGGAGCGTCCTCTGGGCCGGACACGTCGAACCACTGCTCGGGCCAGCACGAAAGCGCTTGGGTTCACGGCGGGTCTGGCGGTCGGCGAGGGGTCACTCGCGGTCCTGGTGCGCCGGGTGTCGATGGCCACCTCCGGTGGCGTCCACTGTCGGGGAGGCAGGGGCGGGTGCTCCCCCGGCGAGCACACCGAGGGCTGCCGTCGAACGCGGGGAAAACTGTATGCCGGTACCGCCACCAGATGGAGCCATGCAGCTCCGGATCGAGGCGGGCGCCACCGAGGCGGAGGCATCCGCGATCGCCGCCGCGCTCGCCGAGCACCTCGGGGAGTCCGTCGAGGTCGTCGCCGGCGACGACGAGGAGCCGCTCGCGACGGCCGACCCGCCCGCTGGCGCTGGCGCGAAGCCGGGCGGCGGCGCTGCGAGCGCCCCCGCGCCGTCCGAGTCCGACGGTGGCCACGAGGCCGACAGCGACGACCTCGGCCCGACCGACCGCGAGCGGGAACTCCGCGAACAGATCGCGGACATCCGGGAGGGCGGCCCGCCGAAGTACCGCGAGCGCCTCGACGAACAGGGCAAGCGCTTCGTCCGGGACCGGCTGGCGCTGTGGTTCGGCGAGGACGGCGACGGCGCCGCCGACCTGGACTTCGAGGACGGGACCTTCGCGCACTTCGACGCGTGGCACCCGGACAGCCCCGAGGTCGAGGAGGCCGATCCCGACACCCGGCTGCCGGCCGACGGGCTGCTCACCGGCGCCGCCGAGTTCGAGGGGCGGTCCGTCCACTTCATGGCCAACGACTTCACCGTCAAGGCCGGCTCGATGGCCGAGCGCGGCGTCGAGAAGTTCCTCCGGATGCAACAGCGCGCGCTGCAATCCAAGCGGCCGGTGCTGTACCTGATGGACTCCTCTGGCGGCCGGATCGACCAGCAGACCGGCTTCTTCGCCAACCGCGAGGGCATCGGGAAGTACTACTTCAACCACTCGATGCTCTCGGGGCGGGTGCCCCAGATCTGCGTGCTCTACGGTCCCTGCTTCGCCGGCGCGGCCTACACGCCCGTCTTCGCCGATTTCACGATCATGGTCGAGGGGATGGCCTCGATGGCGATCGCCTCGCCGCGGATGGTCGAGATGGTCACGGGCGAGGAGATCACCGCCGCGGAGCTCGGCGGTCCGGAGATCCACACCAGACACTCCGGCTCGGCGGACCTGATCGCCAGGGACGAGGAGCACGCCCGGGAGCTCGCCGCCCAGCTCCTCTCGTACCTGCCCGACAGTGTGGACGACCAGCCGCCCCGACAGGAGCCCGTCGCGCCCGCGGCGTCGCCGGCGGGCATCGACTCCGTGATCCCGGAACACCCCGACAAGGGCTACGACATGCACGACCTGCTGGAGCGGGTCGTCGACGCCGACTCATTCCTCGAACTCCGTCCGGAGTACGGCCCCGAGATCGTGACGGGCTTCGCCAGGATCGACGGCCGCACAGTCGCCGTCGTGGCGAACCAGCCCGCCCGTCGAGCCGGCGCGATCTTCCCCGACGCCGCCCGGAAGGCCGCGGAGTTCTCCTGGACCGCCGACGCCTACGGGATCCCGCTGCTGTACCTCTGTGACACCCCCGGCTTCATGGCAGGCTCGCAGGTCGAGAAGGAGGGGATCCTCGAGGCCGGCAAGAAGTTCATCTACGCGACGTCCTCCGCGACTGTCCCCCAGCAGACCGTCGTCGTGCGGAAGGCCTACGGTGCGGGGATCTACGCGATGGGGGGCCCGGCCTACGACCCCGAGAGCGTGCTCGCGTTGCCCTCCGGCGAAATCGGGATCATGGGCCCCGAGGCGGCGATCAACGCCGTCTACGCCCGGAAGCTGGCGGCGATCGACGACGAGGAGGAGCGCGAGCAGCGGGCCGACGAGCTGCGCGAGGAGTACCGCGAGGACATCGACGCCAAGCGGATGGCCAGCGAGGTGGTCATCGACGAGCTGATTCCGCCCAGCGATCTGCGGGCGGAGCTGGCTGCGCGCTTTGCGTTCTACGAGGACGTCGAGACGGAGCTCCCCGACAAGAAGCACGGGACTGTGTTGTAGGGATTCGGATGGCTAGATCCGAGACTGCAGGCAACTCCCCGAAAGCCCTCGGCCGGCTCCCGCCCGCTCAGCCGGATATCCTCGGTCGCTCCGCTCCCTCGGACAGGGCCGGCTGAGCGGGCGGCACCCGACCTCGCCCTTTCAGTCCGCCAGGTTTCCGGGTGCGAAGGCGGCCTGTGTTGGTGGGGATATCTGCTGGCCGAACCTCCCCGGGCGGCGCTTTCCCCGACCCACCACCGCCGCCTGGCGGACTGAAAGGGCGAGGCAGGCGTGGCGGCGAAGCCGCCACGGTATAGGCGGTCGGCGGAGCCGACCGCCACGGTCCCGTTCGCCCAGCTGGCCCTATCCGAACGAGTGGAACGAGTGAGGATATCCGGCGGTCGAGGGCGACCAACGGGAGCCCTCGGCGAGAGCGAGCGGGAGCGAACGGAGTCCTGCCGAGCGGAGCGAGGTGGTTCGAGAGAGCGGAGCTCTCTCGTCATCCCGAAAATCTCCGATTTTCGGAGACAGGGCTCGGGAGACGAGCGGATCGTGGTCCGAACGGAGTGAGGACCACGGAAATGCGAACGGTGAGCGGAGCGAACCGTGAGCAAAGCGAGTCTGCCGGCCTGAGCGACACGCGAGCAGCGAGGAGCGCTGACCGCAGGGAAACGCTCCTCGACAAAGCGAGCGGGAGCGAACGAAGTGAGCGACACGCGAGCTGAGCGCACGCGAGCGGGCCGAGGGCTTTCTGGGCGGATTATAGAGCGGTTCGCGTGCGAACGTATCCTAGAGCCGTACGGGAGTGGGATTCCCAAAGGCCGTTCAGAACAGAGTTCCATTCAGCAGTACACCGTTCTGGGATCAGTATCCGAACGCAGATAGTACAAGACCAAACGATTATGAAAGGAGCCGCCCAAGCAGTCCCTAGAGAGGGGTTCACAGGATGTCGCCACCGGAGAACGCCGGCGGGTCCACCGCGCGCCGTCCGCCGATGGGCGTCGACGAATCCATCGCCGGCCTCGCGGGGACCCTCGCACGGAACCATCGGCTCCTCTGGACCCTCGCGATTCTCGCCTTCCTCGCCGACGTCCTCACGACCCTCGCGGGCCTCCAGGCCGGCCTCGCGGAGGGCAACCCCGTGATCGCGGGAGCGCTCTCGGACGCAGGGCTGCTGGGCTTCCTCGCGGTCAAGGGCGTCGTGTTGGCCGGAGCGGTCGCGGTCGCCATCGGTGCCCCGCGCTTTCGCGGCGTCGTCCCGGCCGGGATCGCGATCCCGTGGCTGCTCGCCGCGGCCGCGAACACGCTCCTCCTGCTGGGGACGCTCTGAGCGCGGACTGGGGAGGACGACAGCCCGGCGCCATCGGCCCCGGGCCACCCCGAAGCTTCCCGACGCCGTCCCCGAAATCCCGGGCGGTCGCATCATTTATGCGTGGCGCTGTGCAAGCCAGGGACATGGTTCGGTGTGAGATGTGTGGCGACAGTACGTCGTCCCCGAAGACGGTGAAGGTCGAGGGTGCCGAACTCCAGGTCTGTGCGGACTGCGCGGACTTCGGCACCGAGGTCCGCGACCAGGACGCGGGCTCGAGTACCTCCACCAAGTACTCCACGTCGGGCAGCACCAGCAGCTCCGGGAGCGGTGGTGGCGGGGGTACCTCGAGTTCGAGTGGTGGCGGGGGCAGCTCCCGCTCGCGGCGCTCGGACATGTTCGACGACATGGACGAGGTCGCCACCGACTACGACGAGCGGATCCGCCACGCCCGCGAGGAGGCCGACCTCTCCCAGTCCGACCTCGCCGACGAGCTCAACGAGAAGGCCAGCCTCATCCGGAAGCTCGAACACGGCGAGACGCTGCCCAGCGACGACGTGCAGAAGAAGCTAGAGCGCTACCTCGACATCTCGCTCTCCGGCGGCGTGGAGGCGGAGGAGGACGCGGAGTGGGAGGGCGGCGGCGACGCCGGCGAGTACACCCTCGGCGACGTCGTCAAGCGCAAGGACTGAGCACCGTCGGGCGTCGCCAGTCGCCGTCGCAGATTCCTGCCTCGGTTGTTCCCCAAGCTGCGGCAAGGACGGCGTCGCACCGACAGTTTATATCCGGGGCCGCGCCTACCCGGCCCCGTGCGGATCGAGAACAGCTTCGTCCCCGTCGATGGCGTCGGTCCCGTCACCGAGCGAAAGCTCTGGCGGGCCGGCGTCACCGAGTGGTCGGCCTTCGACGGCCAGGTGGTCGGACCCACCCGCGCCGAGCGCATCGAGGCCTTCATCGAGGAGGCGACCCACCGACTCCAGCGCCGGGACGCCCGGTTCTTCCGCGAGCGGGTTCCCGACGACCAGCACTGGCGGCTCTACGAGAACGTCCGCGAGGAGACCGCGTTCCTCGACATCGAGACCACCGGGCTCGATCGCTACGCCGACCGGGTGACGACGGTCTCGATCCACCGCGGCGGCGAGACGAGGACGCTCGTCCGCGGCCACGACCTCTCCGCGGACGAACTCCACGCCGAACTCGAGGCGTCGAGCCTGCTGGTGACGTTCAACGGTCGGCGCTTCGACGTCCCCTTTCTCGAGGCGTCCTTCGACGTCTCCGTGGACCTGCCCCACGCCGACCTCATGTCGGTCTGTCGCGAGCTGGGCTACTCCGGGGGGCTCGACGCCGTCGAGCACGCCTTCGGTATCGAGCGCGAGCGGCCGGACATCTCCGGGCGCGACGCCGTCCGCCTCTGGCACGAGTACGAGCGGGGCCAGGACGGCTCGCTGGAGACGCTGATCGAGTACAACCAGGAGGACACCGAGAACATGCGGCCGCTGATGGAGCAGGCGACGGCGAAGCTCCACCGGCAGGTGTTCGAGGCGGCGCGCCGGGAGGGCGCCGACCCGGCGGAGTGAGGTCACCGAAACGGACTTGCCACGCTCCGGCGAAGCCAGCCGCATGCCGGGACCCGTGTTCTGCGAGGGCGAGGCCGTCTCCCTCCGGCCGATCGAGGACGAGGGCCACGCCTTCCTGCGCGAGCACCTCAACGACCACCGCATCCGGGAGTGGCTGGCGATCCACGAGCCGATGGACGCGGAGGGAATCGCAGGGTGGGTCGAGGACGACGGGATCCACTTCCTGGCCTGCGTCGACGGCGATCCGGTCGGCCACGCCTTCTACTTCCGGCGCGACGAGCGCAGCGGCCACGCGGAACTCGGCTACTGGATCGCCCCCGAAGAGCAGGGCCAGGGCTACGGCGGCGAGACGGTCGACCTCCTGGTGTCCTATGGCTTCGAGGAACTGGCGTGTACCCGCATCGTCGCGCGGGTGATCGAGGGGAACGAGGGCTCGCGAGCGATCCTGGAGTCCCGGGGCTTCCAGCAGGAGGGACTGCTCCGCGAGCACGAGTTCGCGGGCGGCGAGCACCGGGACATGTACTACTACGGGCTGCTGGCGAGCGAGCGGTAGGCCGACCGCTCGCCGCGTCGGTCCTCGGCTACTCGAAGACGGGTGCGACCTCGGCGTCGACCGCCGCCTGGACCGCCGCGGGGTCGAACGCGGCGACGGCTTCCGGCGTCCCCGCACCGCCCCAGATTTCCGCGTGCTCGAGCAGCGACTCGTCGAACAGCGTCCGCTCGATGCCGTGACCGACGGGCGGCACGCCGCCGATCGACCAGCCGGTCAGCTCCTTGACCTCGTCGGGCGACGCGGTCCGAGCCGACGCCAGCCCCAGGTGCGCCGCGAGCCCGTCCTCGTCGACCCGGTGCTCGCCGCTGGTGTAGGCGACGACCGGCTCGGTCGCGCCGGCCTCGTCTTCGGCGATCAGGACGACGCTCTTGACGATCGCCGCTAGCGGACAGCCGATCGCGTCGGCGGCCTCCGCCGCGCTGTGGGTCCCCTCGGGAAGCTCCTCGACGGTGACGTCGAGGCCGTGCTCCTCGCGGACCTGCTCCTGGTAGTCGGCTGCAGTCGGGTGCATGGACGGGTCCGCGGTCGGCGGAAGCAAAACCGTACCGGGTGAGGAGGAACTGACCGCGGCGGAGGGCGGTGGCGCGCGTTTCGAGGCCCCGAAGGGGCCGAGTAGCGCGCGAGGGCGACCGAGCGAACGGAGCGAGCGAGGGAGTCGGCTGGGGAGGACGAGGGTACGGCGGGCGGGGCTGGAAGGGGCCGGTTGCTCCGGCGGGCTACCGACGCAAGCACCGCAGCCGAGCGGCTGGAGATCCGAACGGAGTCCTGCCGAGCATAGCGAGGCAGGGCTCGGGAGAGGAGCGAAGCGAGTCTCCCGGTGTGAGGATCTCCGAACGGGCGAGCGGGGAGCGAAGCGATCCGCGAGCCAACGAGCCGAGGAGCGCAGCGAGATAGCTCGCTGGAGCAACCGGGGGCTTCCCTCGGCGTACAACGGTGCTCGCTTTGGGATTATTCTGGAATCGACACCGAGTGCTCGAGGCGCGGGATCCCCTCGATTTCCACCGCGATCTCGTCGCCGTCGGCAAGCGGCCCGACGCCCTCCGGCGTGCCGGTCAAGATGACGTCGCCGGGTTCCAGGGTCACGTACTCGGTGATCTCCGCGATCAGTTCCTCGACCGGGAACACCAGCCGATCGATCGTCGAGTCCTGGCGCAGGTCGCCGTTTTGCCACAGCCGAATCCGGGCGTCGGGGGGCACCTCGGCTGGCGAGGCCACCACCGGCCCGAGCGGCGCCGCGCCGTCGAAGGCCTTCCCGCGGACCCAGTTTTTCTCGCGGGACTGGTCGTCGCGGTTCGAGAGGTCCACGCCGCAGGTGTAGCCGGCGATCATGCCGACGGCGTCCTCGGGATCGACGTTCCGGCACTGGGTGCCGATTACGACCCCCAGCTCCGCCTCGTACTCGATGCGGTCCTTGCCCGCAGGGAGTTCGACGGTGTCGCCGTGGCCGGCCACCGCGTTCGGCGGCTTGAGGAAGAGCAGCGGACGATCGGGGACCGTCTCGTCGCGCTCGGCGGCGTGGTCGGCGTAGTTCCGGCCGATGCAGACGATCTTCGAGGGCTCGCAGGGCGGGAGGACGTCGACCTCGCTCCGGTCGTACTCGCGGTCGGCGAAGGCGACGCCGTCGTCGGTCCAGGTGCCCTCGCGCACGGCGCCGGCGGGGTCGCGGAATCGGAGGTGGTGCATACCGGATCGTGGGAGTCGGGGGGTTAGGGGTTTGCGCTCCCGGGGAACGGCGTCGGCGACATTCGTGTCGGGGCCGCGGGGCCGACTGTCTCACCCCGAAGCGCCGACCGCCGTGTCCTCGGTCGGGAGGGTGGCTGAGACGAGGCCCGCAGTTCCGCCGACCCGCTCCTCGTTTTCGGCATCGCGGAAGCCAGGAAGCCGGCGCTCGGCGCGAGCCAGGTCCCAGGACTCCTCGAACGCCTCGACGCTCGGAAACCCCCTTGCTCGGACGACCCGCGAACGTTCGCCACGTACGTAGAGTGCCCGGACTGAAACGTGGGGCGTCAGGTTCTCGTTCCGGTAGTGCCTGAGCGTGAGGGTCGCATAGTGAAACGGGAGGCAGCCCTCGATCGTCCGGCCGACCCAGTCCGCCGGTGCCGGTTCGTCGATCGACCGGTCGATCGTCCGTCGCAGCAAGCCGTTCGCCACGTCCTGCTCCACCTCGTCTCGTGGGGCATCCGGCTCAGTGAGGACCGTAGCTTCCGCGGTGACGATCCCGTTTGGAGACTCTCCGACGCGCTCACGGGGCTCCCGGGCGTAGAGGTCGAATCCCCGGTAGGTGCCTGCGGGCGATGTTGCGTCCGACGCCGCCCGGTGAGCGGCTGTATCGACGGCTCCAGTGAGGATACCCGTCTCGCCGTCGAGGATGTGCCGGTCCTCGAACCTGGTCGAATATTGCGCAGTGATCGAACGATCTACGGACTGCAGCCCTGCAGTCGTGCCCAGGGCCGGCACCGGCTCATTTCCGCCCCAGACCGCGTACGGATCAGCGATCCGATCGCGGTAGTCTCGAAGCCCCGCCGCATCACAGTACGTAATCCAGGCCTCGACGTTCTCGATGCGTTGAGATTCGGGATCCTCGCCCCACCGCCTGACTGCCGGCTGTGCGATCGAGGAGGCGAGCGTCGGATCGGGCGAGCCAGCAATCGCTCCCGAGCCGCCGGTCAGCGAGTCGAGACAGCCAGAGGCGCCCGTAGCGAGACCCAGTCCCACAGCGCCCAGCACAGCGCGTCGTGATGGCATGGCCCCCGTTGGGCGCGTTCCGTGTGATAAGCCTGTGGCCGCCCCACTGGCTCGGAACGACGCTCAGTCCGCGGCCGCGGGCTCCTCCGTCCCCGACCGGTCCATCGACCGCAGGTACCCCTGCACGTACGCGCCGGCGAACATGCCCACGATCCCCCAGAGGATCGGCAGATTTCCGATCCCGAGGCTCGCGTAGCCGGCACCCGGGCAGATCCCCGAGAGCCCCCAGCCGACGCCGAAGATCCCGCCGCCGATCGCGACGTCGGCGTCGAGGTCCCGGAGCCGCCGACCGTAGGGGCGCCCCGTCAGCGGCGCATCGTCAAGGAAGCGCACGGCCAGGACCGTCGTCGTGCCCACGACGCCCGCAGCGCCGCCCATCACGAACAGCAGCCCGAAGTCCTCGAGCTGGAGGAAGTCCAGCACGACCTCCGGGCGTGCCATGTGGCTGATCCCGAGCCCGAAGCCAAAGAGGAGCCCGCCGGCCAGCACCAGTGCGAGGAACGCCGGACTCGCCTCGGCGGGACGCGACGCGCCGGAGTCCCGACCGCCCTGCTCGGGGGTCACGGCGACACCCCCGCCGCCTGGACGGCGAGTGCGGTCCCGCTGGCGATCGCGAGGAAGATCGCGACGTTCAGGATCGACGTGCTCGACCCGGAGCCGACGCCACACACCCCGTGGCCGGAGGTACAGCCCTTGCCGAGGCGCGTCCCGACGCCGACGAGGACGCCGCCGCCGAGGAGCCGCCACCACTGGACGTCGGTCGTCCAGACGCCCCCACCGAGCGTCAGCGCGTAGATCCCCGCGCCGGCGACGATGCCGACGGTGAAGACGACCCGCCAGTCCCGCGAGACGGTGAAGCGGTGTTGCTGGAAGCGCTTCACCCCGGAGACGTAGGAGAGCGTGGACTCGAGGAACGTGCTCGCGCCGGGTTGGATCGACGTCCCGAGGTAGATCACGGCAACGCCGAGGCCGACGAACACGCCGCCGACGGCGTAGCGGCCGATCCCGTGCGGGAACAGCTGGTCGAACGCGGAGAGGAGTAGCGTCACCATCGCTCGTTCGTCGAAACGAGAGGGCTCGGAGGCGTTTGCCGGTTCCGGTCCGGGGGCTCGCTTGCCACCGTCCGTGACGGAGACGCACGCGGCGGGTGAATCGAAGGCATTTATTGACTTCGCCGCGTCGCCTTCGATGCAGGCACCGTTGGTGTAGTCCGGCCAATCATTTTGGCCTTTCGAGCCGAAGACCTGGGTTCAAATCCCAGACGGTGCATCCTGCTGCGAACGACAGTGAGCAGCGGATGCTCTACGCTGGGATTTGAGCCCTGGAAGTCACAGCCCGGGAGCGCAGGGAGCGACCAGCGGGAGCGAGCGAGCACCCCGGACTGTCTTCCTCTGGTTCAAATCCCAGACGGTGCATTTTGCTGCGGTCTCGCGAACGACGTGAGCGAGACGTCGGAAGACGATCGGAGTGAGTCTCCCGGAAAACGACAGTGGGCAGCGGGTATGCCCCGGGATTTGAGCACGGTAGTCGCAGCGCCGAGCGTAGCGAGGCGACCGTCTACCGGCTGTTCAAATCCCAGACGGTGCATTCTGTGAGCGATCGATCGCGGAGTTTCATCTCCGCGATCACCGAGCGAGCGAATGCAGCTCGCTGGGATTTGAGCAGACGAGTCGCAGCCCCGGGAGCGCAGCGAGCGGAGCGAGCGAGCACCCCGGAACGTCTCGGCGAGTTCAAATCCCAGACGGTGCATCCCGCTGTAAACGACCGTGAGCAGCGGTGGTGCTGTGATCGAGCGTCCGCTGGCTGCGCACCGACACCGCGCATCCGAACGCACTTCCATCCACCACCCGATCCCACGACCGATGCCACCCTCGGCCCTCGCCTGGAGCGGCGGCAAGGACGCCGCCTACGCCCTCTCCGTCCGATTGGAGGACGACCCGCCGGTCGAGCTGTTCACCACGATCAACACCGAGCACGACCGCTCGACGATGCACGGCGTCCGCCGCGAGCTCTACGAGCGCCAGGCGGCGGCCCTCGACCTCCCGATCACGCTCCTCGAGTTGCCGCCGGAGCCCGGCAACGACGAGTACGAACGGATCGTGGAAGCGCACCTCCAGCGGTACGCCGAGCGCGGCATTCAGCGGGTCGTCTTCGGCGACCTCCAGCTCGAGGACGTCCGGGCCTACCGGGAGGAGCGACTGGCCGACACCGGGATCGACGGCGAGTGGCCGATCTGGGGCCGCGACACGGCCAGGGTGGCCCGCTCGATCGTCGACGCCGGCGTCGAGGCCGTCGTGGTAGCGGCGGACGCCGAAGCGCTCGAGCGGTCGGTCCTCGGGCGGCGCTACGACGAGTCGTTTCTGGCGGACCTACCGCCCGAGGTCGATCCCTGCGGCGAGAACGGCGAGTTCCACACCTTCGTCGTCGACGGGCCGGGGTTCGAGCGGCCAGTCGGATTCGAGGTCGGGGAGACGGTCACCCGGACGATCGGTGATGGCGAGTTCCACTTCGTCGATCTGCTCCCCGACGGGGTGGCTGACCGCCGCGACGCCGGACCCTAGAGCTCCTCCAGGGCGGGGTCGCCCCGGCGCCACTGCCACTCTCGATCGACCATAAACCGTACCGGCCAGCCGGCGTCGGGCGTCTCCCACTCCCGGAACGCCTCGATTGGCTCGGCGAACGCGTCGGCAGTCGCCGGCGTGGGCTCCTCGACGAGGTGCTCCATTCGCTCGAGTGTCCCCTCCGGCGTTGGCACCTCGGCGAGCGTCCGCGAGAGCCACTTGTGATAGGGAAAGAGGGTGCTGTCGGCTGCCAGCAGGAGTCGCGCGCCGAAGAGCGCGAGCTGGGTCGCCGCGTAGCTCCGGAGGTAGGGATCCTCGCGGTCGGCGGCCTCGTCGAGGAACCACCGGTAGGCCTGGAACTGGGCGTAGAACGTCTCGATGCGGTCGGTTCGCTCGCCCTCCGGGTAGACCGGGATCCGTTCGAGGAGGTCCGGAACCGAGGGATCCACTGCGTACTCCACGCTCGCCTCGAGGAAGGCGGCGCGGGCCGGCTCGCTGCCCCGCTCGGCGACCGCCTCCAGAAACGCCCGGTCGACGATCTTTCCGTCGGCGTAGACGCCCACCCGATCGCAGACGTCCTCGCGGTAGTACTGGAGATCCCACGTCTCGCGGCGGCGCTCGTAGGCCTCGTCGGTCGCGAGGAGGACGACGTCGAGGTCGGAGTCCGGGCGCGCCCAGCCCCGGGCGACGGACCCGGTGAGAATGCAGGCCTCGAACGCCGAGTCCTCGCGCACGTCGGCGAGGACCGCCGCGAGCGCCTCGCGGTGGTGATCGTGCATGACGGTGGATCCACGGCGCCGGGTGATAGCTCTGTTCGCCGGCCTCGGCGGCTGGGACCAACGCCGGTGGTGCATCGAGATTTCGAGCATGCCAGGCCGTGACACGGCCGATCCGATCACACAAAGCATTTTGGCGGCGACCTAATTACATATCATTACACGATGGCCGACTCCACGACCGCAGTTCCCGACGTCACAGTCGATTACGACGCCGGCGCCGGCGAAGAGCCCGAGGACTACCCGAGCCTCGACGACAAGATCCAGCAGGCGATCGAGGTCACCCGAACGGGCCTCGAGGAGTACGAGAACCCCGCCGTGATGTGGACCGGCGGGAAGGACTCGACGCTGACGCTGTACTTCATCAAGGAGGTCGCCGAGCAGTTCGACCTCGAGGTGCCCACCGCGGTCTTCATCGACCACTTCCAGCACTTCGATGAAATCCACGACTTCGTCGACCACTGGGCCGAAGCGTGGGACCTCGACGTCGTCTACGCCAGGAACGAGGACGTCGGCGACTACGTCGACGAGCACGGTCTCGAGCCGGGCGACGACATCCCCATCGACGCCCTCTCCGAGCACAACCAGCACCACGTCCGGAACATCCTCGAGTACGAGGAGGAATCCTTCCCCTTCCTGCTGGACACCTACGTCGGCAACCACCTGCTCAAGACCGTCGCGCTGAACGACGCCCTCGAGACCCACGAGATCGACGGCGTCATCTCCGGCGTCCGCTGGGACGAGCAGGAGGCACGCGCCGACGAGACGTTCTTCTCCGCCCGCCACGACCCCGACATCTACCCGCCCCACGACCGCATCCAGCCAATCTTGCAGTTCGACGAGCGCGCGGTCTGGGACGCCTTCTGGCACTACGTCGTCCCCGACACCGTCGAGGCGTTCCCCGAGGACGGCCACGTGCCCCAGGGCGCCGAGGACCTGCCCGAGGGCGTCGCGTGGGAGGACGTGCCGATCTCACCGAAGTACGTGAAGGGCTTTCGCTCGCTGGGGAGCCAGGTCTCCACGGAGAAGACGACGGAGGACCCCGCCTGGCTCCAGAACCTCGAGGGCACCACCGAGCGCGCCGGGCGCGCCCAGGACAAGGAGGACCTGATGGAGCGGCTGCGGGACCTCGGCTACATGTAGGACCTTTTTCGCGGTCGGGGTTCGCGAGCGCGCCCCGCAAGGCGCGCTCGCTCACCCTCCCGCGAAAAATCTCCACCAAAAAGGCCGCACCGTCGCGAGCGCGCTGCCGCGGCGCTCGCTCGGTGCGGTGAAACCGCGGCCTTCGGCCGCGGTACGCTCTCCGCTGCCGCACCGCACCGCGCAGCAACAGCAACCGTTTTTCGCTCGGCCGGCTGGACGCCTCGTATGGACACGGACGCCTTGCGGGCCTTTGTCGCCGAGGCCCACCGGAACGGCTACGCGACCAGCGAACCCGACGTCGACGACGAAGCGGCGGGCAAACGCATCCGCTACGCCGACGGCGAGTGGGAGTATCTCGATCGGTACGTCGGTGGCCGCCGCTTCGTCGGGCACGAGGTGGTCCGTCGGGACGGCGCGCCAGTCTGGGGAATGCACTACTACGGCGCACCGACCGAGGAGACCGTGGACGTCGACGCGCTCTATGCGTTTCTCCGGGAGGCACTCGAGGCGGCGTCCGCGGAGCATCCCTTTCGTGGTCCGTTGCAGTACGCCAGCGAACCCTGGACCTACGAGTGTGCGTACGACGGCGACATCGAACGATGTCGAGGCACCGAGCAGATCGAGCGCGACGGGGCGATCGTCTATCGAGGCGAGTTCGGCGGCGGACTCGTCGAGTGAGTCGATCCCGTCGCTCTTCAGTGTGGCAGCCCAGTCGCGACCATGAGCGACGACGAGGAACTGAACATCCTCGACGAGCCCCTGACGCCCTGCAGCCTCGATCCCGAGACGGGGTACGAGCGCGACGGCTACTGCAGGGAGATCCTGGCCGACGCAGGACGCCACGAGATCTGCGCCGTGATGACCGAGGCGTTCCTCGAGTACTCGGCGTCGCAGGGCAACGATCTGCGGAGCGCCCGGCCCGAACTGGAGTTCCCCGGCCTCGAGCCCGGGGACCGCTGGTGCGTCTGCGTACCGCGGTGGCTGGAAGCCGAGGATGCGGGGGTCGCGCCGCCGATCGTTCCCGAGGCGACCGCGAGGAGCGTACTCACCCACCTCTCGCCGGAGACGATCGAAGCACACGCCCACGATCCATAGCGGGCCGGGAGCGGGAGACGAGACGGGGGAGTCGAGGGCGCGGCGGCCGTCCGGTTGCCTCGTGAGCCGATCGGTTACTGGCCGGCCCCGGGATTCGTCACCGCACCGTCCGCCGCGGAGCCGAACGCCGCGCCGTACTTCGCGAGCACGCCGGAGTCGTAGTTTGGCTCGGGCTGCTCCCAGTCCTCCCGCCGGGCCGCGAGCTCGTCCTCCGGGAGGTCGACGTCGAGGCGTCGCTCGGGAATGTCGATGACGACCTCGTCGCCGTCCTCGAGGAGGCCGATGGGGCCGCCGTCGAACGCCTCGGGTGCGACGTGGCCGATCGAGAGCCCGCGGGTCGCGCCGGAGAAGCGGCCGTCCGTGATCAGCGCGACGTCCTCGCTGTGGCCCTGGCCGTCGCGAGCGGCGGTGACGCCGAGCATCTCCCGCATGCCGGGGCCGCCGCGGGGGCCCTCGTTGCGGATGACGATGACGTCGCCGGACTCGACCTTGCCCTCCTGGACGTACGCCATGGCGTCCTCCTCGTGCTCGAACACCCGGGCGGGGCCCTCGTGGTGCATCGTCCCGTCCTTGGCGGTGATCTTGATGACGCCGCCCTCGGGCGCCAGGGAGCCCGTGAGGATCTTGATCGCCCCCTCCTCGTGGATCGGGTCGTCGACCGGGTAGAGGAAGTCGACGTCCAGGTCCGCGATCGACGGCGGGTCGATGGCCTCGAGTTCCTCGGCGATCGAGCGGCCGGTGACGGTGAGCGCGTCGGCGTGGAGCAGGTCCGCCTCGTAGAGGGCGTTCAGGACCACCGGGACGCCACCGACCTCGTGGAGGTCGTTCATGACGCGGGTGCCGCCGGGCTGGAGGTCCGCGATCTTCGGCGTCCGGCGGGAGATCCGATCGAAGTCCTCGATCTCGAGGTCGATCCCGGCCTCCGCGGCCAGCGCCAGGAGGTGGAGCACGGCGTTCGTCGAGCCGCCGATGGCGACCTGGAGCGCGATGGCGTTCTCGAAGCTCTCGCGGGTGAGGTAGTCCGACGGCGACCAGCCGCGCTCGATCGCGTCGACGACCAGCTCGCCGGTCTCGGCTGCGACGTCGTAGCGCTCGTCGACCTCGGCAGGCGGCCCGGCACTGCCCAGCGGCGAGAACCCGAGGGCTTCGGAGAGCGAGGCCATCGTGTTGGCGGTGAACATCCCGCCACAGGAGCCTGCGCCGGGACAGGCCTCGTGCTCCATCTCGACCAGCTCCTCCTCGCTCATGTCGCCGGTCGCGACGGCGCCGACGCCCTCGAACATGTTCTGGATCGTGATCTCGCGGCCCTCGTGCTCGCCGGGCATGATCGACCCGCCATAGAGGAAGGCGGAGGGGAGGTCCGTCCGGATCATCGCCATCATCATCCCCGGCATGTTCTTGTCGCAGCCGCCGACGGTCACGAGGCCGTCCATCCGCTCGCCGAAGGCGACGAGTTCGACGGAGTCCGCGATGACCTCCCGGCTGATCAGGGAGGCCTTCATGCCCTCCGTTCCCATCGAGATCGCGTCCGAGATGGTGATCGTCCCGAACTCGATGGGCATGCCGGTCTCGTCGACGGCGTCGTAGGCGGCGTCCGAGACGTCGTCGAGGTGGACGTTACACGGCGTGATGTCGGCGGCCGGGTTGGCGACGCCGACCATCGGCGAGGCGAGGTCCTCGTCGTCGTAGCCCATCGCGCGAAACATCGCGCGGTGGGGCGCCTTGTCGATCCCCTCGGTGACGTCCGTCGAGGGCAGGTCCTCGTCCTTCTCCGGCATCTCCGGGTCGGCCGGCTCGGGCTGCTGGCTCATACCCCACCTCTCGGTCGCGAGGGGATAAAAAGCGTCCCGAAGGCGTGGGGACTGCTGGCACTCGCGGTCGCGGAGGGCGGCGGGAGTGACAGAGGGATCGGCGTCGCCTGGGAGCCGGCGGTCACTCGCCCGAGTGTGCCCGGGACGCGCCATCGGGTGTCGCCTCCGCGATCGCCCGCCGGGACGCCTCGAGCACGGCCGTCGGCGCGATCGGCGCCGCTTCCCAGGCCGGCAGGCGAGTATCGGGCCCCGGCGGCCCGATCGCGTCGGCGTACGCTTCGACCTGCTCGCGCTCTTCGGCCCGGTCGAAGGGCAGGCCGTTGTGCGCCGCGTCGGCGGCGTACTGCTGGACCAGCCGGTCGCCGTGTTCGCGGTAGCGATCGGCGAGGCGGTCGTACTCGGGCTCGACGCCGTGATCGGCCAACGCCCGGAACAGCGCGTCCCCGACCTGCTCGCTCATCGTCGCGAGGCCGTCGT
>Ga0207756_100097_pt1 | contig 84900 bp, 83 predicted proteins | sample A23M1SouthBayCA_FD_187748 | JGI IMG/M metagenome (GOLD analysis project Ga0207756, IMG submission 187748) | Aerobic enrichment media microbial communities from Eden Landing Ponds, California, USA - A23 M1 (3) (SPAdes) | ecosystem: Environmental > Aquatic > Marine > Unclassified | place...
TTCTACGCCCGGGAGGCTACGATCGAGGACTTCGATTCCTGGCTGAAGTATGAACTGGAACGCGAGCTCAACCAGCAGGGTTACCAGAACATCGTCGTTCGGGAAATGACTGATGCTCTTCTCCGAACCGTCGTGGAGGAAGATCTCGTAGACGAAGTGGCCGAACGATTCGAACAAGCCCGCGAGTCTGCTTCTTCAGAATCGACTGAATAGCGTACTATTCCAAAATAGTATACTATTCTACAATACCCCAGCAGCAACCTCAGAATAGTCTGATTCCGCCTCTATACGGTGGACTCAGTTGAGACCGTCGGCTCAGCTTTAGTATAGCGATATATAATTTATAAACCCGGATTCTTGGCTATTAACACTGCTACTGCCGGAATTCGGTACTTCAGGCAAATACGAGTCTGGGCGTGATTACACGAATAATCACGGCCACTTTGAAGTACCCCGACGCTGTCGGTGAAGCACGAATGCTGCAACCGCCTCACGACGGCGCTTCCCCCAGGGTAGAGGCACCGAGACCGGACTCGCAGGACGGTGGAGGGCTGGTGGATGTCTGACCGAGCGCTTTCGACGCCGCTCGACGATAGCTTTGAGCGTTACCTCCAGGACAAGGGGAAAGGCCGCGGTGGCGACGGCGGGAACTATCGACGAAACGCTGCGCGTGAGCTCGAGCGGTTCGCCGAGTGGGCCGCCGGCGACCGCGGCGCCGACGACTGGACCGGGATCGTCCCCGACGACGTCGACCGCGAGCCGACCTTCGACGATCTCGACGAACGTATCTTCCGCGAGTACGCCCGGCATCTCGCTGGTGACCGTGGCCTCAAGCAGAACACCGTCCAAACCTATTACCGCTATATCTCTGCGTGGTGTGGCTGGTGTGTCAACGAGGGTTATCTCGAGGCGCACTACGCCCAGCGGGCGAGTGCGATGGCGCCACTGCCGGAGGACGACGGTCGCAAGCCTGGCGACCAGCAGGCCTGGACGTCCGAACAGCGCCACGCCCTCACCCGCCACGTCGACGAACGGGCCCGCGACGCCGTTGAGGCGTACACGACGCTCCCGGAGGATACTAACCCACTCGACAAGCAGCGAGCACGCTACGCGGCGCTGAAGGCGGCTCGTGACCGGGTTCTGGTGTTCGTCCTCGCCTACACCGCCGTTCGAGTTGGGGAGCTACTACGGGATCCGAACGACCCGCGCCGGCGCGGCGTCCGCTGGGAGGACCTCTCCCTTGACGACGGGAGTATGGACGTCTATCGGAAGAAACAGCAGTGGGACGCCGCGAGTCTCCCCGACCCGGTGATCTCGCCGCTGCGGAGCTACCGCAAGCTGATGGACCCGCCGACGGAGCGCTGGCCTGTGTTTCCGACATTCGACCAACGGACGCTCGCAGAGCTCGTCCAAGAAGAGCTAACTGAACGAGGGGAACGCCCAGAAGCAATCACTGAACGCCGTGAAGAATACGCTCGCGACCTACTGCTTGCGCTCGATGAGGACATTCGGCCGCCGTCGATTACAACGGACGGCGCACGGTCGATTCTCCAACGACTCTCGGAGGCCGCAGAGATCGACATTGACCATCCAAAACACGATTACCTCGCTCCGCACGGCGGTCGACGTGGGATGGGTGAGGTGCTTGTCCGGGCGTTCGGGTACACGGTGGCGGCCAGGTATCTCGATAACTCCGAAGAGATGGTTCGAGAGCGGTATTCACATATTGAGGCCGGGGAACTTGGCGATGTGGCGACAGAAGCTCTCGACGAAATCGAACCACGCTCCCGGGGCTGAACGACGGTAGTCAACCATCAGTTCTTGCTCGTCGGGAACCCTCGTAGAGGGCTGGGAGGCCGAGGGGAAGGGCCAGTATGCCGAACCCGATTAGTGCATACTTGGTTCCGCGTGTACGCTGAAGTATCAGAACCGTGGCAACGGCGCCGAGAAGCGCAATCAGGAACGCTGCGTTGCTCCAAATAACGTCGTAGGTCGAACAGTACAGCCAGCAAACGAACGTGTAGGCCGGGGCGTTCCAGGTCGGTGGATGGAGCTTCGGCCAAAAGAACCGGCAGTACGTGGTCCAGCCCAGCATTGCCACAGTCGGCAACCCGACGAGCCACACCGCTGCCCCACGATTCCTGTCGCCGTATCGCCGGTATCCAGCGAGGAAGAGTGCGGGAAAGCAGAAAACCCACAGCCAGATGCCGATAGTGTAGGTCACCGGCCAGTGTTCGATTCTCGGCTGCTGAAACGGAAGTCTCAGCGATGGAGGAAGCGTGGCCCAGGGGAACGATGGGTCCGGGATGGGATTGGTGAACAGAGCGACGAGACAGAGAACTGTCCCAAGTACCAATCCATAGAGGCCAGCAGTCGTGTACTGCCCTATTCGAACCGGAAGTGATGGTGGTGTGTCTCCCGTGGTGGCCATGAATGGTTTTCGAGTTATGAGTCTCGTTCGAGTGCCTCTTTCCGTTGTTCGTACTCGTCGTCCGTGAGATCACCACGGGCGTAGGCGAGCCGGAGCTCCTCGAGGGCTTGATCAGTCCCGCTATTGGAGGTGGCCACTGCGCGATAGATGAGGTACCCTGCGCCGACGATGGCAGCGATGAACAGCAGCTGCATTAGTAGTCCGACGAGAACCATCCATCCGGGTACTGTTCCGTCACCCCACATATGACCACCCCACATTCCTCCCATCATCGGGCCGAATCCCATCATCCCAAATCCCATGAAGAGGATGGGGAGAATGAGCAGGGCACCGAGGACGACCAGGACGATCGTGACAAGTTGGTTGTCGGTTGAAGTAGTTGGCATAATTATCCCCTGGAAGTGTTCTCGGTTGAATATAGGGTCTCCTACTTGATGCTCGTTTCTCTTTATAAACCAAGGCTCAGAGGTGCTGATACTTTTGAGATATTGGATCCATTCGACGGATTCCCACCGAGGAGATAGTCAACAGCGACCGGTCGGCGTCGCTGATACGTCAACCAGATTCTCTACGAAACTCTTTCAGTAGCTCTCCGCCCTAGTAGAGGTATGTCTACGACAGTCGCAACACCCGATATGGACGAGACGTGTACGTACTGTGGATCGCGTATTTTCGATCACGATCCTATCTGTGTTCGCGACTGTGACGACGACTGTGGCTCGCCCAAGTACTTCTGCAATTATGCCTGTCTTTCGACGTATATCGACGAGAACGATCTGACGACAGGGAATGCGTGTGCGTGGTCACCCGACGACGGTGATTGCTGTTAATCAGGTTTCTTGCTGTGCTCTTGGTCGGCGCAGGGATATTTCACACTCCGCCGAGTAGGTAGAGGGAGTAACCTGATGTGAGGTCTCACGATGGATTCTGATTCCCCTCCAAACCACTCGTCTGCCACGCACGAGCACCACGACCACAGCACCGATTCTGGTGAACACGACCATCACCAGGGGGACCACGGTGGGATGCACGAAGGCCACGAACAGATGTTTCGACGTCGGTTCTTCGTCTCCACGCTCCTCTCGATTCCTGTCCTGCTCTACAGCCCGACCCTCCAGGAATGGCTGGGCTTCACCGTCCCGACGTTTCCCGGCAGCGAGTGGATTAACCCCGTCTTCGCGGTAATCGTCTTCGCATACGGTGGGATTCCGTTCCTCCAGATGGCGGTGCCGGAGCTGAAAGACCGGGCGCCGGGGATGATGACGCTGATCTCGATGGCGATCAGCGTCGCGTTCGTCTACAGTCTCGCGACCGTGGTCTTCCCGACGCAGTCGGCGTTCTTCTGGGAACTCGTCACGCTGATCGACATAATGCTGCTCGGCCACTGGATCGAGATGCGGTCGGTGCGCCGTGCCTCGAGCGCCGTCGACGAACTGGCGAAACTGATGCCGGATACCGCCGAGCGTATCACCGACGACGGGGAGACCGAGGAAGTCCCCGTTAGTGAGCTCTCGGAAGGCGACCTCGTGCTCGTCCGGCCGGGCGCGAGTGTCCCTGCTGACGGCACCGTCGAAGAGGGTGATTCGGACGTCAACGAGTCGATGATTACGGGCGAGTCGAAACCGGTCTCAAAGGAACCCGGCGACGAGGTCATCGGCGGCACGATCAACGGCGACGGCAGCCTCCGCGTCCGCGTCGGTGCGACGGGTGAGGAGACGACGCTCGCGGGCATTATGCGGCTGGTAGAGGAAGCCCAGCAGAGCAAGTCCAAGACGCAGGTACTGGCCGACCGTGCGGCCGGCTGGCTGTTCTACGTCGCGCTCGGGGCGGCTGTCGTGACTGCAATCGCGTGGACGGTCGCTGTCTCGTTCGACGCGACCGTCATCCAACGCGTCGTGACGGTGCTCGTCATCGCCTGCCCACACGCACTTGGGCTCGCCATCCCCCTCGTCGTCGCTATCAATACGTCACTTGCGGCGCGCAACGGGATGCTCGTCCGCGACCGCATCGTGATGGAGGACGCACGGAATCTGGATGCCATCATCTTCGACAAGACGGGGACACTCACCGAAGGCGAGCACGGCGTCGTCGATATGGCGACCGTCGAGGGGGTCGACGAGAACGACGCGCTCGCACTGGCGGCCGCTGTCGAGAGCGACTCCGAACACATGATCGCGCGAGCCATCCGCGAGGCAGCTGACGAGCGTGATCTCAATGCCCCTGATGCGTCCAGCTTCGAGGCAATCAAAGGGCGAGGGGTCCGGGCGAACGTCGACGGCAACGAGGTGTACGTCGGCGGTCCGAATCTGCTCTCACAGCTCGATAGCGAGATACCCAACCATCTCCAGCACTTCGCTGACGAGGCCGGCCAGAACGCCCAGACGGTGGTGTATCTCGTTCGCGACGGAGAGTTGATCGCCGCGTTCGCGATGGCGGACGTGATCCGCGAGGAGAGTTTCCGCGTCGTCGACGCGCTCCACGAGCTAGGCATCGAGGTGGCGATGCTGACTGGCGATTCGCAGGACGTCGCCAACGCTGTCGCCGACGAACTGGGCATCGACACGGTGTTCGCGGAGGTCCTCCCCGAGGACAAGGACGAGAAAGTCCAGGAACTTCAGGACCAGGGGAAGCTCGTGGGGATGGTCGGCGACGGCGTCAACGACGCGCCGGCGCTGACGCGAGCCGACGTCGGTATCGCGATTGGGAGCGGCACCGACGTCGCCGTCCAGTCGGCGGATGTCATCCTCGTTCAGAACAACCCAATGGACGTCGTTCGGCTGGTGAAGCTCAGTAAGGCGAGCTACCGGAAGATGCAGGAGAACATCGTCTGGGCCGCCGGCTATAACGTGTTCGCGATTCCGCTCGCAGCAGGGGTGTTGGCACCGATCGGGATTCTGCTGTCCCCCGCTGTGGGTGCGCTTCTGATGTCGTTGAGTACAGTAATCGTCGCGATCAACGCTCAGTTGCTCCGCCGCGTGGACCTGTCCATCCCCGAGCTTCCAAGCGGGACACCAGCGACTGACGCACAACCTGCAGACTGAAACGCTCCCGATCGCTTCGGAGCTTCTTTCAATTGAGTTCGGTATACACAGACGCTTCCTCTGATGGGCGACATTGCTGCGTCAGCACTAGGTTTATACCGCTTGACGGACTTCTTTCCAATATGAGCCTCGAAGAGACGGTTGACTACCTCGCCGAGGAACTCGACCTCGAGCGAAGTGAACACGTTCGCGAGGTCGGACAGTCGGTCGCCGAGCTTCGCGACTGATCAGAACATTTCTCTGAAGTCCCGTTCGACGAGTCCGTCCTCCAGATACGTAATGAACTCTTGTTTCGTGGGTCCTTGACGGTCGAGCAAATCGTCCCGTTCTGCTCGTTCGAGAACTGCCTGTCCGAAGTCCGTACAGTGAGATTCATGCTGCTCAGCGTACTTCGACAGGGCTTCTCGCCAGTGCATATCCAACTCGAACTCGGCTAATCGGATTTGGATCCCGTCTTTCCGTTCGACGAGGTCGACGTCCAGCTCTTCGAGCTGCTTGAAACGGAGGTTGTTTCGGCGGACCGTGATGAGCCGCTTGGAATCGACGATATAGGGATCGACCCACTCTCGCCAGGAATCGTCGTCGACGTGCGTTCGTGGCATCTCAAAATCCGGGTCCACACTCTCAATACAGAACTGCAGCATCGCGATGCCAGTTCGATGATTCGCATTCGGGAGGGAATGTCGGAGAATCAAATTCGACATCACCTCTCCAGCGACGGTCGGAAGTGGTGCTCCCCAGGAGACGTGATCGAGTGCCTGCTGGATCTTTTGCGGTTCGAACTCCTTGTAGAGCCGGAACTCATCCTCATCTCGAACATCGACCGCGGCTTCGAGCAACTCCACTAATCGGAATGCGACAACCTGCCCAGCACGGGGGAGGTCACGAATACGGTCGCTCAGCCATTGCTGATCGAAGTCGATGTCTTGGGCAGATTCGATCTCTGAATCGCCTTCGTAGAGCACATAGACCGGTGTTTCAAAGGGGTACCCGATGAGCTTTGTCGACTCGTCGGATTGCTCTCGCTGAGACAGTATTTCTGCCACCGATGCCGAGCTAAATTTGAGGGAGAAATTCTCGGCCTGTGGGTGGTGATAGAAGACGAACCGAGCCATCTTACTGTGGATTCGTGGGAGTGGATAAAGCAGTCCCGCTTTTATAATGATTCTACGACGTAGTGGGTGCGTTCACGTCTTCTAAATACTGACTTTCCCACTCACGTCGCGCCTCGATTTCCCGCAATCCGCGCTGCGTGACCGTGTACACGTTCGTCCGTTTGTCGAGTTCACCCTTCTCCAGCAGTCCTTTGTTGACGAGATCGTCGAGATTCGGATAGAGGCGGCCGTGGTTGATCTCCTGCTCGTAATAGTCGTCGAGTTCGTCCTTGATTGCGAGCCCATGTGGTTCCTCGAGCCCGGTGGTTACGTACAAGATATCCCGCTGGAACCCAGTTAGATCGTGCATCTGCCTGTTCCCTATTTTTGAGGGGTGGCATATGTTCTCTCTGGTACTCAGAGGCGAATTCGGCGTGACTGGTCAGGAAGACTACGTGAGAACTTCGAACCTTTATATGGTAGACAAGAGAAATCCGCGATGGAATGTCTGACCTAATCGTCAAAGCAGCCGTGAAGGACGCACTTTCGGACCACAACGTCTCGGCAGATTTCTACGACGCCCTCAACGAAGAGGTCGCCGAACTGCTCGACGACGCCGCTGAGCGTGCTGAGGCCAACGACCGGAAGACGGTCCAGCCCCGCGACCTGTAGGCCTGCGTAACGCAGCCAACCCCGGCACTCGAACGTAGCTTTTTGAGGTTCCTGTTCAGAAGTTAGGCAACGGAGATGGCGGACGCACCGGATACCGAACGGCAGGCGGTCGAACCCGATGCGAGAGAGGTCCTTAGCGTGTCCCAGCTGAACGACCGGATCGCGTCGGTCGTCCAGGACGCGCCTGCCCTCAACGGCGTCCGCTGTATCGGAGAGGTCACTGACCTCCACAAGAACAGTACGGCGCTCTACTTCACGCTCACCGACGGCGAGGCCGAGCTCCCCTGTATGATCTGGGCGAACCGTTACCGGGAGATGGACGCCGACCTCGAGGACGGGACTGAAGCCATCCTCGAGGGCGATATCGACTACTGGGTCGAAGGTGGGAAAATCGACCTCAAACCGTGGGAGGTGATCGTCGTCGGCGACGGCGATCAGGCGGCTGCAGTCGAGCGACTGCGAAGCGAACTCGAAGAGCGTGGCTGGTTCGACGACGAGCAGAAACAGCGCCCGCCGGCGTTCCCGGAGCGGGTCGGCGTCGTCACGTCCCTTCGAGGAGACGCCCGGTACGACATCCAGAACGCGATCCACGGACAGGACCCCACTGTCGACATCCTGGTGACGGACGCAACCGTCCAGGGGTCGAACGCGCCGACGTCCATCGCGAACGGCATTCATCATCTGGACCGCTCGGAGGACGTCGACGCGATCATCGTCGGCCGCGGCGGTGGGAGCGATTCGAACCTCCAAGCCTTCAACACCGAGCGAGTCGCGGAGGCGATCTTCACCGCGAATACCCCGGTGGTCACCGCGATTGGACACACCGATGACCGACTCATCGCGGATCAGGTGGCGGATGTCGCGACGATCACACCGACCGCCGCCGGCGAGTATATCGTAAACTCCCGCCAAGAGTTCCTTGCGAGTGAGATCGAACCGCTGGAGCAACAGCTCGACGTCGCGTACGAGACCTTCCAGCAGGAACACGAGCACGAACAGGAACTCGTCAAGGCAGTCGATGAAGCGACCGCACCCGAGGGCCCCCCACCGATTTACTACAAGGTCGCCATCGCTGTGCTGCTGTTGCTGTTGTTGGTCATTACAGGACTTTGGCTGGGGGTGATCTAACCGTGGCAAACGACGCCGAAATCCACGATCGGCTGAGTCGCGTCGAGGAGATTATCGAGCAACTCGACGCCGACAAGGTGTCACTCGATGAAGGGAGTGAGCTGTACGAGGAGGGACAGGAGTTGCTGACTGAAGTCCGTGAGCGGCTTCACGACAGCGAAGGTGACGTCATCGAAATTCAGTGAAAACGATGGTTTCGAAAGGGGAGTAGCGGTCAGCTTAGATTAAGAACCTGAGACCAGTCACTGTGTAAGCGAAAGTTCCCAGACATCCAGCGAGACGATCTCTGCATCGCCGTTTTCTGTGAACAGCGAAATGCCGTCGCTCTGCCAGTCCGGGTAAATGAGGTTCGACATCGCGAGTCGTCCATCGTTGGCGAACACCTCGACAGAGCTCCGGTCGACAAGCACTCTGAGCGAGATAGTTCCGTCATCCATTGGTTGCAGGTCGGCTGAAGTCGCACCGGAGCTAGCAGTGTCGAAGTATGTACCCGATTTAGACCGGTCGAACAGTAGCATCTCAGTGTCTGTATGGTAGCTGATGGTCGTCTGCTGTTCCTCCCCCTTGCGAACGTCGAGACCAACTGTGTCCGCGTTTCCTGGGGCGATTGCCATCTCGATATCGAGACAACGGCCGGAGACACCTTCGTTCGCTAGCGGCTCATCTCCAGAGTGGAGTCGCTCGGAATCAAGAGAGGTCAGCTTCGTGCCCCTGAGGGTAGTCAGTTCCCCGGCAGGGCTTTGTCGAACGTCGACTGTGTCACCGTCCTCGACTAGCGTTACCCGCCGCGGGACGGTCATCGTTCCGCGCCAGCCTGGGTCGGGAATCTCCTCGGCGTAGCGCCAGTTGTTCATCCAACCGAGTGCGATTCGCCGATCCTGTGGCTCGTTCGCCCACGACATTGCGGCGTAGTAGTCGTGGCCTTTGTCGGCAACGACGCGTCGGTCGAGGGAAAAATCGGTACCATCGAACTCGCCCACGAGGTGATCGACGCGGCCGCCGTCTGCGGAGACTGTGAGCACCCATTTGGTATCGCCCCCCTTGACGGGAAGTTCGTAGAGATCGGGGCATTCCCACTCTGTCGCGTCATGGATAGCACGTTTCTCGTAGGTACTCTCGTAGGTCCAGTCGTGTAGGTCCTCGGAGCGGTAGATCTCGATGCCCGCTGGTCGATCGTTTGTCGCGCTGACTCGGGAGACCACGAGCCGCCAGCTATCGTCAGGTTCGTACCGGAAGACATTGGGATCGCGGAAGTCTGGAGAATTGCTTGGGATGACGGGGTTGTCGGCGTACTTTGTGACGCTCTTTCCCCCATCGGTGCTGTAGGCCAATCGCTGATCCTCGATTCTGGTGTCGCGATGGTGGCCAGTGTATGTCAAGACGAGGCTGTCACGGCCGAACCCCGACGTGTTTTCGCTGTCAACAACGGCGCCGCCAGAGAACTGCAGGACATCGTCTTCAGGTTCGAGCTTCGAGCCCTGGTTCTTCCAATTAAAGAGATCCTCGCTAGTAGCGTGTCCCCAGTGGACGGAGCCCCAGTCCGTGTCGTCCGGATTGTACTGGTAGAAGAGGTGGTATGCCCCGTCGTGATAGACCATTCCGTTTGGATCGTTCAGCCACCCTGATGGAGGCGTGAAGTGGTAGACCGGGCGATACTCTTCCGAATCGGCCGCGCGGGTGGCTCCAGTAGTGTCAGTCACAGTACCGTCACCTCTGGACAGTCCACGACAGCCTGCCAGTGTCGTGCTCGTACCGAGTACTGCAGTCGTTTTGAGTACCGTTCGGCGGTCCAGTTCATCGGTCACGATTCACCCCCTTCTTCGCCTTGGGGTATCGTTCTGGAAGAGTCGGATTTCCGTTTGACGGTGATTCCTTGTACTGTCTGTGCATCTGACTTCTGCGACGTGTGACGGGCACTACCATACATTTAGCTGATTGTTTCGCCTGTCGGTTCTCGAGCAGCTCAAGCTTGATTTTTCGCTCAATTCGTCGCTCGAAGTATTGGATTCTATTCATTTTAGACTGATAGTGAGACTGTAGTCGGCACTAGTTATCCGACAACTCCACTCCTGACAAGCAGTATCAACCCGGTGACGATCGGCAGACTCCCGAAGATCGTAAGGAACACCACAGTCCCAACGTAGTCGCCTGTCGAGATGCGGGCGTCTGAGTTGTTTGCGAATTCGATGGACAGGACCATCGGCGTGACGGCCGATGGGCCTGCTGCGAGGACAACGAAGGCCCACGTCACGGAGAGATCGCCCACATCGATCAGGGTGATGAGGGTGACAGCGACAAGGGGTGCAATCAAGATCTTCAGTCCGACTGTTGGGAGCGTCTTGCGAACCGTGGCACCCACATTCATCTTCGCGACCTGCAGGCCGAGGATCACGAGGAAGACGGGAATCGAGGCGTCGCCGACCATTCCCAGCGTCTGCATAACTGTGCTGTCTGTCGGTGGTCGGGCGTCAAGGCCGGTAACGATCATTGCAGCCAGGACAGCGTATACGACGGGTTGGCTGAGTACACGCCGAACTGCCTCATTGTGGCCGCTGTCTGCCCGTCCCTTCGAGAGAAGGTAGATCCCCAGCGTGTACAGTATCAGGTTCTGGACAACGACGAACAGCACAGCGGTCGAACGCCCGGCCTCACCGAACGCGAACGAGGCGACGGGGATCCCGAAGTTTCCGACGTTGGGAATCGCGGCAGCCATCGCGGCCCCGTACATGACCGTCCCCTCTTGTCCTCTTGACCAATCCGTCGCCCAGGCGATGAGCCCCATGACGAACGTAAACGCGACCATCACGCCTGCGATGCTGGTGACCGTTCCGATATCGATCGATGTAGTGACGAGTGTCTCGAACACCAGCGCAGGCAAGAGTATGTACACTGTTACGGCGCTGAGCCCATCGATGCTCACGTCTCTGGATTGGCCCAACAGGTACCCCATGGCGGCAATCGAGAGTGGTGGGGCGACCGAAGAGAGGAAGATTGACAGGAGCGACTGGAGCAGAGTGAGTGCTGTCACGTCTTCGTACTGTTTCCGACCCGCTCTTCCGGCGCTAACTCCTGCGACTGTTCTTCTACGATCTCAATGACAGCGACCTGCAGTGAGAACGCGACGCCCGCGAAGAGGATGACGAATCCGATCGTCAGCAAGGCGGCCAGCGCAAGTATGGCGACGGTGAGCAGTCCCATCGCCAGTGCTGGTGTGGGATGGTGAACTAGCCAGCTGAGACCGAAGCGGGCTGCATCGACCGCGTCGTCGCCACGGGCCAGCCTGTCAAAGGCCGGCATCAGCGCTAACGCGCTGTACAGCCCAACGTACGCGGCGATCAGTGCGATGACTTCCCCGGGAAGTGACTCCCGCTGCAGGGCGGTGACACCGTACGTGACCGCGACGGCGCCGAAGGCGACTGGCACACCACTGAACAGGAGGCTGGCAACGCCGTTGCGACGCAATGTGTGCCACACGTGTTCGCGATCGATCCGGTTCCGATCGCTCCGGAGGTCCTGGATCGCGACGTAGGCGCCGAGAGTTGCGGGCCCGATCGTCACGAGCGGCAGCGATGCCAGGAACCAGGCGACGCTCACGAGGGCGAGCGAGAGGCCGTTCCGGTAGACGAACCCCGGAACGCCAGCCACTGCATGTCGAAACGCCTCCTGATCCCCGGTCATGGGTTATCCCGTCCCCGCCTGCATCTGGACGCTGGAGATGAGTTTGTCCTGGAACAGCAGAAAGACGATGAACAGCGGCAGCGACGCCAGCGCCAGCGATGTCATAATGATGTTGGGGGCCAACGCATTCACGTCCCGGAGCGTCACGACTCCGATCGGGAGCGTGTACAGGGCGTCGTCGTTCAGGACGATCAGCGGCCAGAGGAACTGATTCCAGCTCCAGATGAACACGAACAGACCCAGTGCCGTCAGGATCGGTGTCGACAGCGGCAGGATGATCCGCGCGTAGATCCGGAGCGTCGAGAACCCGTCGAGACGGGCTGCTTCCTCAAGTTCTTCTGGGATGTCACGGAAGAACTGGACGAGCAGGAACACGCCCAACGGCCCCGCGGCGAACGGGAGTATGATCGCCCAGTAGGAGTTCATCAGCCCGAGGTTGTTCACCAGGGTGTACAGCGGGATGATGTTCACGTAGCCCGGGATCATGAAGCTCGCCATGATGATGCCCAGGACGGCCGACTGACCGGGCCACTCGAGTCGCGTGAGCGAGAAGGCAATCATCGAGTCCACGACGAGCACGATGAGGGTCGTAATGCTCGCGATCATGAACGTGTTGAACGTCCACTGGTAGATGATCGGCTCTTCGAACAGGTACCGCTGCCAGACGGCAAACGTGAACTCCGGCGGGATCCAGTGGAATCCGCCCTCGGTAATGACGCTCATCGGCGTCACCGAGAGCTGGAACATTCGCCAGTACGGGACGAAAAACGCGATTGCGATCCCGTACATGACGACGTAGAGACCGATCCGATACAGTGTGTCGCGGTCGAGATGACGATCCGTCCACGATGCCGAGTTCGGGTTCGTGTTACTCATCGGTGGTCCCCACGATCTTGTAGTTGACGAGCGACACGAGCACCAGGATCAGCAGGAGCGTGTACCCGACTGCGGCGCCGAAGCCAAGTTCGCGGGTCTCGAAGCCGAGCTGGTACAGATACATCACGAGTGTCTCTGTACTCCCAACCGGTCCGCCCTGGGTCATCAGGTACGGTTGGCCGAACACCTGAAACTGGAAGATGGTCGAGGCAATGACGACGAACAGCAGGGCGTTTTTCATGTGTGGGAGAGTAATGTCTCGGAACATGCGCCAGGGACTGGCGCCGTCGAGGCGTGCAGCCTGATAGAGCCGTTCTGGGACGTTCTGGCGCGCAGCTAGTAGTACTGCGAAGTAGAAGCCGGCCTGCCACCACACGGTCGCGATTACGATCGCCGGCATCGCCCACAGCTCCGAGTTCAGCGGCGATCCCTCGAAGAGCCAGCCCAGTACCTGGGTCCCGACCCCCGCCTGCGCGAACATCCGCGACCAGACGAGCGCGATGACGGAGACCGTCAGCACGTACGGGCTGAAATAGAGGAACTGGAGGAGTCGCGATCCTATCAATTCCTTGTTCAGACCGAGTGCGAGCACGAGGCTGATGACGACGATCAGCGGGACCGTCAGAAGCACGAACTCCAGCGTGTTCCACAATGCATTCCAAAACGCCGGATCACTCAGAAGCCGGGCATAGTTGTCCAGCCCCACGTACGTGGATTCCGCCGGGTTCAGGAAGTTCCACTCGAAGAGGCTCATGTACAGCCCCTTCAGGAGTGGGTACAGCAGGAAGACCGTGAACAGCGCCAGATACGGGCCCGCGAACAAGATCCCGGCGAGGAACTCTCGCGTCGACCGCTGGTGGAGCCACTCTCGAATTGCTCCGGTGCGGCCACCGATCGCGGACTGTTCTACGTTGGTCATGGCTAATTACTGTCGAGGGCGCTCTGAAGTGCGGAGGCGCTCTCCTCGATGGCGCTTTCGGCGTCGGTGTTGTGCTGATACAGGTCCATGAGCGGGCTCCAGTACTGGTTACTGTTGAGATTAATCGGTGTCTGTGGCTGGTAGCGGACCTGTCCCTCGTTGACCATCTCGTACATGGTGGAGATAGTGCCGTGTTCCTCCCAGAGGGGAGTACTCTGGACCTCGTTTGAAGTCGCGACTGACTCGGCTGCGGGCAGGTGTCCCCCGGCGGATGCCCACAGCGTATTGTTCTGGGTGACGTACTCGGCGAACTCAACGGCGGCCTGTTTCTCGGGCTCCGTGTGGTTCTCGTTGGTCGGGAAGTACAGCGAGTTGGACTCAGCCCAGGCGACTTCCTCGCCGTCGCCCGGGAACATGAACGGCTTTTCGAAGCTGAAGTCGAGGCTCTCCGGGATTTCCCCGTCTTCGTTCTCGAAGTTGTTGATCGACCAAGTGCCGGCGATGATCATACCGAGGTCACCGCCGATGAAGTCCTCGACGCGGGCAGATTCGCTCTGGAACTGGGGGATGTCCCAGCCGAAATCACCGGTGATATCAGCCATCAGCTGTCCCGTCTCCAGACCGGTCTCGTCGTCGAAGGTCACCTCGTAGTTGCCCGGCTCGCCGGTCAGGAACTCTCCCCCGGCCTGCGTCAGAGCGATGCTGTAGGTCCGGAACGCGGCCTGTGGTGAGTCCCAGTTGAGGAACGAAAACGCCCGAGAGTCGGTTTCCGAGACAATGGTATCGCAAGCGTTCGAGAATCCTTCCCAGTCGGTGAAGTCCGGGTCGACGCCTGCGGACTCGAGGACGCCGTCGTTGGTATACAATGCCTTTCCGTGGACGTCGATCGGCAGTGCGTACGGGCGCCCGTCGACCTGCATATTCTCCCACGCGATGTCGAAGTACTCGTTTGCGGCCCCCTCTGAGAGATAGTCGTCGATGGGATCCGTGATCGGCTCGAGGTGGCGCCCGAAGGAACCGTAGTAACTGGCGACGTGGGGAGCTTCGCCGGCGTTGACCGACGTGAACAGCTTGTTCAGGAACTCGCCGAAGGGGACGCTCTGGGTGTTGACATAGATCCCGTTGTCTTGGCTGTTGAACTCATCGACGAGGGCCGTCATCTCCTCGTTCTCTTGAGCCCCGAAGTACATCCAGTAGTTGATCTCCACGTCACTGGAGTCGCCTCCGCTTCCGCCATCGCCTGACTGGGTTCCACTACCGCCATCGCCGCCACTACCACCGGTCAGCCCGGCACAGCCGGCGAGTCCGGTGGCAAGTGCTCCAGCACCGGTCGCGAGGATGGAGCGGCGCGAAATGCGGTCAGTATTCGATTCGGTCGTCCGCTGAGTGTCGTGTGGCATGGATACGTGATTCGTTGGTAAGTTCGCTGTTGTCTGTCTATTCGATCAGGATTCCGCCACCGCTGAACTCTCAGTCGTGGCGGCGGAGCTCTCTTCGTCAATCAAGAGGTTCTCATCGGTCGCACCGTCGAACACGTGGACGTGTTCTTCGGGGAGCGTGAACGAGACTTGCTCCCCCGGTTCGAAGTGGGTACTGCCGTCGACACGGACTGTCCACTCCGTTTCACCCGTCGAGAGGTAGAGGTAGTTGTCGCTACCCTCGTGTTCGAGCACGTCCAGCGTGGCGGTAATGCCGTCACCGTCAACGCCGACTTCGACGTGTTCCGGTCGGACACCGAGCACGAGATGGTCGCTCGTCGCTCCGGTTCGGACCTTGGTGGCGAGGTCATCCGACAGGGCGTACTCGAACGACTCCGCGACTAAGTGGCCGTCCTGAAGCTTGATGTCGAAGAAGTTCATCGACGGTGAGCCGATGAAATCAGCGACGAACTGGTTGGCCGGCTCCGCGTAAACCTCCCGTGGTGTGCCCACCTGCTGGATCTGGCCGCCGTCCAGAATGACGATCCGATCGGACATCGTCATTGCCTCCGTCTGGTCGTGAGTGACGTACACGGATGTCGTCTCTAGATCTTCCTGAATGCGCTGGAGCTCCGTCCGCATGTGAAGCCGTAGCTTCGCGTCCAGGTTGGACAGGGGCTCGTCGAAGAGGAACACTTCCGGCTGACGGACGATGGCTCGTCCGGTCGCCACTCGCTGTTGCTGGCCCCCGGAGAGGTTGTTGGGCTTCTTCTCGAGGAGGTCCTCGATGCCCATCATCTCCGCAGTCTCCTCGACGCGCTGGGCGATCTCCTCGCTCGAGAGGTCTGTTGTGAGCTTCAACCCGTAGGACATGTTCTCTCGGACGGACATGTGGGGATACAGCGCGTAGTTCTGGAAGACCATTGCCACCCCGCGGTTCTGCGGGGCGACGTTGTTGATAACCCGGTCTCCGATCCGGATTTCGCCGTCCGTGATGTCCTCCAGACCAGCGATCATCCGGAGTAGTGTCGACTTCCCCGATCCAGATGGCCCGACGATCGTGAGAAACTCACCGTCACTGACGGTGAGGCTAACGTCATCGACGGCCGTGATCACCCCGGCATCGCCGTCGTACTCTTTCTGTACATCATCAATTGTTATGCGACTCATCACCATCCACTGAAAGCGCCGGGTCCTTAAGTTTTCCCCACGGCTGTGATTAATTCTCTGAGAAGGGGTCGTCCCGCATCGCTCCCATTTCCCAGATATCCATTGATTCGACCGCTACCGGGTGCTGCTCGGTGTACAGGTCGACGCCAGTTGCATCGTCTCGGGTCGGGTAGATCCGCGTGGCCAGACACTGAGCATCTCCGGCAAACAGTTCAATGACAGATCGGTCCAGGAAACAGCGTAACTCGAATGTCCCGTCTTCGGCCAGTCGGATTGGCATCGAATGGGGATCGTCCGCGGGCGCGTTACTCAGGCTCGACACCGACCGATCGACGACGAGATCCCGGTATCGCGGTCGCACCCGAATCACGGTCTGTTCTTCTCCGTCTGGGGTCGCCCGAAGGACTAGACCGAATTCGCCCGTCCGCTCCGCGTCGAACGTGACACGGATTTCCAGAGCGTCGCCCTCGACGCTGGGTAGGTGCTCGCGTCCGTCCGGGGTGATCGTCAGGTTCTGGAACGACCGGTGCGATTTACGCAGCCTGGTTACTTCCTCTGGGATGTCGACCTGTACGCGGCCGTCTTCATTCGTCGAGAGAACGCGCGGGAGTGACATTGCGCCCGACCAGCCCGCGTCCCATTGCGCGCGAGCGTTACGGTCTTCTTTGAGCCATCCGAAGGTGATGGTACGATTTGTCTCGTCAGTGAGCGACTGAGGCGCGTAGAAGACACCATGGTCTAGCTTTCCCTTGTCTCGGGGTTCCAATTGATGGGTCTTCGAATCGTAGTCGCCGACAAAGTAGCGTACCGTCGAGTAATCTGAGACGTGCAACAGCGCGTCCCCAGTCAGATGGAGAAGCTCTGGACACTCCCACATGGGGCCGGACTCACGCCAGTCTCCGATCAGGACGGGGGTACAGTACTCCCACTCACTGAGATTCGACGAACGGAAGAGCAGGGCTGTCCCGCCCTCACCCTTGATCCCGCTGCCGATTAGTTGGTACCACGTCTCATCCTCGCGCCAGACGCAGTGATCCCGGAACTCAGCGTCCCAGTCCACGCTGTCCAGCAGGTCAACATTCTCTGGGACCTCGTCTAGCACCGGATTCTCCGGACTCTTGGTCCAGGAGCGTAGATCGTCATCGTCAGCACGTGCGAGACACGGAAGTTGATCACGCCCATTACCACCGGTATACAGCACGTGCGGTGTCCCGTTGTCGTCGACGAAACACCCAGACCAGCAACCGTCCGCGTCCGGCCCGTCCGGATCGGGCTCCAGAGCGATCGGTTCGTCCCGCCAGTGGACGAGGTCGTCACTGACTGCGTGACCCCAGTGGATCGTGTCGTGGAACGGACCGGCTGGATTATACTGGTAGAACAGGTGATAGCTGCCGTTCCACTGAACGAGTCCGTTTGGGTCGTTGAGCCAGTTCGCTGGCGGCGTGAAGTGGTAGACTGGACGGTGATTCGGATCAGCAACTTCGTCCCTGAGGGCGTCGAATTCGGGACGACCTTTGGGTCGTCCCATGGTCGGTGGGTTTGCGCTCTCCCCCGACAGGTATGCAATTGCGTTCGAGAGCAGCGTCTCTTGAATACCACTGTGGTCGAAGTTCAGGCCGTGGCCGATGCCGACGACGCGGCCGTCTTCGACATCCCACTGCAGCACCGACTTCTGTGCTGGTTCGTCAGTCCCGTCGGCGCGTCGCGCCGCCAGTACGTCCGCCCTGCGGGGGACCTGCGACTCGTAGGAGACCGAGATCGCGTCTGAAGTTTTCGTTGTCGGGGGCCGGAGGTCATCGATTCCCTCGAAGAGGTGGTGAGTCGAATACGCTCGCCGAATGAGGTAGCCGTCTCGGTCAGCGTCTGACCGCTCAACGATATCTGGTTCCCGTGTCTCGATATCAAGGATGCTGGCGGCTTCGAGAGCTCCGTGTGTCAGGAGTAGACTGCCGCCGTTTTCGAGGAACGACTGGAGTAGCCCTGCAACCGACTCGAGTGCCTCGCGACTCGTTTCGTCGAGGTGGTCCGCCCGGTGCCACCAGAGGACGTCGACTTCAGCGAGGGTCTCCCCATTCAAATCGCGGAGGGTATAGTAGGTGTTCTCACGCGCGTTGTAGGCCTGCTTCTGGGCTGTTGTCGGTTCTCCAGCCGTGAGACAGCGGAGCGTACAGTTCGGCTCCTCCGAGTTTGTGTCTGCTGTATTATCTTTATATCCCATATTAACCACAACAGTGGTGAATTTTTATAAATGTATTTGTCTTAGTCCCTACAGGGCGATAAAGCCCCAAGGGGAGACAGTAAATGCCTTACCACGGTAGTACGAGTGTGAAATAATGACCGAAGAGGACGATGCGAGGCTGGCGATGCTTCGTGAGACCCTCAACAAACACGTGGGCCTATCGCAGTATGAGGCTGAGGTGTACTTAGCGCTCGTTCGAGGTGGGACACAGACGATGACGGACCTCGCCGAGACGAGCGACGTTCCCAAACAGCGGGTATACGACACAGTGAGCTCACTCCGGGATGCGGGATTTGTTGAGGTCATTGACGATTACCCGCGCAAGGCGTATGCCGTCAGTCCCAGTGAGGCACTTGGACAGGTACAGGATCAGCTCGAACGGGCGGAAGAGGAACTTGACGATCTCCACGAGACCGTTGAGACGGTCGAAAGCGGAGTGGCACTGTTCAAGAGCGAAACGACGATTCAGAAGTATATCGCCGACATGATCTCTACGGCCGAGCGCGACCTCCTTTTACTGGTCCCGTATGACCGTCTCGACGATATCTCTGACCAACTCGCAGATTGTGAAGACGTGCGGCTTCGCCTGATCATCTCTGATCTCTCGCCGAGCCACACCACCGAAAACACCGTCGCTATCGATCGCTCGCTGCCCAATACCGTTGATGACGTGCGAGGCGTAACCTCGACCGAAGATTTCGTTCTGATCGCGGATCGCAACCGGGCACTCTACTGGGCGCGCCGAAGTTTCGACGAACAGGACGAGGAAGATCAGGCCTACTACGTTTCGAATCCCCGTCTGGCGTTCGTCTTGGACCGATTCGTCTCCGAATCCATCTGGCCCTATGCACGACCTGTCGCCGGTCAGGAACAGGCCGTCTCTCTTCCCGCAGAGTACCTCCGCATCCGTGATTGTCTCGCCGACGTGGCCGAACTGGCCGAGCGTCGGCCCATCGACGATATTGAAGTCGAGTTCAAGGGATACGATACGGAAACTGGTGACGCCGTCGAACGAAGTGGGATCCTCACCAGCTACTACTTCACCGAATACGATATCCGTGCGTCGCTCACGATAGCACTTCATACAGAGGCGGATACTGTCCAGCCAACGCTGGCGAGTGTGGGTGGCGTCGGTGCACGTGAGGTGGACTTCGCGGCCGAGCGGATTACCATCCGAGAACACAACAACAGGAACGACGACCACCTCACCGACGAGACGATATCCTATCTTGAGGACTGTCGTTCGCAACTCCCTCAGGAATTGGGCGAGGCGTCAGTTGTCGTCGCTTTCGACGCGTTCATTGACCAGATGCGCGAACTGGTTGAGCGTTCCGGCGACCAATACGATCACGTTTCGCAGTTCGAACGGTTCCGGGAATCGTTAGTTCGATTCGAGGGCAGCGAGAATTCCCCCCGGGCTCTCTGGCGGAAGACTGAGACCGAGCCCGGTGGCCACGTGTCCCACGTCGGCAACGTCCTCGACGACTTAGGCTATGACTTGACGTTGATCGGTCGGTTCGGCGATCCCATCCGCCCGGAGTTCGCGTCTACGTTTGACGACCAGACGCTGGTTAGTGTCGGCCCAACAACATCGACTGACTACGTTCGCTTCGATAATCGTAACTTCCTGCTCACCGAACCGAACACCAATCCGCTGGATTGGAAGAGACTAACAGATCGGATCGACGTTTCAGAACTGGTCGGCCGGCTTGACGGGGCCACGGCTATCTCTCTCGGCACGTGGTGGGCAACTCCGGACCTTCCAGATATTCTTGAGGGGCTAACAAAAGAGCTCTGGCCAAAACTTGAATCGCCCCCCGAATTCGTCCACATGTCGACCGGGGAAATCTCAGACATGTCTCGTGAGACGCTCGATTGGGGGGCTGATGCTCTCGCAAATCTGGACGACAGGACTACTGTCACAGTGACGGCTAACCGAGATCAGACGCGACAACTCCGTGATTCACTCCTGTCGGACTCTGCTACCGGACCAACTGTTCAACGGCTTCGAAATCAGCTCGGTGTCTCGCAATTCGTCATGCACTCGTTGAAAGGTGCGACCCTCGCCACTGAGGACGGCATCTCCACGGCGACTACCCCGCGGGTAACAAATCCGCGGCGCGTCCGCAACGTCGACGATCACTTCAAGAGCGGCTACGTCCTCGGTCTCGCCGAAGGGCTTTCCGGTAGCGCGTCACTCGTACTCGGTAACGCGTTAGCCAGTTACTTTGTACGCCACGATGAGGCACCTGACACGGAGGAACTCCGTACGTTTCTCACCAACTACGAGGACTTCTATTAGGAAATGGACAGTTCCGAGGGATATGACAAGCAACCCAATTTCCCACGTTAACCGTAGTACGGTTACTGTGACCGTTCGCCGGGGGACTAATTAGAATTTCGATGATTAAAATACCGTTATTATGCATTCATAAATCCGGACTGAAATAATAAAATAGAAGTGCAAAGAAATGAATTTTATGCCAGAGGATGAGACACATTCACGCTGAAGAGGACGAAGAAACGGGCTCCGAATCATCTCGGGAGTCTCGTCTGTTAAAACGAGCAGTCATTGCGACGATCGCCCTCACCTTCGTCGCTGTTGAACCCGCCGCCGCTCAGTCCAACGCCGTCTGTGATGCGGACAAGCTCCCCGGCATGATCGAGGGGTTCTTTCAGCTGACGACAGGGCTGGGCATCGCAGGGCTCGCTGTCGTCTGGCAGGCCGACTCGCTCATCGAGATGTTCACACTCAATCCGGACCAAAAGAAGGGGCTCAAGCGGCACAAACGCTCTGCGACCAAATCCGCGGTCGTCCTCGTTGTACTGGGGCCACTGTACACGGTCGCCGGTTCGATGATGAGTCTCCCGCTGGCGGATTGTGTCGATCTCGTCCCCTGGTGAGCAACCACAGCTCCAGCCCGGTATGTCCGATCGTATCCTCCCGTCGCTGCTTGTCGTCCTCTGTCTGACCGGTCTCGTTACCGGTCTGAGTGCAGCTGCCCCACCGCCTGTCGGGACCGAACAGAACGGGCTCACGGCTACAGAAGTCGCGACGCTGTGGTCCCACGATCGAGACACCACCAGTGGCACCGAGGACCTGCGATCGACGAACACAACGTCGGCAACTGCAATGCGCCAGCTGGCGAACGGAACGGATATCACGTTCAAACGGCCGCCGGCGACGGCTGCAACGTGGACGCGCAACGACTTCGCTGATCTCGATGCGGGCGGTGCAGGCACGAGCGTTCACCCACCTGATGCAACACTCAAGGACGGCCAGTATATCCAGGACGCCCACGCGAGCATCTTCGGGATTCACCCAGCGACACAGGGCCATCTTGAGCCCGGTGAAACCCCGTTCTATGTCGCCCCGTCTGGAACAATGCGGGGATTTGTCGACTATCGGGTTCGTGTTCCTGACGACGATACGACCGGGAACGTTACGACCGATTGGTCGCTGGATTCCCACGATATCGAGACAGTCCGGATCCTGGCAGATAGCGAGCCGATCACCACGAGTGATGGTTCGCACACGCCCGCGCTCGACTACGATCTTGCGGATGACGAGCAGGTACAGCTCACCTTCGAAGCGACGATCAGCGTCGCGTTGACGAAGACGATCCGGATCGAGCGCGGGAACATCACGACCATCGATCACGTCGACCAGACCGAGACGCTGACCGTCTCGGAGTCGACCACAGTCGAAGTGTACAACCTCTCGGCGACATCGTACTACGCCGACTACCCAAACGGCGATACCGGCGTCGCCATCTTCCAGTCCCGGCCCTGGCAGGGGTACACGCTGACGGGAGCTAGCACCGAACGAGTCCGCGGCGTCTGGCGGTTCTACACGGCTCGGGACCGATCCTGGGATACGCTTGAGGAGTCGACGACGAGCGGAACAACATCGACCTCGTCAGATGCGATTCCCGTGTACGTCCACGCGTATCCATCGCAGATCGGACCACGGGCAGAGCCGGTTCGGGATGGCCCGCAGATCGTCGACACGTGGGGCCGCGAACGGATTACACCCGAGGATCGGCTCGGGTCACATATCAACGTCGACGTTGTCGACGAGAGCTACGAGACGACCTACGGCGTTGCCGTCCGTGCTGAGACGGTCGACCGCGAGTCACTCCGTGTTGGCGGGATCGTCCGCGGTGAGGATGCAACGCTGACGACAGCGGACTCGGGGGGAGAGCGCGAGATTCGACAGAGCAATCTCACGGCCGAGATCCTCCAGTACAACCAGACACACGCGACCGTTCGATTAACGTTACGGGACAACAGCACAGGGACGCCAATCGCGCTCAATAGTGACGGGCGCTGGAGCCGATTCCGAGAGTCGCCGCGGACGGGATATCTCACGGTTGGCGACCAGCGCGTCGAGACCAACATGACCGGCGTCGCGGTTGTCACTGTCGAACAGCAGGGGAGCATCACGGCAAAATACCATCCCGACTCGTGGCTCGGCCAGAATCCAGCGTATGTCAGCGACACCGCCACTGTCCGCTGGCATCCACTGGGGACGATCGATGGCTGGTTCACACTGATCGTCGAGGTCGGATGGCGACTCCTGCCGTTCTTCCTCGCGTGGTATGCTGGACGTCGTCTGCTCCGCCTGTTCCTGCCGGACACAAATACATCCAGACACTCATGACTGAACACGCGTCACCACTCAACCGACGTACCGCGCTCCGAACAGTTGCTGGAACCGCTCTTGCCGCTCTGGCTGGCTGTCTGAACGATAGCAGCAGTAGTAATCAGAGTAGTCAGGATTCACTCGCGAGCGGTGGTCCCCTACAGCGTATCGCCGTCGAAGGAACGTCGCTCGTCGTTGAGATTGCATCAGACGCGGCGCTTGACCGGGTTTCGCTGATCCAACCGAATGGTGAACAGTTTGGACACCAAGAAATCGTAGCCGAGGTCGAGCAGGTTTCCTTCGAACTGGGGATTGCGTACGATCCTGGAGAGTACGAAATTCTTGCATTCAATGGTGAGGAAACTGTGGTTGAGAGTTCGGTGTCTCTGCAGCCGAATGTGCGAATCATCGAGATGGGGATTGGCAGTAACCAACCCGAAGAGATGTGGGATGGGCCAGAAGACGAAATTAGCGAAGAAGCGTTTGTCACCGTCGAAAATCAAGGGACTGGACCGGATACAGTAACAAAACTCCTCTTTCTTGGCGACGTTCCATATCCATCCGACGAAGATGGGACGAACTATGTCGACAATGACGATGTCAGCGGGATATACGATCCTGAATCAGACTCGGAGGTTGAACGTGATATAATCCCTCCAGGTGAGCAAGTTACAATATACAGTTCACGCTCACCATTTGCTTTCGTTCCCGGTGCAGGGACATCCTGTTCCGATGTGTCCAAGGAAGGACAGTTTGAGCTTATCCTTGAAACAGGGGTTAATGGTAATGAAATTACCAAAACATACCTGATCCAATATTCCTCGACTCAAGGGTCCGAGAGTTGCGATATTTCCATCAGTGAGGCCTAATCATGGTTGATCTCATTGATGCTGTCCTAGAGGGGTTCAAACAGGTCGTTGATTGGTTTATCGGCCTGTTTATGGACGGTTTGCGTTCTGGGTATGAAGCCCTCACCGAGAGTATGTTCGGGACACCAACACCGACAACCGACAATTCGTTTGTCTTTGGCGAACCCACCAATGCACCGTGGCCTGCTATCCGTGACGCGCTGGTCGGTGGCGAGATCATGCTCATTTCGCTGCTCCTCCTTTTGATGTGCGTTCAAGCTCGACACACCGTCCGCATCTTCAACATCGGAACCGCTTATGAGGCTAGACGAACCAGAAAAACTGCCTGGGCTGGGGCATTCCTCATCAGTACTTGGTACTGGGTGAGTGTCTTATCCCTCTACATTGTTGATGGCTTCACTATTGCCCTGATGCCCAGCCTCACTTCTCTGGGTGATGCAATGCTGGATTTCCTCAAAGTCTCAATTACAAATTCTGGACTCTCACTTGTCTTTGCCCTCATTGGGGGTCTCTCAATGTGGGCATTGGAGGCTCTCTACTACATTCGGAGAATCTTCATCTACGTGTACGTGTATGGAATGCCGTTCGCGTTTGCTCTTGCTTATGGTAATCTACCTGTCCTCTCGAATATCGCGATGGGATTCAGTAAGAGATTCGTTCCGTTAGTTGTTCTCCCCCTCCCTGCAGCAGTCGTTTTCAAAGGATATGATCTCCTGTACTCTCAGAATGCTATCGCTCCAAGCACCCCGTTTTTGCGGTATTTAGTCGCAGTCTCTCTTCCCCTACTCGCACTCTACCTCACCTGGAAGACGTTCAAGTACGCGACCCCACTCACAGCGAAAGTTATCGGCGGCGCAGCGAAAGGTACTGCGCTGATCGGTGGCGTCGCTGCCGGTGCCTACGTAGGCGGGGCCGGTGTTGCGACGACAGCTGCACGCTGGGGTCCGAAAGCAGCCGCCGGCCAGGCAATTGCGCAGAAAGCGCTGGGACAAGGCGATACCACGAATGCGGAGGAGGCCCCCTCCTACCGACGCACCGAGAACGATCCGTCGCCCACTGAAACGACGACAGGTGACGAGCGAGGGATGGCGTTCGACCGGGGGATCCAGTAACGATGGCTCCTGACCGAACGGCGGCCGCTCGCCGCATCCTGGACCAGTTCGGTGAGGAGAGCCGCATTCCATACCTCAATATCGAGGAAGGCGACGTGGGCGTGCTGCTCGGACTGCCGATCGCTGGGCTGTTCGTCGCCAGTCTCACCGGGGTCGATGCGCTGGCGCTGCCACTCATCGCCGGCGGACTCGGCTTCGGCGTTGCGATCATCCACGTGACGCCGGACCACCTGACTGCCTGGACATGGCTGACGGATATCTATCGGTACCTCAAGCGGCCACAGGTCACGTTTAGCGCTCCAGAGGAGCCCAACAGGACCACCAACGAGACGGAGCACAACAGGGGCGGGCTCGCGAACTATACACCCTTCCAGCCGGACGAACGAACGCAGGACCTCACGAATATCCAGCGGGCATGGCCGGGGGCTGGCGCGATCCAACGTGGCGACGGGACGATGGAGGCGTTCATCGAGATTAACCCCGGCAACATGGACTTCGCGATGTCCGACGACTGGGAGCAACTTCAGGACGCCGGCGAGGAGTTCGCCAACAAGGAACTGGACTCGAAGCTCAAACTCCACGCGACGACGCGTTCGTTCCCGGTCGAACAGATCACGGAGAACATCGAAGATCGGCTGAACGACGAGGACGTCAAAGCAAACCCGGTTTTCAAAGAACTCCTCGAGGAGTATCGGGAGACGCGGCCGAAAGAGATGCGCGAACGGGGTATCCAGCAGGTACGGTACTACATCGGCGTCGAGGTTACGCTGCTGGAGGTCTACGACCGCTTCCGCGACGAAGGGACACCGGCGGAGAAGTTGACGCAGCTCCCCGTCATCGGGTTCCTGTTCAACCCCTTTGTGACCCGCCGCGAGGACCTCACCGACGTCGAACGCCACGCACAGATGTTCGAGAAGCTGGATAGCCGGGTCAACGATGTCCGGTCGGAATTCATCCAGCAGGCCTCTGGCTGGTCCGCACGCCGGCTCAGCACGGTCGAACACTTCGTGTTGAATATGGACTTCTGGAACGGTCGCGAACACGACTACGACGACGCGGAGCGAGTCGTTCGCGAACAACCCATCATCGGCCACTCGCGCCGGGAGGATGCCAACGATGCGTAACCTCGTCCTCCAGTCGGGAAGTGGCGCTGTCGGTCAGATCGGGGGATCGCTCCCGAGTCTAACGTCGGCCGAAGGCGTGATACTCTCCCTCCTTGGCGCTGTCCTACTCGGGATCGGCGGGAAACTCCTCTGGGACTGGTACACCGAAGACGACGAGGAAGAGGTCGAGTTCTCCGATGTTCTCGACGAGGAGACCCTCGAACAGGGCGAAGCCGAACGCCAGCTCCTCAACGACATTGCTGAGTCGCACAAGACGGTGACGGCGCCGGCGGCAATCGAGTGGGAAACGCGTGCGGCACGGGTCGGCGAGCAGTGGACGACGACGCTGTACATTGCTGACTACCCGGACTATCCCAACGACGGCTACCTCTCCGAGCTCTTCGAGATGACGGACGTCCAGTTCGACCTGACGGCCCACATCACGCCGAAGAACCAGAAGCGGGCCCGGACCGAACTACAGGACATCGCTGACGACCTTCAGGTTGACGCTGACCTCGAACAGAGCGTGCGGAGTGCCTACCTGCAGGAGCGGGCCAACGAGGCCGCAGCGACGTACAAGGCCGTCGAGAACGGCGCACGAGTCTTCGACCAGGGACTCTTCATCACGGTCAGAGCCGACGAGAAGGAGGACCTCCGGGACGACGTTCAGACGGTCAAGAGCGCGCTCCGTGACGACCCGGCGAACCTCACGCCGAAAACGGCGATCTGTCGCCAGGATCTCGCCCTCCAGTCCGCCGCGCCCATCGGCGACAACGAGTTTGGGCGGACGTCGATTGCGCTGGGCGGCGCCGTCGGCGCGTTGCTGTCCTCGCCGCACAACGCGACGATTCTCGAGGAGGGTGGCGTCGAGTTCGGGATTCACAAGGACAACCAGAGTCCGGTCGTCATCGACCCGTTCGCCCGAGACAACGGGTACGCGATGTTCACCGTCGGCGACACCGGCTCGGGGAAGTCGTTCAGTTCGAAGCAGAACTTCATCCGCTCGATCGAGCAGAGCAAGGACCGCATCGGCATCATCCTCGAGCCGTTGAACAACTGGGCCGGCGTCGCCGAAGCCCTCGACGCCAAACGCATCACTGTCGGCGGGACGCTCGGATTGAACCCCTTGGAGATTCGGGAAACGCCCGACCATGTCCAGCGGGCGATGGGCGAGGACGCGAGCCCGTTCAACGAGAAGCTCGACGACGCGATGAGCTTCCTCACCAACTTCTTCGCGCTCCGCGGCATCTCGCTGGGTGACCGCCGAACGACGCTCGAACTCGCGCTCAAGCGAGCGTACAAGCGCAACGGGATTACCGACGACATCTCCACGCACGGCAATCCAAGCCCGACGATCCAAGATATGATGGACGTCTTCGAGGACATGGTTGACGACCCCGAGGAGTTCGTCGTCCGATCCGACGAGGAGGCAGAGAAAATCAAAGAGGACGCGACGTGGCTCCTCGACCAACTCCGCCCCTTCGAGGCCGACGGTCGCCACGCCAATCTCGGCCAGGAGTCCGACTTCGACATCCGGGACGAGAAGGTCATCTACCTCGACCTCGCCCAGCAGGAGGGTAGCGTCGACAGCAGTACGGCGCTGACCATGCAGCTGCTCATCTCGCTGGTCTACGAGCGAGCGAAGGTCTCGGAGAAGGAGGTCGTGTTCTACATCGACGAGGCCCGCTACATCATGCAGGACGCCGCGAGCCTAGCGTTCCTCGAGACGGTGTTCCGCCACCACCGTCACCACGACCTCTCGATCCGACTGGTCACGCAGACCGTCGACGAGTTTTTCGAGCACGCCGAAAGCGAGGCGATCCTCGACCAGTGTGCGGTCAAGCAGTTCCACCGTCTCGACGGGATGGACGAGGTATGGGCCGATGAGTTTGGCATGAACTACGCGCAGATGCGGTTCGTCCAGGATGCCGTGCCCGGCAACGAGGACGCCGGCTTCTCCGAGGCGTTGGTAGGCGTCGACGGCGAGTGGCGTGGCATCCAGGTCAAAGCGATGCCCAAGGAGAAACAGGTCATCGACTTCGACCCGACCTCCCACGTTCAGTGGTCGCTGCCTGGCGCCGGCGACGAGGCCGTCGATACTGAGACGTTGGAGTTCCAGGAAGAGCTCGAACATCGAGTAACGAACAGAACGAATGGAACGAACGAAACGAGAAAACTGAACGAGGAATCAGACGCCGTCGAAGCCGAGCCAGGCGGCGGGTCGACAGAGGGGATCAACGATGGCTGAGTACCTGCGCGTCACGCCGACATCCGAGCGGCTTAATCCGGAGAGCATCCCCCGAGTCCTGGATAGCCTCCACAAACTGACCACACCGGGTTCGTCTGGGCTCGGAGCGAAGCTGAACCCATTCCACAGGGAGACACCACCACGGTTCGAGTTCCTGGCCGTGAGCGATGGTCCGGATGAGCCAGTGGAGTTCTACTACGGCGCCGATGCTCATCTCGATACGCTTGAGAAGCGCCTCCGCTCCATCTATCCAAGCACGTTCGACATCGAGCGCGTCGACGTCGACGTCGGCGCTCGGCTTATTCAGCCAGTCGAGTTCACACCGCAGGAATTCGTCGACCACTACGAGGCCGGGCGGCTGCAATACGAGTTTGGCCCGGCAGAACAGTACGACATCGTTGACGAGGAATCAGCGGACGCCGAGTCAGCCCAAGCTGATCCCGTTGTCGACGGCGGTACGGCATCCACGAGCGTCCCTGATCATCACGTGACTGTCGGAGACGCAGCCCTCGAACTAGCGCCGCCCCATGCACTACCAGACGACGAGGAAGAGCGACGGGCCATCGAGAAGCCGACGATGACACCGGCGGGAACGATTCTGGCTCGCCCGGCACAAGACGCCGTCTCACCACTCGGTGTCCGGTGGTGTGGCTCCGCGTCGCGGAAGCAGGACTGGATGACCTCGTTGACGCCGTTCACGGCAGAGGAAACGAACGGCGACCTCTCGTCCGTCGACCAACCGGGCGCGGCGCTGGCGTCGCTGATAGACCATCTGATGGAGGCGACAGCGCCGACCGCGTTCCAAGTCGTTTTCCAACGGCGTACCAGCTGGCAGTCCGACGCGGAGGTGCGGAAAGAGGACCTCGTCGACGGTCGCGACACGTTCTTCCAGGAGGTCGTCGGGTCGTTGCTCGAGGTCGAGGACCAGCGGAGCGACCAGGACGACCGGCAGCTCAGCGAGGCCGTCGAGAAGCGCATCGAGTACATCGACGCGAAAAACGCCAAACGGTCGTTCACGGTCAACATTCGGGCCGTCGGCGTCCCCACCGACGACACCCGCGACGACCTCGATGGCCGGATGGACTCGCTCCTGCCCGCGTTTGACCCGCTCGATGGGCCGTTCTACGAGGTCGAGGGACAACGCCTCCGGGACAGCGGTTTCCGTGAGAAAACGAAGGAGAAGAAGGCACGGGCCGCTCTCCAGCGCCTCCTCAACCGCGAGTTGACGACGGGCCGAGGGAAGACCCGCTCCGAGTTGGTCCTCTGTGGAACGGAGCTCGCGAACTTCCTTCTCGTCCCATCGGCTGAGCAACTCAGTGTCGAAGGGACGAGAGGGACACGTGCGGAACAGCAGAGTCGGAATCCGTTGCCCCGTCCGCACCAGGACCTCATGGGTGAGTTCCGAGAGGGGATGGCAATCGGGTACGCCCTCCACGATAATGGCGAGGCCGAAGACGTCCCGACACACATTCCACCCGGACTGCTGCCCACCCATTACGGCCGGTTCGGAACAACCGGCTCTGGGAAGTCGAAAGCCCTGATCAACGATATGCTATCGCTGTACGAGAACACCGAGGGGCCGACGATCCTCATTATCCCGAAGAACGACGACATGGCCCAGAACTACATGCGGGCTCACGCTCGGCGATTCGGGATGTCTGACCTCGAGGAAAACGTGTGTCACTTCCCGGTGCCAGATGTTCTCCCTGGCTTCTCCTTTTTCGATCTGGAACCGTCGATGCAATCCGGCCGGCGCCGCGAAGACGCCATCCAACGGAAGGCCGACCACTACGAAGAGATTTTGAAGCTCGTGATGGGAACCGATCGCTACGAACGGGCGACTGTGGCCCCGACGCTCATCAAGACACTCATCAAAGCGTTGTTCGACGAGGAGTATGGTCGCGAGAACGGACTGTACCGCGAATCGACGGACTATTTCGCCCACCGCCAGTTGGAACACGTCGTTGACCAGCTCTGGGAAGCTGGGCCACCGAACGAGAACATCGGCGACGCGCCACAGTCGAGCGACGAAGAAGTCACTCGGACAATTCGACGGCAGCTTCAGTTAGATTCGAACACCTTTGGGAACGTGATGGGGGGTGTCGGAAACCGTCTCGCCTACATCTCACAGGACACGCACCTGCGCCAGATTTTCAACAATACCGAGAATCAGTTCGACTTCCGTGATGTCCTCGACGATGATGCGGTCATCCTCTTCGACCTTGGAGACCTCCGCGACGATGCTGCCCGGATTATGACCGGTGTGATCCTGACCAATCTCGATGCCGCCCTCAAGGACCGCAAACAGGATCTCGCACAGTACTCCGACGAATACGTGGTAAATCTGCTCGTCGACGAGGCAGCGTCGGTCGTGGTCTCCGATATCATGAACGATCTTCTCGAGAAAGGGCGGGGCTTTCGCCTCTCTGTCGGGCTGTCGATGCAGTTTCCCGAGCAGATGGAGGCCGAGGGCGGGCGGAAGATCTACCTGAACGCGCTGAACAACATCGGCAGTTCGCTCATCGGGAAAATCAACGTCGACCGGGAGCTAGCGCGAGCGATGGCCCACGAAGAGATGGATCCCGCGGATTTCGCCAATCGGATTCGTTCGTTACCGCGTGGTGAGTGGATCGCCAGCCTCCCAAGCCCGACATTCGGTGAAACCGGGCCATACCCATTCAGTCTCGAACCACTTCCGATTCCACCCGGCCATCCCGAGAGCGACTACCCACTCACTGAGCGTGAAGAGGAGCAGTTCACTGAGACGCTCACCTCGATGCACGAGCACATTAATGACGAACACGGTGTGCCGGCTACAACAGACGCCGCAACAACGAGAATGCCGACCGACGGACACGAGGTCCTCGATATCGCGAGCGACGACCTGGACGTCGGGATTGCGAAGGTGGTTCGGAGTCTCCAGCTTCGAGAGGGATGCCGTGAGGAGAACGATTGGGTAGCCGTTGAAGCAGTTGACGACGAACTCAGACGACTCTTCAACGACGTCGACGCCGAGCCCCCATCGTATGATGCACTTGCGGACATTCGAGAACGATCACGATATCTCGATACGACCATCGATATCGACGCTGACGAGCTCCGCATCCGGCTCACTGACGCAGGAGAAGAGGTCTCGACACCAGATACTGGGAGCGTGCAGGCCGCCGGTGGGAGTGCCCACGACGCAGCACTCCGCCAGATCGAAGAAGAGCTCACCGCACTCGGCTTCACTGTCTCGATCCTCGCACAGGATGGTAGCGAGAAACCTGATGCGAGGGCGAGTCATCCCGACGTTGACGACCGATTCGCCATCGAAGTCGAAACGACGACACCTGAGAATCCCGCGAAGGTACTCACGAACCTCCGGAAAGCCCAAGCAACAGGGGATATCCCGCTATTTGTCGTTCGGCCAGGAAACGACGAAACTGAGTGGGCCGAACGTGTTGACGGCATTCTCACGCCGCCGGTTCGCACCCTCCAGGCTGGTGAGACGCGGTTCTACACGACCGACTCGAATCTCACGTTCAACGGTGGAGCAACAGAAGAAGGTGGAATAACGGCCGTGCGACCGACGACCGACGACGAGAACGGGACCCAGAACATCTGGCAGCGTGATGGCGACGAGATCGTCCTTCGTGATGCCAGCGGGACGGAACACATCCGCCTCCCGTCGCTTAGAAAACTCTCGAAAGATCGTGTTCCAGCTATCTACAGCTACGATCACGCTGCCGACGAGTATGTCGTACACGAACACGGTGAACAACACATCTACGAGACAAAATCGGCGCTGGAGGACGACTGGGTGCGTATCAAGAAGCCATTCGTCCCCGAAGCCGAACTCCCCGTACCAGATTACACACGTTCGATGTACGGCATCGTCATCCTTCACGATGAGGCGGAATCGGTGGTGTATGAAGACGGTGAGAAGCGGCCACTCCGGGCAATCACTGACGTGGAACTCCGTCCCGCATCGCCCGAAGTATCGGCGGCTGAAGAACCATCTAGCCAGGCCCAGCAGGCAGATGAGACAGTCGAGAAAGACCCATCGCCACCGTCGTTCGAATCATTCGTCGACGAATATCTTGTCGAAGACGCTGATGAAGCCGTGCCGAAAGATGACGTATTCGACCTCTACAACGACTGGGCAGAGGCACATGGTATCGACGACCCGCTGAATAAGAGCTGGTTCACACGGAAGCTTAACACCCACATCGAGGTAGGTTCCACGAAGAAGCGAATCGACGGGGACCCCGTACGGCATTACACTGGTGTCTGCCTCCGCTCGGAGGAAGATTCTCAATAATGAAATGGAGGTACACAGTTCAATTTCCGATATCATCGCAAATTCTCGGCAACTGTTCCACCCAGACAGAATCATGACCCCATCCAATCAAACTCGCAGGTCGAGAATCACCCGACGGCGGCATGTTCCACCCAAGTCCTCAATGGGTGGAACACCAACGAACCGAGCGAAATGGGTGGAACACGCTCACGTCCAGCGATTTTCCACCAGCTATAGTGAGTGTTCCACCCAACAACCAACTAGGATAGAACGGGGGGTCCCCGTTGGGACCAAGGGATTGGATCGAGCAGCGAAGCGGGGGGATGTCTCTGCGGACGAGACGCCGGCGGGATCAAAGCGAGGAGAGGGGAATCAATGAGTGATGAGCTGGATGACGAGTACGAGAGCATTCCGGAAGCACTCCAAGAGCGCGAGCAGTGGCTCTGCTGGCGGGAAGCGGAGCGGGATGGCAAACCAACGAAGATTCCGGTGACGCCCGGGACAGGGGCCATCGCATCGGCGACCGACCCAGAAACGTGGGCGAGCTTTGCAACAGCGTATGCGTATCATGACACAGCAAACGCTGACGGGATCGGGTTCGTGTTTACGGACGACGATCCGATAGTGGGAGTGGATCTCGATGACTGTCGGGCGCCCGACAGTGGCGACGTCGACGACGCAGCACTGGACATCATCGAACGGCTGGACTCCTACACGGAAGTGTCGCCGTCTGGGACCGGATTTCACGTGCTCATCAACGGTGATCTGCCCGACGGTCGGAACAGGCGTGGGAGCGTCGAGCTATACGACACGGCTCGGTTTTTCACCGTCACTGGGAACCATGTCGAGCGGACTCCGCTCCGCGTTGCACGCCGGCAGGACGCGCTCGTGGCAGTCCACCGCGAGTACCTCCAGCACAGCGATGACGATGATGGAGAGTCCGAGACACAACACCAGCACACTGAAACTCCTCAGTCGGACCCAGCCAATGTCGGCAACAACGACGCCGATCTCGACGACGAGGAACTACTGGAGAAGGCGCGAAATGCGTCGAATGGCGGGAAGTTCGAACGGCTCTGGAACGGGACCACGAGCGGGTACGAGAGCCAGTCCGAAGCCGACATGGCACTGTGCTGTTTGCTGGCGTTCTGGACTGGTGGTGATCGAGTACAGATGGATCGGCTCTTGCGGCAGTCGGGATTGATGCGGGAGAAATGGGACGAGGTCCACTACGCCGATGGGTCAACGTACGGTGAGAAGACGATCGAGCGAGCGATTGCAACTACCTCTGATTACTACGACCCGGATACCAACGATGACACCACTCACGCAGACACCGATTCGTCGGCTGCCGCTGTCGAGAATGATAGCGAGGACACGGAGCGCTCTCGAGCGTATCTGATCGAGAAGAACCGGCTGTTAACTGAACGCGTCGACGAACTCGAAACACTGCTTGCACAGAAAGACGAGCGGATCGAGACGCTCGAAACAGCGCTTGCCGAGCTGGCGGACGACCACACTGTTCGTAATCAAACGACCGAGCAGACCCAGGATTCTCAGACTGACACGGCAAGCGACAGCAATGCGGAGACTGCACCAGCATCGTTATGGAAACGGATCCTCAGCCGACGTTCCGAGTGACAGGGTAACGAGACCGTAGTGTCTGTCATCCCCCGGAGGGGTGCGGGGCTCTCACACGGCCCGACCATCAACATATGCACTCTGAGCGACAGCGCAATGGAGACCAGTGTAGCGATCCACAAGCAACCGAAGCCGGTGCAGCATCACCAGCATGGACAGACCTCGAAGTGACAGTGCCGAACGACCGCGACCACACGTCGATCGTCGCGCTGGTCGAGTACGTCCTCGTCGAACTCACCCACGAGACTGTCGGTGCCGAGTACCGGTCCGAGCACGTGTGGGGAACGCAGCGCACGCAGTTCGTCGCTGCCGACGGCCTCGGTGCGACGTTCCGGAAGCGACACTTCGACGCCCGCTTAGGATGGCACGAAACGACGGTCAGCCGAGCGGCTGTTCGTGCGGAGTTGCTTACCAGACTCACCCGACCGTCGTCATTGTCCTCCGATGGGGCGCCTTCGGGAACAACCGGCGATCCGGATCGATTCTGCGTAAAACACGCCAGCGAACTCTGAGATGGCGAGATAGGTTAACCAACACTGTGCCCGTGTTTCAGTTCTTGTTGGTTAACTCCTTGGCGGCGGTGATCAGTTGCAAGCCCTGCCCAGTCAGCATATTATTCACAAAAGTAAGAATTATACATTTACCATCACAGCTACGGATATGATCGACACAGACACTCCCGACAGCTCCTTTGGATGTACGGATGGAGTTGGCGGCTACGACGTTGAACAGCAAATCTACGGCGTTGTCCTCCAGACACACGAGCCGACGGCAGTGAGTACGATCGCCGACGCCGCCGACTGTTCCCCGAGGGTTCCCCAGAAGTACCTGGCCTGGTTCGAAAATCTGGGGATCGTTACCCAGCACACCAGTGATCCAGCCACGTACGAGCGGAATGACGCGTTTTTCGAGTGGCGACGTCGTAACGACCTCGCAGCTACCCAGTCTCTCGAGGAACTGCAGGATCGTGTGCAGGAGGCGACGTCACGTATCACCGAATACGAGGAGCGGTACGAAGCTGCGTCACCCGCCGCAGTCGACGCAGTCAGTGCCGCGCAGGTCAGCGACGAGTTGACGAGTGATGAGGTGCGCAGTGATCTTGATGACTGGGAGAGGGCCCGCAAGGAGCATGAGCGCTACGAACGCGCCCGTCAACAGCGAATGGCCGACGAGCGAGACCAGGTATTCAGAGGAACCACTCGATAACAGCGCCGGCAGGTGACGGTGGACATCCAGTCCTGATCGGTCAACCACTCCTCAAATCCCTCCAGACGCAGCCAGGATTCATGGAACGGTTGTCACACCCCTTCTTCTGACCTCCCTCGCTCTGCTCAGTACAGGTCAAGGAGTGACCACGAAAATGTATCCAGTATAAGAGTATCGTCACAAATGATGACAAGATACAGTTGGTGGATGTGTGAGTTTTGATGGATAGCCTACTAGAATTCAAGCATATATAGTCTGAATATATTGGGGTTTTGAATGCTAATTCTACCAAAGATATTTATTCTACTGAGTGTAATTGGGGTCTGGAGAAGAAATGAGCAAGCCTAACAATTCAGTCAAAGTTGACGACGCTGTCCATTCGGAACTAGAACGGCTCAAAGGGAAATACGACGTTAGTACGTTCAACGACGTGCTTCGACACGAACTCGATATAGTCCCTGACGCAAAGATTGATGAACTTGCTGCTTATCTCTCAGAAGAACTTCGAGAAGCAGCGCACGAGGTGGTTGAGTCGATCGAATCTATCGATGACTTCACCAGGGCTGTCTCCGAAGGCGATTATGGTAAGACATATCTCACGTTCACAAGCATTCAAACAGAGCGGGAGATCGCAAGAGTCGGATTTGATGAGAATGAATTCACAGTTTCTTACCGAAACAAGGATGGTGAGATGGATCAGTGTGGTCGCGGAAGGAAGCAGAATACAAATGAGACCCAATACGGTACGAGTAGCGGTACGTACGATCATTTAGACCGAGAAGAGATGCTGAAAAACATCGAAGACAAGGTAGCCGGTTCGAATCGCCGTTGGGGTACAGCGCCGTAGCTCTTGACAGTCTAGTTTCCCATTGTATTCATTTCTGGTTTGCCTGTGGCCAATATGCACATACAGAGAGTAGTTGATTCAGTTGCTCTCCTTCGCAAAAATCAGGCCGCAGTCGGTCAATACAGGATGTAGACTAATCTGCTCTGTTGAGTCCGATGACAGCAGCAGGATAGCGTCGTTCTGAAGATCCAAGCGCTACTCCGGCAACTCGTACCGAGAGAATCGACGTGTCCCACAAGCCGGACATTTCTCCGTTCCTGCCGACACGGTTGTCCCGCAGTTTCGGCATTCGACGACTACCGTTGACCCATTACGGTGGAGTAGTCGAGTAATGACTCTCCGAACACCCATTGTCTGAAGAAATCGTACTGTTAGAACATTAATTGTTTTGTATCCATTCTGATCAGGTACCAGTGTGTTCGTACGGCCACATTACCGAAATCTTACATTCAAGGATATTCATTGATCAGATACAGAGACCCAGCCACACGCTCGATCCAGTCCATTTTGCATGAATAGCGATAATACGGATCTCGGTTCGTGTCCGAAGTGCGGTAAACAGATTCCCGCCACACGAATCCTGATCGAGTACGAAACAAACGACGGCACCGAGAGCGTGTGGGCAGAGTGTCCAGCGTGTAAGGACGTCGTCACACCGGAGTAACCCGGACAAAGAGTCAAGTGGTCTTCGTCGCGTCAATTACGTAGGAACGACTGATGCATATCCCGACCCAACTCCAGTGTTTGTTTTCAGCGACCGTCGAAGAGCATGAGGACACTTTCTTGATTGAGGTGCCTGAGGACGAGATTCATCTTGGCGATCTCCGTGACGACGAGACGTATCGTGTTGCACTCCTCCCGTCATCGTCGAATAGTGGATCCGAACACCCGACAATTGACCCACCAAACGACTCTGCCTCATCGGGACCGCCGAGCGACTCCGATGCACCGAAGCCACCAGTCGAAGAAGGCGAAACCCGGGACGTCGAAATCGAAGACATTGGCGACCAAGGGGATGGTCTTGCCCGCGTCGAGCGGGGCTTCGTCGTGGTCGTTCCAGATACCGAGGTCAGTGAACGAGTCACCATCGAGATAACGGATGTGCGCAAAACCGTCGCTTTCGCCGATGTTGTCGAACGGCTGAGCTACTACGACTGATACCCCTTTCTCCCCTTCGCGGTCACCAATCAGGGTCTCTCCCCACGGATAGATTGACCACCTTCGAGAATGTCTCCCAGCAGGTCGGGTGGGCGATGCGGATGCAGACGTCGCGGCCAACGACGTCGGCGGGCAGTTCAAGAAGCGCCACTTCGACGATAGGCCTGGCTGGCACGAGACCACCGTCTTTCGACGGATCGTTCGTGTCGATCTCATTGCACAGTTCAGCCGATTGGTATCCCTGCGGCAAAGCAGCCACGTCCCCATACCTTTGTCAACAATACTCATACTGAAGAGGCAATGACGTTCTGGTGTACAAGATAGTATTCATAGCAAACACTTTTCCATTCGATTCTGAGTTCCCCCCTGATGGGAATCAGTCGAAGGTCCTACATCGGCGCATCGTCCGCAGCCATCCTCGGTGGACTCGCAGGTTGTCTGTCAAGTGGTTCAGGCGGGTCGAATGACGCCAGCGGTGCAGAGACCCACACAGTCGGATACGGTGACTTCGAGACGGAGATCAGCTCGTCTACGTTCCCCGATATGCTGTACTTCTACTGTGTCCAGTCGGGGTGGATGAACTGGCCAACGGTCATGGAGAACTTCGAGTCGGAATACGGTTCCGCGGTCCACGATGACGACCGCTCCTCAGGTGAGGCGTTGCAGCACATGCGGTCGCACTCCGGAGACATGACCCACTCGGGCTACAACGGCGGCTACACGTACGGGATCGTCGCCAAGAACGACGGTTTCACGCAGGCCTACAAACCGAACGGGTGGGACAAGGTGCCGGACTCACTCAAGACCGACGACGGCCACGTCACGGCCACTCGCCGAGTCACGACGGCCGTGACCTACCGGAAAGACATCTACGAGGAGCGCGGGATCGACGCGCCCGAAACGTGGGCGGACCTTCTCCAGCCCGAGATAATGCAGGACCTCGCACTCCAGACACCACAGGCTGCAGTGGGACTCGCCGCTGCGCTCTCGGTCAACAACGCCCGTGGTGGCTCGATGGACGATCTCCAGCCGGTCATCGACTACTACCAACAGATTCAGGAAGGCGGCGCGGAGTTCACGGATAACTTCCTCGCGCAGTTTTCCAGCGGCGAGTACTCGACGTTCATTCGGTACGACTACTCCGGACTCGACCTGAAGTACAACAACGACGAGATCGCCGAAGAAAACGTCGGGGTTGCACTACTTGGCGGCGAGAACGGAAACCAGGGTGCACTGAACATGCCTTACGGCTACGCCTTGCTGGAAGACGCCCCGAACCCGGAGGCCGGGAAACTGTTCATGGACTACGTCCTCTCGCTGGAGGGACAACAGCACTTCCTCGACGCCTACGTCAGGCCGATCCGTTCCTCGGAGATGGATCTGCCCGACGAGTTCATCGACAGCGAGGAGTACGACCGAACGGAGTTCCAAGTCGACTACGATCAACTGGTCGAACAGCAGGACGCCATCATCCAGGAGATCACTCGCGGCGCCAACATCTGATGGCGACCCCTGGTGACCACCTGGCAGATACCAGATCACGGCTGCAAGCCAGCCTCGACGTTGTCAGTACGCTGTTCACCTCGCTCGTCGATCCCACGACAGAGCGTGACCGGGAACGGCGACGGATCGCAGTCCTGTGTGTGCCATTCGCTACGCTGCTTGTAATCGCGGGGGTCTACCCGCTGGTGGAGGTCGTCCGTATCAGTGTCTCCACCGAGCAGTATCAGTCGGTTGGCTTCTCGTTGCAGGCCTACGAGACGCTCGTGTCGGACCCGTACTACCGAGGCATCGCGTTCAATTCGCTGTGGCTGGCCGGCGGGACGACGCTCGCGTCGGTGGGGCTGGCGATCCCCATCGCACACTCGCTCGAGAAGTACGAACTCCCCGGAGAGGACATCCTCGTCACCCTGGTCTCGTTCCCGATCAGTCTCCCGGGTATCGTCGCGGCGTTCATGATTCTCGTGTTGCTCGGGAACAACGGACTGGTGACGAACCTCGTCGCGGTACTCACCGGAGGGGACGCGATCGACATGGCCATCGCGGTCAGCGCACCGGGGCTGTTCGTCGCGTTCTGTTACTCGATGATCCCCCGAGCGACGCTCATCCTGCGAGGGACCTACGCCAAGGTCGATCACGCTGCCGAAGAGGCGGCACAGTCGCTAGGCGCGACCCCGTGGCAGACGTTCAGACACGTCACGCTCCCCCAGATCAGACCGGGCATCATCGGTGCACTGATCCTCACGTTCCGGACCGGGCTCGCGATTTTCGGGACGCTGATCGTCATCCAGGCGGTCGTGGTCTGGACACTCCAGATCTCTCGGGAACTGGGGCCCGGCTACAACATCCAGATCGCAGGGGCGATGGCGACGGTGTACTTCCTGTTCACGTTCGCGTTCACCGCACTCGGGCTCCGCTACACCGATGCCGAGGTGGGACTGTGAGCACTGCGCTATCACGCCGGTTCGGCCGCGGACTGGTGACGGCGACGCTCCTGCTGGTCGTCGGCTTCTTGATGGTGCCCATCATGCTCACGTTCGTCGGGTCGTTCGCGGGGGAGTGGAGCGGCGTCTTCCCGTCCGAGTTCGTCACGCTGCAGAACTGGCGGGAGGTCCTCGGACTGGCGGACACGATCGGGTCCCAGCGCAGCATGGGTTGGGACACGCTCTTCACCGTCGGTGGCTACAAGCTCGCTGTCCCCTCAGAGCTGTTTTTCAGCGTGGGGCTCGCCCTAGGCGGCGTGTTGATCAACCTCGTCGTCGGCGTCCCGATCGCCTACGGCGTCGCACGCTACGACTTCCGGGGTGACGAGTGGCTGAACGCGATTTCGGTCCTCCCGCTGGTCCCAGGGGTCATCCTCGGGGTTGCGTTCCTCCGGGCCTACCCGAATCTCTCGGGGACGAGCTTCGGTCTCATCGTCGGGTACTCGCTGTTGAAGGCACCGTTCATGGTGATGGCCGTCCGGAGTGAATTCGAGTCGATGCCGCTCCGGCGCCTCGAAGAGTCGGCCCGGTCGCTGGGGGCATCCTGGCCGCGGACGTTCCTCACCGTCATCGTTCCGAACGCACGCTCGGGCATCGTCTCGGGCGCGATCATCTGCTGGACGCTCGCAGCCGCGGAGTTCAATTTCTCCTACATCGTCTGGGCAAAAGGAACACAACCCCTCGCGCTGTTCTTGCAACGCCACATCTCGAATAGCTCGTTCACCAAGGCCGCCGCGGCGGTTTCGATGTTCTTCTGTATCATCGTCGCCATCACCGTCCTCCTCCAACAGGTCGGCTCGCGCGGTTTCGACGCCAGAAGCTAACCAATGGCACGTGTGACACTCAACTCGATCCAGAAACGCTACGGCGAAACGACCGCCGTCAACGACGTCTCGTTCACAGTCGACGACGGCGAGATCGTCGGTGTCCTCGGCCCCTCGGGCTGTGGGAAGACCACGACCCTGCGAACCGTGGCCGGTTTCGAGACGCCGACCGCTGGAACGGTGTCGTTCGACGACCGGGACGTGACACACGTCCCGCCGGAGAACCGCAACGTCGGGCTCGTATTCCAAGAGTACGCCCTCTTCGACAACATGACCGTTCGCGAGAACGTCGGATTCGGACCGAAGATGCGCGGTGTTGAACGCTCAGAACGCAGAGAGCGTGCCACCACGCTCCTCGAGATGCTCGACATCGGCGACATGGCCGACCGAGACCCAACCACGCTCTCGGGCGGCCAACAGCAACGTGTGGGCCTCGCTCGAGCCCTCGCCATCGAGCCAGCGATTCTCTGTCTCGACGAACCGATGACGGGGCTCGATGCTCAGCTCAAAGCCCGACTCCGCGACGAGGTCGGTGACCTCCTGTCGAAGCTCGACGTGACTGGGCTCTACGTCACCCACGATCAGGAAGAGGCGATGCTGATGTGTGACCGCATCGCAGTCATGAACGACGGTCGTCTCGAACAGGTCGGGACGCCACGGGAAGTGTACGAATCGCCAGCAACGGAGTTCGTTTCGGAGTTCGTCGCACTAGATGCCCCCAAACTCCCCTTCATCCAGTGGTGACCCAAACGACACAGGGACTCATCACACTCCTTGCCCACCGGCTTTGCTAGGTTGACCTGGGAGCTGACTACGCTGGTATGGAGATGTGCGTATGGGTCAGGAGTCCATTTCAACCTCTTCAAGACAGCCTGTTTCTCGTGCACGCCGAGAGGCGTGCAGCGTCCGACAATGTGTGCTGCGTGACTACCCATGTCTGGTCCCGATCCGCACGACGACACGAGTGCCGATCACGAACAGTTCGAGAAAAAACTGCTCGCCCAGGACCGCGACGCCGCCAGCGTCGACGCGGCGGACGTCGACGACGCGACGGCCCAGCACCTGGCCAGCGAACTCGTCGACGCAGATGTTGTCACTCCCGTGCCAGCGGGGCGTCTCCTCGTACACGAACCCAGCGGCGAAGCGTTCGACTCGATCACCCAACTCGCAGTCTTCCACCGTGGCTGGACGGCTGGCCGCGACGCCGACGGGGAGGACGAGTGATGCAGCAGACCCTCGTCGGCTGTGCCTTCTGCGATGCCCCGCCCAGCACCGAGACTGGCGTGGCCCATACCTGGGGGCAGGACGAACGGGTCACCCACCCGATCTGCGTCGACTGCGCCATTCAGACGGAGCCGGATCCCGACGAGCGCGATCACGTCGCCTGTGACGGCTGTGGGCTGATCGTCGACACGCTCGCGGCGCTCACCCGGTTCCGGGTCGAATTGGGGCATCTGGAAGGCCCGTTACAGCTGTGCGCCCGCTGCAGTCCGGGCGGGCTCGCGACGTACTGGACGCGCGATCTCGGGGCGCATCTTGTCCAAGAAGTCAGCGAGTAAAGAGGACAAGCGATGTCCGTACGCCGTCCACCGGAACAAGAGATGAGAGCGCCATTTAAATATGTGTAGCACGATGGTACTACTATGAAATACGCAAGTGTCAGCGTCAAGTTCCCCGTCGAACTCGACACCGAGATCGAGCGATTCCTCGATGAAACGGGAGTCTACACCAATAAGAGCGAGTTCATTAAGGAAGCATGTCGGTCCCATCTCCGAGAACTGAATGACGACACGGCGATCGCCGCGCTTCGGCTCGAGCAACTGCTGGCCCAGGCCGAACAGAGCCGCCAATCGGATAGCGATATCGAGGCAGAGCTCGCGGCGCTCGGGGAGAAAGTCGATTCGGATGACCTCGAACAGGCCGTCGAAGAGGCACGGAAGGAGACGTCTGAGCAGGTGTACGGGTCTGACGCGTGAAGATCCTCGATACGAATCTGTGGGTCTTCGGGACGCTGCGAACCAACGAGCAGGCCGCTGAGTTGCTTGCTGAAATCGACCGTGGTGAAACGACGTCAGCGATCAACGCGTACATGATCCAAGAAGCCCTGGCCGCATTCGACCGCACACAGAGTCTCTCTGCAGCGGACCGTGATACCGTCAAAACAACGTTTCTAACGCGACTTACGCGAATGACGGGCCTCATCGAGGCGCCATCAAGTCGCGATGTGAGTGAGTCGCTCCTTCGAGAGCAGCGATCAGCACCCGCGGTGCAAACGCTCGCCCGTATTTGTGGGATCCAACCCAAAGACGTGCCAATCCTCGTGCTCGCGTTTGAACACCATGACCGCGAACCGGCTGTCCTCACGAACGACGAATCGTTCGCCGAGTTCGAGCCAGCAGCACACTCACTCCCCGAGATATCCATCGAACACGTTTCCTGAGTAGAGCCATGTCGTTACGGCAGCAGCCCTCTGGAGAAGCATGTGACTCGATCACGGTGCCTCGCTATATTGAAAACAGCGGCAGCCGTCTGGACAGCTATGGAGTGCCCGGCGTGTGGCGGTCCCGTGACAATGGAAGTAGGGCCGGACCAGCCACTCTCAGCATCGGTGGCGAATGTACTGCTCGCCGGCGACGAAGACGAGCAGATCAGTATCGCCCGAAATTGCTGGACGTGTGGCTGGTCAGAAGATCGATTAGTGATCATCGATTCGATCGAGACGACCGAGGGGGATGCCGAGGCTGTCGAGCGAGCCACGCTTCTCGACGATATTATGCGCGAGGCCACGGCAATCGATAGTCCCGCGACGCTTGAAGATGCCCTCGCAGAGATTCGCCGTCAGCGCCGTCTTGAGACGACGGCGTCTGACTCGGCTGACGACCACCATGATGACTAGGTGCTCCCTATGACTAATACCGATACCCTCTACGACGTTCGTGAACGAACGGGGAATCCCACGCATGCATCAGTCGACGACGTGGTAGAAATCGTCTTCGAGCGAGCGCAACAGCCACGAACGGAGCACCGGAACGCGCATCTCGACGAACTGATGGCGACCGTCGTTGAGAGGTACGGGACAGAGCCCGTCCGGACAGTCATCCACCGCATCCTCGTGGAGGGCTACCCTTTCCGGACCGCCACCGCTGATCTCGACATGTCGAACGTCGACGGTGTTCGGATTGGGACGATCGCTGGCCAGTTCCTCGACCAACTGAACGCGCAGCACGACACCGCGGCCACCGACGACCGGTGATCAGGTACCGACGCTATCGACGACGAGACCTGATTCCGACGGTAGAGAAACGATTAACGGGCAGCGTGAGAAAGACGGGTACGTGACTGACGATCTCGCGTATCCTTCTGTCCAACTTATCCTCGATCTCCACGAACAGATCGTGGCAGAAGGTGATTCCACGGAGCCAGGCGTTCGGTCAGAGGACGCGATTGCTTTTGCCTTGCAGTATATCTCGGAGGGGTTCTTCGGGGAGGTGCCCAAGACAATCCATGACAAAGCGGTCCATCTGATGCGACTGCTCGTTGCAGAGCATCCGTTCGTCGACGGGAACAAACGAACAGCGCTCCGAACGGTGGTCGTTTTCTATATGCTGAATGAGTACACGTTCGACTACGGTGATGAAATCCGAGCCCTCTTGCACCGGTTCGCAACCAATGAAGGCGCGGTCGACACAGAGACTGCAGCCATCTACTTCCGGGCGTGTACTCGTCGCAACTGATAAAGGGACACACAGAGTATGCTCAAAAGAACAATGGCGTCCAGTACTGATTCCTCGACGGCGGTCGACGACGAGGTCCGCCAGCTCTACGAGCGGTATCAGGCGGCCGAGAGCGACGACGAACGTCGAGAAATCGCCCTCGAGATGGGGAAGCTTGACGGACGTCGCCACGCGGAGATCTACGAAGCACTTGAAGACGAGTAACCGCACCGCAGTGTAGTCTTGGAGTCCTCTAAGGTTCAAAATACACCTTCGACACTGTTTCATCTGCCATCGACAGCAGTTAACATCCATTCGTCCGAATAGTTCGATGTGCCCGAATTTGCTTCGCTTGAACCCCAAGACGTCCGACAATACTGGGAGCATGAGGAATACGATTTCACCCCGTGGCTGGCCGACGAGATCGAGACGGAAGGAGCCTCTGACCTGGAGGATGTCCTTGGCCTGGATGTGGAGATCATTGAGCGCGAAAAGAGCGTCGGGAAATACAACGTCGACATCTACGCCCAGGTGGTTGATGATGGCCGCACGATCGTCATCGAGAACCAGCTTCAGGACTCCGACCACGACCACCTCGGGAAAGCCATCGCGTACGCCGCGGGTGTAGACGCCGACATCATCGTCTGGCTTGCACCTGCGTTCAACGATGAGCATCGCGATGCGATGCAGTGGCTGAACGAGAACACTCGCGAAGGCATTGATCTGTTCGCGATTCGGCTGGAAGTCTGGCGAATCGAGAGTTCGCCGCCTGCGGTCCGGTTCAACGCAATCGAGCAACCAAGCGAGTGGAAGGAGAAGGCCCAACGGTCACGAGGTGAGCTCTCAGAACGAGACCAGCTACGTGAGGAGTTTTGGACAGCATTCCGTGACCAGATCGAAGAGGCTTCGACGCCACTGAGTTCACGGAAGCCCTACCCGAGCCACTACTACTCAAATCCAATTGGGGTCGGCGGGTATCACATGTCGTTCTACATCGATGAAGACGAGAGTGAACTCGGACTCGAACTCATCTTCGAAGACGATGCCGAAGGATTCGAAGAACTCCGTGACCACGCCGAAGAACTGGAGAGGGAGCTCGACGCCGACCTGTACTGGGGCGAGCTACGGGAGACCCGGACCGGGAAGATGCGAAGCGAACTCGAGGTAAAACGCGACGCCGATATTGAGGACAGGGAGCAGTGGGACGAGTACTTTGACTGGATGCTCGAACAAGGAAGGCGGTTCCACGAAGTGTTTCCAGAGCGGCTACGCCAGCTGTGACTCCCAGGGCTTGACCACCAGTTGATTGCGTGGCCTCAATGAGCATCTGGCTGGCTGTGGGGATGATCCTCCAAGCACTCTAACCCGTCGTCCATGAACACTACGACATCGGGGAAGCTGGGGCGGAACTCAATGAGTTGGATATCGACGACGGCGCTGACGACGCGTGAACGCGCTCCACATCACCGACACCGGCCTGTTCGTCGTGACCGGACAGCAGTCGAACAGTCGGTACCAGGCCGTTCGCCAGTTCGTTCGACCAAACGACATCGCCTTCGTCCTGCCCGAACGGTGTACGAGGGTCTGACCGTCGACGAACCCGATATTAAGACGCCACCTGTCGACGCGGCGCTGTTGACCCTCTATTAATCAAAACTATTCCCGGCGAAACCGCTGATCGATAGGTATGCGAATCTGGAGGCAAAGCGATTTGCCCACCCAATTGCATGAAGGTATTATGAACTGGGACCGTCGGGAAATTCTCTCGGAACTTCGGGAGACGGATGACTACGAGTTCGAGCAGCTGATTGCCGACATCTGGGAACACCGAGGCTGGAACACATCCGTGACACCTGGGTCACGGGACCGAGGAATCGATGTAATCGCGAGAAAAAGTCGCCCGTTCGACCAGAAACAACTTTTCCAGGCAAAGCGGTACTCTGTCGGCAATAAGGTAGGGAGTCCAGACGTTGAGAGATACAACGGGTTGCGACACCGGGAAGATGGTGTTGATAGCGTTATCATCGTGACGACCAGTTCATTCACTGCAGAAGCACAACGCACCGGGAACGATCTGAACGTTAAGCTCCTATCAGGAGATGACTTAGTTGATATCATAATCGAAGATTGTCCAGAGTCGCTTCTTTCTGAGTACCTGGACACAAGCGAACACGAGAAGACTGGTGAACGGTGTTCTGGTTCCGATACTGAGGATAGTATCTATCCAAGGTCCTTCCAAAGGGGTTCAAAGACGAAGATATTCGGTGAGCACTGTCCGATATGTGGGGAGAAATCCTCCATTCGCGCTGGAAAAACTACGAATACGGATCCGCTGTTGCTCTGTGAGGGATGCGGCACGAAGTGGGCGAAAAAAGAGGTGAAGGAAGGATTGTTCTTTGGGCCGACACATGTCGAATGGAGCGCGATAGGGAAGGACCGACAGATGAAAACGAAGTATTGGGAGGAGATGAATCCGAAAGAAGAGTAGTGGCTAACAGACGGCCTGTGTGTCCCGGGAGTTATGGAACCTCGTTACTGGAACTCTTTCAACTCGAGACAGTGTTAGGAATATCCACCGTACTGACCAGATTACTGAGGAACCGATTGAGTGACTGCAGTTCCCCGGCGTCGACGAGTAGTGTGGTATACGTAGGGGGCGAAACAGCAGGAAATCAGGGCCACGTCGGCAGATCGCTGGTCGGAGAGCTTGTCCGGTTAGTAAAAGCATGACGTGTACGTTGGTGAACCGCAAACGCATTCTGCGGGCGGAACGGTTGATTCCCCAATCTGCCGGTAAAATCGATGGACATGGTACAGTCGGCGGAGAGTCCCAACAACAAGTGATCATTCGACTGGGTAAGAGGATGTCAACGGAGTGTCTTCGGAGGGACCTCGTGTGTCGCGAAGGCTGGGTTAATGATGCAGAAGACACTGTCGAAGAAAGCTACGTTCGGCTGACAGTGAATAACCTCGGAGAGACGTTTTACGATTCGGGTTCCACACTGCGTAGCTCCTGCCCGCAGACTGCCGCACCTGCTTTTCTGAATTCGCTGAGGGAGAGGCCAGTCTTTCGGAGATCGGCACCAGTGAAAATCGCGAAGCGAAGATCTGCACCGATCAAATCGGCACCGTAGAGATTCGCACCGGAAAGATCCGCATACGACAGATCCGCGTCACTGAGATCTGCATGTTGGAGATCTGCCTGGGTGAGATCCGCCCTGTGAAATGTTGCGTGGCTTGCCTTGATTTTGGTCAGCGTCGCCCTGGACAGGTTTGCCTCAGAGAGGTCAGCCTGCCGGAGATCCGCAGCGTCAAGCGATGCGCCACTGAGATTTGCATCAGTGAGCGAAGCCTCGGCGAGCGAAGTTTCGGCAAGGTCTGTGTCCGGCTGAATGTCGTCGGATGTCAAGTCAGCTTCTGGAATATGCATGGGTTGCGTGAAATGTTGGCGATAATATTTTGCTGTCTTGGCGGGCGGTCCTATTCCGTGACAGTCCGCTCGAGCGTCATGGGTCGCCCCTCCGGATCGGTGAATTCCCACGAGAGCGCTTGGCTGGTGGGTGCCGACAGCCCCTTCGGAGCAGGTGATGTGGCGAATGCCTCGGGCGAAAGACCGAGCCACACTGCGACGACACGCGGTGCCAGATCGCTATACGTCACTACTGTTTCACCAAACTGCCGTGCATCAGGCCAGTCTGTCAGTGCTCCTCGGTTCTTGACCCACATTGCAAAGAGATTGCCGAGTGCAGTCGAACTTTCAAATCCCTGGAAGAAAGAGTCAAGTTCTTCGCCGTCCGCTTCGACCGTAATACACCACTCGTAGCGGCGGCGTGACGTTGTTTCTTCGATCATGCGGACCTGTAACCGGTTGAGTATTCCTAATAAGAATACCGGTTTAGCGACTTTAGCCCCAATATATTATAGAGAAATAAATACTGGCTCAGAATCCAGCCTGACAACCGAACCGTCGTGGGACAGCTCATGCGAGAGAGACTCGACGAGTCCTGTGGCTCATCACAGTGTGGTACTCGTCCCACCACGGATCGACTGCGGTCGCAGTCTCGTTTTGTGACCACTCGCAGTCATCAGCTTGGACCATCGTGACGACGTTCCGGCAGAGTTTGTATGAAGCGTTCTTCCGGAGGCATACTTTTCCAGACCCCGCTCCTCGTTAGTCACATGAACGAGGACCAGGCACACGGAACACTGCTTGGACTTGCCTGTGGAGACGCGCTGGGTCGTCCAGTCGAGTTCAAGACACCAAACGGGATTGCGGACCGCCACGGGACACTCACCGACATGGTCGGCCACGGAACGTGGAATCAGCCGGCCGGGACGATCACCGACGACACGGAACAGGCGCTGTGTATTGCCCGCAGTCTCGTCGAACAGGGACGATTCGATCCAGACGACGTTGCTGACCGGTTCGTTAGCTGGTACGACACGAATCCCTTCGATATCGGGAATATGACGCGACAGTCCCTCGAGCGATTGCAACAGGGCGAGACGTGGGAGGAGGCCGGACAACGGGTCTGGGAACAGAGCGCGGAGGGCAGTAACGCTGGCAACGGCAGTGTGATGCGCTGTCCGCCGCTTGCGATTGCCTACGCTGACGATCCGGAGACACTGGTTCAGGTAAGTCGCCAGTCGTCACAGATCACGCACGTCGATCCGCGCTGTACGTTCGGCGCAGCCATACTGAACTGTACCATCGCTGGCTTGCTGCGAGACGACCCTGCGCCTCTCGCGTCTGCGTTAGAGCTGGTTCGTTCTGATGCGCCCGCCGAACTCGTCAACGCCCTCTCGCCCATTGCGAATGGTGGCGATCCGGGACCACTGTCGACGACGGGCTACGTGATCGATTCCCTGCAGACCGCTCTCCACGATGGACTTCGAAGTGAGAGTGCTGAAGCTGCGATCGTGACAGCGGTGAACCGCGGTGGAGATACAGACACGATCGGTGCCATTGCCGGTGCCGTTGCGGGCGCTCGGTTCGGTGTGGGCGACCTGCCAACGCGATGGCTCACGGCGATTCATGCTCGAGAAGAACTTGAAACGCTTGCCAGTAGACTCGCAACCCGATCGCAATAGAATCGCCTCACGCGGCAGAAATCGAGCTATCTTGGGAGGAAGCCCACTGTTACGGAGTAGTATTCGGTGTCGTTGAGAGAGTGGTCCCCGTGCCCGAAACCGAAGACATCCTCGACAAGTACTCGCTGGCACGCGATACCACGGTGAAATACATCGACGCGATCACCCGACAGAACCAGACAGAGACGGCAGACGAACTCGAAGTCTCTCGCCATACGATCAATTGATACAAGAACGCCTTCGCAGCCATGACACCGCTCGAACGACTCACTCTCATCTCCTCACTAACGCAAGACAAACTCCTCAACAGCACGGAACAGTAATGACCCGTGAATTAGCAACGCCCGAACTGGCACGCAGATGGAGAAGAGTAGTACGCTGAAATCAAAATATAGCCCATCGTCTTTTCTTTGTTGGGGGTACTCTGCTACCTTGCTGTTTGTTGCATGTAGCTCTCTACTGATTCGTGTGTGAGTGTAATGTCTTCATCCATGCTCATTTGGTATAGTTCTTCGTCTCCCGCGTAGAGTTCTACGCCGTCGAATACCTCTTCTCCGTATTGGTTTTCGGTGACTTCGATGTCTTCTCCGACTGCGACGATGTATTCTCCTGTTTCCATTTGTGCATCTATCATCTTCTCTGAGAGATCTAGGATTGGATCTACGCTACCTCTCTCTGGAACATGTTCGTTGAATATAAATTCATGGATACTATCATTGAAGGAGAACTCCCAATCATATCCATCGGCTCCTCTGTCGTGAGTTATAAAGCTTAATAAGGCGCTGTCTGATTTGAGCTTTTCTGTTTCGTATCCTGTGCTCTGGCTTTCGGGTTCGTAGCCCATGGTGAATGGGTTAAAGGCTCCATCGGACCAGCCCAGTTGTTGGAGTTCTGCTGTTATAGGTTCTACGGTGTCTCCTGTTGTGTCGACGAATTGCCATGGGTGGTCTGCTTGGATTTCTGAGTTTTCTGTATCTACATGCATTACTGTGGTTCCGTGTCCGCCTTCGTTGACATAGCCCCAGTTGACTAGTTGTTCGTTGTTTTCTTCTTGGTATCTCTGTGCTTCGTGGTTTAGTTCGTTGAATATCTGTTCTGCTGTTGCTGCGAACCTGCCGTTTGCACTCGATGGTTCTGCATCGTATATCTGTGATTGGTGTATTTGTAGTGCTGAGACTATGTCTAGTAGTATTTCATTGAGTTCTGTCAGTCCTTGAAACCATTCAAGATCCCAGTGTCCTTGTTCAGCTTGTCCGTACCATACGTTGGAGAATGGTTCCCCTCCTTCGTCTGAACTGTATTCTATTTGACTATCGTTTTCAAGATCTTCCATCAAGCTGTCGTATACAGCAGTTTCATGCCACTCCTGAACCTGTTCTGTTGTCCTACTGTTTAAATCAAATAGAATATCGTCCCATCCTCTTCGCGTGTTCGTACCTCCAATATTGCCATCTTGACTTCCGTTGCTTGTGTGTTTGAGATCGATCTGCCATCCATTGTTTGATGTTTCATGTGTACCAAGTTCTAGGGTCCTCTCGTTCCCTTGTTGATCCGCCACTTCCATCAAAACAGTATTCTCTCCAGGCGTAAGCACCGTGTTAGAGATTGTCGCTGTAGTATCCAGTCGGTTCTGACCGATGTTCGTTACAGCGTTAATTTCCAGTGGTTCTTCCCTGGCCTGAGAATTCAATAGGACTCTCGTGGCGGCGATCCCGTTTGCATCTTGCACGACGGCCTGTACGGTTCCCTCTCCAGAATTTCTGTCGTCCGTGATCACTGGGACATACTGCAGTCCGGAGAGACTACTGCTTTCGAGAACTGTATCGCTGTCCTCCAGCGTCGGTGTGTCAGTGTTCTCGCTCTCTTCCGCCCCGGCATCTGCCGTTCCAGAAGCACCGTCAGAACTGCCCCCAGAGTTATCCTGCTCCGTCGAACCGAAGCTACAGCCAGCGAGTACTCCAGTCCCAGCGAGAGAGAGCCCGGTGAGGAAGCGCCGGCGATCCCAACCCGAAGTCATGATTCAGCCATTGCATTACAACAGGTAAGAAAGTGTCTCCTCGAACTACCCTACTGAATAGAACTTTCGACTACCGATAGAGAGGACGTACGATACGGCACGCCGCACCGCTCGCGACCGATCATCGAAATTCCAGATCCGACAATGGCGACATCACGCCGACCAGTACACAGGCCGCAATTGAGTCGATTTCCCGGTGTATGTATCGCGTCCGTTCGGGGGAGACTCCTCGGGTTGCGCGCGCTCCGGCCGGCAGGGGCCGTTCCTGCCGGGCCCGGGCTTTCGCGCTGCCGTTGCGTCTCCGACGGACGGGGCACGGTCACGGGACCGGGTCGGGCCGGGTGCAGTCGCCCGATACCGGTCGCACCCGCAAGCGGGCCTGCGAGCGCTCGGCCCGCAACCGGGCTTGACCGGCGCCGGGCCGACTGCATCTTCACCGGCCGTTGCGTCGGCGCTCCCAGACCGCGGTCGCGCCGACGGACGACGGTTCAGACGTGGCCTCCTGCGCGGTCCGGGACGGGCTGCTCGCCGCTCGGGCTCGCGCCCTCGTCCCGAGTGACCGCCGGGCTGCCGCGGCTAACGGGGTTCGCCGTGCTCACCCCGTTATGCCCCGGGTCCAGGCGTTCCTCGGGAATGGCTGCGCTGCCGGCCGGGCGTCCGCTCGAACTCAGTCGCGACGGGGGCGGCTGCCGCGGGCGTGCCGTCCGTGGCCGGCGTGCCGCGCGAGGCGTTGCCGTTGCGTCTCCGACGGACGGGACAGGCTCGCGCGGGTCCGGCCCCGCACGGGTCCGGCGGGGCCGCCCCCTCTGCGTCCCTCGCTGCGGCCGTATGCGGGGCCGTTCACCACCGTATACCCCCCGGCCGTGCCGTCTCGACGCCGCCGCCGCTTCCGTTGCGTCTCGCGACGGACGGATGTCGTCGCGGCGTCGACCCGCGGTGACCGGCTGGGTATACGGCGGTGACCGCGCGCTCACCGCGAACTTCTCCCCCTCGCTCGTTTGGCAGGGACGCCGTCGGTGCCGCGCCGCGCCGGACAAGTCCGGCGTGAAGGCGCGGCGCGGGCACCTCGGTGACGGCGTCAATCAGTCAGTCGTTCGTCGTCGCCGTGGCTGGTCCGTTCAGTGCTGTCGAAAGTCCGCGATGTAAGGGCATCGCGGGTGTCGGGCGCTGAGCGCCTTCAGAGTTGGTGAACTCCAATGTCAAGTAACAACGCTAGCGGAAAGGTCGTTTCGGTCGATGAACAGGCATTCGAGAACGCGGGCGGTCAGGCGGTCGATGAAGACGGCTTCCGAGTCGTCGACGAGACGCCGGAGTTCGAGGCCGCCGTCGAGCAGGAGACGCAGGCGAAGGTGGATGCAAACCACCCGGACGGGATCGCGGACACGAGCGAGGAGCGGATTCACGGTGTCACCCTCGAACAGGAGGAGCGCATTCGGGCGCGGGAAGCCGAACTGGAGCGCATCAGTGCCCAGGCCGAGCTGGGAGTGCAGGACGGTCGGGAGCAGCGCACGCGGGAGATCGCGGCGAAGCGGAGTGAGGAGCGACGACGTGGGTTCCAGCAACGGGCGGCGAGCGTGGATCCCTGGGCCGACCCGGAGCGAGGTGATCCGCGCGCAGAACTCTCTCAGGAGCAGTTGGCGGCGGTCAATCAGAAAGCGATGCGGCTGGCCGAGCAACTGGATGGCTGGTCTCGAGCGGCGATCGGCCGGCGGCTGGGTGAAGCCGTGGCCGGTGGGAAAGACATCAGGAGTGCAGCAATCAGCGTGTTCGAGGAACTGGATACCGCCCCGGGGACGGTCGTGCCGATCGGGAAACTGGAAGAGATCGATCGCAAGGAGGTGAGTGTCGACGGTCAAATCGAAGTGCTCTGGGACAGTGACTCTCCGGCCATTCAGCAAGTCGGGCTGATCGCGGACGACAGTGGCCAGACGAAGCTAACGTCGTGGGTCGCGAGTGACCAGCCCTGGATCGAAGAAGGTGAACGCGTTCGCATTCACGGAGCGGCGAAAAATTGGCACGAAGGCCGGGTCTCCATAGCCCTCACGGGCTGGAGCACCGTGCATTTTCCCGAGCGCGATCAGTGGTGGGACGCATAGCCAACTGATTCAGCCTTCTTTTTTGCTGTGTGCCGGACCGACCCAAACCCCACCGCCCCACCCTCCGCTCCGTGCTCGCTCCGTGAGACTCGCTTTTCGCTCGTCTCACGTGCCTTCGTTCGCTGTGCTCACGAGGACTTCGCTGCGCGCGCAGCCACGACCATGATGTCAAACGTAGTTCCTGAAGCGCGGGTGCGCTCGATAATCGAGTGACAGGGATGTTTATTGGCGCCGAAAGTGTGAGGCGCACGTTCATCACTGGCGTCTCTGATTATTGATGGATACTGAAAAGCAACGGTACACCTGTGACATCTGTGGAGACGATTTCGCAACGCCTAGCAAATTGGGTGGCCATAAGCAGGCTCACCAGACAAAAGTAAGTCGGAACGAGGTCCAAGCAGAGCTCAGACGTCTCGCTAGACAGTCCGGGCGCACACCGACGGTTGAGATGATGGATGAGAAAGGAGTGTACTCACCAGCATGTGTGAAATCACGATTCGGCTCGTGGAGCGAGGCAGTACAGTCGATCGGTCTCACACCGAACTTTAGAGACAACATTTCGCCTTCGGACTTGAAGAAAGATATCACAGCAACTGCAGAGGCACTCGGACATCCACCAACAGCGGAAGAACACCGAGAGCAAGGCGAATACTGTGTAAAACACATGCAAAATACATTCGGTAGTTGGAACGAGGCATTACAGACAGCCGGATATGAGCCTCATTCTGAAAAGGGTATTAGTAGATCGAAACTAATTCAGCAGCTTCATTCTGCTGTTAAAGAGTTGGGGAAAGTTCCTACAGCCGACGAAATCGACGAATACGGTCAATTTTCAAGCCAGTGTTATTATCGACGTTGGAATGGGTGGGAAGCAGCTGTGCGCGAGGCTGGATACGAGCCTGTAAGTAGTGCTACGGGAGTTCGTAACTGCAACTGGAAAGAAAACCCCGCGCATGAATGGCGAGACTACGGAGAGAATTGGAAGCACCAGCGAGAGAGGGCACTCAAACGCGATGACTTTGTTTGTCAAACCCCGGGTTGTGAATGGTCTCAGACAGATCACCGGTCAGAATTTGGAACCGGATTACATGTGCATCATATTCGACCACTCAGTTCGTTCGCTGACAATGATGAGGTGGACTTTGAGCGCGCCAACCGGCTCGAAAATCTCGTAACCGTGTGTGTTCAGCATCATCATCTGTGGGAACGAGCCTCCCCACTCAGACTGGATACTAGCTCCTCGACTCAGGAATAGAGATATAGATGAGGGTTGATTTGGTCGACTACTCCTATTGATGTGTTTCAGGGCTACAATTTCTGGAGCCTGTTTGTCTCCCCCCTGAGGGGCGGAGGGCACACGACAGTATGCCCTTAGCAACGATGACTGATAACACAACCATAACAGCGCGTGAACGGCTTCGCATTCACCTCCGCGAAGCCCGCCGCATTACCGACTCGCCAATCGTCGAAGCACAGTTAGTCGCCGCGTTGGACGCCTGGGACGACCTGCCGCCGACGCCACTGCAGGAGTGTCCCGTCTGTGGGAAAGTCGGCCTTCCAGAGCGTATTCAGCAGCACAGATGTGGAATCCAAGGTCAAAATGGTGAGAATATCCTGCTCTAATACGACATAGTGGCTAACGTTATGTGCGGAAATCTAAGAGTTAGTCGAATAACACAGGCGAATCCATAGTTGATCTAGTTGCTCACCAGTTACTCCACTATTCATATTTTCTCACTTCAAACTGCAAGTGATATAGACACGCAAGAATTTGGTGGACTACAATTCAAAGTGCAGCGGTTCTTCAAAACTTGTCCGGGAGAAGATTCTGGACGGTAGGATTTTGATCTTCCACTTTCCAGAGTGCATCTCTGAAGTTCTCTGCGAACCGTTGATGCTGCTCGTAAATCGGCTTGTCGAGAAGTTCCGGGTACTCGTCAGCTAATTCCTGAGGGCTATCTTCCAGAACCCGTCGGCAGAAATACGCCATCTCGGAAATACCCTTCAGGAAGATTTTTGGGCTGTTCGCGGACTTATTGAGATCAGTCTTTGGAACCTGTATATCAAGTGCGGGTTCTCCGAAGTCCGCTTCAAGTAACGGGTTGTGCTCAGAGAGCTCAGCAACCGGGATTTCATGTCTGCTGGCAAGTATTCCGGTGTTCCGGACGATGCAGGGAACGCACAGCCCGCAGTTGTTTCCCTGTGTCCAGGTTGAGTGAGGGCAGGAGACTGTCTGCCGGACGATCTCTGTCTCCGGAACTTTGTTGGTGATTTCTGCTTTTGTCAGGTTCCGGAACGGGTTATCGACCGTTAGAGGCTGTTCCAAGACTGTCTCCAGTATCCCGTTGAAGTATGCAAGGAACAGGGGTGAAACGGTTCGTGTTGTCATCCAGCCGTCCGAGAGAATCAGGAACCGGGCCATAATCCCGTTCTCGAAACACCGTATCTCATCGGCACCCTGGGCCACTGCCTCAGCTACTGCGAAGCTTAGATGTAGTAGACCGCGTGAGAATTGCGTGTATTCTCGGCTCCTATCGGATTTCACCCGGTAGGCCCTGTGGTCAGTGCCGGTTTGTTCAGCGATTTTCTCGGCTTTGGATCTTACCCCTTGCCCATAGTTTACAGTAGTATGTACAGAGTCGATACCTTCTGACTGGTCGTGGTATATCCCTGCTGCACTATCTAAGCCGTCCGAAAGAAGGCTGACAGCGTCAATGTTACTTGAGGTCGAAACCTGTCTCACCGGCTTCACAGGCTCTATGTAGTGGAACTCGTATTCCACGATATCGTGAGTCATGTGGGAAACCATCTCCGAGTAGAGTTGTTCCACTTCTTCAGTCGCTAACTCAGGTACGAGAACAGGGATCTGAAGCTTGATATTCCGGGTTTCGAGAAGACTGTCGTCAATATCTTTCTCATCGATATCCACCTCGCGATTTACAGCCTTGTCCGCGGCAAACGTAGCAGTTGCAATCTCCAGTATATCCAGTACAATATCCGGGACTTCACCGGAGAACGATTCCTGAGTTATCGAATGATCATACCTGATATAATCCCGATCCTCCGAGGGCCTTCTCCGACTGTAATCGTGTTCCTGAGGGAACTCCGAGTTCCGGTAGGGAATTACTGCGACAATATCGTCGAAATCTGTCTTGTCGTGCTCCTGTAGATCCTGGTTGATCCTTCTACGAAACTCGGGGTGACGATATACGAAGAATTTCTGAGTCTTCATTCTACCTCCTCAAGGAACTCTTCCAGTTGATTTGCCCAGTCCCCGAACTTCTCGTCAATAGCCTCTTCAACGCGTTCTTCTACGTCTTCATCATCGAGGCGGTTGAAGTCCCCGAACTCAATTACTTCACCTACGACTTCATCGTCCTTCAGGTCATCAACGAGATCTCTCGCCCAGTCCTCACATCTTTCAAGCATCTGCTCCCGCTTCACCTGCAGGACTTCATCTCCCTCAGTAACATCCAGATGGAGCTGAGTGCCGATATCATCAATCTCTTCGTCTTCTGATTTCAATTCCTGCATAATAAACCGAAAAATGAACTGGCGGAAGTAGACTACAAACACGCCTTCTGTGCCGTGCTCCTCGATGAAGTCTTGGACATTCTGTTCAACCTGATCTACGTCTATGAATCCATCCTCACTCATCGTTGTTTGATCCTCCGCTCATCATGGCATCTGCTCCGTTTGAGAAAACTGCTCCAAGAGTATCCTTGGCAGCCTGCTCTGAAGCTGCATTGAAGTTCTTATTCGCTTCTTCAACACCTTTACTGACTGTATCGTTTTCCGCAGCCATCGTGACCGCTTGCTGCGAGGTATCGACTACACCGCCAGCCGCCTGACCAGCAATCTGGGACTTCGCTACATTCTTGCCCGTCTCCTGGATACCTTTCCCGATTCCGTCTTTCTGCGTGGTCTGGATCAGAGTATTAGTATGTTTCAAACAGTTATACGCAGGGACTTTAGCCGGGCCGTTCGGCTGTACCGCAAGGGCACCGGTCACAGCGATATCAACCGCTGTTTTCGTCTTGTCTGACTCCAGAGCCTGATTCATCCCTTTCTTTGCATCTTCATATCCTATCCCGCTTGCACCAGAGGATCTAGATGAAGCACTTCCCATTATATGTAGTATAGATCTCACTTGGCCATAAATAACTGTTCTTCAAAACGAAGATCAATTAAAGAGATTACTCCTGGCTAAGGATTGGATGATTCCAGAACCCCCCATTTCTGAGTCCAGTCCTCGTACGGATACATCATCCGTCGCATCCATCCCACTATATGAGAGAATAACTCTTCTGCGGCCATTTCGCCTTCACTGCGTTTAACTATCCACAGGAGTTGTGGCGCTATTGCCTGATAGCTTTGAGTATCGAGACGGCTCTTTATCCACCCGTTTAGCACGCTCTGCAAGGCCTGTGATTCATCAATATCAAGCAGGGCTTGAGCTACAACCTGGAAACGTTCACGGCCACCGCCTAACCAAGAATTCATAAGATCACGTTCTGCTATCACATTTTCTAACAACGCAACTGCTTCTTCCTTTTCACCCCGTTCCGCTAAAACCCGTGAAAGCGGAGCAGCAGCAGTTGGATTATACCTTGCCGAATCAATTCCATTGTACTGAAGCAGTTCATTAGCGGTTGAAATCTGTTCAGAGCTCAATTCAGCCAAGTCATCGGTTGAAAGAGGATCCTCAGTTGAATGCTGAGAGAGCAGTTCACGAACAGGATTATCGTTCGAGTCGTCTTCATCCACTTCTGTTTCGAATCCATCTGAGCTATTGTCCGATTCTAAGTCGTCCGGAATCTCGACATCGTGCTCTGATGCTAAATCACGAAGGCTTTGTTCTCTTTCGGGACTAATTCCATTTCGGACGTACTCGCCTCGATTTAACGCTTGAAGTGCTTTGACCGTTAATTCTGTCCAGCCAAAGTCTTCAGCGACCATAGCAGCCTTGGTAAAGAAGGGAAGTGCTCGTTTAGAATGGTGGGAGCTTCGGATTTTAGACTCCTTTAGATAAATCATGCTGTCGAGCTCGTCTTCAGTCAGTCCTGCCGGATTTTCTAGACGCCAGCTCCAGAGCTTTCTCACAGTTGTATTGTTGCGGGCATGCTCCTCTGCAGTGTGATAGTTGACGGCGTCGGCATCAAGAAGAGAGGTCAAAAACTCGCCTTCGAAATGATGGGTTTCTTTCCCATCTGTAAGTTCATGCAGAAGACCAGCCCAGTTAACCAGTTGAATCGCGGTGCCGAGATGACGATTCCAATCCTCCTCAACAATGTCCTCGAATCCTTGCCAGACATCATCGAGAAATCTATCTTTCCGATACCCATATCGGAAACAGCATTCCACCGCGGTCTCCGCGTATGCTCTGGCGCGAGAACTATAACCTTCACTGGCAGCTTGAAAAGCCAAGTCGATAAGATCTCTTGATGGTGGTTCTTCGTCGGGCGGCCTTGTCATTATCTCTCTGTAGCGTTGGTCGATATTCTCCGGGAAAACTTTGTCTGGATGCATATCCTCCCACGTTCTACGAAGAGAGTCAGTGATAGTAGTCAGGCACCGATCCTGTGAAGCCATGTCTTCGGAAAGTTCCAGAATTTCGTTAATCAGGTCATCAGATCCTTCAACAGCTACTTCCCTGAATTCCTCGGAGACACTAGAGAGGGCATCCCAATACCGGCGTTGATCCACTTGTTGAGCAGTGTAGTCAAGTATGAATCCTTGTTCAAAGGATTCTCTCAGTAGTGTCAGAGTGTTGTTTACCCAGTGTCCTGTTTCATTCGAGGATCTACTGGTTGCTGCAGCTCCCATCATTGCTAGGATTTTTTGCGCCCTCGTTTGTTCGACAGCGATCTCATCGACGGTTGCAAGCAGTTCGTCCGGTGATTTACCAATACCTGCAAGTATTGAGCCGGTGTAATAGGCATCGTAGAAGCTAACGGTATTTTGGCTCCATCCTTTGACGGGATCATCCAGTTCTTGATATTCAACTATCTCCTGGATATGTTCCTCCGTCCCTCCACATCTAAGCAGGGTATGTAGAGCCGCTAAGGATAGTTCAGAATACTCTGGTGCATGCTGTCGAAGCTCTTCGCGCCATGGCCCAGGAAGGTCATGGATTAAGTCTTCGCAGGCTTCCAAAGCTTTTTGCTCATCCTCGAAAAGCCATTCCGGCGGTTCAGATTGGCTGTCGAATAAAGCAGGCTTCTTTTGAACTGCAGCAAGTACTTCACGAGAAAAGTGATGTCCAGTGTCCTCTCGCTTGATCTGTGCTGCTGCTTCCCAGAAGTTGTCGGGGTCTAAAGCTACAGATGCAACTTCAAAGAAGGCTTCAGGATCCCAGCTTGGTTGTTCAGCTGCCTGATGATCGTTTTCCCAATCAATCAGCCATTCTCGATCTAGCTCAGTCTCCCAGTTCTGTGCCACGATCTGCATTGCTTCAATAGCTTCCTCGCTGCCGCCGTCATATCCTTGGATTTGATCTAACAGGCGTAGAGCCCTCTCTCGATCATTTTGGGCAGCAAAATACCTGAGGCGGGAGTTGTCTTCCATATAGATATCCAGCATGTTTCTGGCGACACCGCCAAGCATCATGCAGTCTACGGCCGTGAAGTAGTCACCATCACGAAGCGAGGATTCAAAAGCTAATTCCAAGGTATTGGATAGATGATCCAGATAAATCCCTTCCTGCCACCAGTGAAGAAGGTTTTCCAAAGTTGCTAAGTCCTTGAGATCGGTATGGCCAGGACCGTTCTCTGCATGGAATTTCAAGCTATCTAAGCTCTGAGGGAACTGGAGACATCGGTCAAAAAAATAGTTGTAGAGACGTCGGTGGCCCTGTTTGATTTCCTCTTGATCCAGTTGATCCTCTGTGAACTTTCGGAAGCTGTCGTGGAACACTCTGAACCGGCCATCTGATGTAGGATCTAAGATATGGGCGAGCGGTGATTGCTCAAGCCGTATTTTTTCTTGTACATACGGTAGATCGATTGCCGATCTAATTGTTTCATCCCGCAGCCCCGTAGGGTTCAACGCAACCAATGAAACCGCGTCTCGCTCAAACGGTTCCAAGGGCTCCCAAATGGTACTGTAATACTCCTCCAGATCCCCATCAACATGTGATGCCTCATTAATCGTTGACTGAAGCACCTCTTCTCCGTTTCCTTCTTGAGTCTCAGCCTTTCCAATAAGGTGTACAATAATCACAGGGAGTCCGCCCGATACCTCGGCTATCTGCTCAACAAGCCCTTCTGTAACGGAGATGTTTTTTCTCACAAGGAACTCTTCTATCTCTTCTGTAGTCCAATGGGCGACTTCGATTTGATTATCGACTCGAAGGATGTCGTGAACCCCGGTTATCTCACGGCTCACCATCAGTAGTCCCAGGGGATCTGGGAAATCAAGTGATCCGATCTCCTCAAGCACAGTGCCTTCAGCGGATTCCGTAGCTGATGTGCCTCCGAACTGTCGTAACGCATGGTCAAGCCCGTCAATGATGAATAGAACCCTCTGATCCTGCTCTTCGGCCCATTGGCCGACCTGTGTAATATATCGTTGAAGATCCTCTCTTCCTGTCCATACGGGTGCCGTAGAATCGTTATCAAACGCCTCTGGGAATGTCGAGTAGATTTGAGCAGCAAGCTGATGTCTGAACCATTCTGGGTCACTCCGCTTCTTCTCAAGTGAGTCAGCGTCATCTGGAATATATAGATAAAATCGGAGTGTTCTGTGATCGTTTGAATCTTCCCAGCTACGATGTAGTAGCTCAATGCCAACTGATTTCCCGCTTCCGGGGCGTCCCTCTACTAAAACACGATCATCAGGACTACTGTATACATCTTCCAGATCTTCTACCCATCGAGGTCGGATATAGCCCTCAGGAAGATCAAACTCTTGATCCAGCTTCTTTGAAGGCGACAACTCAAGTCGACGGATTATCTCTCCCCGTTCTAATTTCTGGATGTCAACCGGCTGGCTTCGTGCCCACCTTGCCAGATTTACCGCTCGTTCTGTGAGAGAATACGGATCATCAATCACCGGGCTTTCTCTTCGATTCAAACAAGGTACTACGTTCTCCACTACCTGTTCGAAGAGATTGGTGTTTCGGAGTGATTCAACCTCCTCGTTGGCAGTGGTACCGATACCTGGTACTCCAAGTGCAAATTCGATCCCTTGATCTTCCACGGGCTCATTGCTCACCTCAATTAGTTCTCTTGTCGTAAATTCTATGTCCCCGAGGAAGGAGATAGTTCTTGACCAATCTGAAAACTCGATACCCGAACCGGTTTCATCCTTAAATGAGGTTAACACTATAAATCGTGAGCCTTCACCGGATTCGATCCGTACTTCCCTGGACTCAGCGAGATTATCGAGATGTAGTCCTCGGCCATTTGAGCCGGTGAGATCACTGGATATAAGTCTGTGTTCCGGCCCATTTTTTAGCTGTAGACAGATCTTCTCGCCGTCTTTTTCCAAAATAATATCATCAAATTTGTCGTCCTCATCCAGTTTTGATTCTATTGAGACTGCATTGGACTCTTCAAAAAATACTGAGAGAATACAGGCACCAGCGACAACATCTTGGAATGTGTACCCTCTTGCTAAGCCAGCCAATCGTTTTGTACTGGCAGAGACTCCTGAATCATCGGTTGTGGAGGTTGTTTCTTCCGGCATCATTTACGCCACGTTATCATCTGTGGTTGTAGAACAGATGTTATTAAACTACTCACTGAACACTACGATTGAGGTTTGAAAATCAAGAATTCTAATATAGTCAATGATCTGAACTCCCGTCAATTAATTCGCTGACTTCCCTGAGAGATGCAGCCGATCGTCTCATCGCGTCTCGATACATGTCTCGGTAAGCTTCTGAATCTTGTTCGTATCCGAGGACGTCGACTGCTCGTGGCCAGCCTCCATTACTAACGGTCATGTGGCTATCCTCTTTCCGGAAATCGTGCACTGCGTTAATTGGATCTAGAATCTCGGCAGCAATACTGGTATCAGATAGATTCTTTACGAACTCGAATAATGCGGATTTCTTCCCTTCAACATCCTCTAAGGTCTCATCAGGCAACTGGGAGTCCAAATTACCTCTATCCAGGTTCTCTACTATCACTTGGTGGGCCTCAGACATCACATTGAGTAGTTCATGTTTCTCGTTTCGGGGCAGACTCAGCATGCGATCTGCATTGATTTCATCCCCTGTTTCCCGGTAAATACTAACACCGTACTTGGCTTCAAAAGCTTCATTCAACTCTGTTACAGCGTTAATCACTGCGTCAGACGGTGATTCAGAGTCGACCCAGTCTGCTTCGATATAGTTAGTGATCATTTCTTCTGGGATCTCGCCCGCAGGAGACGTATTGTAGTGGTACCAATGGGAGAGTTCTTCATCCGGTATTTTAGCGAGGTCGTCTACGATGATGAGGATGAGATCTTCATCGTTTCGATAGGCCCGAAGTTTCATCTGGTCCAGCCAATTTACTTGAAGACCTTGTCTCGACCATTCAGAGACAGTGCCTCGACTATCGTTCTTGTATTTCTCCAAGACTTCCGGATCAAAATATGTCCACCCAAAGAAGCTAAGAGCTTCTTCCAAACTGTCAGCACCGATAGCTGGACGTCTATAACCGGCCTCATCAAAACCTTCTTCATTTACGGCTTCTTCCTTGGAGAAACGGTATCCTTGCTTGGTCTCGAATTTAAGATTCTCTCGATCCTCCTGTAACCGTTCTTCACGTCCATACGGTATATCATCAGCTCTTATCGGGCAGAACCAGTGGAGTTCAAATCCGGGTTGGTTCCGTCTTACTCCTCTAATTGCCTTACCACCGCGTACCGTGAACCCGTCTCGGTCATCATCTGGCAGTGAAATGTCTTCCTGAGCCTCTCTTACATCCCGTGATTGGAAGTATGCGAGTACAAGAGCACATCCCCTTTGTTTGAGATAATCCTTGAGAAACTCCGCTCGTACCTCCAGACTCATGATCGTATTTGCTAAACCAAAATGGCTGGATTGCGAGGATAGGTATTCCCACTTTTCATGAGGGAATTGTACAACGGTTTCGTCGGTATCGTAGGTCTCAAAGTTTCGCTTTTCTCTTTCAATCAAATCATGGTATTCGATGAATCCGGTATCAAGTAGTGGAGCATCCTTCCTGAAATCCACTACAAAACGCTTGGCTTCGACACCTTCAACACTCCTTGTTAGATCTTCTTCCCAGTATTGCCCATCTCCTCTTCTCGAACCGTACGCCATAGGGCTGAAGTCAAAAGTTCCGACCTCTCCGAATGGGTCGGCGTCTACGATTGTATCTAAATCGTCTTCATCGACTAAGAAAGTATGAATGCGAAAACCCTGCTCAACAGTGCCAATACTTGTCTCAGATCTGTGGTGGCCGTGCCGATTTACCATAATCCAGCCATCCTGAATCGGATCGAATCTGTCTCTGTCCTCGAAGGCAAGCCACGAGTTTAGATCGTCTATGTCGTCCGCGTCCTCAACCAGATCATACATATTATCATGACTTTCTGACTCAACTTATTAATGGGTTGTTGACGATCAGCCGGAACACTACTTTCCTGTCTGATTCATGCCGGCAGTCCTACGTGAGTTGAGCAGAACCGATCGAGTTGTTCGATTGAGACGGCCACGTCTGTGAAGCACCCCAGACAGAAGCGACAGGCCGGTTTGCTCGAGTGTACGGAAATAGACGACGTAGATGTGTCCACTTCGCCTTCTCACCTCGGGTACGCCATCGAAAGTGAGGAGTAGCGTTTATTGTCCCCTCAATGGGTGAGGGGCCTCTCGAAACGAGTCCCGAACACAGGTGAGAACAATGGCAACCAGAGACATCTACGAAACTGGCTTCGACGAAGACGTCCGAACGGAATCGAACGCAAACCACTGCCCCGAGTGCGACGGCCGGGTCACCACGAACGCGGTCGAAACGGTCTGCGAGGACTGTGGCCTGGTCATCGACGAACAGCGCATCGATCACGGACCGGAGTGGCAAGCATACGACGACGAGGCGTGCGAGCGAACGGGCGCCCCACTCACTGCGGCTCGCCACGATCGCGGCCTGTCGACAGAGATCGGTCGCGGTACCGACGCGAAGGGGAACGAGATCTCCAGACAGAAGCGACGACGGCTCGCCCGGATGCGCCGAGAACAGAATCGTGGACGGTTCCAGTCGAAAGCGGAACGGAATCTCGCACACGGGTTAAGCGAGGTACGCCGGCTGGCGAGTGCCCTCGAACTCTCCAAATCGGTCCGTGACCAGGCGTGTCAGCTCTTCCGGAGTGCCCAGAACGAAGATCTGCTGTGTGGGAGATCCATCGAGGCCATCGCCGCGGCCAGCGTCTACGGAGCCTGTCGATCCAACGGCCGCTCACGGTTGCTGTGCGAGGTTGGCGAAATGGCCCGCGTCGCGCAGTCACGAGTCACGAACGGGTATAAAACGATTAACGAAGAGCTCGGACTTCCTGCCGAGCCCGTCTCCCCTAGTATGTTCGTACCGCGGCTTGCCTCGGACCTCGAGTGTCCGGACGAGATCCGACAGCGGGCCCGAACGCTCGCAGAGCAGGCCGAAAAGCGCGGCGTCACAACGGGCGTCCATCCCGCCGGGTTCGCGGCCGCTTGCCTGTACAAGGCCGGTCGCGAGGAGGGGCGATGGCTGACGCAATCCGAGGCTGCGGACGTGGCGAACGCCTCAACGATGACCATCCGAGCACACCGTGACAGGTTAGAAGAACAGGTAGTCTGAGGACGATCGCCGTCTCTTGGTTGGTATCGCACATTCACTCTCTCCAGGCTACGATTTAAACACGAAAACGAGCCATGTTCTCTCTGAATTACTCTATGACCGAGCGTTACGCTAACTTCGAGGAACTGCGACCGACCGGTGAGGCATCCCACATTCCAGACGAGAGGGTCAATGATGGCTCTGATGGCGAACCTCGACGGCAACGCATCGCGACGACCACGGGTGGCTACCCCGACGAACCGTTGGACGCAGGCGGGGAATGCCGGTCCTGTAGCGCGTCAATCCCAACCGGCCAGACGAAGTGCCGGTTCTGTCTCACCAACCACATCGGTAACGAAGCCGCCAGTACGGACGAGACAGTGGACACGACGCTCCTCGGGATCGTCCACATGGTCGTCGAGTCCACCACGTTCTATGCCGCTGTGGCGAAGGGTTCCACCGCTGCGAGATTCCTGACTGGAAACGAGACAGAGTCGGCTGTCGACGACACCACGCTCATCTACGACCTCAACGGGAAGCCTGCACCGCAGCTAGCCGATCGCTGGCCTTCGCTCCCCGACGCGGTACAAGTTGACTCAGCAGAGGGTGAGAAACTGCTCACAGCCGCCCGTGAGCACGAGCGAGGGGCGGCAGGGCAGCAGCCCTCGGCGCGACTTTACGATCAGCGTGGGAACGGCATCCGCGACGAGTCCCGCCTCACTGAGGTCCTCAATGATGCCGACGACGCGGTGTGGCTGGTTCCAGCGATGGCGCTGACTGAAACCGCTGGCGAGGGTAAGCCGGAGAATCAGCGTCCGCCGGGACCGGCGACGGAGTACCTTGATTGTCAGAACTGTGGACAACCGACCGACCACCGGTTCAAAATGGGCGAGTCGGTCCCTGATGATACGTGGACTGGACAACCGATCTGGGAATGCCAGATGTGTGGATCGGCTCGCTACGGCCCCAGTCTCGAGTAGTACCAGTGCTTGGGGGCCGATTAACCAACAGCCTGTGAGTAACGTCGAGGTTCGTTGGTTAAGGCCGTGGCCTCCACCAACCCCGACGACAGTCTCGTGAGGGGTCTTTCCGCGCCGGCGAGCGGTGAGGCGTTTCCGATGGAGCAAGAGTTCAAACAGGGCTACCGGATGCATCGTGTACTCAGCAATCTCAACCGACTCGACGTCGACCGATTAGACGACGCGGATCGAGAGCGAGTCGAGACCACGAGAGACCTCCTGGAAGAGGTGAGCCTTCTCACGCGGCCGGACAACGGAGCCGGGGCGAACGCCCACGCAGACTCCTAACTGGCGTCGCCGGCCACGCCTCGGGAGGCAACTCTCGCGTCGGTTTATCGCCCCCGACAGGCGTGCGGGGGCGACCCCGTGAAGTCCAGACATGGCCACACTGCAAGCTGCGACGACGTCGACTGGCGCGATCGTATCGGATCCACAGGCAGTCCGCGAGCTCTGTGAGAGCTACTGCTTCGGGACGCTCGACTGGGAGGTGACCGAAGACGGGGAACTCACCATCTGGGGGTACGATGACTTCGAGGTGTACGAGGCGCGGGAGAACGGCCTGCCGGACTACGAAGGCGGGATCGTGACCCACGAATTCCTGCGAGAACTCGCCAACCACCTCGAAGCCGACGAAGAGTTCGATATCCAGACGGCGGGGTTCACCAAGTGCCGCTTCCCAGTCCTGGCCAAGCGGTACGTCGTTCGCGACGGCGAAGTCCTCCACGCGGACCTCAGTTCCCCCGACCCGATCGACGAGTAGCGTTGTTCGTCCCCCGGGAGGGGTGCGGGGCGATCCAGTCGCGGTCGCCCCGTGAGGTGATTGCTCGATGGGACATCGCGCACTTGTTGCGTACGAACGCACAGACGGACAGTACACGCTCCACTACAGCCATTGGGGCGCAGCGAACCTCAAGCTCAAGCACCGAATTTCGGCTGAATCGCCGTTCGGTGGCGACGACACCGACTCCAAGTGGGCGAAACAGCTCCTCGCAGAGCTTGCCGATGGCCTCGAGGCAGATGCGGTCGACGGCTACCTCGCTGGCGAGGGTCGACCGTCGACGGTCGTCGAGCCGAAGCCCCGCGCCACCGGGCTCACCCTCGACGAGATCGTCGCTGACTATCTCGACTACCTCCACCACGAGGCGTTCTTCGTGGTGTCGACGACGTTCGAGGTAACCGCCTATCGGACGCTGTGGTTCGGGCTCCAGTACGACTCGGAGACGGTCGAACAGGGAGAGACGGTCGGGAACGGCGCGCTCGCGACGGTGCGCTGGTACGACGGCGAGCCGGTCGGCGACGGCCACCTACAGGGACAGTTCGCGGCCCTCAAAGACGTCGTTGGCGATATGCTCGACAAGGGCGTCTTCACGCCGTCGACGGCGAGGCAGTACCTGAAACGGAAACTGGCCGAGCGAGTCGGCGACCGACAGGAGCTGCTCATTCCGACCGGAGAATCACCCTTCGAGAAGGCGAGCCTCAACCACTCCTAGTTCGATCTGCTTCGTGGCAGGTTCTGTTTTTCAGGGGTCGGAATGGGTGAGCCCCGCCGTAGGCTCGTGATCCGATGACCTCAGACGACGACCCGTTTCACGACTGCGAGCTGGATCCCGAGACGATCCTCGGGACACACACGTTCGAAGACGTCCTGTTCACCGACGAGACGGAAACCCCGGTGAATGTTCTCACCGGCGAGACACCGGCACATTCGCAAGCAACCGTCGAAGAAGCGAAAGAGTTCGCTGCGAGTATCGACACAGAGACGCCCCAGATCGCGCTTCCCGCTTCCGTCGAGTCGCAGGTCGAAACACAGAGCAAGCCCTACACGGCGGCCGCGTTCTTCCACTTCAAGGCGACAGGCTCGCTCGAACGCCACCGTGCTTACCACGCTGCCTACGAGTCGGACGCGTTCGCGGTCGACTTCGAGGCTGACTACGCGTCGGGCGACCTGACCATCACTGTCGAACGAACGGACGAATCCTGAGAATCCGCCGTCACGAGGAGAGTTTTTCGAGCGCCGGTGATGGGTGCCGGCGCAGCTGGAGCGAGCAACGACCCCCGGTGCGTCGGCGTTTCGAGGTGTTCGAGATGCATATGGTGATTTACGCACTGGTAGAGGCATCGACGCACGACGACGCGCTGGCCACCGGAAAGACGGTGTTCGACCGACTGGTCGGCGCGGACCCACACGCCGGCGCCGTCTTCGAGTACTATGTGACCTTCGACGAGGAGGACACGTCCGTTGCGGGGAAGGCGCGATGGGGAGAGCTGCCGACTGCCGCCCCCGTCGACTCCGATGACGGCCAGGATCTCCTCGGGCGTGGCTGGGAGGCGACGAAGGAAGAGTTCGAGCGTAATCTCGATCGAGTGAAAGAGGCCATCGAGGAGCTCTCCGACGAGGAGATCATGCGCGACGAGGACCTCGCCCGGCACGCTTTCCACAAGGTCGGTGCGTACGACGGCCCGACGATCTTCCTGTACACTGAACACGGAACCGGCATTCGCCACCGTGGACAGTTGGATCGACTCCTTGAGGAGAGTGAAGAGCTCTGGATCGTACCCGCTGACGTCCACTTCTAACCAATGCCTCCCATCACCAACTGGCGACGCGAGAGCCGCTCGCCGACGCTCGCGTATCGGAACACCGAGACCGGTGCGCGAGCCATCCTTCACCGAGCGCCGGATTCCTACCGGTGCAAGTGGCGTGGAGCAATTCTCGTCGACGGCTACCCGGTCTGGTCGCGGGGGTATGAAACGAAGGACGCGAAGTCGTTCCGTGACGCACTCCGGGATCGACCCGCACCGGAACTCAACTGCCCGGAGTGTCCGAACGACGACGTTCGCGTCGGCGAGAAGGCGGCAGACGGGGCGAAAGTCCAGCGGTGGTACGACTGCCCCGACTGTGGATACGAAGCCCCCTCACGCATCGTCTACGGCGCCGAGCGGTGAGTGAGTGAACGCTGGGCGCTGTTTTTCATCCGGGCACGAGGAGGTGGCCCGGTACGACCGGGTTAGTCAACCAATGACCCTCGAAGTACTTGACAGACACAGTGAGGCACTGTTCGAGTTCCTCTGGTGTCCCGTCTGCGGGCAGGAGGTATTCACTCACATCCCCTTCGAGGGGGTGTTCTGCAAGAACTGCAACACCCAGGTCGAACTCCAGGAATCCCGAGAGACGCGCGGCTACGAGGAGGCCGTGCTCGCCTGCTTCGATTCAACCACGACCTGGAACCTCCACGTCGACGAGAAACTGCGCCGCGACCTGCCTGATGGGTCGGCGCGCGTGAAGATCCTCGGCGCACCGGACGCCTACGAGGTCGACTGGTGGAGTCCAGAGCCGGGTGAGGACTGGGTGCCTGTCGAGCGTGGTGAATTCGACGATGCGGAGGAACCAGACGAGGTGTCACACTTAGCGTGACTGCCTCAATGAAATTCACAATGGGAGATAGTCCTCAGAGATCCCGATGGCTCCAATGCGGTGTCTATTGATATCAGAATCGGGTTTCAACAGGCAAATAAAACGATTGCATAAAAACTGGCGGTAAGGAAGCTACAGTGGCCAAACTGGGTGAGAATTGAACCGTGACAATTCCCTCATGAGTCCTTAGCTACGCCAATCGTAGGTCGGCGTTGAACCAACTCCCGACCGCTGTGAGGGGGAAGTGAATGTCCGGTCATTACCACTTTCCCACGTCACCGTTCCATCGTCGGCGATTTTGACAAATTTGAACTCCAGCTGAGTGTCTGTTGGAACGGCCACGGGCAGGAACCATTCGGGATAGTTGGGATTATGCATGGCCTCAGGAGCTTCTGCCGGATCCCACGCACCCAGTTCAGGTACGTTGCCGACGACGTGAACGTTCTCACCGAGGTCCGTCTCGGCGTTGACGTGGAACACGACCTGCGTCTGTGGGCCGGAAAGAAGCGTGAACGTTAGTTCATTGCTCACCTGGCCGTCTCGAGACGCTGTTACACTGACCTCACCTGGAGCCGCATTTGGCACGACGACCTCGACATGGTTTTCGGACCCGTCGTTGACAGTCGCTTCGACGCCGCCAAACTCAACCGTAACATCGGTGCCGAGCCCCTCACCGTAGAGGTAAACCGTCTGGCCGGCCGAGCCCATCGTACTGACAAGTGTTCCCAGTCGCGGCGTCGTCGGAGATGCCGTTGGCGTCGAAGCCCAGACGTTAACTTCGCCCCCGCCGAGTGTGAACGAATCAAGTGTTCCACCCGAGGCATTGATCGAGCCGCCACCGAGCAGGTTGTCCAACTCGTCACTGTGGGTTCCATCGGGAAGCTCGGTGCTGACCGAAGGGACAGATTCCGATTGGTCGGGCTGGCGGTTGATCGCCACAACGACGTCGTGATCGTAGAACGAGCGTTCAAACACGATGACGTCGTCGGAATCATGTCGAATGAAGGTCTGGCCGTACGCGAGCCCAAGATTGTCCTTCCGAAGCGATGCAAGTTTAGAGATGACATTGTACGCAGTAGTAGACTTATCGAATTGATAATCAGCCTCCATATATACCCGCCCTTCGTTCGGGCTGTCCCCATCCGGGTCGACGTACTGTTCGGTTCCATAGTAGATCTTGGGCGTCCCGCGCACCGTCATCACAGCAGCCAGAGCAGCATTGTACACTGCATCGTTCTGCTGGGTGAGGCGGAAACGCCCGACGTCGTGGTTATCAACGAAGTTGATTGCTTGGTGTTCGTGTGTGTAGTCGTCGGTCGTGTTGATCAACATCTGCCCGAAGTCCGTCATCGTCTCGGAAAAGTCCCCGAAGACACTAGTCTGGGCACGCATGTACTCGAAATCTAGATTGTTAATCCCGGTTCGATCCGGGAACGAGGCGTACTCACCATATTTTGGATCTGGACGAGAAATGAAGAACTCGCCGAAGTGTGTAATTGGTCCACCGTCATCGTCATCAATCGCGTACTTAAATACCCGGGCGAACGCGGGATTCATGTGCAACGTGGCGTCATGGCGGAATCCGTCGATACCCTTCCCCTTCCAGAACTGCGCAGCATCGATGAGGTGTGAGACCGGTTGGGAGTATTCGTGATTGAAGTCAGCAAGTGATGCAAGATCGTTGTATCGGTAGGCAAACCGCGAGGTGTCGCCACTTTGTGGATCACCAAGATTATGAAACCAATCGGCGTTCTGGCCGTGGGGATCCGCAAGTAAGTTTGAGCCCACTGCGTTGCCGTCCGAGTCGAAAACATAGTTCCCGTTGCTGTCCTTGTCCGGTTCGTACAGCCGCCCGTGCTCTGCTTTGTAGTTTCGAGTGGGGTTCTGCCATCGGCTAGTGTGGTTTGAAACAAAGTCAACAACCAGTTTGATGCCGTTGTCGTGGAGGGCGTCACGCATGGCTTCGAAATCACCCATATCACCGAAGAACCGGTGGGGTGAGAAGTAGTTCTTGGCGTGATACCCGTGATAGCTGGTCCAAACGTCGACCGAGCCGTCGTCCTGTTCGTCTTCGATCCGTTCTTCTCGGTTTTGATTCGGGGCCGAGATCCACACCGCGGAGATGCCCATATCAACGAGATACGGGATTCGATCGATGATACCTTGCCAGTCACCACCCTGGTAAAGCTTCAAATCCTCACCAGTTCCGTCAACGAGATCGCTATCGAAATCACTGAAGTCGTTATTGTTGGGGTCGCCATCGCTGAACCGGTCGACGAGAATCTGGTAGACCGTGTCGTGCGGCGTAACTGGACCTAGTCGTTTGCCGTCAGAGACAACTGTATTGACACCAGCTGTTGCCGATCCTGTGATTCCAGCTCCGATGGTGGCTGCACCGATTCCTTTGAGGACTGTTCGTCTGGTTTCTGTGTAATCGATGTCTTCTGCCATTGCAATGTAGGTGTGGAACCACAAACATGTAAACCTAGGTATATTTGTAAGGAACGATGAATTATTACATAGTATATACTAGGCCCTATTGGTAGCACTTGGTTAACATTACACGATGAGATTGTACATTTTATTTTATCAACTGTCACTTTCAATTCAGACTCTATATTCCGCTTCAGGTGATCACTAAGTTCGCAAACAAGTCCTTCAATTCGGCGCTGGAGCTCGGTTCAGGCCTTCACGGCCCGATGAAATGCGTTGACGAACGCGCCCTAACCTGATGTTGGATTTGAAACGATGTTGACAGTGAATGTCCCGCTACTCATGGTCTATGCTGAAGAGTGTTTTTTCAGCCAATCCGTGAGCAATTGGGGCACTACAGGAGAGAACATTTGAACCAGCCAGTCGACGGTAGAAAGGGACTACCCCGGAATCTACTTCCAGACCGCCCCAGCCGAACCAGGGAGATCAACCGATTCCACACCGTCAGGCGATGTTACAGCAGGAGACGTTGTGAAACAGAGCGATCCTACTTCGTCCTCCATAACAGGAACGCTGACCGGCGTGTCGCCACGGTTAACCGCGACAGTAAGTGCATCATCTGCCTCATCACCGACACGGCGGTATACCACAATATCGTCCCCACAGCGGTCACGACAGAATGTCAACGAACCGCGCCGGAGCGATCGGTGATCCGTTCGAAGGGTGATCAGCTCAGTCACGTACTGGCGGAGGTCTCGGTCTTGACTCCCAATATCCCAAATCATCGGCCGGCGACAATCTGGGTCATCAGCACCGGTCATGCCGATCTCGTCACCGTAATAGAGGCAAGGCGTCCCCCGGAACGTCAGCAATAGGAGCAGTGCTACCTTGACGGTTCGAATACTCTCGTCATAGCGATACCGGATGCGAGCTGTATCGTGGCTACCAAGTAGGTTAAACAGAACTTCGTTCGTCTGGTCGGGGTAGCGGGTCAGGAAGCGGTTGATTTTGTTCGCGAAATGTTCACCATCAATCGACTCCTCCTCGAGAAAACCGTCAACAGCGTACAGGAATGGGTAGTTCATTACAGCGTCGAACTGATCCCCTTGTAACCAGGGTCGAGCGTCGTGCCAGACTTCCCCGACGATGTACGCCTCCGGTTTTACATTCTTGATTGCCTGCCGGAACTCCCGCCAAAATTGGTGGTCGACCTCGTCTGCCACGTCAAGTCGCCAGCCGTCAATGCCGGTCTTTTCCATCCAGTCGATGGCTGTCTCTATAAGATAAGATTTGACTTCCGGGTTTTCAGTATCGAGCTTGGGCATATAGCTCTCGAAACCGAAGGTGTCGTATGAGGGACGAGGTTCGAACTGGATCGGGAATTCGTGGATATGGAACCAATCGACGTACTCTGAGTCGCGACCACGCTCGATAACGTCCTGAAACGGTTCAAATTGGCGACCACAGTGGTTGAAAACTGCGTCCAACACGACCCGCATGCCTCGACTGTGTGCAGCATCTACAAGACGAGAGAGAGTCTCCTGATCGCCGAACTGCTGATCGATTTGCTCGTAGTCAGTGACGTTGTACTTGTGGTTGGACTCGGAAGTGAAGATTGGCGTGAGGTAGAGCGCAGTGATCCCTAGCTCCGCGAGGTAATCTAAGTTTTCTATAATCCCTTGGAGATCACCGCCATAGAAGGAATCTGGAGCCGGTTTACCGCCCCACTCTTCGACACCTTCTGGATCAAGTTCTGGATCACCGTTGGCAAACCGCTCCGGGAAGATCTGATAAAAAACAGCGTCGCTCACCCAGTCCGGCGGGCTGATTACATCACCTGCATTGAGGAAGGGGTACTCGAAATAGTGGAGTGAACGATCCTTCCCAGCGGTTGGAAGATTGTTGTCCGCGGCCGACTCAAATCCCCACTCGGTGAGCCAGAGCTCTTCATTGCCGGCCGTAAGATGAAACGCGTAGCACAGACGTTTGTGCTGCGGTGTCACCGTTGTCTGCCAGTAATCGAACTGAGCATCACTGCGAACGAGATCCATGGAAACATACTCACGGTTCGGCCAGTCGAACTTGTCTGCAACGAGGACTGCGCAGTCATCCAGATTTCCTTTCTCACTACGAAGCCTGAGTTGAATACGCTCTTCATCGAGCGCATACGCGTAGTTGCTTTTCGGCCGATGATGTATCGCCTCGCGACCAACTGTCACTGGGACCACCTCTTGTTCCCGAGCCTGGAACGATCTCTGTAAATAGGCATTGTCCGTTATAGCCAGCGGAAGCAATAAAAGAGTTTTGAATGATTACATCATAAATTCAGAGTGGTCCTGATGCAGCCGCTACCATCCGTCAGAGAGCATTTATACAATTGAGTTGAGAATTATAATCACTGGTGGAAACCGGCTGTTGTCATCGGTCGCTATACCTGTTTGATACGTAAGAGACAGCGGTGTACAGTGATTACAGCCCGAATCAAGCCCTGGTGAGAGTAACAGTGTCTTTTGCTTCGAAGTCCTCAAGCATTGCACCTGGGCCACCAACCGAAAACCGCCTATTGTCTGTCTTCACCGTTAGTGAGTTTTCGATCGGAAAATCGTTCGTTGCCGGTTCTACCAGACCTTGACGGCTACCGATGACCGTTCCTTCGATCGAGCGGCGGTCATCGGTGTCCCGACAGGGAGTTACGGTCGCTTTGGCAGCGACTGGCCGATCGTTTCGTAAATGAAGGGTCGCATCCAAGACGGCATGGCGGAAACAGCCGTATTCCGCTGGTAGCGGGCGTGGCTCAGCAACATGTGCCTGAGTTGCCATCGGCCAGTAGTTGCCAAAGAACGAGCCGGTCAGCACGGGAACAATCTCCCGCTGTACAAAGGTGATTGCCCGACGGTTGGTATTCGAGCGGGCGACCATTTCGATCGGCGCAACAACGCCATACTGTTGATCAACCGTCAACGTCAGCGGTGCTGGCTGGTCCCAAACGCGAACGAGCGTCGCAATGCCCCCAAATTCCCCTTCGTCAAGTTCATCGGCCGAAACGCCGTTAACGAGAACCATCACGAGGACACCACGATCGACAGCAGCTCGCAACTCCTCACCGACTTCCTGAAGCTGGTCGTAGCCAATTGAAAGCGTAAGTTCGTTCTTGGCCTCTGAGATGAACGAGCCCATTTGCTTCAGCATTGTCGTCCGGGACTTTACCACGTCGAACTGCTGTATCTCGTGCTCGGTCTGAGCGTGCCGTTCGGACAGTGCCGGCTCGATTTCGGTCAGATCGTTGGTGAGTATATCGATCACTTCACTAGGCTCACGGGCCCGAATTTTTGTCGGGACAACGTGGTCGTCAACATGAATGAAGCCGCGATCCTCGAGCGATTCGCTGATACTGTATACATATCGTTTTGAGACACCGGTAGCGTCTGAGACTTCACTGGCCGTCGCTTCTCCTTGTTCAAGCACAGTGAGATAGGTGTCTACCTCTTTCTCAGAGAGTCCCAATTGCACTAGTCGCTCAGATAATGTTGTATCGTCCATATGTGGATACAGAAGTTGGTTCCTAATTAATCACGTGTCTTGGCCTGTAACTGGCCGGAATATGGCTAAACGGCGATAGTAGCGCCGCAGGCACCATATTAGAGGAGATTTTACAACAAATGTCTATACAGATCTTACCTAGAATAGTATTTGGGATAGCGAGATTAGGCAGGGACAGCAGAGAGGTCAGCAGCATCGTCGGCGAATATCGAGGCACCCTCGCGATCAAACAGATGAATGTCGGACTCATCGAAGTGGACTCCGACGGTATCGCCCGGGGTCGGCTCGATGTCAGCGGCGACGCGAGCGATGAACGTCTCACCCAGATCGAGATAGAGGTAATTGTCGCTCCCGATTGGTTCGACAACATCGACGACTGCCTCAACAGCGCCACTTTTGGACTGTGTATGAACGGTGAGATCCTCGGGACGGATTCCGAGCCGCCCTCGCGAGAGGCCAGCTTCCCGAACCTGTCGAGCGCGGTCATCGTGGAGGGTGTAAGTGAACCGATCGCCGTTTGTCAAAGTGACCTGGTCCCCTTCTGTCTTTATCGTAACATCAAGTACGTTCATCGCCGGTGAACCCACAAACGTGCCGACAAACTCGTTTGCGGGATTCTTGTAGACATGTTTCGGCGCACCAGTCTGCTGAAGAACACCGCCATCCAGAATTGCGATCCGGTCGCCCATCGTCATCGCCTCCTCTTGATCGTGGGTGACGTAGATAGCAGTCGTACCCAGTTCATCCTGAAGTCGCTGGATCTCTGTCCGCATGGTCTTGCGGAGTTTCGCGTCAAGATTACTGAGTGGCTCGTCGAACAAGAACACGTCAGGTTCGCGGACGATCGCTCGGCCGAGTGCGACACGCTGCTTTTGCCCCCCCGAGAGTTCGCTTGGTCTGTCCTCGAGTAACTCCTCGATACCCATCATGGCCGCTGTCTCATGTACCTTTTCGTCACGTTCCGCCTCCGAGAGGCTAGTACTCATCCGGAGACCAAAGGCCATGTTCTGACGGACCGTCTTATGCGGGTACAGCGCGTAGTTCTGGAACACCATCGCCACGTCACGCTCGCGGGCATGAATATCAGTAACGTCCTTGTCACCAATGTATATGCTGCCAGATGTGGGCTTCTCAAGTCCAGCCATCATTCGCAGTGTCGTTGACTTACCACAGCCAGACGGTCCGACAACCGTGACAAACTCGCCGTCATCGACCGAAAGCGAGAGGTCGTTGACAGCAACGATACGCCCGTTGTCGAACTCCTTTCGTAGATTTTCCAGCCGAACAGTAGCCATTAGCAGAATCAAAGAAAAGTGAGCTATTAATTCTTGTGGTAATGATGAAGTACGATTTCGTAGTACTTTAACGGGCGGCTGTCGTATGTTGGCACACCAGTCTACCCACTCAGGCCTCAGTGATCTCAATCCTGCGGTGAAACATCGCTGGAAGACTATTCATAAACAGCAACCGGGTGATCATTCATTAGAGAAGGGAAAGTCTTAAGAGTTGAACGACTATTACATCATACGTAAATCCATGACACTTGATCGACGGAGTATGCTAAAACGGATCGGCGGCGCTGGCACGATCGCAGCTCTTGGTGGCTGTGTTGGTGTGCAAGAACAGAGTTCGGATCAAACAAGTACTAACGCAGACGGAGACACGGAATCTCCAGAGCCAGCTGGCACAGCAACAGCCTGGTACGGGCTCTCGGACACGGAACTGAACCTTCGCGAGGAGATCATCGCAGCGTTCAACGAGGAATCACGCCACACGATCGAGGGTGGTAACATCTCCGAGATGCAGGACAAGACGACGAGCGCAATTCCAGCAGGACAGGGCCCGGAGACGTTCCAGTGGGCTCACGACTGGGTCGGCGACTACTACGAGCGGGGTTTTGTTCTCGACCAGAGCGATAACCTGAGCCTGAGTCTCGATCAGTTCACCGGAGCTGCAGCCAACGCTGTCCAGACCGGCGACGCCGTTGTCGGCCTCCCGTTCTCAGCCGAGACGGTGACACTCATCTACAACACCGACATCGTTGACAGTCCGCCGAAATCATTCGCCGAGATGGAGAGCGCGATGGAATCGTACCACAATCCAGACAATGGACAGTATGGGCTGTCGTGGCCATTTGACCCGTACTTTGTCAGTGGCGTTGCACAGGCCTTTGGTGGCCACTACTTCGACGCTAGCCAGGAGGATCCGGTTGGTCTTGACTCTGAAGAGACGATCAGAGGGTTCGAATTCCTCGTCGATAACCTCACACAGTACATGCCCAACGACCCGGGGTATGAGCCCCAGCAGGCAGCCTTCTTAGAAGGAAATGCGGCCTTCGCTGTCAACGGCCCGTGGTATCTTGCAGCGCTCAGGGACGGCGATACGAACTTCGAGGTCACAACATTCCCGTCGCTTAACGGCGGCGAGTTCACACCCCTGTCTGGAATCAAGATGTGGTACTTCTCGAAGGCTATGGAAGCAGACGATGTCAACGCTGAAGCAGCCCGTGAGTTCATTGAATGGTTCGTCACAAACGAGGACCATCTCCTCACGCGAGCCGAAGAGCAGGGCCATATTCCGGTCCTGTCGACACTGGCTGGCAGTGATGATCTCCCCGGACCAGTGAAAGCGTACTCTCAAGCCGTCGACCAAGGCATCCCGATGCCGACCGACTCCCGCATGAATGACGTGTTCGCAGCGATGGAAGAACCAGTGGTACAGATGTTCAACGAAAGCATGAGCCCAGAGGAAGCACTCACCAGTGCTGCCGAAGAAGCCCGAAGCAACTGGGAGTGAGCAGACAAATGAGTACGGTGTCTCGTCTGTCACGCCGACTCGGACGCGTCCCGTTCCTCGACCAGCGTGATCGCTCGCTATTGCTCGTGTTGCCGGGTCTGTTCATTTTTTCTGCGTTCATGCTGTTTCCCGTGGTCTATCTTGTCGGAATCTCATTTACCAACGCAGCACCGGCAAACCTGTTCGCCGGCGAAGGCGCCTTTTCGGTACTGACTTTCGGTGAGGCGACGTTCGTCGGACTCCGCAATTACGCCGATGTGCTGGCCGATCCCGAGTTCTGGAACTCGTTTGGCGTGACGTGGCTCTTCGTCTTCACGAGCGTCCTGATGAAGATTAGCCTGAGCATCGGGGTTGCGTTGGTCGTCACGAACGACCGCGTTCGTGGCCGTCGGCTCATGCGCTCGTTCATCATCCTCCCGATGGGACTGCCTGCAATTTTCACCATTACAGTGTGGCGTGGGATCTTCAGTTCAGCCGAATTCGGCCTGGTCAATCAGGTGCTCGACCTACTTGGATCTGGGTCTGTCGCGTGGCTCTCAACACGGTGGCCGGCGTTTTTCGCTTACAATGTCACCGAGATGTGGCTGGCATATCCGTTTATGGTAATTATTACCGTCAGCGCACTCCAAGACGTACCTGAAGAGCTCCACGAAGCAGCAACCGTCGACGGAGCGGGGTTCATCGCACGGTTCTTCCACGTGACGTTGCCGGCGATCAAGCGACCCGTCCTCTTCGCCTCAATCTTGACGGCAGCTGCGTCGTTCCAACAGTTCCTGATCCCGTTCGTGTTCAACCAGGGCGGTCCCGCCCGCGCGAACGAGCTAATCGTGGTCTATGGATATCGAGAAGCCCTCTCATTCTCACAATACGGGCGTGGGGCAGCAATCAGCCTCATTGCAGTCGTCTTCATTGGTGCGTTCATGTGGATTAATGTCAAGAAAGGGAAGCTCGCCGACGGGGTGGGAGACGAATGAATCTCCTCTCCTCAATCGGACGAAAGCTGGTCGTCGACAGCAAGAGAATCCTTCTCACGCCGGTAGAGACGGCCAGAGATGTAAAGTATACAATTGAGGGAGTCAGGAAGGGTGAGATCCCTCCGCACGAACCACTGAAAACCGTCGGGGCAACTATAGGCGCACTGCTTCTGGTGATGATCCTTTTGTTCCCGGTGTACTGGATCTTCCAGGCCGCACTCTCAGGCACTGGTGCGTCACTGTACTCCGCAAACGGGCTTTCACTGTTTCCTGACGAGCCGACGCTCCAGCCGTTTGTGTGGGTGGTCGGCGATCTCGTCGTCCCTGCGTACAGGATTTCACTTGGTGTGCCATTCACTGAGTTAGCGGTCGTGTTCAATACACCGCAGCTCACGTTCTTAGACGCATCAGCACACGGTGTAGAGAATTCCTCGGGATTCAAACACTTCCTCTGGAACAGCGTCACAGTCGCAGTGCCGACGGTACTGATCGCGATGTGTCTCATCGTCCCTGCGTCGTACGCACTCTCTCGCAGGGAATTCATCTTCCGTCGAAAGATCCTATTCCTCTACGTTCTCCTGACGCAAGTGGGCGGTGGACTCGGAATTGCGCTGCTGATCGGACTGTACGCCATCTATGTCCAGTTCGGGTTCAACGACAACAAGCTCGCGCTATCGGTGTACTACGCGGCGACCGCCGTCCCGTTCAACACGTGGCTTTTGAAAACGTATATGGACGGGATTCCGGTCTCCTACGAGGAAGCCGCCGTGGTCGACGGGGCGCCGCCGTGGCGAGTCGTCTCGGAAGTCATCCTTCCGCTGTCAACAGCCGGTCTGGCGACGGTGTTCATTTTCACCTTCCTCACAGGCTGGACCGAATTCGTGGTTGCCCAGACACTGCTCGGAACGGAAAACTACACGCTCCCGGTCGGGCTGTACGCACTGATCGGCGAGTATTCAATCCCATGGGCACGCTTCTCGGCGTTCGCACTCACGTTTGCGACGCCGATCATGCTCGTGTACCTGTTCGCTCAGCGGTACATCGAAGGTGGCCTCTCGTTCGGTGGAATCGAAGGCTAACGGCGTCCTCCAATCTTTTGCCGTTCAAATCGTTTCAGGAAGGCAATCACCGGAAGAGTGTACGAATCAGCAACTCACGAGAGGTGTGAAATAGAATCCAAGAACAGAGAAATCCGCTAGTCTGGTTAAATGAGTTCCGCTGTTCCGGACAATCCGAGCTCTTGATAGAACCACCGACAGACAGCAAAGCCGACTGGCCAACATTGCCATCAGTCGCTATCATTGGATGGATTCACGGGTGAAATCGTGAGAGTCCGAATGAGTAACGTGAGAAATTGAGAAAAGATCATTACGCTGCTATTTGTTCTCGCCATCACCTATTGCTGGACAGGGTGTCTGCATCCCCATTCTACCAATTTATAAACTTACGTATGTTAACAGAAAGTAGATCATGGGATGTGACCGTGTGGTGTTTTTCGAGCGCCGGCGATGGGTGCCGGCCCACACGCGCCGGCGAGTACCGATGTCGACACGGAGTCAACTCCGATTCGTCCAACGAGTCGAACAGCCCGATGAGACAGATGACAGCACCGATCGCGTCGCGCAGGTGTACCGACATTCGGATGGCTACCCAGCGAGCGTCCTCCGGGATCTCGTACAGCTGAAAGAGCTTCTCGATGCGACTCGTGCCGAACGCGGACCGGGCTACACGGCGGCGACGTTCATGTTCCTCGACAAGCTCTCGACGGTCGACCTGTATCTGGATGGCGACCCAGAGCGAACGATCGACGCGGCTCAGCCAGCGGATCTCCTCGAGCCGTCCAATATGGAGCACCTGGACCAGCCGCTGTTCCTGCTGGGCCACGGCGTCGAGAATCCGGCCGATGGCATCCACGGCGACGAGGAATACCTCTACGTCGTGGAACTCCCGACGGAGAACCCGTTCGACGAGCCGACCGAGTGGACAGTCAAAGTGAGCGGTCACTCCGCGTTCCCCCGCTGGGAGGGCCCGACCGACGAGGCCTTCGAGCAGGCGAGCTGGCAGTTCCACGGGTCGCTCGAGGACGCGCTCGCAGAACTGGTCCGGGACGAAGCAGTCGTCAAGTAAAATCCCAAATCGTATTTATATAGTTAGGGTTTAGAAAGACCCAGATGATTTCGAAGGCCGGACTCGCCGTGCTTGACGCGCTGAGTACCGGCCGTAAAGCAACACCGGCGGAACTCGCGGCCGAAACCGGATATTCACGAGACCATCTGTACGACGTACTTGACGAATTGCTCGCAGCGGGATTGCTCACAGAAACCCGTGGGTCCAGCAATCAGCGTCGTGTCCGCATCGCGGAACATCCAGTTACCGAAGCGTATCGAACGCTGCAGTCGGAGTTCAGCCACGTGGACTGGACGGAACTGCTCTCTCCAGCCACACTCCGCGTGTGTTGGTATCTCGATAGACCACGACGCATTGCTGATATCGCAGACCGGCTCGGGATCACCCGACAAGGTGTCCATAGCGCGCTATCACCGCTCAAGCACCGAGCACTACTCTCCAGATCCGATTCGAAGTACGCCCTTCATGACGAAGTCTCGCCGCTGTTGGCGTTCGCCCGGGCTACTGTAGAGCACGAACATCGAGCCCGAGTCCGGGAAATCGCCCCCAGCGCCACGATCGCGTGGTGCGATCCGAACCGATCCCTCGTCCGCGTACAGACCGCTGAGGATACGGACGCACTCCAAGCAGCTCCGGACTGGGAGATGACCGGACTGGGTCGGTTTGCAGCGTATGGTCTACAGTTTTTCCTCGCCGGCGAGCCTCCGTTCTGGTATGCTCCAGATGAGGAGCTAACGCCTGCTGAAGTCGTGTGCCATACACTCCTTCTGGATAGCGGATCCCGGCGGGTCAGCTATTCGATGCTGCTGATCGAGTCGGAGGATATCGATCAGGAGACACTCGTCGAGACCGCACGGTGGTACGACCTGGAACCCACTGTGAAAGCGTTGTATCGGCCACTTCGGGGCGACTTCGACAGAACAGATGATCTGCCCGTCATCCTCCCAAAGAAGGACGAATATATGGCACTCAAAGAGCAGTACGGAGTCTCGTAACACCAACCCCGCAGTCTGGCGGAAAATTGCGACGGGTTAGATGATGCCGCCGATCACGAGTAGTCCGACGACGAGCAGCAGCGTCGCAACCACGCTCCCGCCAGCCAGCAGCTTGTTCTCCATCGCCTTCTCGTGGATCGGCATCTCGGCGTACTCCTTGCGGAACGCGCCGAGGTTCTCCTCGTCGTAGAAGTACTTCCTCTTCAGCGCGAACCGTTCGGTCACCGCACAGCCCGTACAGACCGGCTCCCCTTCGAGCCGTTCGGTCTTGATGTGGCTGTCGCAGGCGATCGCCCCGCAGTTCGGACAGTAGGTGTACGTCTCGTCGACGCCGCTCGTTTCGCAGTGGACGCAGCGATGAATCCCGTCCTCCAGAGTGACCCGTGAGGGGCCAGCAGCATAGTATTCGTACGGATACGAGTACTCCAGTATCTCTGTCGTCTGCCGAACCTCAGGTAGATACACCGGCTCAATCGATTGCACTGAGATGTCCGAGAGATTCGGCTCACACGTCTTGTTGTACGTGACGTTATTGTCGCCGGTGTAGGTCACCGTCGTCGTGTGGTAATCCTGGAGGCGGTCAACAGCCCACTCCTTGTACTCCGTTTGGGTCTGGCCGAACCGTCGTTCGTCGACGTCGTCGAATACCTCGGTAAACTGCCCGGTATCGAGGGGGACCGTCGCGTGGAAGTTCTCGGTGACCAGCGTCGCGACTTCGTCGTCGGCCACCTTCGGATGGCCGCGCTCAGCGTGGACAACGAACTGTGTGCGGTCGTTGATCCGGTGGATGACACCGACGGAGGTCTCGAAGACAGCGTTCGTGTCGGCGGTGATCGCAACCACTGGTCGGAACGTCACTTGCGAGTGCGGCACCGGCAGATCCGCGGCCTCGATGTTCTCGATGTCGCGGAACGCTTCCTGGACAGGTGCGTCGACATCCGCCGCCGGATCGTACGGTCGGAGCGTCTCGTCACAGAGGATCTCGATGCGCCCGTTGTAGAGATCGAGACCGATTTCGTCGGCGATCTCCCGAAGGTCCTCGCCGTCGATCAGCTCGATGGGATAGGGATCGTCGTTCCGCTGGAGCCGGTCAGCGTACTCCTCAGCAGGGTTCGTAAATCGACCTGTGGTGGCGACCATCCCACGCTTTGGACCGTCGAAGTCGAACGTCGCGATGGCCGAGTGCAGCTTCTGGACGACCGGCCGGCCGACCGTCCCGGTGTGCTTGCACTCAACGATGATCGCCCGTCGCGTGCCGTCGACGACCTCCTCCATGATGACGTCGCGCCCCTCGTCGGCCGTCCGCTCGGCCTGGCGGACGTTTTCGTAGCCGAGGTTCCGGAAGACGTCCTCCATCAAGTCCTCGAACTCGAATCCCGAGAGGTCGTCCAGTACAGCCATCCGAATGTAATTGGACAGTATCTTGCTATGACTATATACGTTGCCGACGGTGGCGACGAAGTCGCGACGACATGAGCGTTGTTGTTGTTCGTCCCGCAAGGGGTGCGGGACGACACATTCGTCCCGGATTACCGATGAGTTCTGAGAGCAACAGCGAGAGCGCCCCCGACAACTGGTGGTTGCATCGACGAACAGACGACGACCATTTCGTGTTCGCCTACGAGTTCTCGAAATCCGTCCTCTGCCACGTCCAGCAATCCTCGGACTGGCTGGTCCGGGTCGATCGAGCCGATGGGACGATCCTCTTCAGCCAGCACGACCTCCGGTCCCGAGAGGCAGCATTCGCGCTCGCCGAGAGCGTCATGGAGCTCTGTACGCTGCTCCATCGGGAGGTCGTCACGGAGCGGAGCCAAGCGCGAAAGCCGATGTACGTCGGG
>Ga0207756_100098_pt1 | contig 82126 bp, 79 predicted proteins | sample A23M1SouthBayCA_FD_187748 | JGI IMG/M metagenome (GOLD analysis project Ga0207756, IMG submission 187748) | Aerobic enrichment media microbial communities from Eden Landing Ponds, California, USA - A23 M1 (3) (SPAdes) | ecosystem: Environmental > Aquatic > Marine > Unclassified | place...
CCGCCGCTTCGCGTTCGGCATCTACACCGATATCACCGAGCAACGAGAACGCCAGCGCCGCCTCGAAGTCCTCAACCGCGTGCTCCGCCACAACCTCCGCAACGACATGACCGTCGTCCTCGGCACGGCCGAGGAACTCAGCCGTCGCAGTGACGATGCGTCGGAGCAGGCGCTGCTGGAGACGCTCTTGCGGAAAGCGGAGGAAGTCGTCTCGCTCTCGGACCGTGCCCGTGAGATCGAAAGTGCGGTCCAGCGCGATACGGTGGCGGATTCGCCCGTCTCGCCGGCCGATGTCATCGACAGCGTCGTCGACGAACTCGCAGCCGAGTTCCCCGATGCCAGCGTGACCGTCGACGCCGAACCGACGCCACCGGTCGCCGATGCACGACTCCGAACGGCCATCTACGAAGTGATCGAGAACGCGCTGGCGCACAACGAACGCCCGACGGTCGATGTCGAGGTGTCGACACGCGGGGAGAGCGTCGAGATCCGGGTATCCGACGACGGCAGCGGCATCCCGGCGGACGAACTGGCGGTCGTCACTGGCGACGTCGAGATCACACAGCTAACCCACGGAACCGGCCTGGGATTGTGGCTGATCACGTGGCTGACCGAGTCCTACGGCGGGACTGCGACTTTCACCGTCGAGGACGGCACGACTGTCACGCTCCGTCTCCCGACCCCGACCGCCGAGTGAGAGCGTCGGATTCCCGACTACCGATCACCTAACAGCGGGTTACAGCGCCGCTTTGATACGCTCTGCGAGTTCTTCGTACTGTTCGGTGCCGGTGCTTTTCTTGACGAACGCCGTCGGGCAATCGGCGTCCTCCCTGTCGATGTTGTGTTCGTCCCGACCGGTAAACACGAGAAACGGGATCTCCGGCCGTGCGTCGCGAAGCTGGGTACACAGTTCCAGTCCGTCCAGTTTCGGCATCGTCAGGTCACTGACGACGGCGTCGAACTCGCCGGCCGACAGTTGTTCGAGCGCCGCCTCGGGGTCTGTCTCCGTCGAAACTGCCAGTCCGTCTTGTCTCCCCAGAAACGCCTCGGTGATGTCGAGCACGTCTTCGTCTTCGTCGACGATCAGGACCTCGATTGCCATCGTCCCATGTGAACGGTATACATTCGGTTAAACCCCCCGGTCGCGGTGAGCTACCCGATTCCGACGGGCTACCGCATCGACGCCAGGGGCTCGAACACCGACCGGTTCGCGCTCAGCCACGTCGTCATCCGGTCGCACTCGTCCGCGACGGGTGGAAACATCGTCGCCCGATCCGGCCCGTCGGCGTAGTGGACGACGGTCATCTGGAGGTCGAACTGTCGCTGCTGGGGCCGTGCCGTGGCGTCGACCGTATCCTCACAGGCCATATGCCACCCAAGACGGAACGACCTAAAAACGGCTGCTAAGAGTGCTATCGAGAACTATTGTGCCGTTCAGGCCGTCGCGCCGGTGTCGACCTCGCCGTCGATGCGGACGAACCCGTGGTCACACTCCGCGCAGTGCCACTTCGTCTTCGTGCCCAGATGCATCGTGGTGCTCGCGACCTTCCAGAAGGTGCGGTACTCCTCACAGTCGGGACAGTAGTGTTCCAGGTCCATTGCCATACAACGGGCTTTTTTCCGGGCGTAATTGAAGGTCCCGGTTCTCCCGCCGATAAATCGATGAACGCTATATCGAATCTCGGAGCCGACGGCATCAGACGAACTACCCAGTGGTGGGTCCAACGCGGAAAGAACGCGAAAAGACGGACCGAGACCGATCAGGCGTGGTGCTCGATCGCTTCGCCGAGTTGCTCGCGCACCGACTCGCGATCGGTCGACGTAACCTGCATCTGCGTTTTCCGCTCGTCGGTGTCGGTCATCTCGCTCAACAGCCCGCCCTTGCGGTCGATTTCGACGAACAGTTCGAGCGCGTCGGGACCCGGCTGAGCGACGAGTTCGACCTCGTCGAGATCACCGCGGAACTGGCCCGACTGGACGCGGAACTCGAATTCCTGCACGAATCGTCCCCCAGTGTAGCGACCGTAGGGATCGGCCTCGCACTCGGCGGTGTGCAGCGAGAAGCCCAGATCCTCCATCGCGTCGAAGACGGTCTGAAGACGGTCGGTCGGGCGCACGTCGAGATAGTCCTGGTCTTCGGGGTCGACCGCGAGGTCGATGTCCAGTTCCGTCTCGATCCACACGTCGACGTTGCCGATCGTCACCGGCGTGTCGGAGGGAATCTCGATCGACACGTCGCGGGTCTCCTCCTGATCGGGCTCGATGGTGAGCCCCTCAGCGAGAGTGAAGCGGTCGATGTCGACTTCCTCGTACCCCTCGTCTGTCAGGTACTGGGTCTCGATCTCGAAGCGGACCGTTCCGATCTCCTGTTCGGCGTTGCCGCCGACGATCTGTACTTCGGCGTCGACTGTCTCGCCCGGTTGGACCGTGTCGGAGGGCAGGACTGTGTCGACGGAGGCGTTACCGATGCCGATGCTCGCGAGGACGTTCTTCATGGCTCCGTTCGGGCCTGGTGCGTGATCCGGTATAAGTTTCGTGTCGGTTTCGTCGTCGTGTTTGGCGAAGTGAACGACGTGCAGAGTAAAGCACCGAAAGCCCTCGCGGGGCTCGACCGCTCCAGGGCTCGCTGCGCGCGCTCACGTCGTTCGCGTGCTTACATCGCCCGGGAGGGTTCGAGCCCCACTCGCCCTTTCATCCACCAGGGTTCAGACAGTGACACCGATGATTCCTGGCGGATGAAAGGGCGAGGTGTGGTAGCGGGTTCTGCGGCGGCACTATTCGACCGTAGGGAGAATATCCGACACAGAACCCGCTAGCATGGCGAGGGCTTTCGGTGTCTGCAATGATGGGATTAGTTTTGAGTATCGAAACTCTAGTCGGAGGTCGTCTCTCGCTCGGCGTCGATGCTCCCGACCTCGGGCGTGACCTCCTCGCTCAGCGCGGTCTGGAGCTTTCCGACGACGACGGCCGATGCGTAGATCGCGACGGCGACGAGGACGACGACGCCGCCGGCCGTCGCGCCCACGTAGAAGGAGATGCCGATGCCGAGCAATACGGCTAGCTCGGCGAGGATCACCGAGACGAACAGCGATTCGGTGAAGCTCCGGGAGACTTGTGCAGCCCCGGCGACGGGGACCACCAGCATCGCGGCGACGAGGATGACGCCCATGATCTGCATCGCGCCGACGACGACCATCGCCGTCAGCATCACCGTGATCCGGTTGTACCAGCTCACCGAGAGGCCCGACACTTCCGCGGCGGTCTCGTCGAAGGTGACGTACAGCAGTTGGTTGCGCGTGACCGCGACGACGGCGACGATGACGACGAACAGCACGAGCAGGATCGCGGCGCTCTGGCTCGTGACTGTCGAGAGGTTGCCAAAGAGGTACTGATTGACCGACACCGTGAGGCCGCCGGCGTTGAGGCTGATAAGCGTGGTCCCGAGGGCAAAGCCCGTCGAGAGGACGATCGCCATGGACACGTCGTTGTAGGCGTCGGTCGTCTCTGAGATCAGTTCGATCAGCAGCGCCGAGAGCATGGCGACGACGACGGCGGTCAGATACGGCGTCACGCCAAGGTCGATGACGGCGTTGAGAAAGAGGCCGATGGCGACTCCGGCGAAGGCGGTGTGGGCCAGCGCGTCGCCGATCAGCGCGAGCTGTCGGTGGACGAGGAAGGTCCCGATCAGCGGTGCCATCACGCCGATACAGAGCGCGACCAGGATCGCCCGGTGCATGAAGCCGTACTGGAGCACCGCCAGCCCGGTGATCTTGCCGAGCCAGCCGACGAAGCCCGACCACAGGTCGAGGAACCAGAACAGCGGCGAGAGCAACGCGTCGAGCGCGCCGGTCTGGAGCGCGAACACCAGCGGCTCGACCCCGGCGTTCACGAGGCCGGCGAGGACAGCGAAGGCGGCGCTCACGACCGGTCCCCCATCAGGTTCGCGGCGGTGCCGAACGCCCGGGCCAGCGCGTCGCTGTCGACGAACTCGTCGGTCGGGCCGTCGAAGTAGATCTCGCCGTTGAGACAGACGACGCGCTCGGCGTGCTCGGTGACGGCGCGCAGGTCGTGCTCGATGAGCAGGATCGTCATGCCGTCGTCGTTGAGCGATTCGAGCAGTTCGTAGAACGCCTCGACGGACTCGGCGTCGACGCCGACGGTCGGCTCGTCGAGCACGAGCAGGTCCGCCTCGCCCGCCAGCGCTCGTGCGATGAACGCCCGCTGGCGCTGACCGCCCGACAGCTGTGTGATCCGTCGGTTCGCGAAGGCCGTCATGCCGACGGTCCCGATCGCGTCGTCGACGATCTGTCTGTCCTCGGCCGAGAGGAACCCGAAGCCAACGTGGGGGTATCGTCCCATCTTCACGACTTCCCGGACCGTGATCGGCATCTCCTTGGACGCGCTGGCCTGCTGTGCGACGTAGCCCAGTCGCTCGCCGTCGTCGAACCGGTGGGAGGGGTCGCCGAACAGTCTGGCGGTCCCCGTGTCGGGTTCGAGCAGGCCCAGTAGTAGCTGCATCACCGTCGACTTCCCCGACCCGTTCGGGCCGACGACGGCGACGTACTCGCCGGGGTCGATCCGCAGGTCGATGTCCTCGACGACCGGCGTGGCCGTGTAGCCGAAGTCGACGCCGTGCAACTCGGCCACTGGACCGCCGTCTGGTGTCTCCTCCACGGACTCCGTCGTTTGCGGTTGTTCAGTGCTCATGATTTCTCACTCGAAGTTTTGCCACTCTTCGTTCCAGCCCTCGGGGCCGACTTCCTCGGGGGGCTTGTTGCCGAGAACGACCTCGAAGGTGGGCATGTTGATGTTGTAGGCGATCTCCTCGTACCCCCACTCCTCCTCGACCCAGTCCTCGCGGACGCCGGCGTAGGGGGTGACGGGGTAGTACGCCTCGACCTGTGTCTCCTCCAGCAACTGGACCGCAGGCCGTCGCGCCTCGAAGACGCCGTTGGCGATGTAGCGGATGTCGTTGTCCTCGATGACTCGCTTGGCTTGGGTGATGTCTTCCGGTGCCACGTCGCCGCTGGCCGCGAGGTTCGTCACGAGCGGGCGCATCCGAACGCCGTAGCGGACGCCGATGTATTGGAAGGCGTTGTGGGCTGCCAGTTGCACCACGTCCCGGTCGGCGGCGTCGAAGATGGCCTGGTAGTCGCGGTCGATCTGCTCGATGACCTCGGTCTTGTATGTCTCGGCGTTGTCGCGGAAGGTCGTCTCGTAGTCGGGCGCGAGTTCGACCAGCCCCTCGGTGATGTTGTCGATGGAGGTCTTCGCGCGCCGTGGGTCGAGCCAGAAGTGGGGGTCTTTGCCCCGCTGCTCGCCGACGCCTTCCTCGTCTGGATCGAGGCTCGCGGCCAGATCCACCAGTTCGACGCCCTCGCGGACGTTGATCAACTGCGTGTCGACGTTGTCGTCTTTCAGCGTCTGGATCGCTCGGTCGGCCCAGGGCTGGAAGCCCGGTCCGACGTGGATGAAGGCGTCGGCCTCGATGATGTCCCGCGTGACCGAGGCGTTCGGTTCCCACCCGTGGCCGTGGAGACCGGTCGGGACGAGGTTCTCGATCGTGACGGGTGTCCCGTCGGCGACGTTGCGCGCGAAGTCGAAGAAACTGAAGAAGGAGGCGACCGCGACCGGACCGTCGTCCGTCTCAGTTCCCTGTGCGCCGCCGTCGTCGCTCGACGACGTGTCCCCGATACAGCCAGCGAGTCCTGCCGTGAGCAGTCCGCCCGTACCTGTTAGTACCGACCGCCGCGAGATGATCTCGCCCGTCAAATCGCGTTTAGCGTCCATTCTTGTGTAGAGATAGCCTCCGCCTCTGATATAGTAGTTTCTATCGAATACAAAAATTAGACTAGTCTAATATTTTCCTCCTCACCCGTTTCGGGTACGATATAAGGCGCTGGCGTCCCCACCACCGGTATGACCATCTACACCGGTCGCGGCGACGCCGGCCAGACAGACCTCCGGAACATGGAGCGAGTCTCGAAGGACAGCAAGCGCATCGAGGCCTACGGCACTGTCGACGAGGTCAACGCCCTGGTGGGCGTCGTCCGGCCGACCGGCCACGACGACATCGACGACAAGCTCCGGGAGATCCAGAACCACCTCCACGTCGTCCAGGCGGACTTCGCAAACCCCGACCCCGACGAGGACGACCCGCAGATCGACGAGACCCACGTCGACGAACTGGAAGACTTCATCGACGAGGCCGACGAGGAACTCGATCAACTCACGCAGTTCATCCTCCCTTCGGGGTCGGAACCGGGGGCGAAACTGCATCATGCGCGCGCGGTGTGCCGGCGTGCGGAGCGCCGGGCCGTGTCCTTTTCGGCCGAACAATCGGTCAACGAGGACGCCATCGTCTACCTGAATCGGCTCTCGGACGCCCTGTTCACGCTGGCTCGACTGGTAAACAAACGCGAGGGCGTCCGGGAGGAGAACCCCGAATACTGAATTGAAGCGTGGGACCGTCCCGCTCTCATACGGATTATTGTAGCCGTTTTGCCGGTCGACCGTACCCCGTATTGGGTCGATCAGGTAACGATCTACAATAATCCGTATCAGTCGGTCCCAGCGCCGCTGGTCGTGCCTGTGTGGCTCAGTTACGCACCTCCAGAAAGCTTATACGAGGGTCCTGTGGCATTCTGACCATGCACGAGGACGTGAAAGAATGGTGGGAGGCGACAGCCGTCTACTTTCAGGACGAGTACGACCATCCAATCGCGATCGACTACGGCGTCGGTGCCGGTCGCGAGTCGGATCTCGATCTGCTCGGCGACCTCGACGGAGCGGATGTCGTCGAACTCGGGTGCGGTGGTGCCCAGTGTGGGATCGCGATGGCGAAACACGGCGCGAACGTCGTCGGGGTGGATCTCTCGTCGGAACAGCTCTCTCATGCCCGGAAACTGTGCGCCGAACACGAGGTCGACCTCGAACTGGTGCAGGGCGACGTGACGGACGTGTCGATGCTCGCGGCCGACGGGTTCGACGTGGTGTTTTCGGCCAACGCCTACCAGTGGGTGAGCGACCTCGACGCCGCCTTCGGCGAAGCCCGTCGACTCCTGCGCGACGACGGAATCTTCGTCCTCTCGCTCCCGCACCCCGTGTATCAGCAGGTCGACCCCGAGACTCACGAAGTTGCGGGGAGCTACTTCGCCACCGGACGCCGCGCCGAGGATGTCCAGGAGATGGACATCGACATGGTCACCTATCACCACACGGTCGCCGACATCCACGGGGCGCTCCGCGATGCGGGCTTTCACGTCGATCAGTTGCTCGAACCCGGATCGAGCGATCCCGACGACTACGACCGCGACCTCTGGGAGTTCGATCCGGAACTGATGGCGAAGCTCCCACCGACGCTCGTCGTCCGCGCCACACCTGTCTCGTAGTCCCGAGGCCACTGCCTCGTCCGTCAGTAAAAGGAAACGCTCTTAGCCCGGACAGACACAGGACAAAGCATGAGCAACGGGGACGACGACGCCGAGGACGCCGAGAGCCCGGAAGTCGCTCTCACGAGTCGCCTCGACGACGCGGCAGAGAGTCTCGACGCCGCCGAGACGGAGTCCGATCTGGACGACGTGGAGGCGACGCTGGACGAGATCGAATCGGACCTCGAAGACGCGGACCTCCCGGAACCCGACGAGGACGAGGAGGACGCCGAGAACCCGCGCGAGGAACTGGAATCACGCCTGTCGGACCTGCGTGGCGACCTCGACGAGCAGCGCGGTCCCTACGTCGAGGACGTGGTTTCGATCGTCGAGGACGCACAGTCGACGGTCGCCGACAGCGAGTGGACCGACGACGGCGAGGACGAGGCCGTCGCCGCCGTCGCCGACTTCCTCGACGCCGCGGGCGAGCACTACGACCTCGACGCATCCGCGGGCGAGACGCCCGAGAACGCGGCCGACGCACTCGGTACAGTCGCCGAGGAACTCGACTCGTCCGGCCTCGATCCCGACGAGGACGACGAAGTCATCGCGGGCCTGCTGGAAGCCGCCGAGACACTGGAGAACGACCTCGACGCCGCGGAGACGTGGGACGACCTCTCGGTACAGGAGCAACTCGACGCGCGCGGGTTCTACGACGTGCTGGACAACGAGAACCGCAAAGACTTCCCGCCCGAGTGGACCGCTCTCAAAATCTACGCCAAGCGCGGCGAGGTCGAGCCGATGCTGTTCGGACTGGACAAGCTCGGCGGCTCCGATTTCATGGAGGAGTACGTCCTCGATCAGTTCCTCCACATGGGCCCGGAGGCCGCCGACGCCTTCGACGAACTCCACCAGCGTTCCCAGAAGCGCAACAAGCGCCCGATCCGCATCCTCGGAAAGATCGGCGACGAGCGTGCCGCCGAGACGTTCCACGACTTCATCGACGGCGACGGCGACCCCGCACTCCAGAAGGTGACCCTGCGTGCGCTGGGTGAGATCGGCAGCGAGGAATCGGTCCAGCCGGTCGCCGATCGACTGGTCGCCGACGACGAGGAAGTCCGTTCGGTCGCGGCCCGCGCGCTGGGGCTGTTGGGTGACACCCGCGCCATCGCGCCCCTGGAGCGCGTCCTCGACGAGGACGACAGCGACTCGGTGCGAGCCTCCGCCGCGTGGGCGCTGCGCCAGATCGGCACCGAGAGCGCGCTCGACGTTGCTAGCGACTACACCGACGACGACGCCTACCTCGTGCAGGCCGAGGCCGAGAAGGCCGCCGGCGTCTGAACTGCTCGACACTTTCTGGTGTTCCGACGGAAGTATCGCGACTTGGCCACGACTGCTCGGCCACTCCGACCGTGGTCGTTCCGTCCGTCACTGTTTCCCGTTTGCTTGCTGTCGACAATCGTCCGTAGCGGTGTGGCCGTTCACCGCCGAACCGCTCCGCTGACCACCATCGAGAAACGTCGCACGGCATCGACGACTCTGTTACCCACTATTTATTATACCGAAACAGAATTGATCAAACGTCCAAAAATAGGAACCTTTATCTCCCTATTCTCACTCGTGCTCACTAGATCATGGCTGACAATGACAACCGCTCGAAGCGGTTCGTACGAGACAGGCGAGCGTTCCTGAAGTACGTCGGCGTCGCGGGGGCGACCGGTCTCGCGGGGTGCAGCGGGAACGACAGTGGCACGGAGACAACCGAGTCGGAAACGACCGAGTCGACATCGACTGACACGGAGGCTGCCACGGCGACCGAGACAGACACCGCGACCGAGACGGACACCGCAACTGAGAGGGAGACGGACACGGAGACGACGACCGAGCCCCAGGAGCCACCGTCGCCGACCGGTCCGACCGAGGACCTCGTCTTCGGTTACTTTCCAGGGTGGGGGCGCACGGCCGAGAACAGCTACACGCCCGCAGACGTGCCCATGGAGAAGCTGACGGACGTGTTGTACGCGTTCCTCGACGTGGCTCCCGACGGCACGGTCCAGTTACGCCAGGAGAACGCCGACGTTCACGAGGCCAACCTCTCGGAGTTCGCCGAGATGGCGGGAGAGACCGACACCCGACTCCATCTCTCCGTGGGTGGCTGGTCGCTGAGCGGCGACTTTCCGTCGGCTGCCGAGACTGCGGAGAAACGCCAGCGCTTCGCCGACACCGCCGTCGAACTGCTCCGAGAGTACAACTTCGACGGCCTCGACGTCGACTGGGAACACCCGGGACAGGGCGGTAACGACGGCAATAGTGATCCCGAGAAACACGTCGCGTTGCTCGAAACCTGTCGCGAGCGCCTCGACGAAGCGGGCATCGAGGACGACAGACACTACTCGCTGTCGATCGCTGGCTCAGGGAGTCTCTGGTCCGGGGGCGACCTCAAGCACGAGGCCATCTCGAACGTCTGCGATCACGTGTTCGTCATGGCTTACGACTTCACGGGCACGTGGCACGGCCAGGCCGGCCTGAACGCGCCCCTGTCCAACGCCGACTACGACACTCACGCCGACGGCGGTGCCCAGCAGAGCGTCGAGGAAGCCGTCAACATGTGGCTCGATAACGGCGCGGACCCGTCGAAACTGGCACTCGGGATGCCCTTCTACGGTCGGAGCTTCGCCAACGTCCCCGCCGAGAACGACGGTCTGTTTCAGCCCTTCGACGGCGTGCCCGAGGCGTCCGAGAACGGCGTCTTCGACTTCGCAGACCTCGAAGCCGACCATCTCGACAGCGATGACTACCAGCGCTACTGGCACGAGGACGGCCAGGTCCCGTGGCTCTACTCCGAGAGCGACGAGGTGTTTGTCAGCTACGACGACACCGAGTCGATCGCCGCGAAAGTCGAGTTCGCCAACGAGCAGGACTTCGCCGGCGTCATGTTCTGGGAACTCAGCCAGGACCGCAACGAGACGCTGCTAGACGCGGTCAACGAGACGATCTGATCACCAACAGCCACCGCTGGCTGTGGGCACTACGGCGCACCTTTTTGTACCGTGACGGGACCAGCCGCTCTCGATGCGTTCCGTCACACTCCTCGTCGCCGTCCTCGCCGTCTCGGCAGGCGCGACCATCGGCGCGGTCGACGCGAGTCCGACCGACTCCGCCAACGGGACTCGGGCCGACGCGCGAGCCGAACCGACGATCACCGCCGCCTACCCGGATCCGATCGCCGACGGCGACGCCGGCGAGTTCGTCGTCCTCGACGTGCCGGCGGGCGTCGACACCACCGGCTACAACCTCACCGACGGCGACGCGACCGTCGCGCTGTCGAACGTCACCGAGCGCGGTCGGGTCGCGCTCTCGGACGCTCCGGCACGCGCCCGCAACGTCACCGATCTCCCGGTCGTCGCCGTCGATAGCTTCTCGCTGGCCAACGGTGGCGAACACCTCCGACTCCGGCGGAACGACACCGTCGTCGACCGCGCGGTGTATCGCGACACCGAGGAGGGTCACCTCGCCGTCTGGAACGGCACCCGGATTCGCTGGGAGCCCGTCGGTGCGACCGATCGGCCGGTCGTCCGGGCCACCGGTGGACAGGTCCGTGCGTTCGTCCTCCCGGACGCCCCGCAGGTCCCCATCGAGACGCTGCGAGAGGCCGACGAGCGAATCCTGCTGGCGGGCTATACGCTCACCTCCGAGCGCATCGTCGACGCGCTCGTCGACGCTCACGAACGCAACGTCACCATCCGCGTCCTGCTGGAAGGCGCGCCCGTCGGTGGTCGAACGCACCGGGGGGCTGACAGCCTCGACCGCCTCGCCGCCGCGGGCATCGAGGTCCGACTGATCGGCGGCCCCCACGCTCGCTACGACTACCACCACGCGAAGTACGCCGTCGTCGACGACCGGGCGCTCGTGCTCACCGAGAACTGGAAAGCCGCCGGGACCGGGGGAGCGAGCAGCCGCGGTTGGGGCGTTCGGACGAACCAGACAGCGGTCGTCGACGGCCTCGCCGCGACGTTCCGGGCCGACGCCGGCGGTCGGGACGCGATCCCGTGGGAGCGGTTCCGGCGTGGCCGTTCCTTCGAGAGCGGGGAGGTGTCGACTGGCAACTACAGCACGAACGCCCGTCCGTCGACAGTGCCCGTGAATAGCACCACCCTCCTCGTCACGCCGGACAACGCCCAGCGCCGCCTCGTCGAGACGCTGGACCGGGCGAACGACTCGATCGACGTAATCCAGGTGACCGTCGGCTACGAGAACGACCTCGCGGCCGCACTGCGTCGGGCGGCCCGTCGTGGTGTCGAGGTGCGACTCCTGCTGTCGAGCGCGTGGTACGTCCGCGAGGACAACCGCGCGCTGGCCGAGCGCTTTCGCGAGTGGGCCAGCGCCAACGACGCGCCGCTGTCGGTCAAACTGGCCGACCCACGCGGTCGCTACGGGAAGATCCACGCAAAGGGCGCGGTGATCGACGATCGCCGGGTCGTCCTCGGAAGCTTGAACTGGAACGAGGCGGCGGCGACGAGCAACCGCGAGGTCGTCCTTCTCTTGCGCGGCGCTGCCGTCGCTGACTACTACGGGCGCGTCTTCGATGCCGACTGGGGCGGCGGACGCTCGCCGCTCCCGTACGGACTGCTCGCGGCGGTCGCTGGCTGTCTCGGACTGGCGGTGATCGTCGGCGGGAAAATCCGGTTCGAGGAGAGGTAATTAGTCCTGACTCAGCACGCCCGTACTCTGGAGGTCCTCGTCGATCTCTGCGTCGGCCATCTTCTCGACCAGCGCGTCGATGACCTGCTCGCGCATGCCTTTGACGAACTTGATCGAGCCGACGACGAGGTGGCCGCCGCCGCTGACGCCGCCGCCGTCGATCTCGTCGGTCAGTTCCGTGACGTACTCGGGGATGTCGAGTCGGACGCCGTCCGAGCGAAGCACGGCGAAGTCCGGTCCGTAACCGATCGTGATGACGGGGTCGCCCGTCTCCTCGACCTTGCGGTCGTGGATCTTGCCCGTGGTCTTGCCCGGCGCGGGGTAGGTAAAGCGGTGGGCGTGGTGTTCCACGTCGATCTGGTAGAGGTGTGCGCCGTTGTCGAGTCGCTCGTGTTCGAGGTGCTGCATCGCCCCGTCGAGTTGCGTCTCCACGTCGCGCTCCGCGCGGGTCGAGAGGAACTCGACGATCTCCTCGTGGCGCGCGCGGTCGTCGCAGTTGACGTTGAGCACGTCGTCGATGAGTTCCCGGCCGTCGTCGTACTTGAGCCAGAAGGTGGCGTAGTCGAGTGCCTCGCCGATGTCCCGGAGGTCGGCCTCGTCGTAGCCCTCCTCGCGGGCCAGTTCGACGTAGTCGCCCATCGCCTCGCCCTCCGAGCGGTCGGAGATGCCGGCGACGGCGGGGACGTGGTGCACTTGTTCGGTCAGCGACGGGTCGATCATGCGCGCGAGTTCGACGCACATCATCCCGGTGGTGATCCGGTAGTCCTCGTCGTGGAGGTAGGGGTTGACGTGGGCGTCGATCAGCGGGTCGACGGCCTCCGGGTCGGGGTGGTGGTGATCGAGGACGACCACGGGAATGTCGTAGTGGCGGAGGTTCCGGTAGGCCGGGGTGTCCTCCTCGGTCGAGCCGTTGTCCAGCATCAGGAGGAGCGGGAGCTTCTGGCCGTGGCGCTCGCGGTTCTCCAGCGCGAAGTTGAGGTCCCGCGTCACGTCTTCGAGTTCGTAGTAGGGGGCCTTGCTGGGGAGGCGCTTGAGCATGTGGCGACCCGCCTCGTCGTCCTCGTAGTTGTCGGCGATGAACCGTTCGAGCGCTAGCTGGAGCGGGACGCTGGCACAGAGCCCGTCGCCGTCGGCGTGGTGTCGCATGCGGATCGGGCGACCTTCCAGCACGGTGCGGCGAAGCTGTCGGGCGACCTCGCGGAGGTCGTCCCAGAGCTTCTCGAAGGCCGGCCACTCGACGAGCGGGTCGATGTCGGCCGGTTCGGCGGCCTCGGCCAGCGCGGCGTCGATCCGGTCGCGAACGTCGGCCTCGGCGTCGTCGGTGAGGACCGTGAGGTCGTCGACCTCTAGCTGGACGCCACCGTTGCGGCTCTCGACGCGGCCCGTGATCTGGACCACGTCGCCCACCTCGACGCCGGGGAACGCGCGGACGCCCGCCTCGTCGAAGGCCGCACAGGGGACGGCACCGCTCTCGTCGCGGACCTGGAAGATGGTCGGGCCGCCGGTCTGCTTGATCTGGAGCACTTCGCCCGCGACGGTGACGGTGTCACCCGCCGCGTCGTCGAGGTCGTCGACGAGGGCCTCGCTCCCGCGACCGACCTGCTCGACGGTGTAGTCCGCGATCTGGACCTCCTCGAAGGCCACGTCGCCGTTCTCGCGCACCTCGGCGAGTTCGACGATAAATTCGTCGCCCACGTCGTAGTCGCCGACGAGGTTCGAGTCGTGGACGAGCCCGGAGAGCTCTTCCGAGAGGTCGACGAAGACGCCGTACTCGACGACGCCGTTGACTGTACCGAGGTAGTAGCTGCCTTCCTCGACGTCGTCGAGGGTGCAGCCATCAGCGAGTTCGTAGACGACGGTCCCCCCGTCGGGGACCAGAGCACCGTTCCCGGTGCCAGTATGTGGAGACATTTGCCCTCTCTTCGTCGCTACCGCGTTTTTATGCTTCGGTATCGTCGCGCCAGCAGAACGTCCGGCTTCGGTGGTCGATCCGCTCCTGTGCAGAGAGGTGGTCACAGTAGTGTCGGGCGCAGTCCCGTCGTTGAACACTGCCGTCGGTCCCATCGACAGGATTAGAAGGCACCACACCACACGTTCTGGTATGGGTCTGTTCCGTTCGAGCGGGATCCTCGGCATCGCCGAGTCCGCGCTCGACTTCGCGCTCGCGGCGTCCGAGGAGAGCCACCCAAACGAGTACATGGGCCTCCTGCGCGGTGAGGACGCCCGCAAGCTCGGGCTCGACGAAGACGGCACCGTCCTCTCGGACGTGCTCGTCATCCCCGGCACCGAGTCCAACCCGGTGAGCGCGACCGTCAAGACGAGTATGGTGCCCAACGACACCCGGGCCGCCGGCTCGATTCACTCCCACCCCAACGGCGTGCTTCGGCCCAGCGACGCCGACCTCCAGACGTTTGGCCGCGGGGACGTACACATCATCGTCGGCGCGCCCTACGGCCGCGACGACTGGCAGGCCTTCGACAACGAGGGCGAGCCGATCGAACTGGACGTGCTGGACGTTGAACCGCCCGAGGAGGCCTTTTTCGACTTCGATCAGGCCGACATCGACGCCGAACTGCGGGAGGACGAGTGGTGACGGTCGACGTGGTCGCGCAGGGGACGTTCGACATCCTCCACCCCGGACACGTCCACTACCTCCGGGAGGCGGCGGCGATGGGCGACCGACTCCACGTGATCGTCGCCCGCGGCGCGAACGTCACGCACAAAGCGCCGCCGGTCGTGCCCGACGGCCAGCGCGTCGAGATGGTCGAGGCGCTGAAACCGGTCGACGAGGCTCGAATCGGTCACCCCGAGGACATCTTCGTTCCCATCGAGGAGATCGAACCCGAGATCATCGCGCTGGGCTACGATCAGTACCACGAGGTCGAGGGGATCGAGGCGGCGCTGGCCGAGCGCGGTATCGACTGCGAGGTTCGCCGTGCCGGGCCGCGCGAGGCCCGCGAGGACGAACTGCTGTCCTCTGGCCGGATCGTCGGGAAGATTCTGGACGAACGAGGGTAGCGGTCGCCGAAGCGACGCCGCTGTCACTTGATCCGTCCGACTCAACTGCGCGCGTTCCATCTCCAGTATCAGCTACGTTCCATCTGTGGCGTACGGCCGAGACACTGACCAGACTGCGGTGGCGCGCACTGTCGCTCGCTCCGTCGAGCGACAACACCGTGCGAGGGATGAACGAGCGGAGCGAGTGAATCGGCTGGGGAGGCGTGTGGCTGTGGTGCGGTATCCTCGGCGGAATGAAAGGGCGAGACGCGCTCGCGACGAAGGCGCGTCGTCTGAGCGGCCACTATTCGAACGAGTACAGCGAGTGAGAATATCCCGGTCAGCGACCGCGAGCGCGGCGAGGGCTTTCACTGCCTCTTGACAGTCCCGTTCGCTCTACTCACTCTTTCTTCCACACCGCCACCAACAGATTCGGCTGTTCCATTCGCAGGCCGATCAAGTCCCGAACACCGTGTCCGAAGTCGACGCCGTGGGACCGTGTCTCTCCCACCCCACATTCAAGCGGCCGGAAGACAAAACGGGGGAGTATGGCGGCAGACGTTCCCGACACGTGGAGCGACACCAGCGTGCCAGTCTCCGACGCAGTGCTGTCACACTGGGCGCTCGAATCCCCCGCCGGCTACGTCCTCGGCATCGCTGTCTGGTCCGTCTATCTGGCAGCCTGGTACGGGACGGTCTACGCGGCAGAGACGCTGGGACTGGTTCCGTTCGACCTGTCGACCGCCGTCTTCCTCGGCGGCCTCGTGGTGACGAGTGGCGTGTCCGTCGGTGCGGTCTGTCTCACTGCCTGGAACGTCCCGGCTTCGCGGTTCCGGGCACACTTCGTGCGCCTCTCGCTGGTCGCGCTTCTGGCACCAGTCCTCTGTATCGTCTATTTCCGGCCGCTGTCTGTCGTGCCGAGCCCCTACATGGTGATCGAGCCGTTGGGACTGGACGTGTTCGTCGAACACGCGCTTTTGACGACGGGAGTCCTCGGGCCGGCCGTGGGGTGTGCGGTCCTGGTGTTTGCGCTCCTCGTTCTCGCGTTCAGGTCCCGACTCTAACGGGCGTGATCGGGGGCCACCGCAGTCGTGTCTGTCGATTCCCGTCAGCCGTTCCGCAGCGGTATCGCCGAATCGTCGGCGTGGCGGTACGCCCACAGCGCGATAGCGCCGATACCGATGGCGACGAAGAACGGGCGGCCCCACCAGGTGGCGTCCTCGAAGAACTGCGGGACGGCAGCGAAGGCGATCGCAGCGAGGCCGAGCAGGGCGAGGACGTATCGCTGGCGGCCCCAGCGCTCGACGGCGAACTCGAAGCCCTTGGTGATGAGTGCGGCGAGAGCGAGCGCTGCGACGAAGTCGAGATTGATCGGTGGGAGGGCGGGCATCGTGGGGGCGGGGCGGTTGTCTGGAGCGATCTACAGCAAGCCGACGTCGTCGAGTCGCTCCACGGCTTCTTCGAGTCGGTCCTTGCTGGCGGCGTAGGAGATGCGGGCGTAGCCCGGCGTGCCGAAGGCGTGGCCCGGCACCGTCGCAACGTGGGCCTCCTCGATCGCTTCCTCACACCACTCGTCGTCGTCGCCGTCGGGCGCGACTTCGGGCATCATGTAGAACGCGCCCTGCGGTTCGGGGACGTGGACGCCGCGTTCCTCGAATAGCTCTTTGAGGAAGGTGCGGCGCTCGTCGAAGGCTTCGACCATCTCGTCGACGGCCTCGTCGGTGTCGGTGATCGCCTCGACGCCCGCGTGCTGGACGAAGTTGACGGCACACGAGACCGAGTGGCCGTGGACCTTGCCGGACTGCTCGACCAGGTCTTCGGGGCCGGCGAAGTAACCGAGCCGCCAGCCGGTCATCGAGTAGGCCTTCGAGAAGCCGTTGACCGTGATCGTCCGGTCGTCCATCCCCTCCAGCGTGCCAAGCGACGTGGCCTCGCGGCCGTCGTAGGTGATCTCTTTGTAGATCTCGTCCGAGATGACGGCGAAGTCGTGTTCGACAGCCAGATCGCGCACGCCTTCGAGCGCCGCGTCCGAGTACACTGCGCCGTGAGGGTTGCCCGGGGAGTTGACGACGAGCAGTTCCGTGTCGTCAGAGACCGTTTCGGCGAGGTCGTCGAGCGCGCCTTCGAGCTGGAAGTCGTGGGCCGCCGTGTCGACGCGCTTCAGGGAGCCGTCGGCGAGTTTGACCATCGCCTCGTAGGACACCCACGCCGGGTCCAGCAGGACGACCTCGTCCCCGTCGTCGATCATCGTCTGGAAGATCTCGAACAGTGCCTGCTTGCCGCCGGGCGTGACGACGACGCTGTCGGCGTCGTACTGCGTGAGGCCGTCGTCGTGGAGTTTCTCGGCGATGGCCTCGCGAAGTTCGGGGATTCCCGGCGTCGGCGTGTAGCCTGTATGGCCCGCGTCCAGCGCCTCCTTGGCTGCGTCCTTGATGTTCTCGGGCGTGTCGAAGTCCGGTTCGCCGACGCTCAGATCGACCACGTCCACGCCGTCGGCTTCGAGTTCGGCGGCCTTGTTGCTGATCGCGAGCGTCGCGCTCGGTTCTACTCGTCCCACGCGTGCGGCGAAGTCCTGTGTCATTGTTGTAGCTCCTGTGCGAGGTCGATGGCACTGGCGACGGCACCGCCGCCCTTCTCTGTCCGTGCCACGGCCTCGTCCTGGCTCATGCCCGGCCCGATAATGCCCAGCGTCACCGGTGTGTCCCGGTCGAGACTGACCTCGGTCAGTCCCTGCGCGGCGGCGTCGGCGATCACCTGATCGTGGTCGGTGTCGCCGCTGACGATCGCGCCCAGCACCGCGACGGCGTCGATGTCGTCGCGCCGTGCCAGCCGGTCGGCGGCCAGCGGCGTGTCGTAGGACCCCGGTACGTCGTGGGTCGCGACGATCGTCGCGCCGCGTTCGTCGGCGGCCGCGCGTGCCGACTGTTCCATCGCCGCGATCACGTCACCGTGTTTGTCGTACTGGGCGACGACGAGCCCGAGCTGCACCATACCCGAGAGGCGGGTGGCACAGCTAAAAGAAGTACCGCTTGGCGAACGACACCGCCGTCGCCGGCGTTCTTTCGCACCGACAAACCAGAAGGATTCTAAACGATCCTCGTCTCAGTGGCCGGTATGGATTCGTCGGACCGCCCTTCGGAGTCCGAGGGGCTCGACAACGAGGGGGGCGACGACGCCGACACGGCGGGCGATGCTGCCGACACGGAGAGTACCGACGCCGACACGGGGCGCTCCGAGCGCGAGGACGAGTCGCTGCTGTCGACCGTCATGGAGTCACGGGCCACCACGGCCGTCGGGCTCGTCGTCGCGGTCACGGTCCTCGGTCTCGCGCTGCGTCTGCTCTTGCTGGGTGACCGGATCGCCCACTGGGACGAGGGTCGCGTCGCCTACTGGATCACGTACTACATCGAGACGGGCAACTTCGCGTACCGCCGGATCATCCACGGGCCGTTCATCCAGCACGTCAACCACTGGCTGTTCCCGATCCTCGGGGCCAACGACTTCACGATGCGCCTGCCCGTCGCGCTGATCAGTTCGACGCTCCCGCTGTCGGCGCTCTTTTTCCGCGAGCACCTCCGCAAGGCCGAGACGGTGGGGCTGGCGCTGTTCCTCGCGATCAATCCCGTCATCCTCTACTACTCGCGGTTCATGCGCAGCGACCTGCTGGTCGCGACGTTCATGTTCGTCGCGCTGGGGACGCTGATCCGGTTCTACGACACGCGCAAGTGGCGCTATCTGTACGCCGCCGGCGCGCTGATGGCCTGTGGCTTTGCCTCGAAGGAGAACGCGATCCTCTACGTCCTCACGTGGCTCGGCGCGCTGGGCTTGCTGGCCGATCAGGCCCTCCATCGGTCGCGGGAGCACGCCAGTGGTTACCGCCTGCTGGTCGAACACCGCCAGCCGATCTTCCGCTGGGTCGCCGCGTCGGGCGGCGGGATCGCCGTCTTCTTCCTCGCTGGCTCGCTGGGGCTGTCGACGGTGCTGGCGGCCGTTCTCGCCGGCACCCTGTGGGCACTCGTTCACCTCGGGTGGATCGCCGTGGCGGGCATCGACGCCGCCGACCCCCGAGAGGATCCGGTGGCCGCCCTGCGCGGGGCGCTACGGGACCGCAGCAGCGTGTTCTTCGCCCACTGCCTCGGTGCCGTCGTCGTCTTCCTCGCGCTGACTCTGTTCTTCTACGCGCCCCGCGGTGCCGGCGAACTCGGATTCCGCTACCCGCCGATGACCAACGACAAGGTCATGTTCTGGCAGGCGGTCGCCGATCCGACGCAGTTGCCGGCGCTGATCGAACACACCTGGAACTACGTCAGCACCGAGTGGGGCCAGTGGTTCAGTCAGGCCGGCGAGGGCGGCGATCAGGGGTTCGTCGATCAGGTCACCGAGTTCCTCGGTCGGTACGTCCGTGTGATGGGGACCAAGGCCGCGCCGCTGTCGATCCTCGCGGTCGCCGGCTTCGTCTACGAGCGCTACGGCCGTGAAACCTCGCGGAACCTCGTGATGTTCTCGGCGTACTGCGGATTCGTCTCCGTGATCGGCTACCCCATCGGGACCGACATCTTCGGAGCCTGGATCGTCGTCCACTCGCTGCTCCCGCTCGCGATTCCGGCCGCCGTCGGACTCGGGGTGCTGTACCAGTGGGGCCACGAGGCGTTCGTCGCCGACGACCAGATCGGCGTGGCGGCCGCAGCCGTGGTCCTGCTGATCATCGCGGGGCAGGTGGGTGCCGTCACCGCCGGATCGGTGTATCAGAACCCACAGTCCGACGACAACAACCTCGTCCAGTACGCCCAGCCGAGCGACGACCCGCGCGCGGAACTGAACGCGATCCGGGACGTGGCGGGGAACGACAGCCGGGCGGGATCGGACGTGCTCCTGTACTACGGCGAGACCGGGGATCGGTACAACGAAAACGGGGCCCTCGTCGAGAAGAATCCGAGTAACTGGAACACCTCCTACTACAACTACCAGCCGCTGTGTGCCAAGTGGTTCAACCTCCTCCCGCTGCCGTGGTACTTCGCCAGCAGTGACGCGGCTGTCGACTGCGCACGCGAACCCGCGACCGTCGTCGATTCGGTCGAGTCGGAACCGCCAGCGGTCGTCATCTCGGTCGAAGGTGACCAGACGCTCCCCGCCTACGCGCTCGAAGAGGAGTACACGCGGGCGACCTACAGTATGCGAACGAGTGGCACCCGGTGGGTGTACTGGGTCCACGAGAGCGTCGAGATCGACCGCGAGACCGACCGGTCCGCGTCCGCTCAGACGCCCGAACAGCCGGCAATCGGTGTCGCCGCCGGCCCGACGACCGTTCCGTGAAGTAACGCTTATGCGGGTCGGTCGGAACCCCTCGCACATGACTCTCTCGACACCTGGTGTGACACTCGGCGTCGTCGGTGGCGGACAGCTCGGTCGGATGTTGGCCGAGGCCGCCGCGCCGCTGGGCGTCGACCTCGTCGTGACCGACCCGAACGATCCCTGTCCCGCAGCGCCGGTCGCCAGTGACGCGTTAGTCGGCAACTTCGACGAGGAATCGACGATCCGGGCCGTCGCCGAACGCGCGGATTTCCTCACGTTCGAAATCGAACTGACCGATCCCGACGTACTGGAGCGTGTGGCCGAGGAGACCGGGACCCCGGTCCACCCGAAACCCGACACGCTGCGACTCATTCAGGACAAACTCGTCCAGAAGGAGCGCCTCGGCGAGGCCGGCGTCCCGGTCCCGGCCTTCCGACAGGTCGACGACGAGGACGACCTCCGGGCGGCCGGCGAGGAACTCGGGTATCCGCTGATGCTCAAGGCCCGCGAAGGTGGGTACGACGGGCGCGGGAACTACCCGGTCGAGTCGGCCGACGACGTGGCCGCCGCTGTCGAGGCCATCGAGGGACCGGCCATGGCCGAGGAGATGATCGACTTCGAGCGGGAACTGGCCGTGATGGGCTGTCTGGGCGACGGCGAACGCAACACCTTCCCCGTCACCGAGACGATCCACCGCGAGGAGATTCTCCGCGAGAGCGTGTCGCCGCCCCGCGCGGACGAGAACGTGTGCGAGCGCGCGAGAGACGTTGCCCTCGACGTGCTCGATGTCATGGACGGACGCGGCGTGTACGGCATCGAACTGTTCGAAACCAGCGACGGCGAGATTCTGCTCAACGAGATCGCACCCCGACCACACAACTCCGGGCACTGGACCATCGAAGGCTGTCACACCTCACAGTTCGACCAGCACGTCCGGGCCGTCACCGGCCGGGCGCTCGGGACCACCGACCGGCGCGCGCCGACGGTCTCGGCCAACATCCTCGGTGACGTGGACGACCGGCAGCAAGCGACGCTCTCGGGCGAGGACGCTGTTTTCGAGACGCCGCGGGCGCACCTCCACTGGTACGGTAAGAAGGACGTGTATCGCCTCCGCAAGATGGGGCACGTCACGCTCGTCGGCGATGGAGCGTCGACGGCGGACCTGCTCGCCGAGATTCGCGACCTGCGGGACGGCCTCACGTTCGAGAGCTGATCGACGCTTTCGGTAGCGTGCTGTCACTCTCGTCGAGTACTCGGTCGAAAAGTGTGCCGGGGCCCATGTCCAGTGTTCCCGGCCACTGAGAGAGTGCGGTGCCGCGTGCCTCTGACACTGACGGAGACCGCAGTCGTCGTAGTATGTTCGTCAGTATAAGCTTCACTTACAGTTTCCCGACCGGTTTCGCTAATAGTTAGTACTTTTCAGGAAAGCGGTCAATGACACTGACATGACGGAGCTACCTGACGATTTCCCCGAGTGGCTCACGACGGAGCGCCACACCCACTACACGCGCCCGCCGCTTTTGGCCTACCAGCTTTCCAAGTCTTACCCAAATATCGACAACGAGTCGGAGCTGTATCGGGCCGCACACCGCGATATTGTCCGACAGAACGAGGACGGCACCACGCCCGAACAGATCTTCACGAACTTCCTCGAGATGGTCCGGGAGGCCGGTGGCGTCCTCCCGGTCGCACTGGTCGAACGCCCGGATGGCGAGCGACTCGTCGCCGATCCGGGCGGCGACACGGTGCTGGAGTTCGGCCTCGACGAGGACGACGAGATGGAGTTTCGGGAACTCTCCCGCGAGGACTTCCACGACATGAGCCGCGACGAACTCATCGACCTGCTCGTCTCGCTTCAGGACGCGCTCGAGGAGTAGCGAGGCCGGATCGCCCACACTTACGTCCCGGCAACTCCGAGGGTCGCTCATGACCGATGCAGCAAGCGTGCAGTCGCTGATCGACCAGCTCCGCGCGGAAGCCGAGATGGACCGCCCGAACGAGGCCACGCCCGACGTGGGTATCGTCATGGGGTCGGACTCCGATCTGGCGACGATGGCCGGCGGCAAGGGGAAGCGACCCGGTGCGTACGCTGCCTTCGTCGAGGAACTGGGCTTTGCGGAGCAGACTGACTTCACCGACGCCCCCGACGCCGAGTTCACGTTCGAGACGTTCGTGGTCTCGGCCCACCGCACGCCCGAATTGATGTACGCCTACGCCGAAACGGCCGAGGACCGTGGGCTCGACGTGATCATCGCGGGCGCGGGCGGCAAGAGCGCCGACCTGCCGAACATGACCGCCTCCATCGCATACCCGCTCCCAGTGATCGGCGTCCCGATCCAAGAGAAGTCCGTCGACTCCGTGATCGGAATGCCACAGGGCGCACCGCTGACGGCCGTCGACGCCGGGAAGTCGTTCAACGCCGCCCTGAGCGCGGCACAGATCCTCTCGCGCAAACACCCTGAACTCCGAGAGCGACTGCAGGACTACCACGACGGGCTACAGGAGGAAGTCGGCGAGGTCTCCCGGGACCTGCACGAACTCGGGACGCCGGGGTTCAAAGACGAGTATTGGGACGAGGAGTAGGACGGCCCGAGCGAAGCGAGTGGCCGCTTTTTCGCCCACGTTTTTGCGCAAGCGGTCGCGAGCGCTGCGAGCGACCCGTAGCGGAAAAAGGTGGATCTGCACAAACTGGGGACGCCGGGGTTCAAAGCCGAGTACTGGGAGTAACGAGGGGCGTTGCGACCGACGGGAGCAACGGCCCTCGGAGAATACGAACGGGGAGGGACGACCCGCGAGTAGCGAGAGCCTGAGCACCGCGAAGGGTCTCGGAAACGCGAGCCACTAAGACGGCCCCCGTATATCCGACTCACCAGCAGGTAGATCGGTAGAAATCACAAGAATCAACCCTTATATGCCAGCGGTCGATAGTCACGAACGATAGGAGATTCCGGAATGAGTAATCCATGGATCGCGATCGGCGCGCTCGCGCTCGTCAGCGTCGTCATCCCGCTCAGCATGATGGCGGTCTCGGCGCTGTTGCGGCCGAGTGTGCCCGAGCAAGGCAAACGTGCCACCTACGAGAGCGGTGAGATCCCGACCGGCAGCAGCCAGGAGATCCGCTTCAACATCCAGTACTACATGGTCGCGCTGCTGTTCGTCGTCTTCGACATCGAGACCGTCCTCATCTTCCCGTGGACGGTCATCTATCGGGACGCGGTCGGTGCGGTCGGTCTCGGCGCGACGCTATATCCCATGCTTCTGTTCCTCGGGATACTCGTCGCAGGACTCGCGTGGGCGTGGCGCAACGGCGCAGTACAGTGGGTCAGGAGCCCGCGTGCCAGTCGGCAACTGAGTACAAACAATGAGTAGTGACCAACCACTCCCCGGCGACGCACAGTCTACACAGGAAGCCCGGATCGGAAGCGGCGCTGACGACCGCTTCAACTCGAAGCTTCGGGAGGCGTTCGGCTCGACGCCCTTCATCCTCACCAAGTTCGACAAGTTCATGAACTGGGTGCGCGGGTCGTCGATGTTCATGCTGCAGTTCGGGATCGCCTGTTGCAGCATCGAGATGATCCACACGTACGCGATCAAGCACGACCTGGACCGGTTCGGTGCCGGCGTCCCTCGTGCCTCGCCACGACAGGCCGACGTGATCATCGTCCCCGGGACCATCGTCTCGAAGTTCGCCCCGCGGATGAAGCGCGTCTACGACCAGATGCCCGAGCCCAAGTTCGTCGTCTCGATGGGTTCGTGTACCATCTCCGGTGGCCCGTTCCAGGAAGGCTACAACGTCATCAAGGGCGCGGAGGAGGTCATCCCGGTCGACATCCACGTCCCCGGCTGTCCGCCCCGCCCCGAGGCGCTGATCTACGGCGTCGCCAAACTCCAGGAACGGATCGCCAACGGCGAGTCCTCGCCGGTGACGGTCAAGCCCTACGAACTCGAACAGTTCGGCGACCTCGAACAGGACGAACTCGTCGACAAACTCGCAAGCGAGATCGACGAGGAAGACCTCGTGATGCGGTACAACTGGGCTGATTCGCCATGAGTCTCGAAGAACCGGAACCGTCGACACAACTGGACGTGGGCGTCTCCGAGGACGGCCTGAACTACGACCAGCTCGAAGCGCTGCTGGGCGACTCGGTGATCGGTCGCGAGAGCCACGTCAACGCAGAAGGGTTCGTTATCCGACCCGACGACGTACAGGACGTGCTCTCGACGCTGAAGACCGAGGCTGGCTTCGACTTCTGTTCCTGTGTCACCGCACAGGAGTACCAAGACCGCTACGAGTCGATCTACCACCTGAAGAAGTACGACGACCCGACTCAGGAGGTCAGCGTCGTCGTCCCCTCGCCCCGCGACGATCCGCACAACCAGACCGCACAGCCCGTCTACGAGACGGCTGCCTGGCACGAGCGGGAGGCCTACGACCTCGTCGGCATCGACTACGACGAGCACCCGGATCTCCGACGGATTCTCCTCCCCGAAACCTGGCAGGGCCATCCCCTGTCGATGGATTACAACCAGGACAAGCCCCAGATCGTCCCGCTGCGGGAACACGCGAACCCGCTGCAAGACGACATGCAGAGCCCGGACGACCCGGACACGATGTTCGTCAACATCGGGCCACACCATCCGGCGACTCACGGCGTGCTCCACGTCAAGACGACGCTCGATGGCGAGCAGATCGCCGATATCGAGCCCGACATCGGCTACCTGCACCGCTGTGAGGAGCAGATGTGCCAGCAGGGGACCTACCGCCACCAGATCATGCCGTACCCCGACCGGTGGGACTACGTCTCGGCTGGCATTCTCAACGAGTGGGCGTACGCGCGCGCAGCCGAGGACCTCGCAGACATCGATGTCCCCGAGTACGCGCAGATCATCCGGACGATGTCGGCCGAACTGTGCCGGATCGCCTCCCACGCGCTAGCGATGGGGACGTTCGCGCTCGACGTGTTCGGCGACTTCACGGCGACGTTCCAGTACGCCTTCCGCGACCGCGAAGTCGTCCAGAACATCCTCGAAGACCTCACCGGTCAGCGCCTGATGTTCAACTACCTGCGCCTCGGCGGCGTCGCGTGGGACCTCCCGGAGCCCCGCGAGGAGTTCTTCGCGAAGATCCGGGACTTCCTCGACGAACTGCCCGGCAAACTCGAGGAGTACCACGACCTCGTGACCGGAAACGAGATCTTCCAGATGCGATGCGTCGACACCGGCGTCCTGCCGGCCGAGGACGTCAAGGACTTCGGCGCGACGGGCCCGGTCGCCCGTGGATCGGGCGTCGACTACGACCTGCGCCGTGACGACCCCTACGGCTACTACGACGAACTCGACTGGGACGTCGTCACCGAGGACGGCTGCGACAACTTCTCGCGCGTGCTCGTGCGCCTTCGAGAGATCGAGGAGTCGGCCAAGATCATCGAGCAGTGTGTCGACCTGCTCGAAGAGTGGCCCGAAGACGACCGCGAGATCCAGGCCAACGTCCCCCGGACGCTGCGCCCGGACCCGGACACTGAGATCTACCGCGCCGTCGAAGGTGCGAAGGGCGAACTGGGCATCTACATCCGCTCGGACGGCACCGACAAGCCCGCTCGGTTCAAGATCCGCAGCCCGTGCTTCAGTAACCTCCACACGCTCGCGACGATGTCCGAGGGAGAGTACATCCCCGACATGATCGCCTCGCTGGGGAGCCTCGACATTGTGCTCGGGGAGGTCGACCGGTAATGCAATCCGAGACGCCACTGCCGGACACGCTCGCGAACCTGCTCGGGCTCGACCCGTCGAACCCGCTGGTCCTGTTCGTGATGGCCATCGTCGCGTCGGGCGTCATCGCGTCGGGCCTACTCGCACTGGTCGCGGTGTCGGGTATCTGGGGCAAGCGGAAGATCACGGCGGCGTTCACCGACCGGGTCGCCGTCAACCGCCACGGTCCCGCCGGCATCCTGATCATTCCGGCAGACGCGCTCCGGCTTCTCTCGAAGGAACTGATCATTCCGGAAGGTGTCGACCGACCGGCCTGGGACCTCGGACCGCTCATCATGGTGTTCTCGGCGCTGGCCGGGTTCGCCGTCATCCCGATGGGCAACGGTGTCCAGATCGCCGACCCGGAGACGGGGCTGGCCTACGTGTTCGCGATGGCCTCCGTCGCCTCGATCGGGCTCGTGATGGCCGGCTACTCGTCGAACAACAAGTACTCCTTCCTGGGCGGGCTGCGCGCCGTCGCCCAGAATCTGGCCTACGAGATCCCGCTGATCCTCACCGGGATGTCCGTGGTGCTGTTCGCCGGGACCCTCCGGATGAGTGGGATCGTCACGGCACAGTCCGCGACGCTGTTCAGCCTCGGTCCTGTCGCGATTCCCTCGTGGTACGCGTTCGTCAACCCCTTCGCGTTCGTGCTGTTCATGGTCGCGAACCTCGCGGAGGTCGGGCGCAACCCGTTCGACATCCCGGAAGCGCCGACCGAGATCGTCGCCGGGTGGCAGACGGAGTACTCGTCGGTGTACTTCGTGCTCGCGTATCTCTCGGAGTTCATCCACATCTTCCTCGGTGGCGCGATCATCGCGACGATCTTCCTCGGTGGCCCGGCCGGCCCGGTACTGCCCGGGATCGTCTGGTTCCTGATCAAGATCGTCGGCGTCTACCTGTTCACGCAGTGGGCTCGATCGGCGATCCCGCGTGTCAGGATCGACCAGCTCATCGAGATCGGCTGGAAGGGCATGCTCGTGCTCTCGTTCGTGAACCTGCTCCTGACCGCCGTGATCGTCGGGGTGATCGCTTGATGACGACCAACGCGACTACCGGAGGTGACTACGCATGATCGGAATCCTGAAATCGATGGCGACGACGATGAAGCACGCACTAGACGGGGAGACCTTCACGGTCGAGTACCCCGAGACAGCCCCCGAAGTGAGCCCGCGCTTCCGCGGCGTTCACAAGTTCAGCCAGGAACGCTGTATCTGGTGTCGACAGTGTGAGAACGTCTGTCCGAACAACACGATCCAGATCGTGACGGACGACCAGCGCAACGGCGAACAGTACAACCTCCACATCGGCCAGTGTATCTACTGCCGACTCTGTGAGGAGGTGTGTCCGGTCGACGCCATCCTGCTGACCCAGAACTTCGAGTTCACGGCCGACACCAAAGACGAGTTCGCCTATAACAAGGAACAGCTGAAGAACGTCCCGTGGTACAAGGACATCGACCCGCTGGAATCGCGTGAGCCGGACCGGGGCGCGTGGATCGGCGAAGGCGACGGCGAAGTCGACTATCAGTAATTCTGTCCGCGGCACATCGCGCCGCGGGTCACCGAACGCTCGCTCCGCTCAGTGAGACCACGTTTTTCGAAGAGCGGTGAACCAGCCTGTGGGGCGACACACAACCGATACTGAAACGGTGTGGAACCGACGACAAATTGTCGTCTGGATGGGACGATTCGACGGCCGGTTTTCTCCGCCCCGTCGATCAACAGGAAACAATTGCTGGGAACGGCTGTCACAGAGTACCAAAACGGGCGTTGTGTGACGAGACGAAAGAGGAATCTTCAAAAGCGCGCCGGCAAGAGAGTCAAACAATGATGGGACTGTACGAGACAATAGCGTTCGTGCTGTTCGCAGCCGTGACGATTGCGAGCAGCTGGGGCGTCGTGCTCGTCCGCGACGTCTGGCACTCGGCGCTGTTACTGGGCGTGGCGCTGATCAGCGTCGCGGTCCACTACGTCATGTTGAGAGCCGAGTTCGTCGCCGCGATGCAGATCCTCGTCTACGTGGGCGGGGTTCTGATCCTGATCACGTTCGCGGTGATGCTCACGCGCAAAGACGAGAGCGTCGTCGAGGTGGGCACATGAGTCGCCCCGAACTCGAGACCGGCACGTCGCTGTGGCCGGGCGTGGCCGCGATCGGTCTGTTCGCCGTTTTCGCCGCGGTGTTCCTCGGGACCGATCTGTCAGACCCCGTGGGATTCGGTGAGAACGCGGCGATCATGAAGAGTATCGGCGCCGCGATGTTCAACATCGACCCGGCAGCGGTCACGTCCGACGGCGCACACGTCGCCGGTGAGGGCTTTATCGTGTCGTTCATTCTCATCGCAGTCGTCCTCGACGCCGCACTGGACGGGTCACTGATGCTCGCCAAGCGCGACGAGGAGGAAGGGGATAACTGATGATCCCGACCGAATACTATCTGCTGCTCTCAGCGGCAGTCTTCTCCATCGGGGTCTTCGGTGTACTCACCCGGCGTAACGCGCTGATCTTCCTGATGTCCGTCGAGTTGATCCTCAACGCCGCGAACATCAATCTCGTGGCGTTCTCCTTCCAGTACGGCAACCTCACTGGCCAGGTCTTCAGCCTGTTCATCATGGCACTGGCCGCCGCTGAGGTCGCCGTCGGGTTGGGTATCATCCTCGTGCTGTACCGTAACTTCACGGACATCGACGTAACCAAAGCGACGACAATGAGGTGGTAACCATGACTGCATTCGACTTCGCTCCCGCGATCGCGTTGCTTCCGTTCGTATCGTTCCTCGTCGCGCTGTTCGGCGGGCAGTATCTCCCGAAGAAAGGGGCCTTCGCCGGTATCGCAGCCACGGCCGGTTCCCTGCTCCTCTCGGCGTGGGTCGCGGTGACCGTCGCCGGTGGGGAGACCTACAACGAAGCGCTGTACACGTTCACGGCCGGGCTGGACACGTTCGAACTCCACCTGGGCATCCTGATCGACCCGCTGACGGCGCTGATGTTGCTGATCGTCTCCTTCATCGCCCTGCTGGTCCACGTCTTCTCGCTGGGCTACATGAACGACGAGGGCGAGTCCGGCTTGCCGCGCTACTACGCCGGTCTCGGCCTGTTCACGGCGAGTATGCTCGGGTTCGTCTACGCCGACAACATCCTGATGGCGTTCATGTTCTTCGAACTCGTCGGCCTCTGCTCGTTCCTCCTGATCGGGTTCCACTTCCGCGAGGACGGCCCGCCCAGTGCCGCGAAGAAGGCGTTCCTGGTCACCCGCTTCGGTGACTACTTCTTCCTGATCGGCGTCGTCGGCATCTTCGTCACCTTCGCGGGCGCGACCCAGACGCCGGGCGCGTTCGCCGGTGCCGAGTCGTTCCCGGTGCTGGCCGAACACGCGATCATGGACGGCGCGACCGAGGGGCTGAACACCTTCGGCTTCGACGCCCAGACGTGGTTCACGATCCTCGGACTGCTCGTGCTGGGTGGCGTGATGGGCAAGTCCGCGCAGTTCCCGCTGCACACGTGGCTGCCCGACGCGATGGAAGGTCCGACGCCGGTCTCGGCGCTGATCCACGCGGCGACGATGGTCGCGGCCGGTGTCTACCTCGTCGCGCGGATGTACGGCTTCTACGCCCTGACGCCGACGACGATGGCCGTCATCGCGCTCGTCGGTGGCTTCACGGCACTGTTCGCCGCGACGATGGGCGTCGTCAAGCAGGAACTTAAGCAGGTGCTCGCGTACTCGACTATCTCGCAGTACGGGTACATGATGCTCGCGCTGGGTTCGGGTGGCTACATCGCTGCAGTATTCCACCTGACGACCCACGCCGTGTTCAAGGCGCTCCTGTTCCTCGGTGCCGGTGCGGTCATCATCGCGATGCACCACGAGGAGAACATGTGGGAGATGGGCGGACTCAAAGAGAAGATGCCCGTCACCTACTGGTCGTTCCTCGCCGGGTCGCTCGCGCTCGCCGGCATCGTTCCGTTCGCCGGCTTCTGGTCGAAGGACGAAGTGCTGTACGAGGCACTGATCCACGGCTTCGGGACCGAGGGTGGTCTCGGGTCGGTCTTCCTCGTCGCGTACGCGATGGGGCTGCTGGCCGTGGTCTTTACCGGCTTCTACACGTTCCGGATGGTCTACCTGACCTTCCACGGTGAACCGCGGACCGAGACGGCCCGCAAGCCCCACGGCGTTCGCTGGAACGTCAAGGGCCCGCTCGCGGTGCTCGGTATCCTCGCGACGACGATCGGCTTCATCAACCTCGCACCGGTCAAGAAACTCGCCGATGTTGACGTCGACTTCCTGCATCAGTGGCTCGCCGGCGACGAGGGCTCGGGCTGGGAAGGGCTGTCGACGGGCTATCACCACTACGAGACCCTCCTTCACGACGGCCCGTCACACGTGACCGTCGGTGACATTCCGGGGCTGGGCGCGGACGCGACGCTGATCGTCTCAGCCGTGCTCTCGCTCGCGCTCGCAGTCGGTGGCGTCCTCGCCGCGCGCTCGCTGTACAAGGTACCGGAACCGGTCGAACACACGAACAAACTCGGCTCGATCAAGACGCTGCTCATGCACAACTACTATCAGGACGAGTATCAGGTCTGGCTCGCGACCGGGTTCACCTACCCGATCTCACGGGCCGCGGACAAGTTCGACCAGGGCGTCATCGACGGCGTCGTCAACGGGATCAGCAGCGTCAGTCTGTTCTCGGGCAGTCGCGTCAGAAAGATTCAGACTGGCGTCGTCAGCAACTACGCCTTCTTCATCACGGTGGCACTGGTCGTGTTGCTGGTCATCTTCGGGATCAGTGGGGGGTGGTTCTAGATGGTCGCCGTCGCAGCACTGCTCGCGGTCACGCTGCTGGGTGCCATCGCGACCTTCCTGGTCGACGACGAGCACGCCGCGAAGTTCGCGACCGCCGTGAGCACGATCCCGCTCGTGGGATCGGTGGCGATGTACTACGTCTACCTCACCGACTACCAGAATGTGGGGAACGCCTTGCTCTCGCCGGAGACGGTCGCCTTCCGCCAGTCGATCGACTGGATCGAACTGGGCGGCTACACGCTCCAGTATTCTGTCGGACTGGACGGCGTGAGCATGCCGCTGCTGACGCTGACGGGTGTCCTGACGACGCTCGCCCTCGTCAGTTCGTGGACGCCGATCGACGAGCGCCAGTCCCAGTTCTACGGGCTGATGCTCCTGATGGAAGTGAGTCTGATCGGTGTTTTCGCCGCACTGGACTTCTTCCTCTGGTTCGTCTTCTGGGAGGGCGTCCTCATCCCGATGTACCTGCTGATCGGGATCTGGGGCGGCCCGCGCCGGAAGTACGCCGCGATCAAGTTCTTCGTCTACACGAACGTGGCGTCGCTGGTCATGTTCGTGGGCTTCTTCGCGCTCGTGTTCTCGCTGGGCCCGTCGGTGAGTTCCTTCGGGCTTCCCGAGATCGCACAGGCGCTGCGGGGCGGCGCGGTGTTGATTCCGGTCGCCGGGATCACCGCCGCCCAGTTGAAGGTGCTCGCCTTTATCGCGATGTTCGTCGGTTTCGCGGTGAAGGTGCCCGTCTTCCCGCTGCACACGTGGCTGCCCGACGCCCACGTCGAGGCACCGACGCCGGTGTCGGTGATGCTGGCCGGCGTGCTCCTGAAGATGGGGACCTACGCACTGTTGCGGTTCAACTTCACGATGCTGTCCGACGTTGCGACCGGTGAAGTGACCGCGATCCTGCCGTTCTCGATGCCGGTCGCGATCGCCGTGATCGGCGTGTTCAGCGTCATCTACGGTGCGATGCTCGCGCTCGCACAACGGGACCTCAAGCGCATCGTCGCCTACTCCTCGATCTCGTCGATGGGGTACGTCATCCTCGGACTGGTCGCGTTCACCCCGCACGGCATGGGTGGGGCGACCTTCCAGATGATCTCCCACGGCCTGATCTCCGGGCTGATGTTCATGGCCGTCGGCGTGATCTACAACGAGACCCACACGCGCATGGTCGGGGACATGTCCGGCCTCGCGGATCGGATGCCGTGGACGGTCGGCATCTTCGTCTCCGCGGCCTTCGGGTACATGGGGCTGCCGCTCATGAGCGGCTTCGCCGCCGAGGTGTTCATCTTCCTCGGTTCCTTCGGTGCGACCGAGACGCTCGGTTCGCTCGCGCCGGTGCTGACCTCGGTCGCGATGTTCGGTATCGTGATCGTGGCCGGCTACCTGCTGTGGGCGATGCAGCGCACGCTCTTTGGCGAGTACGAACTCGAAACCGACTACGAGCTGAACGGGGCGGCGTTCCACGACGTCGCACCGCTGGCGGTCCTGCTCCTGCTGGTCATCGCGCTGGGTGTCGCGCCCGACCTCTCCTACGGGATGATCCAGGAAGCGGTGAATCCGATTCTCGACATCGGAGGTGGTGTCTGATGGTACAACTCCCAACGTGGACGGCGCTCGGTCCGACGCTGGTGCTCGCGCTGACTGCCGTCGTCCTCCTGCTCGTCGATAGCATCGACCCGGATACGACGAACAACGAACTGCTTGCCGGCGTCGCCGGCCTGGGATCGCTCGGTGCCGTGGTGGCGAGCGCTTGGTACCTCGTGGGCGGCACCGGCATGCCCGGCGAGAACGGGGAGCTCATCACGCTGTTCGGCGATCAGTTGATCGTCGACCAGATGGCGCTGTTCTTCTCGTTCCTGATCGCCAGCGTGCTCACGCTGGTCGTGATCGCGAGCTACGACTACATGAGCGAGCACCGCTATCAGGCGGAGTACTACTCGCTCATGCTGCTGGCCGCGACCGGGATGACGATTCTGGGCAGCGCCAACAGCCTCGCGGTGGCGTTCGTCGCGCTCGAACTCGCCTCGCTGCCCTCCTACGCGCTGGTCGCCATCCTCAAGACCAACAAGAGCAGCGTCGAGGCGTCCCTGAAGTACTTCCTCGTCGGCGCGCTCTCCTCGGGCGTGTTCGCCTACGGGATCTCGCTCGTGTACGGTGCGACGGGCTCGCTTCAGTTCGGTGCGGTCGCCAGCGCCCTCTCGGAGGGGGCACCGGTGGGCCTGCTCGGAATGGGGATCCTGATGATCGTCGGCGGGGTCGCGTTCAAGACCGCGAGTTCGCCGTTCCACTTCTGGGCCCCGGAGGCCTACGAGGGCGCGCCGGCACCGATCTCGGCGTTCCTCTCGTCGGCCTCGAAGGCCGCCGGGTTCGTCCTGGCCTTCCGCGTGTTCGTCTCGGCGTTCCCGATGGACGCCGTCGGTACGACGATCGACTGGGTGCTGGTGTTCCAGGTGCTCGCCATCCTGACGATGTTCGTCGGCAACTTCGCCGCCGCCACCCAGGAGAACGTCAAGCGGATGCTCGCCTACTCCAGTGTCGGCCACGCCGGCTACGTCCTGATCGGACTGGCCGCGCTGACCGGCGACGCCAACAGCTACGTGCTGGGGTCGGGGATGGCCCACCTGCTCGTCTACGGCTTCATGAACACGGGCGCGTTCCTGTTCATCGCCATGGTCGAGTACTGGGACGTTGGCCGCACGTTCGAGGACTACAACGGCCTCGGGACGGAAGCGCCGCTTGCCTGCGCGGCGATGACGATCTTCCTGTTCAGTCTCGCCGGCCTGCCTATCGGCGGTGGCTTCTTCTCGAAGTTCTACCTGCTGAGCGCGACCGTCCAGACCGGGACGTGGCTGCTGGCCGCGTCGCTGATCATCAACAGCGCACTGAGCCTGTTCTATTACTCCCGCGTGGTGAAGGCGATGTGGATCGAGGATCCCGCCAGCGGGCTGGAGATCGAGCGCTACCCGCTCGGCCTGTACACGGCCGTGATCGTCGCGGCGCTCGTGACGGTGCTGCTCATCCCCGGTTTCGGTATGGTCTCCGAGACCGCCGAGACCGCGGCGACGCTCCTGTAATCGACTACGAGGGGCGGTAGACGATCACGCCGCCGCTCTCCTCGCGTTCGACGCGTTCGCGTTCTTCGAGTACGTCCAGATGTCCGACAGCCTCGCTCATCCCGGAGAACTGTTCGGTGACGGCCAGATCGTCGAACAGTCCTTCCATCACGTCGACCGGTGTCGTCGGTCCGTCGACCAGGTCCGCGACCGTGCCAGTGCGCTGTTCGTGTTCGATCAGTATCTGCTCGATACGCTCGCTCGGGGCGTCGATCTCGCCACGATGGCCCGGCAGGAACCGGTCGAACCCTTCGTCGGCCAGTGCTGCCAGTGAGTCGTTGTACCGGGGCAAAACGTGGGGCCGTCGGCCGCCCGGCTCCGCCGGCGGCTGGAGAAAGGGATTGGGCGTGATCTCCGCGAGGACGTTGTCGCCGACGACGGCACGTCGCTCGTTCTCGACGGTGAACTCGAAGATCACTTCGCCGATTGCGTGGCCCGTCACCGAGTGGACGGTGATCTGTCGCCCGTCGATATCGAACCGGTCCCCATCGGCTACCCGCTCGTCGACCGGGACGCTCGAGGCGTAGTTGAGAAACGCGCTGGGGAGTTCGGTCACCGTCTCGGCGGTGTCACTGGCCATCCCGCATCGTTCGAAGTAGTCCACGAAGTACGACTGTTCGTGGTCCAGTCGGCCGGCGAAGTCCTCGAGGATCGGGGTCGCGGCCTCGCTCGCGACGATCCGCGCGCCCGCATCTCGAAAGCGGTGGGCCAGCCCGAAGTGGTCGGGATGAGGGTGCGTGATCAGCACCTGTTCGATGTCTGCTGGTGTCAGGTCACGGTCTTCGAGCGCACCGAGCAACTCTGACCACGCTTGCTCGCTGTCCGGTCCCGGATCCACGATGGTTCGACCGCCGAGATAGGCGTTGACGGGTCCGACCTGAAACGGCGTCGGCAGCGACACACGACGAAACATATCCCGGATACACGCTCGTGGTGGAAAACACTTGGTCCGCTCTCGTCCCCCCTATTGTGCCACAAACATTTTATCCGTTGCCTCCGTAAGGTCAGATATGAACAGACACTTCACAGACACCCGATACTACCTGAAGCGAGCGGTCGAGACGGCGATGGCAGGCGTCAGAGCGGAACTCGAACCGGTCGAACAACGTGTCCGGGCGGTCACCGGTCGCGAGCAGGCAGCGTCCCGTCGCCTCAACGGCGTCAAAGCGGATCTCAGAGAGGTCGGCGGGAAGGCCGAAGGCGAAGCGAAGGGGGCCATCTCCGGGGCCCGTCGCCGGGTCGAGGCCTACCGCAAGACCGAGGCCTGACCTGGAAGACAATTCTTAAGTCTACCCCTCGAATAGCGTCAGGTGGCCGGGTTGGTGATCTAGTCCGGTTATGATACCTCCTTCACACGGAGGAAGTCGGCGGTTCAACTCCGCCCCAACCCATTCGCGGTACGCACGGTCTCTAAGGGTGCGTTTTTCACCCGATTCGAGCCTTCTACTGGCTGAATCGTGATTTCCGTCGGCGGATTCGTCGCCGCTCAGATCGCCTAATCCATTCGGTCCGATCACGGGGGTCGCCTCCGTCCGGGGATCCGCATATATGACCCTTCCGAGGGGATATAAAAACCAGGGGTCGTTGACATTCTTTTCGGGGTTTGATCCTTCACAAGCGTTCGTCGTAGCGCCCTGGATGGTAAATCGAAGAAGGAATACTATCGGGTGGACTTTGCCCGTCTCACAGGTGTATAAATTACTTTATAGTTATTGGGAAGAGGGGATTTGTGAGTCCTCACTTGCCTGGTTATTCGGCTCAGATCCCACCCCATTTTGGGTGGTTTCTCAGCAGTTCATACTGGATATTTAGCTATAGCATTTTTCTATTCTATTCTCGCATTTACTTGCCTTTTCGAGTGGTCACACCACCATAATCTGCACTGTTCTCGGATTTTCGACAAGTGTTGGCGAGCATTTTAGAACCAGTTTCAACCCGTTCTGAATAATAATATAGGATAGCTAATAAAAGAAAACCGGGAGGATTTGATCGGATCGATTCGTTCTCCCTTATCATTTCTTTATAGGTCTACCGTCTCCCGATTCTCTACGACTGTAATCAAATACCTATAACCCTCAGATCCGTCTTCATCTTGTGATGCTCTATGACAGTAATCATTTCCCTATAACACACTAATCCACTGTTCTAATCATACTTATTACAAATCAAAAATCAGGTTAATAACTCAATTTCGTTTCCCACTTCCCCACCAATTTTATTCCTGAATAACATTTCTCACGTCTGGCGTTTCTTTACGATAGTAATCATTTCTCTATAACCCATACCCTCTCGCTGTTTGGTGATTCTCTACGATAGTAATCATTTCTCTATATGTTATTAACTTGTCTGAGAACGGGTTTTGATTTGATCGAACACCGCTTCACCGCATTCACCGCGAAATAGGGCAAACTCACTCCCTCCACGTCTGGCGATTTTCTACGACAGTAATCATTTCTCTATAGGTATTTCCGGTGAAAATCGGCCTCCTCCTCGAACACCGATTTTCATGCCCGTCTTTCTAAGAGCTTTATAGACACGGGCAATCAATCTCTGCCCGTGAGAGCAGTTTGCCCGTGTTCTATACCCCCCTGAAATTTCCCAAGAAGGCTAGTCTAATAGATGGCTGAGGAGGATTTACCTCCCGTGGCTATAATCTCAGTTGCCCGATGGGGCTACCACAGTCAAGCGCCTTGTGGGGTGGCTTGGGTCAGTGTTGTATCAGTGAATAAACATTGTTTGAGTAACGGGGCTCTGGGGGAGCCCCGGTGCGGGATATCTCACAGCGGTGTGGGAGCGGCAGTGTTCTTGGAGTGATCTGCAGAGAACGAGGGGTGAATCAAGACACACGTGTGCGGTCGGTTGGACCGCACTCGGTGTGTTGGGTTTGTGATATATGGCTACGGCAACGTCCTCCCACAGGGGGAGGACACTTCTTCGCACACCCTGCAGTCAGCAGACGTGCTCTGTGACACGGACTCCAAGTCGGTTTTTGCGTCGCATGCCTTAGTTCACGCTCGCATGGCGTAGCAGCGTTTCTATCAACTCAGTAGATACCTCGTCTACTACCCGATCGCTGCCAGTAACGTTGGGATCGATACAGGGGGTGTAGAGAATCCCGCTACAGGTGACGTACTTTTTGCCAGCAACTCATCTGCCGAATCACTATATCACCACCGGTGTAACAACCCCTCATGGAGCGCCTCTCTGCTGAGGAACGCGCCACGATTAAAGCTGAAGGTTGTCCAGAGTGCGGCGGGGATACGCAAGAAGTCGACATTGACTCAATGCAACCCGGCGGCACATGGCAACTCCAATGCACAGACTGCGATTGGAAAGCATGGGCTCCTGAACGGTAATATCCCTGCGTCCTGAACCACTCCGGCCCCATAACGTCTTGGCAGACGGGACATTCAGCATCGTCCTGTCTAAACCACTGGTTCGCTCGTATCCAACCAGCATCCACGTAGTGGCGATCGCCTCGCCGCAGTCCCGGCAGTGACCGGGTTTGACTGTGTCGTCACACCGGGAAAGGGAACGGAAGGAGCGTGTGACATCGTTCCTTCCATCGAAGAACCGGACGTTCTGGGTGATAAATCTTCGGCGGTTCTACAATCCAAACGACCATGTGAGTGCACCACAAAGAAGACGCGTATGTCAGCAGACCCGCGTAACTGGGATCCCGATGCGAAGACGGACGCAACACCACCACAAAGCGAGTACGGAGTCATTTCGCGGCTCATAACCCGGTACGGGCCCTCTCTAGGGAAAGAACCGTATCCCGAAGAGATGTACGAACAGTAGAGTCTGCTTCACCCACACCGGTAGACGGGTGAGCTTTCGCCTCGCTGCCGCTGTAAAGCACTACACTCCCGATCCGAACCCATACGCCATCCACGACTACTGCCGAAAAAAGAGGGGAAGAAGTCACTCGGCAGGTTTGGTCCCAGTACGGAGATTCTCCCGATATTCAGCCCACGCTTGGTACATCTCCATGCGTTCTTTTTCCGTCATCGTGTCGTGCACATCCGGATCGTAGAACGGGAGTTCGTCTTTGTCGGGCATCTTCATCACCTGCGCGAGCGGGTAGAGTTGATCGTAGTAGTGTTCGAGCACCCAGTCTTCACCGTGTTCGTCCACGGCTTGCTGGATATATGGTGCGGCTTCCGGGTACTTCTCGGCGAATGCTTCGGTCATTGATCGTGTGTTGCTGGGCTTGGTAAATTCTGCGTGTTCACGAGTTGCGGTCAGGCGTTCGTGAATTCGGCAAGCGAGTGGTTTGGACGGTCTCTGTTCCACTTCCCGATCTGAATCAGGTCGAACGTATCGAGGGGCGCTTCAAGCGCAGCGCCGATTTCAGTTTGAGCAGCCGGCGAAAGACTTTCGATACTGATCGCTGTGGGCGCGTGCTGGGTGAGGAAGTAACTGGTTGCGAGGCTTGTCGGGGCGACGACGATCACATTCGACCCGTCAACGTCGTCGAGCGCGAGTTGGGCATCTCGGTACTGATACACCGTCGCATTCAGGTCATCGACAGGGAATAAACAACCTGCAGCACCGTACTCGATACTCGCTCCCGCCGATTCAAAATGCCCATTGAGCATAACTAACTATCAATATATGTCCTATGTGCATTAGTTTTGTGGTGAATCTGCGCTTCGGTCAACCAGTCACGCAGCCCTATTCCCCCAGGTTGACAAACACGGCCACTCACCCGGTAGTATGCCCCGCGACCTTTACGACTGTACTGCGGCCGAACTCGCCACTCACTCCGTCGAACACCTCGACCACGACACGTCACCGAGCGCTGCTGCCGCGTGGCTCGACGAGAACGGATACGACGCCGCGCCGGTATACGCCGACGACGAGCCGATCGGGTTCATCCACAAAGACGACGTCTCGACCGACGACAACGGCGATACTCTTGACGATACCCTTACTCCGCTGACCATCGACTACATGATCAGCGGCGACACCCCGTTCACCGACGCCCTGTCCGCATTGATTGAGAGCCCAGTATACTTCCTGGGCGGGTACAACCACGTCACCGGCATCCTGACTCGCGCCGATCTCAACACTGCCCCCGCCCGCATCTACCTCTTCGACCGCATCACATACCTCGAAGAACACCTCCGCGAACTCATCCTCGATAGGAAACCAGACTGGAAAACCACGCCCGTCACCGCAGACGAACTCGACGACATCGAAGCTCGGCACGCAGACGCACAAGCCGCCAACGTCGCGTTAGACGAACTGCACTACGCGCAATTCTCCACGCTCGAAACCATCGTCACCAGCGCCGATCCCTGCTGGCAAGCCTGCGGGTTCACAACCAGCGGCGGCGCTAGTTCTCGCCTCAACGAAGTCACCGACCTCCGCAACGACGTCGCCCACGCCAACCTCCTCGTCGAAAACACCGACAGCAACGAATTCCTTAGCGATGGTCGCACCACAGACAACCTGTACAACACCCTGGAAACCATTCACGACGTCCTCTCGAACCTCCAAGACGCCGGGTACGATCCAGGAACAACGAAAGTACAAGACAAACACGCATCCACAGCCCCCGGCTCACCGCAAGAATAACCCCGAGAGGAGTCTCGGGTAGTCAGTTACCTGTATCTGCCTGTCACCCGAGAGAACAAATTCATCATGTGCGGAAGGCCCACGGCGTTCCGCTTCGGATCGGAGAACGTGAGCACGACTGTCGTGGTCACGGTCCAGATCCCGGGGGCAAGGACGACGTCTTGAGTTGTGGCTTCTGCTCATCAACCAGCAATCCGGCCTCACTGCGGAGTGTACACAGTGTGGCGTTCCCAGAGTTGTTCTTGGTGGGTGGGGAACTCGCTTGGTGACACGGGCGAGGGGGTTAGTTTGAGCGTACTCTCACTCGCCGATTCCCAGGGAATCTTTCGTCCCTGCTTTGTCCAGAGGACACATTGCGTTCCGCGATGCGTTAATGGAGCTTCTCCCGCTTCGAATCGGATACGGACAGACGCTGGAAGCTGGACCGGTTCGCACGCACCCCACCACGCCAGGCCTGTATACCCGTATTCTCGGTACAACGAGTCATCGAGCAGCGGAACGGACTCTCCGTCAATCGAGACGCACCACGACATCTGCTCTCTGGCCTTCACCCCTTTCGAAAAGAGCGTGCGTCCGATAGATGACTGGGTTGGCGGGAGGCGGTCTGGCGTACCGATCGCAAGGGTTGTCCAGAAAAACAGTGTTGTTCCCGTCGGGATTTCCAGTTCGTGCGTTGCTCCATCGAGTGGCAATGGAAGCGCAACAGCGGGGTGTGAAAGCTCGTCAACGAGAGTCATCAGAGAGAAACACAACGGGACGTGATGGGGTGTTGGGAGACGTATCTCGATCCGGGGTCAGATCCCCAACTCGAAACCGCGTCGTCGCGCCGAGCCCTGGGAACCGCCCTGAGTGACAAGCAAAGCAGTTGGTTTCGAATGTCTCCCCGACAGTTCTCGACTCCCCGGCTGTGTTAAATCTCGCCGTCACCCCGCAGTCCTCGCACACAGCGTCAAAGGCGGCCTCGGTGATTTCGAGTGAGTCATCCAGATCGATTTCGTCGACGTTGTCGTCGTGTGTCATCGGAACCGGTGAACCAGTTGAAAGGGGAGTCCTCAGGAGGTCGTGTCTGTTGCGGTGATTTCGTCCTCGAAGTTCCATCCGAGGTCCTCGTGTGCCTCATCTCTTGACCCGGAAATATGCCCTTGAATACTCCGCACGGAGTCCGACGCGTACTCCCCGCAGATCGGACACGAATACTTCCCGTCTTCGTGCGTAACGTCAGAGATAATCTCCTCGAACTCGAACGGTGGGTCATCGGCGTTCATACTTCGACTGTGCAGGGAGAGCAGCATAAAACCCGTTATCGTCTCCTAGACGCTCTCAACCACCAGGTTTCCTAGACCCTTTCCTAGACAGCTCTCGTCGAAGCGAGTGTTACTGACTAGCGGTGAGGGAAGCGTCTCCAAGAATCGTCGTAATGTCCCTACGACGGCTTGGTTGTGGTATTCCGAGAATAGGTGCTAATGTGACCACTCAGAAGATTAATCAAGAATGCATCATTCAATCCGGTTATGGACAGATCGTCTCGTCGTGCATTTCTCCGGGGATTGGGCTTGAGCGGCGTGGTCAGTCTTAGCGGCTGTCAAGGACTGTTCTCTGAGGAGACAGCTACGACGACCGGATCGACACCGGGTACGACCGAACAAACGCGGACGACAACATCGATACCGAGGACAACCGAGCGAACGCGGACAACAACGCCGGCACCGGCCATCCGATTTGACACTACCGTCGTGGAAGGCGACACAAGGATGCATCTTCGGGTGTCGGGGAGTGTCGCCGCTGACCGTGGGATCACGACGGTGCGGGTCAGTGCTGGTGAAGCAACTGCCCGGTTCGACGCTGGTGGCGCGAGCTCGTACAACCTGGACGCCGATCTCCCGGTCACGGGAGGGCGCTCCTACCAAGTTACTGTTGCAGTGACCGATGCCAACGGTACAGAGTTCACAGAGCGCATGGAGACGGATCACGTCCCGATTTCAATCGATCCGATTGAGACAACCCGGTTGGTCGGCGCCCACTACTACCCGTGGTACGAAATGCACTCGGGGCACACGAATTGGACTAGTCGCACCGTTTCGACACCAGTCCTGGGGGAGTACAATTCCGATACCCAGTCAGTCGTTGACCAGCATATCAAGTGGAGCGTCGAACACGGCATCCAGTGGTGGTCCGTGAGTTGGTGGGGGCCAGAGTCGGGCTCGGATCGCGCGCTCAAGTCCGCACTCTTGCCATCCGATCAGTTCGAGTACCTCACGTTCTCGATTCTCTACGAGACGAAGGGCCGCCTTGCAGAATTTGACTACGATCTCGACAGACCAGCGGCACGCGATCGCCTGGCAAACGACCTTGCGTACCTGGCTGAGAACTACTTCACGCAGAACAACTATCGCCGTGTCGATGGGCGTCCAGTAGTATTCTTTTACATCGCTCAGACCCTCCACGGAGACATAGAGGGCGCGCTGGCAGAGGCAACAGCCGACCTCGAAACAGACCTGTACGTCTTAGCGGACGTCCCCTTCGGTGAGGCACCGACCTCCTACCCAGTCTCCAACGTCGCTGATGCTGTGACCAGTTACAACCCTTACAGTCCTCGGCCGGACATCGAGCAGGTGTTCCACGACAACTACGAGCAGGGACTAGAGATACTACATCTGGGGGCGGAAGCCGCCAATCTTGAGTACGTCCCAGTCATCATTCCGGGGTTCAATGACACTGGGTTACCAGCGTCAATCCGCGAGGATAACCCCGTGCTCTCGACGTCACCGGACCGCTATGAGCAAGTCTGTGAGCAAGCGCTTCCCCACCTTGCTGACGCCGACTCGGTACTCGTGACCTCGTTCAACGAGTGGTACGAAGACACCCAAATTGAGCCCAGTGAGGAGTACGGAGTAGCCTACCTCGAACTGACCCGAGATCGACTGGCCACGAGCAGTTCGCCGGGGTTCGATCCGACTGGGGAATATCTGCGTTTCGTCTTCGACGAGACAATCGTTCCAGCAGAAGTCAACCCTGACAGTAATGACCCTCGGGAACTCGCTTTCATGGCTGCCCGACTCACGTTCCAAGCTGGTGAGGAGACGGTCACCTCCTTCGACATCGGTTCGTCTGGCAGAGAACCGCTGTACCTGGCAGGCGCGTTCGGCGCATCGAGTGACAACTCGCAAACCTGGCGATGGTTCGGCGGCCCCGACGCCGAGACGGTGTTGTTCATTGAGACCGACCTTACTGGAGTCGACACGGCCGTATTAACCGGCCGGCCGATGGGATCCGATGGTATCGAAGCAGACGTTTACTTCAGTGGCACCAGAACAGACCACATCACGTTCGAAACACCCGATGGAGAATTCGGCGACTACGAACTCTCTCTTTCGAGTTCATAGCCCGAGACGTCACGCAGACTGTCCCTCTCCCGCCAGAACACCTCAATCTCAGGTTTAGTTCGTGGCAATGCTATTGTAGATGGGACAAGACGACCCACTATGCCAGATATCGACACGTCAAGCGAATTCTTCCTCTCTGCTCGTCCCGAGGGCGGGACGCAGGCGAATTACTTTCGGCCGAAAGCAGTCACTGAGATCGTCTTCCCGGGTGTGGGAATGATCATGCATCCACTGTTTTGGACCAAGTACGCCATCGACCTCCATCAGAACGGATACGATTTGAGCGAGCAAGAGCATCTCTATCTTTGGGCGGAACGCGATGGGGACCGTGATCCGACCGAGGGAGTGCTGTACTATACACTGCTGTCAGTCTATGCGACTCGGCAGGGAAACATTCCTGATATCACGGTCGGAGAGAACGCCGCTAGCGAATGGCTGTTCAAACCGTCGACGATTACTGGTCGTGGGCTCTACGACGAACTAGTCGATCACTTCATGCGAGTCGTCACGGGAGAGGCCCCGTCACTCGATGAGTTCACGACTGAGACACTGGGACTCATGTCACAGCGGTTCCGGTCTCGCTGTGCCGACAATGGAGTCTCGTTCCCCGATCACTTCGAGACGCAACTTCACAGTGTCACGCACTCGTCCGGGGCAAATGAACGCGACCGGTACGAGAGTATCGTGACGGCCTTCGTACGGGCGCTCGAACGCACCTTTGCGGAGGTCCCCGCGCTTCATCGCACCCGACTGGGCGAGGTTGTGATCGGGTCGAATCTCAACTTCGTTCGGCCACTGCTCGAACAGGCACCGCCGTCAGTCTTGGCGCGACTGGCGAACACGCAGTTTGCGTTCGTTGCCGACGAAGCGAATGCATTCCTCGAAGCCGTGCAGGCACGTGAGCACGGTGAATATCTCGTCGGCTCGATCCTCCTCATCGCTGTTGTCGGCCCGTCCCAGGACAGGGACGCGATTCTGGACGATCTCAGACATCTCCCAGAGCTCTATCAATCACGATCAGATATCGTCGACGAGGCGCGCGCGCAATTCCCGGACGCCGAGATTTCCACGGCGGTACTGGACGCGATCGAACACCTCTGTTACTTCTGGAGTGTCAACTACTTCCTCGCAGACGGTGAAGATCTGGCTCGCCACCTCATCGCGCATACGCCCGGCATCGTTCACGAGACCGATCTCGACGATCTTTTCGAGGACCACGAGTCTGCTCGATCCTTTGAACGGTTCGTTGATCTTTCAACACAAGATCGCTACAGCGCAGAACTTGCGGATCTAATCACACTGCTCAACGGGATGGATGAATCGGACGTGGCGGCGTTTCTGGACCAGTTCCGTGAGCAGCTCGGTGCGGGTGCCAGTCCGCGAGACCTGTTCATCGCCCTGCTGGAATGGAACGGTGTCCTCGTCGACGAAACGGACCATTATCGCGTGACAGCACCGATTCAGGAGAACGATTCAGCGTCATTCTACGGTGTGGATGAAGTGATCAACTGGACAGAGACGCTGACGGAGGCAGTCAACGATGGGTAAGCAACCGTTCGCTGTCGACGATGTCGGGGCCCAGATCAAAGCGGCCGTCGAGAGTTCAGACAGTCCATTCGAGCAAGCACTAATAACGACCTACACGGTAACACCGGGGTATCTCGACTGGTTCGATGACCTCGATACACTCGTCTGCACGCCGAGTGACACTGCCGAGGAGATCTACCGTTCCGAGAGCGTCGATGCAGATGACCTTGAAGTCCTCGAACGCGATGTCCACGGGAAATGCGTCATCGTCTGGGGACCAGAACGAATTGTCGCATGGGTTGGCTCGTTCAATCTGAGTCACGCTGGCCTCTTCAGCAACGTCGAATGGGCGAGTCGATTCGAAGGGGCGGTCAAAGCAGCGTTCACGGTCGATGATCTCCGTGACGATACCCTCCCAGCGACCCCAACGAACAACGACCGTATCACGCAACTCCTGGACACAGTGCAGTCACTCGTCCAAGGGACGCCATCTGAACGTGTCGATGATGCACTGCGGCGCTGGCCGGCTGAACCGATGCTCGTACACTCAGGGATGGGGAATTCTTTGCGGCGCTCTGTCAAACGGTGTCTGCGAGAGACAACCGGCGACGTGACACTGTCGTACTTTACACCGACCGTCAACAAAACCGGGATCAGGACCCTCACGTCGCTCGCGCCATCACATCTCAGTGACGACCAACTCGCGGTCGAAGTGTACGGCGCTGAGCCGTCAACAGTCATCGACACGACACAGCTGAGCTACGGATCGTTCGTCGGAACGACCGACGTAGCGGAACTCCAAGACGAGTTTGGTGAGTTCGTCCTCCGAACGCGGCTCCCCGGCGACGACGGTGAGACACTTCCGACGGGCAGCCAGATCCGGGGCGGGCTCGCCCATCTCAAAGTCCTTGTCATCTCTGAGAGGGATGGTGACGAGCAGGAGATCCGCGATGTCCTCTTGACATCAGCGAATCTCACAGCAAACGCTTGGCAGACCAGCGGCGGGAACGTCGAATACGGCATCTGGCTGCGTGATCCCGAGCGCATTGAGACCGCCGGGCGCTTCTTCCTAGAGTTGCTGGCCGAATGTTACGGGCGAGCGGACGACCAGACGCTGACGGAGATCGACGAGCGAATGGACGCTGGGAGCGGTGGATTCCTGCCGTACACTCGTCGAACGATCGGAGAACTGCTCTCGACGACCCTCACCGTCTCATCGACCGAGCTCACAGTCGACTGGTCCACTGACGGGCCCCCACTCACTATCGAGCACGGCCGCTGGTCCCTCCGAAATATCGTCGACGGTGCTGTAACCACGATCGACGCGACGGTGGCTACGAATCAGAACCGGATCGAGATCCCAGCCGACATGGACTTAGAGAACCACCGCATCGAGTCCCTCGAACTGCAGGTCACGACACCGCTCGAAACGCCTGTGTACGAGCTCTCGGCACATCAACTCACAGAGCTCGCCAACGACTCGCTCGACGAGCCAGTCGAAGAGTGGGATCGACTCATCATCGACGGCACTCACTATTCGACCACCGCGGAGCTTCCAACGGACGTGCTTGCAGCCGCCGACGCTGGGTATCTCTACCGCAGTCATCCCCACACACTCTCACGACCGATTCGACTCGATGCGACACATCTCGACGCGGCTGGCTTCGAGGACCCGTTCCTTCCAGAGAGCGTGCTCACCGAGATACGCACCACAACACAGGTCGTCGACGAACTCGGTCAGCTCCCGTGTGTCGACGTCGCGTTTCCGACGGGCCTCACACCACCAACAGACAGTCTCGTCTTCGAGAGCCAAACAGAGGCAGTGGAACCAGTAGGGTGGATGAGCACAGCGAACGGTCGTCGGTACGTCTTCGAACCGACACTCGCATCGCGTTCAATTACGGTCTCACCAGGCGACCCGCTCGACAAGCACTATCCGAACGAGGAGCACGACTGTCAGTTGCCAAGTACCGAGACAGAAGGAGACATTGATAGCGAGACAACACTGAGACGCCTGCAACGGGTCCGCGAGATCCAACCACAATACACGCTTTCGGACGTGTCCATCCCGAAGATTCCCGATGTCGAGACGCCTGTAGATCTGTTCGTACACGAAGACACAGCGCTCGATATCACGCTCGATGACAGTCTCATCGACGTCACGGTGCAAGCATACGCCTACGAATCCAGCCGCGACGGGTATTTCTACAACCCACCGAGCAAACATCAGTGTACAAAGCCACTCACACCCCCTGCGCCATACGCCAGGCTGACAGTACGAGGCCTGCTGGGCGTCGAGACAAGTACTGGACCGCTCTGGTTGTACACCGACACAGCGACGATTGAAGCGCGGAAGCGTCTCATCACGGCGTTGCAGCCAAGTGCTGATATTCCCGAGTCGCTCCCGTTCGGGTCACTCGACCAGACGCAGGCGATCATGTGGCTCGGGTTTGACTTCGATAATATCGTGGTCGAAGACATCGGCGAGGACGTCCTCGCAGACCTCGTGTTCGACTGCTGGCGGGACGATGTGAATCTCGACCAATCCCGCCCAATCCGCGCACTCAGATCACCACCTGACTACTACGCAGTACCTCTGTTCCGCCCGCTTCTCGACGACGGTGTGACGTACCGGATTATCGTCCGGCCAGCCGAGAACGACACCAAGTATGCCTGGTCTGCAAATGAATACAGCATCCATCTAGAACGCGAATCTAGTGACCGGTTCAAACTCGTAATCGACGACCATGCCTCGTTTGAAATCCGCGACGACGACAATGCGTCACTGCCGATGATAGGCCTCGACCGCTTGGTGAGAGTCCGGCTTGGCGAAGAGTTCGAATATCACTCCTCTCTCGAAACCACTGACGAACGGCGACCTGAAAGCATTCAGCAATCAAGTGAAACGCTCCTCAGGTTCGTGGCAGGTGAGTGACTGACGGGTCTCACTACGAAGACACTGGCGGATATCGTCTCGCCGCGCCTCCAGGTCCGCGCGGTGCGCTCCCCTCCCAGTTCACACCTGAACATCGTTGAGACGGGACGGCAGGCCCGCTGCATCCATTGTGTACTCTTCAGCGGCGACGTCCTCGTGAACCGCGTCGAGTCGCGTTAGAAGCTCTGAAACCCGGTCGTCCACGCCCTTCACGCTAGGGACTTGGATGCGTCAAGCACTGCGACGGCGGCGCGCACCACATTCCGTTGCGTGGCTCGGCCCTGTCACGGACAATAGGGCCGAATTGATTCCTCTCAGGCAAACAAATAAAAAGGTTCGCCCCACGCTTGTCCAGATATACATACAGACGTGGTTAGAAATACACACTATTTTAATATTGCAAGTGAAAAAGTAAACAATGGTCTCTTATGACCCAGGCGATTCGGTGCCGCCAGTAGAGCCGACTGAACTAGCAGAAGAGATCGCTACCATTGCTGAATCAGACGGTCAGGTAAGCAATGAGACAGTTGAGTCAATCCGAGAAAGCGCAACGCCGTTATCGGAACCGATCGGGTACCCGGCAAGTAGGTGCGGGTCAACTCACAGCGTCATTCGAAACATAGTCTTGCAGGCACTGAAAGAGACTGACGGAATAACTCGCGTGGGGCGCAGTAAAACAGAGGACGAGCAGTGGATTAGCGTGATGACGCACCCGTCAACCCTGGAGGCACCGAACAGGCTGTGTCATCCGGCGTCGCTAGCGAAACTCTACCAGTACGGATACCGGCCCGAATCTTGGGCAATGGTTGACGACCGCATCCCTGAGTCAGTTGACAGCGTTGACGGGGGATCGTGGGAGTTCCGGGAGATGGGCCTCGTTTGCGGTGACGGCGGGTCACGCGAGGATATTGAACGTGAGGACCAGTGGTTTCGGGATTCGGAGGCAGTCGAGACTCTTGCAGATCGAGTGACGGACGATGACGTCTCGTGGTCGCAGTACATCCCGTGGTATCGGGCGACAACTGTCCCTACGTACCGGCTCACGCACACTGCACAAGCACTTGACTGGACCGAGTACCCGGACCACCCGGCGACACGCCCCACGATCACTGATCGGTTTGAGCACTCAGCGAATCCCCAGGTCGGTGATTTCATTCGGATGGCGATGCTCCAGGAGTTAGAACGGAGCCTGCCGAGTATCACAGATCTCACGACAGGGCCAGAGGCGTGGACGACAAACAGAATCTCGCTAGCGGTAACGCCCATGACGGACAAAAATGGCCACCAGAGCATGGAACTGTGCCCGCGAGTCGCACTGCAAAAACTGACAGACTACGGGTACCGCCCGATTGACGCGTGGCGCGACGAACCTGCCGTCGGGTATGAGTCGGACGACCCGGGAGCGACACGACGATTTGAATTCGCCCGCGGGCAAGCACTCCAAGCCTGGGTCAATGAAACACAGCTACAATCGCCGCTGTTCAACGTTCCAGAGAAACTCCGTGACACCGGATTCCTTCACGGAATCGACTACGAGACACTTGTTGCGTGCGCCCAATCAGAGATTGTCACATACCAGCAACTCCACAACCTCGCCGAAAAGCCAGAAGGGAAATTCTAACATCTGTTCTCTCGATCGTTCCAGTAGTGTGACTGCGATCGTAATGCTTGTGACTTGACCGGTGTAGCTGCATCCCTGCCGTATGGCACCAGTAGGCGAGTGGATGGCTACGCGTTCGTGAATGTCCTACACCGACTTGGCAGTGGAGCTGTGAAGAACAGCGGGTCTGTTGAAACTCTACTCCGCTGATGAGAACTGCGTGCAAGATGCAGAGCGTGTATTCAGCAAACGACTTTGTTTGTTCCAACGTGTCTACGTAGAATCAGCCGATCCGTAGGTTTGCGGACTGAGCGGGCGAGCGAATAGGCAGGTGTTCAGTTGGCAGCGAACGAAGCATACTAAGGAAACGGACTGCGTATGCTTTCTGGACTACGGCAAACCACTTTGCGCGTTCACTAACTTCTCATCGCCGTTCTCGACCGCTATCCACCACGTCTTCAGTACAGCAATTGTGACAAGTTTCGGTGGTTGTGTAACCTCGATACAGGATTGGGTATGTGCGTCAAGGTCGTTTGGCGGATGAAAATGCCGTACCGGCTTCGTCGTCGTTTCATTCGACGCTTCGCGCCCGAACCTGAATTCCAGTCCTTCCTCCCGATAGTGGTATTTGTAGTCTCCATTCTCCCACCACTGAATATCGAAATACCCACCTCGCTCATGGATTCCCGGCGTGATAGTGACTCGTGCCGCTCTGATATCTTTTCCTTCACGTTGTTTGAACGGTTGGCCTTTCCGATACCGGAATCTGACGGTGACGATTCCTCTATCGAGTTGTTGGCGCATCTGCTCCACGCTCTCATCAATCGCTTCTGAATCGATTGGAGAGCCGTTCCCCATCCCCATTACTGGAGTGGGGGCTGACTGCCACCGGGCGACGTTGTTTGAGTACCCGTCTGTGTGTCTCCGGGTTCAGTGACGGTTGCTACCTGTTCTTTTGCTTCTTTGAAGCGGTATGCCGCTCTGAGATGGGTGAGCTCTCGTTCTGCTGTCCGCCAGTGAGAGACGTCGTCAAGCTCATTTTGGTCGAGTTCCGTGTCTGAAATCAAGAGTTCCTCTGGATCGGGTGCGTCATATTTGGATTTGTACTCTGCGAGTTCCTGTTTGACGCGTTGGATTTGATCGACAAGCGTTTCGCTATCAGCGAGTTGCCTGATCTGTTTCAGAAGATGCCACTCCGGATCTCGACCGTACAGCTTTCCAGCGTCGGTTTGCTGACTTCTCACGATACCTTCAGCAGCAAGCCTGTTGAGCGTGGTTCTGGCTTTTGTTTCCGAGACGAGAGCTGTCTCTGCGATGTCGCCTGCCGATTTCGGGGTCGTCGTTCTGTTGATCACTGTGCGGATTCGCTCGTTCGTGGTGGTCTCGTTTTTCCACTCTGCGGCTGCGAAGTCATTGATGTCCTCGAAATCATCGTCATCAACCGTGAACGGATCAATATCATCCACGGTTACCGGGTCGTCCGGTAGTTCATCTTCGATGGGGAACTCGTCGGGCCCGTCAGGAGATGGTGGCTCGTCAGTCATACACTACGCTATGCCGTGGAGACACATATATTTTACTAGCCCATATATGTGTGCCTCCACGGTTTTGATATCGGTGGTCTTGAGAATGAGAGTGGTACCTGAAACACCTGTATCGACCGATTCGAGCAGCACTGATTCTGACCACCTACGGTGACCGATTCGCGCCGTGTATCTTGCACGCGAATCTTGACAAGGCTTGGACGGGCAGAGCGTGCGAAGCTTTCTATGACAGGCTCCAACGGTGCAACATCGAATTGAGACAGACGGACTCATAGATGACGAGATAACCGGTCCCGACACAGCTCCCATTTGGGGATTCGAACGTCCAGACAAAGCCGTCCACGATACACTCTCGACGAATGACGGGATTGTCTTCAGCAACAAGCCCGGCGTGTACACGCACTATCTCCCGGTTGCGGCAACCATTGAGAACAGCAATGCGATGAGTGAGCTGTGGGTTGAATACGAAGACGGGACGAAAAGCGGCGGCATCACCAGTCCGCGCCCGTATCTTGTCATCGGGAGCGATATCCAACGCATCACTGTCCCGAAGGACGAACTCGAAGACGCGTTCGCAGCAGTCCCAGAAGACGGATCGACGCGCCTCATAACCGGCGACGCGATTGAACCGTTCCACAACAAATACGGGACCTTCGAAGCATTCCTGCGAGACCGCGACCAGACAGACGATCACGACACGAATCACGTCGAACAGCTCGACGATAGTTCAACCATCCCCGAAATTGTCGCTGCCCTCCAGCAGGTCGTCCCCGACGACTTATCCGACATCGCTACAGAGCAAGCACTCGAATCGATTGACCGATCGAAGCGAAAAGCTGCCTTCAGGGACGGAATCTACGAACTCTACGACGGCTGTGCAGTCTGTCAAACCCCATTCCAAGCGCCGGACGGGTCGCACAACCTCGAAGCTGCACACATCCTCCCGAAAAACCAGGGCGGTCCAGACGTGCTACAGAATGGGATTGCGCTGTGTTCTCGTCATCACTGGGCGTTCGACCACGGATGGTTCTCGATCACGACCGATCTCCGGATTCACGTCCCTGACCGGCCAGACTTAGACGGGTACGAAGCGTTCACAGCCTACGACGGTACTTCGCTCCATCTGCCAGAAACCGAGTCCCTACACCCTCATCAAACGTACATTCAACAGCGCAACAGCACAGAGTAAACAAGAAACAAGCATCTAATCATTTCCCCCGGCAGGTTCTCAAGTCAACCTAAAACGACCGACCAGACCAACCCATGTCACCTCGTACTCACGTCACGGTCCTCACTGATTATCAGTTTCAGCTCCGATCACGCCATTCGCTCGAAAAACAAGGATGATGCATTCAACACGTTCGACGTGCACCACGCTTGGGAGGCCCGTGGGAAGCGTGTTGTGGACTGTTACAGCGCGTTCTCTATCTCTTGCAGTGCGGTGATGGCTTGCTGGAGGTGTGTTCGTAGCTTGTCGTCACCGGGAGCGGCGCTGGCTGCTTCTCCGCCATCCGCGACTGCGCCCGTCACATCACGTTGCGCGGCATCCGTGTCACGCTCATCGCCCGCGTCACCCGTGCCTGACGCTGCCGTGTCCTGATCACTCACGGCGTCCAACCGTTGCTGATCGGCAGCCTCGTCGAGTGCTGCCGTATTTCGCTGCGCCTCGTCCTCCTGACGTGGTCGCCCGCCGCGGCTGAACGCGTTCAACGGGAAGTCGTACGCGCAGGCGCGTTTGTACTTGTGGAACGTCGTGCGCCGTGAGACGCCGAGCATGTCCATGACGGTGCTCCGGTCGCACCCGCGGTCAAGCGCTTGCCGGACTCGCTCGTCCTCCATGCGTTGCAACAGGAGCTGAGGGTCGTCCGGAATGTGTCCACGAGCTGAGGTATCGACTTGGTCGACCAGCCCCCACTGCCCAGTCTCGACATCCTTGTCGACGATCTGCCGATCCCGGTCGTCGACAAGATTATCGAGCCCCATCAACACCCACAACCGTTCGCGGACGGCTGACACGGAGTGCTCGCTCGACAGGCCAGCCGCGATGTCACCGGTGCGCGCCGGGCCGTTGTCGGCGAAGAACTGCAGGATCTCGATGTCTTGGGGGAGCAACACGGTCTGATCGGCGTCGGTGATCTCGACCGGCGCGTCATCCGGCGTGGACTGCTGGTGCAGCCAGCTGTGACACGCCCGGCACAGCAACGTGAGATTCTCCGGATCATGCTCGTCCATCGCGTCCGGGTCCCGCTCGATGTGATGCACGTGCAGCGTCGCTAACCCGCCTTTCTGCGGGCCGTACCGCCCGCACGTCTGGCAGCGGTGCTTGTAGTCCGCCAGCACGTCATCGCGCGTGTCCGGGTCGACCGTCTCGTGACACTCACACGCCGTTTGATGCTCGTCGATCGATTCGTTCACTGTCTCGTCGTCGTGATTATCCGCGTCGTTTCGGGTCATCGTTGATTGTAGTCGTCTGTGTGCATCCGCACAGCAGCCGGGTTCCCTGTGATGTATGGCTTCAATCCAGCGTCGGTCGCCCGTGCTTACCTGCCGTCCTGACAGCGCCCTGCGTCCGGCGGGACCACGTCGTCACGTACACAGACACGACGAGTGCCTGCCACGCAACGTTGATCGACCTGCATGTCACGACGACCTCGTTGGCGTCAGCGATTTCACTTGAAACTCTGACTTCGCACAGTACCGCTCGGCGACACGGCCAAGCGCCTGTGTCCGCAGTACATCCGCGACGTTATGCAACACGAGGTCAGCGAACCTGCCGTCCGCGAACGCCGCGACGGCCTCTTTACTGTCAGCGAACGGGTCCACGTCGCCGTGCGTCCCGTCGCACAACACCTCGTACGCAGCGGCGAGATCGGCGTGCTCGTCACCGTCAACGGTCGTGTTAAACCGGTCACTGACGACCGGCAGCACGTCCGCGTACGGCACGTCCACGAACGGCCACGGCACGTCCAACCGCGCGTACCGGGTCCGCAAGAACGGTAAGTCGAACCCGCCGTTCCACCGCTCACCGTTGTACGCGACCAGCAGCATGCCCGCGTCGCTGAGTCGCTCCGCGGCAAACTCGGCCACAGCAGTCAGCAGTTCCTGCTCGGACGCGTGCGTCGACACGTTCACGAGCGTCCCCGCCGGCACCGCTGCCTCCACCGCGTTCGTCACGCCGCCGACTGACCGTCCGTCGGTCTGGACGAACACGCGGACGCCCATCGGCACCGCGAACCCGATCGTCGTCACGACATCATCCGCGTCGAACCCGGTCGTCTCAATATCGAACGCCACTTGCTCCAACGCCATCACACCGCACCTCCCGACTCGCCTGCCGTGCGCTCCGGCACGCGGTCCTCGCTGGCCGGCCGCAACCGGAATTCACCGAACCCGAACCGGGAATGCGTCCCGACGCGCGTCACGCCGTTCTTCGCCGTCGCCACCGGGTCCGACCCGTCGTACTCGACGACTTGCCCGTGATCCACCGTCCGAACCCCGAACGCATCACCGCCCGTCACGAGCCGCGTCTCCCGTCGCCGCACCCCGTCGGGACGCGGCGTCCACCACCACGGCACCGACTGGCTGTCAGCTCCCGGGCACTCACTCTGCAACACGTACGGTGCCAACAGTTCGATCTGCAGTGACGACGACTCTCGAACCCGTGAATAATCGAGGGACTCCAAGTCGATGACCTGCGTGTCCGTCAGCGACAATTCACCGAGTCCGTAGTTGCGACCGCCACCAACACGCACCCCATCCAGTACGTCCTCAGAGAGCGGGAGGACATCCTCGTCACCCCCGTCGGCATGCAGGTAACAGTGCACGTACCACCGCATCGTCCGCTTCGTGTTCCGCGCCTCAGGCGGCCGCCCGAACCGCGTCGCCGGCGCGAACGCCTGCCGCCAGCCGTGCGAATTCACGTCGTGCGTGTTATGCGCGTCACGCGGCCGCGAGTCCAATAACCACCGTTGAGCCGCGTCCCGGAACAGGAACAAGTCCTCATACGCCTCGACCGGCCGTAGACCCGTTCCAAGGTACGGGACGCCACCGGAGTGGGAGTGTTCATTCGGGTACGCCCCGTACTCCCCAGGCACGAACACGCCCATACTCACGTGCAGCGCCTGCCGGGCCCGCGCATCCACACGCCGAGCCACCGCGTTGTACAACGCGTGCCCAGTCACGCAGTACGAGTGCCCCAAGTAGTCCGCTTCCATCTCGAACAACACTTGCTGGATCGTGGTCATCAGTCACGCACCCCCTCGCTTCCACTCCAGCACTTGACAAGGATCACGCCCCATCACCCCGCTCGGGTGGACCGTGAACAGCGACGAACTCGTCGATGAACGCCAGTGCCGTTGACCACGACCGGATGCGACGCAGCTGCGCATCCAACACGCGCCACCGTCGCTCGTCATCCACGCTGATCGGGTGCGCCGGCAAGCGCGCCCACACATCCGCGAACGACCGCGCCGGATCATTCCCAAGCCGTGCCGCCGGCCGATCACCCGGCGCACCCGTCACGTGCAGTGCGAGAGCCGGCGTCCACAACACCGTCCGGTGCGGTTCAACCGAGGCCACCGTCAACGCTACCTCCGAATCGCGCGTCACGTCCTTGCCCGCGGTAGCGTCCAGATCCGGCGCTGTCGCCACCACCCACAGGTCGTCGAACGCGTACCCCGCTCGGTAATTATCCAGGAGCGCCGCCGCCAACAACGTGTGATACTGCAGCGACGTGTACGGGTAATGAACGGACTCACTGTACGCCCCCGCAACCTCGCTCGTCAACCACCGCGCGTGTAATCGATCGGGGTCATCCGGTCTCACGAGGTCACGGACCCCGCCACCAGCAGCCGCCCGGATCCGATCCGTCTCGACGGCCGACTCGCCCGTCAGCAGCGACAACCGGTACGGCGACGAGTGATTCGCAACCGTCTGCTCCGGGTCACCTTCCGGCCGACTCAACAACGCCGCATCCCGATCCGCGTACAGTGGCACCGTCTCATTCACCGCGACGCCAGCGTACGACGCAGCCGCCGCGTTGTGGCCTCGGTGCCGGAGCTTGTGCACATCGTGCCGGTACACCGCCACCATCGGATCTGCCTCCGTCACATCCTCGGCACCCCTTCCGGTCTCCACAGCCGACCCGTCACCCATGCCGCCCACCTCCGTCCAACCCACCGCCTCCACGGCCTGGACTACCGGCGTAGCCGTGCTCTTCACTGTCAGCGACTCGCGTCGCCAGCCCAGCCCGAGGCGCAACGCCACCCATCAACCCTGCGTCTCGCCCCCGATTCGAATCAACGTCCAGCTCAGTCACCGACCCCGGGCCCACGTCCAAGCACCAATCAGCGTACCGGGTCACGCTGACTCCTCCTCAGTCGGCATCGGCAAGTCACCGTCACGGGCCGCTGTACGCGCCTGCAGTGCACGGACGAACTCGTCACGACACTGATCACGCCAAATATCATCCTTCACCGCCATCCCGCTCGTCGCGTCCTGCGCACGGTTGTAGACACGCCGCAGTTCAGCCTCGGTGTACAACGGATTCACCACTTGGGCGTCGACAATGCCAGCGCCGAAATTCCGCGCGCCGCCAAGCTGCATCGCGTACTCGTCACTGTGGGTATCCAGGTGATCGATCGCCTCAACAAGTAGCCCAACGTACTCTGGTTTCAACTCCCGAAGCGTCAGTCGCCACGTCCCCACCAGATTCCCGACGACGTCCCGCGTCGCCTGCCGCAACGGTTGGCCCTCATCCTCAGCATTCCGCGACCGCACCTGCGTATTCAACTGCCGGTAATGCGCCTCAGCTTCACCCTTCGTGACGTCCACCTGGCGGCGGATCGGCGAGAACCGGATCGGCCGGCGAATCACCCGGCCCGCCCGATCACCAAACCCGCCGAACAAATCGTGAATGACACAGCCCGCGTCGTCATCAACACAGCTACCTTTCTCGTGATAGCCATCGGAGAGATCGCGCTCATACACGTCGCTGAGCATGTAGTCGGCGTCGGCATTGCCCGGATGGCACGCCGTCGCGCCCGCCGTCTGCACCACTCGTTCACACCCATGCCGCAACCACCCGCTCAGCGTGAACGGCGAAATCTGCCCCGCGATTTGATTCTGCGGGTCATCGGATTCGTAGCGGTCAGCCGACGCATGGTGTCGGTCCGTCACGATGCCGTCGCCTGGTGCGAGCAGGTCAATGTCGAGCCCCACGTACAAATCCGGGAACAGCATCTCATCAACGGGCCGCGGGAGCTCGAAATCAATGTCGAGGTGAGAATCATCGAAAGTCTGTGTGTCTCGGTCCCCGCGCATCGTCACCGAGCACCTCCCGACCGGCCGCCATCAGGAGCGTATGGAACGGGAGTTTCGGTCGCATCGTCAGTCTTCGAATCCGGTTCAGGTGTGCTCTCCCGTTCGGCGGTGTCAGTTCGCACCACCGGCCGCTGCCACGGTTTCCGTGTCGATGCGCCATCCGCCGCAGCAAACACGTCGCTCCGCCTGATCGGGCGGCGGAACCACGCCGTTCCCGGGAGAGGTTGTACAGTAGTCGTGTCCGCCGGACTCACCGCGCGTGGTCGAGGTGCCAGCAAGACAGGCCACGACGACTGCGTCGCCGGGTCACTACACGTCCCAACGCGGCCATCAAGCACGATCTCGCGCACACCGAGTGTAAAGTATTCTGTTGGCTCGTGCCGGCACTCAGTGCATTTCACGTGCCCGAACTGAAAGGCCGATTGCTCGGCCGGCCGGAAGGCAAACACAACGAGAGAAGCGCCTTCCCGCAGTTTTTCACCGCAGGCTTCGCAATCCGCGGCCCCTTCCCCGAGCGAAACCCCAATTAATTGATGTATCTCTTCAAGTAGTCTATTATCGATACTGTCTTGACCTACTGGTGTTGATTGGTCCATGGGTTCTTGCCAACCTCTGGAAGAGCCCAGCTCGGATGTTACAGGCATCCGGGCCTTCTCGTGTAGCAGTCCCCGAGGAGCTGAGCCTTCCTACAACAGATTACTGTATACAGTCATATAAAGATTACTGTAATCAGTAACTCCGAGTGGGTTCGATAGCTGATGACTGTTGGCAGTAAGAATTGCTTTGGGTTAGGATAATGAAGGGCCGATATGGTCGACGACCAGTACCGGGGGCTGCTCACCGAACGAGAAAGAGAGATCATAAGAGGAGAAGCTAATGTATCCGATAATTATCGCTACCGCGTTGTAAGTCGAATTCGTACAAAGATCGAGAGTATCGATGAGGACACAGAGATCTTGGCGGAAAATCGAGAAGACCTGCTCGAAGAATTGCGTGATGTCGTCTGTCCAGATAGTGAGTGAACTCCTGGGACTATTCCGTATGTGACATTCGGAACATGAAATCAAGTGTGCTGAAGAAATGCGGATCGAGTTCAGATCTATTGCCAGTTATGGCCATCAAAATTAGGTGAGAGATCGCTCTGAAATGTGCTCCCAGAACCCTCCATTTGGCAGACGGAGGTTGACTAGCACAACAAAGATTATATTTCCGCGACAAAAGAGGTAGGTCATGGCGAGCCACCTACAATTTTGGTATCAAGGTGATATCGATGGCTGACGGTGTAATTGCTGATTATATTTCACCAAGCGAGGAAATCGTTTCGGCGGATGGGGAGATCAACCCCGCAGGCCTCCTCGACGAAGTGAGCCTTTACAATCTTTACGACGACAGGAATTCCCCTGAGCAAGACGCCGAGCGCATCCTCGAAATTACGTATCCGACAGAAACACTTCGGACCATAATCGAGAACAGCGCTCAGAAGCTCAATGCCGACGAAGGGTTCTCTGAAGGAGGGCAAGTCATCGGGGGCGAATACGGAAGCGGGAAAAGTCACATTGAACTCGTTCTCTATCATCTCTTCAATTCGCCTGAACTCGGCCGTCAATGGCTGGATCAGCAAGGAATCGACATCGAAATCCCTGACGAAACACGAGCCGCTGCACTCCAGATGTTCAATCTGGACCGAGAGTACAATCGCCTCTCGGCAGCTGTCGGTGATTATCTGGGGATCGAAGAATGGGCCGAAGAGTCGGAGCTTCCGACCGTCCACCAGATCAGGGATGCTCTCGAAGACACACCGACCATCATCCTCATCGACGAATTCGAGCGTTGGTTTGGGATGGCTGATAGAAGCGATTACCGTGATGACAATCTGGCCTTCCTCCAGAACCTCCTGGAAGCGGCGGGGCGAGATGACACTCGCCTCTCGGTCCTGATCTCACTTCTCTACGAAGACGATGACGTCCAGGCGATCACTCAGCGGACGAATCCATTCACACACGATTTGTCCTCGCGTCGTGATGAGAAGATCGACTTCATCCTGCACCGGCTTGTCGGCAAAGTTGACGATCCAGAGGGCGTCGAATCACTGGCAAAGGAGTACACCGACGTCTATCGCCAGAACGATCAGATCCAGCTCGAAGATTACCAGGATCTTCAGGATCGGATTGAGCGGTACTATCCGTTCCATCCGATCTTGCTCACACTCCTGATGGAGAAGTACTCCGAGCAGCGGATCAGTTCAGACGCACGTGGTCTCCTCAGGTTCCTCACTGAGATACTGCGGGACAATTATCGAGACGTCGATCTCATCTTGACGGGCAACGTTGACGTCTTCAAGTACACGGATCGCTTCCAGTACATCGATAACGAACTCGTCGGCAAGTACATCAGCGACTACCACCGTCTCCAGAAACCTGACGAGACGTTCGACGAGTACATCGAAGAACTGCTCAATATCGTCCTCTTGCACAGCCTCGCACGGGCTGGTGAAGAGGGTGCGAACAAGCGACAGATGCTGATGGGGACGATGCGGAAGGGAATCAACGCCCATCGACTTCTCCAGACGTTCAAAGAGCAAGTCTACGGTCACGCGTGGCACATCCATCGGATCAACGGAGAATACGCGTTTGACGTCGATGAAAATCCGGCGGCACGGATCGAGAAGAAAGCTGAGGACATCCACAAACACGACGCGATCCATCGGGTTGAGTCACTCGTCACTGAGGACCTATTCAGTGGTCACAACAACGTCCACATCCTCGATCCGGTGAACACTGACCAGAATATCCCCGACAACAAAGCGCTCAAAATCGTGGTTAGTCTCGGGGCAAAGCGGAGCTACGACGAAGACTTCAACGAACTCACGACTGGCCAAGAGCGAGAGTTCAACAACACCATCGTCCTCGTAACTCCGCAGAAACGGTCGAGTGTCGACACGAATACTGGTATCATCGAACTTGCCCGAAAGGTTGTTGCAGGAGAGCAACTGGATCGTGAAGAAGAGGTCCTCCCAGAAGGCTTCGACGAGATCCACGATCAGAACTTCCAGAATCTACGAGACAGGGTACGAGACAAATTCGGGACCGTCCACACCTCTACCGAGCGAGGGTTGTTCCCGCAGGATCTCCCGACCGGCGGGAACATGGACTTCTACGCGGGCACGATCGAAGTCGTCAAGCCCGACAGTAGCCAGCTCCGGTCGGAAGTCGAGGACGCCGTCAAGGAGTCGGGTGGCAGCGGGATTCAATACGAGCACCTGAAAAACGACTTCTACCGCAACCCTGCATATACCACCCTCACTAGTGAGGATGAGCTTGAAGAAGCGATCGACTCGCTGTGCCGCGACGGTGTCCTCAAGGTGGGGAACTACCACGAGGAGGCCGTCGGAAGCCTCGGCAGTGACACCAACCTCGTCCACGATCAGTACGTTACGGAGGAGGAAGACGATGAAGAGGAAGAGAAGACGATAACGATCGATGCCCGATCCACCGGCGAGGTCGATGGAGTTGACGAAGGCCAAACAACCATTGACGACGGAGATGAGGATGGCCAATCAGCCGGATCGAGCGCATTCGAATGTCCCGAGTGTGGCCGAGAGCTAGAGGGGAACTCCTGTGAATGTGGGTTCGAGTTTGACGCAACCGACATCCAGGAGGGCAAGGTCCAGATCGAAGGCGGGTCGGACGATATGGTCAATCAGTTCATCGAGGATCTCGGCCTCGAAGAGCCCGAAACGAGAATCCAGTCGTACCCACTGATGGGCGACGTGCGGGCGGACAACAAACCCGACCTCATCGACGAACTGGAGCGAGAGATCGGGATCGAATGGGAAATCCACGAGGCAACGATCACCGTCGAGGGGACGCTCACTGCCGATGACCTGGCCGACTACGGTATCAACGCCGACGCCCTTGACGAGAAGGTCACCCTGGACGAGACCTTCACTGTGGATACCGACGAACCGCTCTCCCGACAGTCGTTCCTTAGCCTGATCTGGGACCTCAACGTCCCCGAACGAGCGTCGCTCTCGGTAAAGCTGCAGGTGGACAAGAATGAGTAGTGGACTCTACGGGAGCGATGAGTTCGAGGCGCTACTTCACGAGGACAACGTCCTCGACGGTGCCTTCGAGTGTCTGCGTCGGATTTGGACGGACCCGGACGCATTGGGCGACCGGCGACTCACGGAATCGGAGTACCAGACGCGCCTGCTCGAACGGGAACTGGAGAAGATCTATCCACAGCTGTACGACGACCTCCGCGAACAGATGGGAAGTCATCCGATCACGAAGTTGGACGACGGCTGTGGCGTCATCATGGACGCGCTGAGCCTCCGTGAGGGTTTCCGACTCGAACAGGAGCTCGTAGACGAGCACGACTGGTCAGTCTCCCTCTCGTGGGCACCCATCGAGCGGCTCCCGAGCGAGACGCAGTTCATTTGCCGGGAGTGGTTCGACGCCCAGAGTCCGTCGGCGGTCTCCCGGGACGACTTTCGGTTCATCGGCGACCTCGATGTGCCGAAGCTACCCGGAACGAGCCCGGAGTACGTGTGGACCCGTCACCCCGACCAGCGGCTCGAAGGCGCGCTGAAAGGGAACTACTCGGTCGAAGAGGTCGAAGACATCTACGAGGACGTCAAGGCCTTGTTGGAGGACATCATCCATGAGAGCGGCCACGACGAGTTCCTGGTGACGAGCGATCACGGGTACGTGAACCATCTCGGGAACTCTCCTTATTCCCTGACTGACGAGCAGGAGGAAGCCCTATCGAGCAAATTCAGTGGCCGCTTCCGAGAGGTGGCGAACGGGCAGGCGTACCAGCTCCTCGAACGGGCGAAGGTTATTGAACGAGTACGGGAGCACTACATGGTACGCGGTCATTACAAATGGACGAAACGAGGCGCGACCAAGAAGATCATGCACGGCGGGTTCAGTCTGCCGGAGTGCATGACGCCGGTGCTGCAAATTCAGACTGAGAGGTAATCATGGCTACTTGGGACAAACTTCCGCTAAATCTGATGGACGAATTGGCCGAAAAAGAATCGTATCGACGTGACATTTACCGTCCCATTTACTCTCTACACAAATGGTGGGCGCGACGACCGGGCTCTACATTTAGGTGTTTGGGACTTGCAGCGATGACCGACGACACTCTCTCCAAAGACGATATTCTCACCAGGCGAACGACGGGAAGCCATGATGGATTATATATCGACTCTTATGACAAGAATATCAACCCTGACGATGAGCATATTGATCGAGATTTAACGGTTTTAGATCCATTCGCTGGTGGAGGCACGACGCTTGCAGAGCTAAACAGGCTTGATGCCGATGTCATCGGATATGAACTCAATCCAGTCGCTTGGTGGGTTGAGAAAAAATCGATGGATGACGTCAATATTGATGTCCTTGAAAGAGAATTCGAAAGACTAATTGACGAGGTGAAGGGAAAAATCGGCGATTATTATAAAACCACGGACCCGAAAACTGGGAAGGAATGTAATGTGCTTTATTACTTCCAGTATCAACGCATTCCTTGTCTTACGTGCGATGAACAAGTGCAAATATTCCCCCGATATGAGTTAGCAAGAACAAAGAAAACTCGTCCAGGATACCTTTATTGTCCAAACCAAGACTGTAATGATCGAATCATTGAACTTAAAGATCGTGATAAAGGTCTCAACAAGGGAGATGAAGTGAAAGTACAAGGAGGAGAAACAATCACAGTTTCCGAAGACGGGAATGAAATCTGCCCAACCTGTGGTGTTGAGTTCGATCCTACAGATGGAAATTATGGATATGGGAAGTACACTTGCTCAAAAGGACATAAACACGATGTCAAAGAAACACTCCAGCGTCTAGATAATATTCCAGAGTTTGACCACTTTGCACTTCAATATATTGATCCAAAAGGCAATAAGAGAATTAAGGAGTTCGAAAAAGAAGATGCCGAACGATATAAAAGCGCTAAAGAAGATCTAGATGAATTGCGTGACGATCTACCAATACCGTCTCAACAAATTCCTGATGGCGATAAATCCGGTGCATTGTTGAATTACAATTATAGTAATTTCTCTGAATTATTTACCGGCAGACATCTTCTAACGTTCGGCTTGTTATTTAGGGAAGCCTGGGAGACAAGACACCGAGACTTCGACAATGCGAATGCAAAGAATATAGCTGAATTCCTCCTCACCGCGATCTCGAACTGTCTTGAGCGCAATAGTAAATTGACCATGTGGAACTACATTGATAGTAAGGGTGAAAACGTATTCCGTCGCCATGCCTACGTGCCAAAGGTACAACCAATAGAACCTGGTATTTTTGGCAGTCACAATGCCTCTCTTAATAACGCATTCGAAAAGGTTGTACGGGCAAAGGAATATTGTCAAAGACCTTTTGAAAAGGTCAAAAATTATCAAACAGGGGATGTTGAACAGTTCTATGTCGATTCTGAAACAATATCAGAAGACAGTGTCTCCGGATTAAATTGTAAAACAGCAGAGAGACTCGATGAAGATGATGAATCGGTTGACCTAGTAATTACTGATCCACCGTATTATGATAACGTCCAATATTCAGAACTATCTGACTACTTCTATGTGTGGCTGAGGGAATGTCTCCAGACAGAATATGATGAATTTAATCCAGAACTTGTCCCGAAAGCCAGAGAGATTGTGGCAAATAGCAGTGCGAACAAAGATGAAGAGTTCTTTATTAAATCACTGGCAAACGTGTTCTCAGAGTGCCATAGGGTTCTAAAATCAGATGGTGAGATGGTGTTCACCTATCATCATAATGAAAATGAAGCATGGTCGGTGATCCTAGAAGCTCTCGTTGAGAGCGGATTTACAATCACCGGAGCGTACCCGGTGCAGTCGGAATTCCCCAACAACCCACACATTTCTGAACTCGATAATGCTGAATATGATATTCTGATTTATGCGAACAAAGAACAAGAGGAAGAAGAAATCACACTCACAGAACTCCAGCAAAATCTCTTCTTCGAGCTTCAGGAAATGGCTGATGAAGAGCGTGAACGTCACGAGGATCTCTCTAAAGCAGACCTCGGTGTCATCCTCCGCGGGAAGTGTATGTACTACTACTCCCGACACTATCCAAACGTCTACTCTGAAGGGGAGCAGGCCGGGATCGACGAAGCATTGGAAACAGTTGATTCAATTATTGAGCAAGCGCTTGAAGGATCGGTTAACCTCCCGCAGAGCATCGATCCTCTGACCCAAGCCTACGCTGCATTTTACCAGCGTGGCTGGGAAGAGTACGACGACCTGAACAAACACCTCCTCGCAAAGAATCTCAATGTTAGCGACCTCGAAGACGAGAAGCTCGTCAAGGGTCCACGGGACAAGAAAGAACCCGCCACCGCCGACGAGCGGATTCACTACATCGAGAGCAAGCTCAACAAGAACGGCATTGGCGCAGATGGACTCCTCGACATCGACAAGGTCCAGTATCTCTATCACCTCTACAAGACGGACCAAAACACGGTCGAGTATCTCAAGGAATGGAAGAGCGACGACCTCGAAGATCTCGCCGACTTCATGGCCGATGTCACCGACGACGATCGCTATGAGAGCGTCATGGAGATGGGGCTGTCCCAGTTCTGACCATGTCACTGCTTCCAGGATACAACGTCGTGACCGACCGCGTGGCGGAGACGGACAGTGAACTCGCTGCGCTGGAGTTCTTCCGGCTCGCGGAGCACGACGCCGAGATCGAGACGCCGGTGACGGTGACCGGCATGGAGGACCTACTCTACAACGCCGACGGAGAAGATAGGGGGAGCGTCCTTGCGGAGCTTCGACAGATCCTCCGCAAGACAGATTCGCTCAAAGCCGGGGATGCCGTCCAGTTCCTGATTGACGGTCAGATCCACGACGCTGCAGAGTTCCAGGTGCGGATTGAGCGAAGCGGTAAGGGTGTCTATCTGGACATCGGCCAGCTCTTCGTTGAAGAGCCCAAGAGCATGGGTGCGAATCGGGCTGTCGCGCGGAAGTAACGAGTTAGAGATCGACTGTTACAGGGAGATCAGATTTCGGAAACCGCATTTCGTCAGTGATTGGGATTGTGTGTTCATCCGCACAATCACCATTGATCCGGACCTCTTCCACCTCGACTGGCATCTCTGCCCCACATGCATATTTTATCCGTGTATCGGGGGAGATGTACACCTTGTTTCCAGCGCGCCATCCCGGACGTAGCTTGTCCTCTTCAACGGGACAATTCTGTTGATTGTAGGCGATCTTGTCGCTCCCGATTAGCTCGAATTCCTTGTTCCAGAGCTTAATCTCCCGATCACTGTGGTTATGCATGAGCAAGAAGACGATTGCTCGTTCTGGGCCACCTTCGTGAGTCGGGGGTAGATCCTCCTCGTCGACGACTTCGAGATAGTCTGGAAGGAGGAGCTTCGAATTGTCCACGTCCTCGAAAACCCCGATAACGGAGAAATCCACCTCTGCACCTTCACTCGTCGCTAACGGTTCTCCGAAATCGACGGGTTCTGAAGCCGTTTCGGCCGATGGCTCCTCCTCGACAGTTTCACCGGTGTCGTAATGACTCTGCAGTATTTCGTATTCCTCATCGGTAATTGCACCAGCGTCGTGGAGCATACTCAGCCGAGCTTCTGTCGCCACTTCCTCATCAGCGGGAGATGGGTCATTTTCAGCCGGTTCAGGCACAGCTTCAGACGTACCGTCACCCAAATCTAACTCGTCGAGGATTTCGTCGACTTTGTCGATGTCATCACTCATGTGTTTGAATTACTGGATTGGATTAGAGTGTCGTCATGACTCGGAACTATCTGGTGGACTGAGGCTGCTGACTTCTTTTTCAATCTGTTCGAGGACACCGACTCTCCCTGACGCATCTTCGGTGTCACGATGGTCTTCGAGGAACGTGACGAGGTTGTCCAGATTATCACCGGGTTCGTCGACGACTTCGCGTTTAATAATCCGAGCACCGCCTGCGCCATACTTCGTAAGGACATCAATCTGGACGTCCGGATCAACAATCGACTCCTCGTCTTTCGTGTGTGCGTAGGCCAGAGCCCCCGAGATGACGGAGAGTCGCTGGTCTTGTCCGATGTAGTTCCATCGCATCTCTCCGCTCTCCTCGTAGTTCTCGACCATATGGTCTCGCGCGAATCCGACGCTTGCGGCAAAGACCAACAAGCGAGTGTTGGATCCAAATATCGCGTTCTCACCAGAGGCCAGCTCTTCGAATGCCTCATTCTGTTCGTAGTGGAATGTCGCTGGAGCCACTACCGACCACCTCGATTCTCGGGGACGATCTCTGTGTACTCGTATTCGACCGACGGCTCCTCGGAGGGATCGTGATATTCCAGATGGTATCGATTGCCTGCGACGGCATCCATCTCTCCGGCGACTTCCGAGGTCCATTGGCTCTGTGTGACCAGCACGACGACCTGTTCGGCCATCTCGGGGAGAACAGAACTCACACGCTTCTGATACTCCGGATCGAGATAGCCGAAGGGTGAATCCATGATCATCGGATAGATGCCGCCACTGAAATAGATTGACTCCTCGTCGGAATGATATCGTTCGCGGGCGAGTGAGACCAGCGATGCGATGAACGAGAGGCTGGCGACCTGACGTTCACCGGTCGATTTCGCTACGGGAATCGTCTCTTCGGAACCGATGTCTTTCAGAATCCGTAGGGAATAGTCGTCGTCAATCTCGGCGTAATAGTCTTTAGCGATGATGTCCCGGAAGATGTTGTTGACACGCTCGTTGACGCTCTTTCGAACTTCATCCTGGTACTTCTGGAAGAGTTCGTCAATACGATCGCGCAAATACTCCGCCATCTGCGCTCGCCGTCGGGCGAGATCGGCCTTTTTGTTCTGCTCTTGAACCTCGTCGATCTGATCTTTGATCTCTTCCAGCTCTTCCTCCAGATCCTCGATTCGACCTCTTACAGTCCCGATCTGCTGGTCATAGTCGGACACCTGCTGATCGAGTTCCTTCCGGCGAGCTTCGAGTCGGTTGATGTCTTCCGTATCGGTATCTTCGAGAAGGCTACTGATCTCGGAAATCCGTTCTTCTTTCTGCTGAATGTCGTCTGCGACCTGGCTCCGCTGCTGGAGCAGCTCGTTGATGTCGTCGTAGACTTGCTCCTCCTCTTCTCCGATCTCGGTCAGCCTGCTGGCGATGTTCATCGCTGCTTCTTCGAGTTCTGATGAACCAGCGGCCTCTCTCCACTGCTGGACGTTCTGGTACGGTTCCGTCTCGGGAACCAGCTCCCGTCCACAGATGCACTCACGCATCTCCAGCAGATCGTCGACGAACTGTGTCTTGATCTCCGAAGGTATCTCGCCCTTCTCCCGTTTCTCTCGGAGCATCTTCGCCGTCTCTTCGACCGCCGGTGCGGCGAAGGGAACGTATCCTGCTTTCGAGATTCGATCTGCTATCTCCCGATTGATTGCCTTCAATTCCTCTGACAAGTCTTCGACTTCCCCCTCCAGTCGCTCTCGTTCTTGCTGCAGATCACGGCTGTCTTCGAGCTCGCTGAGGCGGCGTTCGACGTTTTCCAGCTCATCCAGCGTCTTTTCTTTCGAATCGCGTGTATTGCTGAGTTCTTCGGTCAGCGATGCTTTCTGATCCTCAAGATCATTTCGCTCCTCGTATAGCTCTGACAGTTCGTCGCTTCCGTGCTTACTCACTTCCTCCTCGAATCGCTTGCGAACGGCTTCCAGGTGCCGTTTTCCGCGTTCGAGTATCGTGAGCCCCATAATGTTCTGAATCGCTGTCTGGATCTTCTCTTGCCCGCCTATCGCCGAGAGCTCATCGATGGTTTCCCCGTCGAAGAAGAAGATTTCTCGAAGCCGCTCGGGCATGATTTGCCTGAGGGCATCGTTCGCGTTCCCACGGACTTTGCGATTGCCAGCTTCGTCGATGAACTCCAGGTGGAGGTCGCTATTTACTTCAGTACCTGTAAAATCGCTACTGCGGTTTCGTCGAACAGTCTTCGACCGAGAAGCCGTGTAGTCGATTCCGTCGTGAGTGAAGGATAGGCGAACTTCGACATCAACTGTCCCACTCGCACCAACTTCTGCCATCGCACGTTCGCTCACGATCTGATCGGGCTTGGGGAGCGTCACGTCACCGTAGAACAACCACAGGAAAGCATTCAAGATCGTCGTCTTTCCTGATCCGTTGGAGCCGTGGATGACTGTGACATTCTCGTTTGCGTGCTGAGAGAAGTCTATGGATTGCTCACCGTAGAACTGGCGAAAGTTGCGTAGTTCGAGTCGATCCAGCTCCATCTATCTGATCTCGTCTTCGATGATGGCTTCGATCTCGTCGTTAATCCCTCTCGGCAAGTCCATGTGGAGTTTGTCCTCCTCGGCCTGGAGTATCCGACGCATTGTACGACGGATCGTGGCTTCGTCGACGCCGTCCGGAGGATCAGTCTGGCTCATGGTTATAGGTCATACATCGAGCAAGTTAAAATCCTTTTTCAGGTCAGATAGTGATTCTTTACTTGTCGGTATCGAGGCAAGCTCGGCGTCGGGATGGTTCTTTGCGCAGTCTGCAAAGGTAGATGCCCGTTGTAACTCTTTTTGCACGAGACGTCGTTCCAGATTGAAAATCGACTCTGATTCACCGAGTCTGATATCGGAAGGTGGTGCAACGATGAAATCGTGGATGATTGCGTGGTCCTTGGAGGGATGTGGACGTAGGATCCGACCGCGACGTTGGACGAACTGCCGGGGGTTCGAAGAACTCGCTAACACAAACGCGGTTTCCGTGGCAGGAACGTCGACGCCCTCATCTAAACAGCGAATGGCGACCAACGCGTCGAGCGTACCATTTTCGAAATCTTCCAGTAGGCGCTCTCTTGTTTCTTGATCCTCCTCGTAAGTGAATCTGTGTGTCTTCAAACCAATTTCCTTGCCCAGCATTTCCGTGACGGCGTCCAGCTGACGTTTTGTGGCCTCTCCCTCGGTGTGGATTTGACCGTCACTACAGTAGACGAGCGTATGGTGAATATCTCCAGTTCTCTGTACCAAGGACCGCAACTTCGCTAATTTGTTCTCGGCAGTCCCAATCATCCGAGCCCGCTTGAACAGTAGTTGTTGTAGCTGTTCGTCTTCCTGAAGATCAACGTCGCCTATATCACCAGAAACAGAACCAATCCGTTTTCCGATTGCCCTAGAGAGTGCAATATAATCTTCAGATTCCTCATCGGTCAAATGCACTATATGTGGGACGTAATAGTACTCAGAGAGGTAACCGTTATTGATCGCTTCTTCGAGCCCGAATCCGTAGACCACTCCGTTCGAGAAGTAGTCCATGATTGCTTCCGTCCCCTCTTCGTCGTACCACCGATGAGGCGTTGCTGAAAGACCAAGCCGTGCTCGGATTGTTTCCGGGAGATGCTGTCTAAGGTGAGGGGCTCCGAGATGATGGACTTCGTCAGCTATCAGGAGTGTCCGAGAGCCATCAACACGTTGAATCACCTCTTGGAAATGCTCTGATCCGAAGGTCGCATGCGTTGTAACTACCGCCACCACATCACGAGCTCCGGTACTGAATTCAGTAAACTGACTGACGGCGATATCCGTCCATGAATCCCGTGATTGATAGGCACGAATAGGCGTGACACCGAATTCGTTGAGCTCTGTAACCCATTGGTCTACAAGATGCTGGTACGGTGCAGCGATGATTAAAGCGATTCGTCCTTGCTGTAATTTGGCCAGCTGAGCACCAGCAAGTAGAGATGTAACCGTTTTTCCGGTCCCAGTAGCCATGTGTAGAACTCCCTGCCCCTGTTCTTGCATCCATGCATCGACTGCTTCTGATTGATATTCACGAGGTTCTAACCATTCAGGAGTGGTTAATCCGGCCATCGGAAGTAGAGTCCTTTCTGCATGTTGAACGTAGTCCTGCCTCTAAACTCTTACAGACTGGTCGCTGATATATCGAGTTCAGTTTCAATTGCGGTGAGGACTGCGTCAGCGGTGAAGGCTGAGAACGCGTCTGTGTTGATGTTTTTGCGGACGGTGAAGGGCTGGTATGGTTCTGTCTCTAGGTTGCGTGTGCGGATGGTTTTGAGTGAGTCTCGGAGCGTGGCTTTCGCTGTCGGGTCATCGTTGTCGTCGATGGTGTCGCCTTTTGGTCGGATCCAGAGTTCCCAGGTGAAGCCGTCGGTGAGGAGGGCGACGGCGTGGATGTCCAAGTCGCTGTCGAGGTAGTCTTTCATGTCGTTGCGTGCGTTCTGGATTTTCTTTGGGGGTTTGACTTCGCCGAAGAACCGGATGTCGTGTTGCATTGCGGTTTGAATTGGTATGTTGGTGATGGCGAAGTCGGGGATGCCGCTGCTTCGTGGCCAGCGCGGTGCGTATTGTTTGGGTTGTGGGCGTAGCGAGTACCCGAATGCGTGGCGGAGTAACGGGAAGACAAGATGGTCTTCGATGAAGCGTTCTGGTGTTTGGGTGAGGTGCTTGCCTTTGAGGTAGTAGTTGTCGGCGACGACGTTGTCGAAGTGGGCGGTGCATTCGCGCGCACCAATTTCGTCGATGAAGTCCTCAAGGACGGTGAGAATATCGTTGGCGAGTGGATCGTGATCGTCAAATGTCGTGGGACGATTTGCCATTGGGGAGTGGTTCTCCCTCACCCACATAATTAATTGGCATCTATCATGAGAGCGGGGCTCTTTTTGCGAAGGGCTACCCAAATTTGTGCCGAGCTGCGACTGTAGAGTCGATCACTCTTGTACCTGGCTTAGTAATCAAAGAGGGATTGTTGCCGTTTGTAATCATAAGGATCGGTAAGGATGTCTCGGATTGCGGTATAGTTGATTTGGGCGTGCTGGTTTTCTTCGATTGCGCGGTCGACGATCCAGGCACGGAATTCTTCATATCGGTCGAGATCGGTGATCACGTCATCGATATCGATAGTTTGGAGGTCGCCGTGGCGAGCGAAGTAAATGCCGATGCGGGTGATCTCCGGGTATTTGTCGTCGAAGGCTTCGTGGCCGCTGCGGGAGACGTTGGGTGCGTCGTGCAGTGTGCGTTGGATGTCGTTGAGGACGTAGTAAAGGAGGAGTTGCCGCCAGTACGCGTCCGTAAAAACAGGCTTCTCGGTGGTTTTGATATCGACGAGAAGATCGTCGATCAGAAAATCGCCTTCGCCGGGGAGAATGTGTCGGAAGTTGCCGAACCGCGGTTTCTCGAATGTCACGGTGGGGTCGCCCCAATCCTGCTGTCGGAGCAGGCTGAATAACTCGCTCATTTCGCTGAGGAGGTCAGCTTCGAATGCGTTACGATTAATCCATGATTGGACGTCGTCGGCTGGTTGCCAGCCGGCGTTGAGAAGCGCTGCTTTCACGACGCCGTCCGTGTTCATCCCGGTGTGGACGTACTGATTCGCTAGCTTCGTGAGTTCGTCATCGACGGTCCACTCGTGGGGACTTCGCTGATCCCAGTCGGGCCGTTCGGCATTGCGTTCCTGCCACTCCTGCTGGTTTGATGGGCCGCCGTCTCCTTGCTCCCATTTCTTCCCGTCAATGACAGACACGGTGAGGTCCGGGAAGGCGGCGATCCGCTCGTGTCGCGCCCAGCCCTCTTCGTCGTCGGATTGTATGTCTGTGGAGGCGTGCCGTGTAGGCACGATTACGTCGTCGCTGTGCCGGTACAACCATGCTTTGCAGAGGAACTCGAACGCGTGACCGATGAGTTTGTGACTGTACCCGTTGTTCGGAACCTGGAGGTCACCGGTGGTATTAGCACCGGGGTTGGGGTACGTCGAGTCGATCTCGTGTCGAACGTCGCTGATCTGAATGAAGTCGGTCACACCCGTCGCCATGCTATTGTGAAGGTGTTGTCACGTGGTGCAGATAAGTTCATGCGTGAGATGACTCGGCAAGAATAGTGTCGTGTACCGATTCGACGGTGATAAAGGCAAAAAGGCGCGGCGGTGAGTCTGTGGCTTGTTGTTAGCCTTAGATATGTACTCCTGCAAGTATACCGACGATGTGATGATACCAAGAGTGATTCCTATGACCCGTTCGGTCAGAACACTCAGATCCAGATCATTTGAGGTATTCTAAGGAACAGAGACGAGGCGATGCAGTGTTGAGTGATGATGCGGATTCGATCACCGCTGACGAGCGGGATGCTCAGCTCGACCGGGTCGCGTTTGACTCGGGGGAGACTGCTGATTTCTGGTGGCGTGACTTGAGACCACCAATCGATGACTCCGTACAAGAGTGACTTCCAGGGGATACGGCTTCTTCAGGTCAGAGTAGTGCTCCTGCGGAAGGGTTTTGTTTTTGTATCTTTTCGAATGCTCGTGTGAATTCAGCGGCGAATCGAGAATGTAAGTCGTAGATCGGTTCGGAGGCGAGTTGAGGGTATTCGGTGACGACAGTGGAAGCGTCTTTGTCTCGGATGAGTCGACAGAGGTGTGCAATTTCGCCCAGTGCGAGAAAGAACGTGTCGCGGTCGTTCCGATGAGGAAGTTCGTACGGTGTTCTGTCGGGAAGTTCGCGTGTTTTGAAATCGATGCCATTCCAGTCGCAGATGCTCAGATCTTGAGTAGGGATGTCGAAGTTGCTGGTGAGGATAGCGATGGTGCGAATGATACATGGTACGCATTGACCGCAGTTGGCGAGGTTGTACTGTCCTTGTCGTCCGTGGTGTGGGCACGAGACTGTCGTTCGGATAACTGATTCGTTGGAGATGCGATTTACTACTTCTCGTTTGGTGTCGTTGAGGAACGGGTTTCGAACTGTGGTGTTCCAGTTCAGTTCCTCAGTCAAGAGGGTGTTGAAGAGATTGATTGCGACAGGTGAGACGGTTCTGGTAGTGTGCCAGCCTTCGTTAAGGATGGCGAATCGCGCCATCAGCCCGGTTTCGAACGCGCGGATTTCAGGAATTCGCTGGGCAGTCGCAGTAGCTGCGGCGAACACCCAGTGAAGGAATCCGCGGGAGAAGGTCGTGTACTCGTTTGTTTCTTCTTCGTAGTCGAGCTGGAAGACAGAGGGGGAGACGTCAAGCAGGCGTTGTAGTTGCTTGTGACGAGACCCGAGTCCATTCCCGTAATTGAGACTGACGTACTCACTATCGATGTTCTCGGCCTGATTCTGATTGACTCCACCCGCGCTGTCTAATCCATCAGAGAAGAGGCTCACAGCGTCAGTGGTTGGTGTAGGTGTGTCGAAAGAGCCGCTCGTCTGGGTAGTTGCCTTGGGATGCTGCACGAGATCGAATTGAACAATGTCATAGGTCATGTGGGAGACCATCGTCGACAGCAACTCTTGTGCTCTCGGCGTCGTTAGCGAGTCGGAGAATACTGGGACTCGAATGACGATAGAACGCGTGTTGAGACGTGCATCCGAGTCGTCCACTTCGGTCCCGGCAATGATGCGTCGTTCCAAATACCGATCAACACCGAATGTCGCAACAGCGATTTCGATCAAGTCCAGAACGTCGTCTGGTATTTCCCCGCTAAACTGATTCCGCAACTCGGCGAGATCGTATTTAATCTGGAAGTCACAGTCGGACTGCCGATCAGAGGTATAGCTCACGATGGATCCGACCGATGTCATTCCGCTCGTCTCGGAATATGTCCCGTCGCGGCGGGCTTCGAACTCGTCACCTCGTTGAATGTAGACGCGTTCGGTGGTGCTCATTCTCCGTTCTCCTCAGAACTGCTGGATTCGATGTCGTCTAGTAGTTCGATTCCGGTGGCCTTCCAGTTCTCAAAGCAACGATGTACACCCTCGACGAACTCTTCCTGGTGGGTGTCTATCGCTTCGATGTTGCCTTCGGTGATGGCCGGGCCGAGAGTCGGATGGTCGGTAAGTTCTTCGACGAGTTCACGGGCACGCACTTCACACTGGTCAAGTAGTTCTTCTCGGTGTTTAGTAAGAAGTTGGTCTCCATCTTCAGTGAAGTACAGCTGTTCTCCAACACCCTCAATATCGTCTGCTGCGGATTTGAGTTCCTGCTTCACGAATCGATAGAGCAACTGGCGAAAGTAGACGGTGAAGAAGCCCTCCGGTCCGTGGACTTCCATAAATTCTTGAAGATTATCCTGTTGGGCGTCTGCTGAAAGGTCAAAGGTATCACTCATTTCGACTCCTTCTCTGAACGACGAGGTTTTGAAAGCGCGTCGGCTCCATTCGACATCACAGCGGCAAGCGTGTCTTCTGTGGCCTGCTCGGACGGCATTTGTAGATTCTTATTGGCCGCGTCGACACCTTGTCTCACTGTTTCTTGTTCAGCTGCTGTGGTAACAGCGTTCTGTGCTATCGTAACAGTCGCTTCTGCTGATTCAGAGGTCACCTCACTTGTGACAACGCTCTGGGTGGCTGCACGTACGCCCGCTTCTACTCCATCGTTGCTCGCTGCGTTGGCAAATGCGTAGGCGTGTTTCAGGTTACTGTACATCGGTACTTTTGCTGGCCCGTTAGGCTGCGTAGCGAGTAGAACCGTGATACCGATGTCAGCAGCCCGTTTCATATCCTCGTTCGATACTGAGGTGTTCATATCTTGCTTTGCTCGTTTCTGCAGCGAGTCTTGTGCTGTAGATGTCGTGGTCGCTGCACTACCCATGATTCAGATACCATTATCTATCAACCTAAATATTGTTGTTATATTTGATGTCGGCTATCATTAGGTGCCGAATTCAACGGAATCGGGATCACACATCGCTTTTATAGACTCTCAACCGTGTCTGATTTGAACCGGGTATCGGTGTAGTTCGAGTAACACCAAACAGTAGAGTATGTGGAGTTGATACAAACCGCCATGAGAAACCGTATTCAGTATGCTTTGCTCGTGTTCTTTGGCGTGTTCATATCCATCTTGGTCATCGTTGCAAGTTACTTGGGACTCCGGTGGTCAGCTCTCACACTCAACTCTCGGGTATCTGTCGCTGCGTCGCTCGTAGGGGCTCTCGGCACGCTTGTGTTAGCTACTGCAACGGTGTGGACTGCTCTTCAGAATCAGAAACTGGTTGATGAACGGGTGAAAGAAGCTGAGAGACCGTTGGTCAGGGAGGAATTGGAAGAAGTTCTTCTCCCGTATCATGAGGTTGTGCAAAATAATATCGAGGCGGTTACAGGGTCATCCGTAATCGATTGGGGCAGCTATTCGCCGCACAAAGGCCTATCTTTTGAGAGGATGCATACTTCGAAGTCTGAACCAGTCCCGCTGCTGCAGACGGACGACGTGTACCTCTACACTCGACTGGAGCGGGATGCGCCGGGTCTGTGGAAGATGATACAGACGCACGACCATATCCTCAACGAGATATCGGATCTCGGAGATCAAATTTGCAGTTTGCTTGAGCCCGCTGTGAAGCGATACCTCGAAGACCACGGTTTGCTGGGTGAGTTCGATGAAGGTGGGATTCGGACTCTCAATGGTGCGATCTTGAAGCAAATCGATCAATATGGAGATCAACACGAACACGCGGAGATTTGGTCAGAACACCGGGAGGATCTGTGCCGCATCCTTGATGAGGTGGCGGCTGATGAGTACGGTGAATTACAAGAAGAGATCAACCGGTATCGAACGCACTGTGAACGTTTATCCGAAGAGTTGGTTGAGTGGCGTGTGGCTCTTCAAAATGAATATTCTATCTCCGTAGAGGATGAAGAAGAGCTAATTGAATTTATGTAGATACGATCATATCTGTGGATTTACTATGCGAGGTGGATATCGAGCGGTTCACTATCGTACTCAAAGAGACGGAGGATGATTTCGAGCCGGAATCCCTTCGGATCGGGTAGCATTGGAGGTGGCACGAGCGGTCTAAGGATGGGTCAGTTCGGGGGCTTCCTTCGGCTCTCAGGCGATTCAGCACGTGGTGGGTCTGTTGCTACAGAACGCCTGGCGGTATCTTCACTATGAGTATGTGGTGACTCCTCACTGAGGCGGGCGTCGCCTCTGGTGCTGGCCGTACAAGGAGTTATCAATATGGTTCGACGGGCTGCGTGGACGGCCCTCGCAGTGCGTCGGGCCGTCCCCGCGAACCGGCCACCGAACGACCGGTTTCACGGGCACTCTTCGGCCGAGCAAGTCTCTTCACAAGTGGCAACGCTGTCGGCGGCTAAGCGCCGGCGACAGCGACAGTTCCGCCTCCCATCAGCGTTGCTCGAATGCTACCACTGACTCACCACAGCAGAACGGGTGACTCAGGTCAGGTTAACTAGCGATGCTTTGTGAGGTACTGAGACTCGGCTTCCACATTACTTCTGCAAACAATTCTCGATAACTCGCTGTTGTCACGCGGTTCCTCAACTAACTAAAGACGGATGCGGAATAGCATTAGTGGTCATAGCATATCTGGACTTCAATCGAGACTATAACGTCAGCTCTCGCTTCAAGAAAATCATATAACTTCTGGTCTGAAAACACAAGCTAACGACCAATTTTATACTGCTGGAAAATACGACATAAAACAGATGAGCGGGGAGAAATCGCGGAGTAGCTCTAGTAGAAAAATTAGGGCAAACTCCTACAAGAAATGCCCAGATTGTAGCGAAGCGAATCTCCAGCAAAACACACGGTGCTCCAGCTGCGGACACAGTTTCAAATAAAATGAGTGACGACTCAAAAGACATCTTCGAAAACCTGGCCCAGAAGTCATACAAGAAATGTCCTAGCTGCGGAAAGAGTAACCTACAGCAGAACAAGACCTGCTCAAACGCTGACTGCAGCTACCGATTCTAATCATGGGTGACGACGACACCGATCTGCGATTTACCAGTGATGGTCGAAAACTATGTCCAGATTGCAGGACAAGCAACCTTCGTCGGAACAAGGAATGCACCAACTGTGGCTATGAATTTTAACAGGTGAAACAATGTCTGATGATGAAGACAAAGATGAAGCGATTCTTCGGCAATGGACCTGTCCCGAATGCCGTTGCTCAAACCTCGATTCTAACAACCGGTGTAAGAACTGTGGTTACGAGCCATAATGCTGGTCAGTCAAGTTCTCGGTGTTGTCCCGCAGCCTTTGATTACATGGTGGCTGGTGCTTCTTTTGCTCGTAGAGCTACTGCTTAAAATCGGTATAAATCCAGCTCACCAACTCAGTATTGTAGAAAGCCATGACGTATATGAAGATATCTCAGAACGACAACGCAACTCTGCTCTGTTGGTGGCCAGTTTGGTGATTGCCGGGTTAGCAATCATTCTTCGAGAGCAAAGCAACCAACTCGCTCAGCAGGTTGAACTCTTCGCCGGAGCATTCGGATTGCTACTGATCGCTGCTTTCGCACATGAACTCAGTCAGACCTACAGAGTGTACCTGACGTTCCAGGAACTCGCATTAGAATACGGCCTGTTACTCTTGGTGTACGGCCTGTTCCTACTCGTTCAAGAGTTCGTCCCGGCTGCTGCAGACACCACATTCGTCGTCTTTATAATTGTCTTCCTATTCCGGTTTGCAAGCGTGCGTGGCGAGCTCAAAGCCCACAAACTTGAGTTCGAAAATTCTGATTACAAGACAAGACCGGAGTTCCTACAGGAAAAGGTCGGATTCAGGCTGACCCGGACTTCCGTGCTTGAGTTCCTTCGCAGTATTCCCGGCACCATTGGAATCCTTCTCCTAATGTCGACTGTATACGGTATTCAGTTATTCATCGCTGGAAGTGTAGAATTTGGGGCGGCCTTCACCGCTATAGAGAGAAGCCCTGAGTTGCTCTACTTCTCGTTCAATCCTTGGCTACACTCGACACACAACCATATCTTTCAGAATGCTCTGCTCTTCGTACTTTTCGGCGCTTGGACTGAGCGGAAGATAGGAACAGAACGATTCGTGACCGGAGTTGTCATCATCGGTTACACTACGAATATCGCACCCAGACTACTGGGAATCGGCGGGTTCGGCCTCGGTGCCAGCGGAATTACCAACGCCCTCGAAGCTTACTTTCTGCTTTTCCAAATTGTAGCAATGCAGAAAGCGTTCACTGATGAACCGCTTCAGTACCAGAAGGTCTCGAAACACTTCATCCTCTTCTTCATAGCGTTAATCTTCGTCCTGAAATCAATCGCTGAGTTCTTCGGATTCCTCACCCCAGAACCAGGAGTCGCCGCTGGAGGCCACTTCATCGGAGTTCTCCTCGGCTTCGCCTGGTACACTAACAGATCACTTGGCCTAACTGATCGAGTGCCGATCCCTGGTCTATCCCTGTTTCGATAGATTGCTACAGTGTACCCCGTTGAATCTACGGATAATGTAGCGATCATCCTTGAGTGCTTGTTCGAGGTTGTAGACAGCAACGGTCAGCACCAGTTCTCGGAACTGACGGTACCACGCGCTCGGCCTGACAGCGGGCCCAAATCGGTACTTGATGGCCGAAAGCGCTGTCCAGCCGTGCATTATGTACGTGATCGTAGTGAACGAACAGCCGGTGCCTGATGACCGGCCTGACGCCCTCTGAACGGAGCACGTCCCGCATCGATTGGTCGTCATAGCCGTTGTCACCGGCGAGATTCTCGATTTCGTCGGTGTTGCGCAGCGCTACTTGACGACCCACCTGTGTATCGTGAGACCAGTGTGCCGAACAATGGAGATCAAGCACGGCACACGATCCGTATCGATCAGTGCCGTCGTTTTCAACGTCTGTATGTGGCGATCCGACCGGTTGACGTAGTGCCTGAATACCGCTTCGCGGTCGAAAAACGTGGCATCTATCACCCCGTGTTCGCCGGGACCGCAGGCGGTCGCTGACCGACGAAGCAGTTGCCGCCAGATACGAGTGGGTACCCGCTTGAAGGACCGCCACAGCGTCGAGGGTGCCGGACACGCGGTTCGAGCCAACTGCAACAGATCATGAACGCGATTCTTCTCACTCGCTCAATCGACGATTTCGCGGTACGTCGAGTCGATCTCGTGTCGCACGTCGCTGGTCTGGATGAAGTCGGTCACACCCGTCGCCATGTTACTGCGAACGTGTTCTCGCGTGGTGCGGATAAATCCGTGCCTGCCCACTGGTGCGGGTTAGAAGACGTCTTGCAGTGGGCCGGCTTGTTCGACTGTCTCGTGGGTGTTTCGGACGTCGTCGAAGGAGAGGTATTGGAGGGTGCAGTGGTCGTTGGGGGTGAGGACGTGTTGGAAGGTGGGGCGGTTGATTTCTTCGCGGACTTTGTCTTCGTCGTCGGGTGGGGCGACGATGTGCATGTCGACGGCGATGTTCGGGACTTTGACCATGAAGTCGGTCATGCGGAGGATGCCGCTGTAAATGCTGGTGGTGCTTTCGACTTCGAAGAGTTTGACGATGAAGTCGTCTTGCAGCCAGATGACGTCGACGTATTCGATGATGCGCGTGGCGGCGGCGCTGAACCCGGGGAGGTTGAGGTTGTCAATGCAGTCGTCGCCGAGGCGTGCGCCGTTGTACGTCCGGTTTTTGTCGTTCGTGGCGACGTACACGTCGTACCCGTGCCGGAGACCAAGTTGAATGAGCAACCACTGGATTTCAGTGTGTTCACGCGGATCGTCGTCGACCTCATCGTCATCCTCTTCTTCGCCGCCTGTGCCGGCGGTGTCGTCGCCGTTGTGGAAGGCTTGGAATGCTTCTTCGATGGAGTTGTATTCTCGTAGGAGGCTGCTGACGGCGTCTGGTGATACGCGGAGGAATCGGTACGGGACCCAGTTGGCTTCGTACCCAAGCAGTTGCGCGATGCGTTCACGGGCAACTGAGATTTCTTGATAGTCAGTGACCGTGTAGATGAAGCGGCTGCCCGAGTTCCCCCACAGCGCCTCGCCGACGACCGGGTCTTCGAACGCGGTGCCGACGCGTCCAGCGGCGAAGAACTCGCCGTCATTGTAGAAGAGAATCGGGTCGTCGGTCTGCATTTCTTCGAAGAATGTGCGTTTCTGGTTCCCGTCGGTCGTTCCCCAAATTCGTGCTTCGCTTTGCTTGCGGAGATCGTCCGGCGCGGCCGCTGGAACGTCGACTGGTGAGGCGACAGTCTCGTCGAATCGCTGCCGCCACTCTTCACCGACCGGAACAACGTACAGACGAGTCACGATACAGAGCGTACCCCGCGAACTGGCTTGTAGCTTATCACGACGATCGCTGATTGCGTACAAGAGATTGAGTCAGAGAATGCATGGGTGAATTTGACGGTCTTGTCGGGATCCAAGAGTTATTGCTCGTGAATTCGGACGCGGGCACAGAGTGAGATGAGCGTTTCAATATCTGAGTCGGTGAATTGCACGTGGAGTGTGTCTTGCTCGGTAGTTCGGGAGAGGACGCGTTTCAAGGATAGTTCGATACCTTCGTCATTAGTTTCCTGAACGGAGCACACTACGAAGTGAGTGCCTGTCTCGAATACGTGTGACCAGTCGGACTCTGTCCCTGTACTATTGGGAGTTCGGTCGGAGACCCGAAGCAGGTCAATCATGACTGCTGTTGTGAACTCGTTTAACAGGTCTCCCGCGGAGTCTCCGACTGGGAGATTGAACTGTTGTCCTCGCCGGCGGTTCTCGATCGTCAGTGCGTGGGGAGTGCCGTCCGGTGCTAGTAGGGCTTCAATTTCGAAGCCATCCCGGTCTTCTCCTCGAAACCATTCGGAGATGTGACAGTCTCGGTCGCTTGCTGCTGCGGTTTCTTTGTACTGTGCAACGTCTTGTTCGAGTTTGCCGTCGTGCGCTCGGTGTTGGAGTATTGCTTCGAGAAGAGCGCTGACGAGTTCCTTGGTGGCTGTGTCGGTGGGAGACAGTGACAGTGTGAGACTTCGTTCCAGCGACCAGCTTGGAGTGTCGTCGACCGGCTCTGTTGTGCTGGACGGGCCGGGAGTCTCCTCTTGCGAAGTGAAGGCAGCTAGGGAGTGTTGCCCGATCGAATCGTCTGGGAGGTAGGGGAGTACGTCTTTCTCAGTGAGATCGAGTGGTGGGGAGGATGATGAAGTTGCGGGTTCGTCTGATCGCAGGTTCGGGACCGCGTACGGCCACACCGGGAGTGGGTCGGTCAAGTGCACGTCATCGAAATCGGGTGAGTCGCCGTCGAAATCGCGCTCGTCGAGCCACATGACACTGAATCCGTCCCGAAGATAGTCTTCAGTCGTTTTGAGTACTGATTTCTGAGAATGCCGGTACTGGACTTCGACAGCGATTCCTCGGCCGAGCGGGTGTTCTGGTGTCGGGAACTCAACGAGCACGTCAGCGCGGCGTTCCCCATCGGCAACTGTGTGTTCGATCTTGGTTTCCGCAGCCGGGTGTTTTGAGAGGAGTTTCTCGGCAGCGATGTGCTTCATTTCGATGTGCGCTGCGGACTCACCGTCACAGTTCGGATTGGTGGGTGGGGTACCGTCAGGCGGGTGGTAGAAGTGCCGGGCGATCTTGTCCCCGGCTCGGACTCGCATCTCGCCGTCACAACGCGGACAACGAACGGACTCCGAATCACTGACTTCCAAGGGGAGGATCGGCCGGTCATTACGCAGCCCGATGAACGGCATTACATCTCGTTATGTCTCACCGACAGTTAGTGGTTCTGTTACCCTGTCTACTGTCGTTTACGGCAGTACTGCGCTCCTCAATTTGACGGGGTCTGTGGAGAGGATGACTGTCACGAGGCTTGTTTCCTCTTTCTACCGATGGCGTGACGTGCGACTACTAATTGACGAGTCTTCACAGGCAAAGGCTCTGAAAGTTCTGACCTAGCTTCTGAATGATTTCTTCCGGGGAAAGGATCATCACTTGGCCGTGTCACGGTCTTTGCATGGCTCCGGATCGCCTCCGTAGTATTGTCCCGATGTTTGGCGGTGGGACGCGCTACGTTGAGACGTTGGATGCGGTGCTTGCGTTCGTGGCAGATCATCATCCGACGACGGATGAGCTGGTGGGCTGGCATCGCGGTTCGTTTTCGAATGTGTCGAGTCGGGAGTCGATTATGCGGCGGGTCGCGTACCTGCAGCAAGCGGGGTTCGTACGGCAGGAGGATGATCACTGGGTGCTCGGGGACGCTGGTCGGGAGTATGCGCGGCAGTACGACGTGGGGACGCTGCTGCGAATTATGTGCGAGCGGAATGTTGGGCTTCGGAGTTTGCTGTATGCACTGTCTGCTGGGCCGATGACGATTGCGGAGATTAGTGCTCAGCAGTTGGATACGCACCCGGAGTTAGGATGGAGTCGAGGAGAGACGGATATGGCGAAGCAGCGGGCGAATTGGCTGCGAAGTATGGGCTTCGTTGAGAAGCGCGGCGGCGAGTAC
>Ga0207756_100099_pt1 | contig 80432 bp, 79 predicted proteins | sample A23M1SouthBayCA_FD_187748 | JGI IMG/M metagenome (GOLD analysis project Ga0207756, IMG submission 187748) | Aerobic enrichment media microbial communities from Eden Landing Ponds, California, USA - A23 M1 (3) (SPAdes) | ecosystem: Environmental > Aquatic > Marine > Unclassified | place...
CGATTCCGACACGAATCGGCTCATTGGGAACATATCGGGCACCGCTGGCGCGGTGCCCTTGCCCTCTTCGACTTTCAGCCGCAACTCTCGCAATCAACAATCTACTTCGCAAGAGCGTGCTGGATAGTCCCTCTCTATTCATGATGCCAAAAACATCTCTCCCAGGGCTTGAGACACCGTTTCACCAGATTAGACGTCCCTTCGACGAACGCAAAACGGCGGTCGTCTGTACTGTTCGCTTCGGTGTCCTCGCCGTCAGAACGTTCATGGGTCGATGCCTATAGGCACTATTTTGACGAGCATGGTTGGCCTACTCGTGTTCTGATCACGCTTCCCATCGGCGTCACACACGGCGAGTACCGCGCGACTCGCTAAACGCCTCCGTAACGGACGTTTGACAGACGCTACGACGGTGTCGCGTCGTCCGGCCGAACAACGGTTTCTTCGGGCGCATCCCCATCGGCAACGGCGATATCCGCAATCTCGTCGCCGCCGAACACCACTGTCGCGCCGGCCCGCATTGGCGCAAGCAGTCCGGCGACGACCGCGCCCGCTGTCGTCATCGGTGCCCGGAGCGCGACGGTCGTCTCCGCGTCGATGTCGTAATCGGCGACGACGCGGCCGCTTTCGGCCATGAGTTCGCCGTGCGTGTACGTTCTGTCGGCCGCCAACACGTCGTCCTCGGGCGAAACTTCGCCCGGTGGCTGGAGCGGGTTTTCGCTCCACAACTCCCGCTCGAACTGGGCGATGGTGGGGTCCTCGACCGGGCCGCCGTATGCCAACCCCTTCGTCCCTGGCCCCTGCGTGTAGCGGTCGAGCCAGGCCGCTGGCGCGATAAGCGCCGTCGCATCGACCGCATTCGGCGGGTCCATATCCACGACCGCGCCGTCGAGCGCCGCTGCGAGGAAGGCAAGCAGTGCGTCCGGGGCGTCCCGAAGGTAGCCCGGTCGGTCCTCGTCCGTCGGCTCTTTCGGACCGACGACGACGGCGACCCGCGTCCCGTGCCGGACGCCGTAGTGTCGCAGCAGATTCCCGCCTTTCCAGGCGTTCGTGGCGAAGTCGGAGTAACTGTACGGCGTCGACCGCTCCGGCGAACGAAAGAGCACGCCGTCGCGATTGCGCGCCTGCGCGACGAGATCACCGAGTACCTGCATGTGCCGTCGTTCGGTCCCGGTGATGAAAAACAGCGCGGCCACAAAGCCGATGTAGGTGGCCTCCCCCACTCTCTAGAAATGAAAAGGCAGCAACAAGTTGCCGACGTACTCAGGCACAACGACATCGACACGCCGCCCGCCTACCGGCTGCTCGATGTGGTGGCTGAACTCGGCGACATCGCGGCCGAAGTCAACGAAACGACCGGCTACGGCACCGACTCGACGGCGCTGTCGATACGGGAGGACGAACTCGGCGACGCCCTGTTCGCACTGCTCGCGCTGTGTGAACAGCTCGATGTCAACGCCGATGCCGCGCTCTCGGCGGCGCTTGCCAAGTATGAGGGACAGTCTGGCTCAGACGGGACGCCGGCGAGCGGCGACTGACTACAGCGAGTTCTTCAGTTTCTCGAAGAAGCCTTCCTCGACATCGACCTCTTCGCCGCCGGCCTCCGCGAACTGTTCGAGGGCCTCCTTCTGTTCGGCGTTGAGGCTGTCGGGCGTGACGACCTGTACCTGTACGTAGAGGTCACCCCGGCCGCGGCGGCGAAGGCGGGGCATTCCTTTCCCCTCCAGCCGGAACACCTCGCCGCTCTGGGTCCCGCTGGGCACGTCGACTTCGACTTCGCCGTCCAGCGTCGGGACGGTGATGGTGTCACCGAAGACGGCCTGCGGGAACGAGATGGCCTGCTGGTGTTGCAGGTCGTCGCCGTCGCGCTCGAAGTCCGGGTGATCGCGGACGCTCACCTCGATGAGCAGGTCGCCGTTCGGGCCGCCGTTCTCCCCGGGCGCGCCCTCTCGCTCCATCCGGAGCGTCTGCCCGTTGGCGATTCCGGCCGGTATTTCGACTTCGAGGCTCGCGTCGTTCTGGACGACGCCGTTGCCCCGACAGGTCGAACACGTCTCGTCGTACAGCGTCCCCTCGCCGTCACATCGGCGACAGGTCGTCCTCTGCTGGACGCGCCCCATCGGCGTCTGCTGGACCTGCGTCGTCTGGCCCTGGCCGTTACACTCAGGACAGGTCTCCGAGTCGGCCCCCGGCGGATGTCCGGCCCCGTCGCAGTCGTCGCAGGCTTCCGGCCGGGTGACGTTCAGTTGCTTCGTCGCGCCGTTGTACGCCTCTTCGAGGTCGATCTCCAGTCGCGTCTGGAGGTCCTGCCCCTGTCGCCGGCGGCTGCCACCGCGCCCGCCGCGGCCACCGCCGCCGAAGAACTGGTCGAAGATGTCCTGCATATCGAAGCCACCAGCGCCGCCGCCGAACGGGTCCCCGCCCATCCCGCCGCGGCCGCCGCCACCGCCAGCGCCGCCGCGCTTCTCGGCCTGCTCGAAGCGCTCGTGGCCCATCTGGTCGTACATCTGGCGCTTCTCCTCGTCGGTAAGGACCTCCTTGGCTTTCTTGGCTTTCTTGAACTTCTCCTCGGCGTCGGGGTCGTCGCTCACGTCCGGGTGGTATTCCCGGGCTTTCTCTCGATAGGCCTCCTTGATCTCGTCTTCGGAGGCGTCCCGAGAGACACCCAGTATCTCGTAGAAATCCTGACTCATTCGTTGTAGGATGGGTAGACGATTGAGACACTTCAAAAGAACGGGTTCCCGACCACCGGTACCGCTGTCTCGAACAGTTCGATACTGGAATCACGCGGACAGACGTCACACGATACCGAGTTCCGGGACGAAGACGGTGGCAGCGAGCACGGTCCCGAATACGAGAATCGCCGCGACACGGAGGACACCGGCTCCCCGTCGGTGCCGTTTCGGGAGCGCTTCGGCAACGCCGGACAGGGCGGCCCCGACCGCCATTCCGAGCAGCCAGCCACTCGAAGCGGCGTCGCCGACGCTCCAGGCGTACGCGTAGAGACTGAGAAAGACGAGTGCGCCGGAGAACTGGACGAGTGTCTGCGGTCGGCCGGACGGCTCGCTGAACACAATTTCGGAGACGACGGGGGGCATCAGACGGATACTCTCACTCGGCGTACAAATAGAACGGTGCCAATTCGAACAGCCGGAACCGCGGGCGACGACCGTGACAGTCTCGCTGCTCGTGGGAAGACAGCGACACTGGCCGGCTACGCCGGCGTCCGGACCGTACCGGGGCGCTTATTTCCGTCCCGCGGGAGAGTTCGGGCAATGAGTCCTGAGTCGTCGCGTGGTCGAGGTCTCGTCACGATCGAGCGGGTCGCCGTCTGGGGACTCGCGGCGCTGGCCGTCGCCGGACTGGTCGCGCTCGTCGTCGGTCCCGGCGCGGACCTGCGGACATCGGCCCCATCGGTCACCATTGACGGCGAGTTCGACGCCGAGACAGGGACGGTCACGCTTACCCACGCCGGCGGGGACAGACTCACGGAAACCAGCACGCACGCGCTGGAGCTCGTCGTCACCGACGCCGACCGGAACCGCTCGACCACGCTGACGTGGGCTGAGGCGGACCAGCTACCCGTCGAGTCTGGCGATACAATCGTTCTTGACGACCCGGGCGTGGATTCGGACGATGACGGTAACTATCTCGACGGCGATGTCTCAGTCGGCTTCTTCCTCGACAGCGCCGACACCGTCGCGGTCCGCTGGACCGGACGCCCGCTCGGTGCACCGGGCGAGCGGACGACGACGCTCGGCACTGTCAGGCTCGGTAATGCGACCGGCTGACTGCTAGGTAGCAAGGGCCCCGCCGGACCGCCTCCGGTAGCCGGCTGGCGACGGCGGCACTGCTGCCCCGTGGCCGGTCACGAATGGACGTGCTTGGTGCGGACATACACGTCACCGGTTCCGGTCACGGTCACCGCGTAATCGCCCAGCCGAAACGAGAGCGATACGGCGCTGTCCGGGCCTGACGCATGCATAATCAGTTCGTCGAGTGCGTCCGGATCGAGCGTCTCGATGAGCGGCGATAGCTCTATGGCCTCCCGGTCGGCCGCGGTTGCGACCGTCTGAACGACGGCCACCGACGGTGAGGCGACTTCCCAGTCGAACTCCGCGTGGAGGATGTCTGAGCCGTCGGATGGCCGCCCGGGCCGCTTGTCGGACCCACTCATTAGTAAAAATATGTCTATCTACCATATTAATCCTACTGTCAATTTATTAGTTAGCATTATGATCTACAAAATGACTATCTGACATCCGAGTAAATTCCGGTGAAAGACCGACGCCACCCAATAATAATCTAAAATTATAAAATTATATTGACATACTAACTGTCTAATACACTTGCCTTTTCAGGTAAACAGTTCAGCCCGAGAAGTGATATTGCAGCCGAAACACGGTCAGTAACGTACTGTTGTGGTGCATTTGACAGCAACGGTCTTCGATGAGATCGCGGCCGAGACGCGCTATTTCCGTCTCTAGACACGGTTTTGTGAAAGTAGCACGCAGCAGATGTGGTTGGGACACATAGAGTGCTGCGTGCCAACTACTCATAGTCCGGACCCATGTATAACAGTTGTGTGATTAATTGAGTAAACAAAGATATAGTTTTGAAATAACTTCGGCACAGGTCGTCGATTACAACCGCTAGAGGCCCGTTCCGTCACAATGCGCCACGGACCGTTCGCCGAGCAACGCTCACTGAGACGCGAGCCGACAGTGTGACAGTAACAACGTCTTTTACCTGTGGGCGTCATCTCTCCACATATCCTCGGTTACCACCGAGATGAAGGTTGGGACACATGACATCTGATGCAACACACGAAGAGGCGGTTAGTTTACTCCAGGAGTTGGGCTTGAAAGAGTATGAGGCGAAGTGTTTTGTCGGACTCTCTCGGATGTCCAGCGGCACAGCGAAGGGACTGAGCGAAGTGACAGAGGTCCCGAGAACGCGCGTCTATGACGCCGTCCGGATTCTCGAAGCGAAGGGGCTGGTCGAGGTCCAGCATTCGAGCCCCCAGCAGTTCCGGGCTGTCCCGCTCTCCGAGGCCACCGAAACGCTCCGCGACCAGTACGAAGAGCGCGTCGAACGCCTCCAGTCCGCACTGCGCGAGATGGGACGCATCGAATCCGACGACGACGAGGCCGAGCTGCAGGAGGTCTGGTCGCTTTCCGGGTCCGACGCTATCGAGAACCGTGCCGCGGCAATCATCGAGGAGGCCACTGACGAAGTGGTCCTCGTCATCGGTTCCGACGCGGTCCTCACTGAGCCGCTGATCGAGCAACTCAATTCGCTCGATACGGACACCGACCTCATCGTCGGGACCGGGTCCGCTTCGATACGGGACCGTGTGGAACAGGAAATCCCACGCGCTACCACGTTCCTGTCGGAACTGGACTGGCTCCACGGTGAGATGACGCCCGAGGAGGACGCCGCCGTCGGGCGACTCCTGCTCGTCGACCGGTCGGCGTTGCTGGTCAGTTCAATCGACCCGCCGACGGGCGACGAACAGGCCATCTTCGCGACCGGACTCAGAAACGGACTCATCGTCATCGCGCGCCGCCTCCTCTCGCAGGGCGTTGTCGAAATGACTCCAATAGAACAGGATTAGCGAACAACCCGGTTCGGGGTTTTCGTCGCTCCCATTTTTCACTCGCAGTAATTCTCGGAGAGGAACGCAAGTAGCGGTCGGACTCGCTCGTACTCCGGGCCACGCGTTACCCAGTGGGTTTCCCGATCCCATTCGATGAGCCCCATCTCCGCCAACTTCGGGAGATGCCGGTGATAGAGGGCCGCCGGGATCGCCGGCTCTCCTACTGGTGTCCGACCGCCGTCAAACTCCGAGACGGATGGCCGCCACCGCTCCGCGTCACGTAACGCGAATAGTATCTGACGGCGGTCCTCGTGTCGCACCGCGTCGAGTTGGGCGCTCAGACACTGTGACTGGATTCGCTCCTGATTGCTCACTGCGCGGCCATACGCCCGTCTATCTGATATATATGCACTATTTTCATTATCACTGACTGTTTTGATTATCAGGGTAACTAATGCGAGGATACATCTACTAATGCTTCGAATATAGCTGTATCAGCATCGGAACAGCGATGTACCCACTGTTTGCGATGATCACCTCAACATGATGGATATCAGCCATGCACTGAATTGATAATATTTCTGACCCAATTCGACCGCTTCGCGAACCCGACACCACTCCGCAGGCCCGTGCACTCGGCTTCAGTACTCTTGTCCGGTTACAAATCGGTGCTACTTGCCCTGTGAGAGTCCGTCAGATCACGTCTGACAGGGTGGTGAAAACGACTTATTCTTTTCTTCGTCGTCTTCGAGACGTGAGCGGAGCGAACGTCTCGAAACACCGGAAGATATCGCTTCGCTCATCTTCCGAGCCGACGACTCGGCCTCGTCCTGCTAGTCCTCGTCCTCGTCGTCGACGTCCTCGAAGTCGGCGTCGACGTACTCCTCGCCCTGCTCGGCCGCGCCGCCTGCTGCGCCACCTGGCCCGGCAGCTCCGCCGGGACCGGCTGCGCCGCCCGGACCAGCGCCCGCAGCGCCGCCGGCGGCCTGCTGGGCCTGCTCTTGGTACATCTGCTTGCCGATCTCCTGCAGTTCCTCGCTCAGGGTCTCGGTGACTTCCTCGTAGTCCTCCTTCGTAGCGTCCTCGTCTTCGAGGACTTCCTCGACGTCCTCGATCTTCGCCTCGATGTCGGACTGGAGGTCCTCGTCGATCTCCTCCTCGTTTTCGTCGAGGAGCGTCTCGGCACGGCGGACGGAGGCTTCGGCCTCGTTGCGCGCCTCGATGCGTTCCCGGCGCTGTTCGTCCTCTTCGGCGTGCTGTTCGGCCTCCTGTTGCATCTCCTCGATCTGGTCGTCGGAGAGGCCGGCACCGCCCTCGATGGTGATGTCCTCCTTGTTGCCCGAGCCCTTGTCCTCGGCTTCGACGTTGACGATGCCGTTCTCGTCGATGTTGAACGACACCTCGATCTGGGGCGTGCCCGCGGGGGCCGGCGGGATGCCGGAGAGCGCGAACGCGCCGAGCAGTTCGTTCTCCTCGGCGATCTCACGCTCGCCCTGGAAGACGCGGATCTGGACCTGCGTCTGGTTGTCCTGGGCGGTCGTGAAGATCTTCGACTCCTCGGTCGGAATAGTCGTGTTCTTCTCGATGAGTCGCTCGAACAGGCCGCCCTTGACCTCGACACCCAGCGACAGCGGCGTCACGTCGAGCAGGACGATGTCGTCCACGTCGCCCGAGAGGACGCCGGCCTGGATGGCCGCGCCCAGCGCGACGGCCTCGTCGGGGTTGACGTTCTTCTTCGGCTCCTGCCCGGTCATCTCCTCGACCTGGTCCTGCACCTGGGGCATCCGCGTCGAGCCGCCGACGAGGATGACCTCGTCGATGTCGCTCTTGGTGTAGTCCGCGTCAGCAAGCGCCTGCTCCGTCGGCCCGACGGTTCGCTCGATGAGGTCCTCGGTGAGCGATTCGAATTTGGCGCGCGTGATCTTCTGTTCGAGGTCAAGCGGCCCGTCGTCCGTGGTCGCGATGAACGGGAGGTTGATGCGGGTCTCCTTGCGCGAGGAGAGTTCGATCTTGGCTTCCTCGGCGGCCTCGGTCAGCCGCTGGAGGGCCTGCCGGTCGTCGCGGAGGTCGATGCCGTGTTCGGCCTCGAACTCGTCGGCGAGGTAGTCGATGATGGCGTGGTCCCAGTCGTCGCCACCGAGGTCGTTGTCCCCGTTGGTCGCGACGACCTCGTAGACGCCCCCACCCAGGTCGAGGATGGACACGTCGAAGGTCCCCCCACCGAGGTCGTACACGAGGACGGTCTGGTCGGATTCGTCGTCGAGCCCGTAGGCCATCGCGGCCGCGGTCGGCTCGTTGACGATGCGCTCGACCTCGAAGCCGGCGATCTCGCCGGCGTCCTTGGTCGCCTGGCGCTGTCGGTCGTTGAAATAGGCCGGGACCGTGATAACGGCCTTTTCGATCTCGTCGCCGAGGTACTCCTCGGCGTCGTGTTTGATCTTCTGGAGGATCATCGCCGAGACCTGCTCGGGCGTGTACTCCTCCCCGTCCAGTTCCACCGTGTAGTCGTCTTCGCCCATGTGGCGCTTGATCGACTGGATGGTCTGATCGGGGTTCTTTACGGCCTGATTCTTCGCCGGTTTCCCGACAAGCCGCTCGCCGTCGTCGAACGCGACGACAGAGGGTGTCGTCCGCTCGCCTTCGCCGTTGACAATGATTTCGGGGTCGCCACCTTCCATGACCGCGAACGCGCTGTTCGTGGTCCCGAGGTCGATACCCAGAATCTTGTTGCTCGCCATCTTACCCGCTCATAGCGGATTGGGCCGGTTAAAAGTTGCTAGATGTACTGATTAGAAAAACGGTCAACAACCCCTCCTCCGGGCGGTTTCATACCCAGTTGCGTTCCCTGACCGGTGATTATTTAATGTACCGCAATACGACCGCTATACCGCCGGGTTGCCCGCTACTCCTCGCTCTCGCTGACGGTCACCTGTGCCTCTCGCAACACTTTGTCGGCCATCTCGTAGCCCGGACGGTGGACGTCAGCGATGGCTCCGTCCGGCTGGTCGCTGTCGACGCGGGCGAGCACCTGATGCTGTGTCGGGACGACGTCTCCGCCCGGCTCGGGGTCGATAACCTCGACGTTCTCGGCGTCCAGCACGTCGTCGAGCTGGCGGAGGGTGGACTCGACCCCGCCCCTGATATCCGTATCCTCGTCCTGTTCGAGCGCCCGCTCCAGATTGTCCCGGACGTCGAGCAGGCGCGTCACGAGGTCCTCGGTTGCGCGCTTTTGCTCCTGTTCCCGGCGCTTGTCCATCCGCTTCTTGTAGTTCTGGAACTCCGCCTGCTTGCGCTTGAGCTTCGACTCCAGTTCTTCGATGTCGTCGTCCTGTTGTTCGACCTGCGACTCGAGACTGTCAACGCGTGTCCGCAGCGCGGAGAGTTCCCGAGCGATGTCGTCGGGGTCCGATTCGGCGACCCGGTCGACCAGGTCGTCGTCGACGTCGAACTCGCCCAGGTCAACCTCATCTGCGGAGACATCCTCGGGCGCGTCCTCGAAACCCGCGTCGCCGTCCGCTTGCGCCTCGCTCGCGGTCGACTCCTCCGTCGCGGCCGTGTCGTCGGTTGCGTCCTGCTCGGTCATACCCGATAGAAGTCGTCACGTGGATAAAAGGATTCAGAAACGGTGCGGCGATGACACTGCCCACCGAAACCGGCGTCACAGGAGGAAGCTGACGACCATCAGGACGAGGAACACGACGACGAGTATCTTCGCGATTCGCATGCTGAGCCCCGCCACGCCCCCCAGGCCGGCCAGTCCGGCGACGACAGCGAGGACGAGAAACAGCAGCGCCAGTTCGAGGAATCCGCCACCGGGCTGGAGCGGGACCGCAGTTAGTAGGTGGTTCATGACGTCGTGTACCGCCCCATCCCGGTTTATTATAGATCCACTAATCAGGGGCCGATGGCGAACGCGCCGGGGTCGTACTGGAACCGTGTTCGATAGGCCCCCCATTCCCCGAGTTCCTCTAGTCGGTACTTCGCAAAGGGCGGGTTCCGAACCAGTTCCAGCTCCGCGAGCCGCTCCCGGACCGGGTCGAAAAGCGCCGCCCAATCGAGCTCTCGGAGTGATTCGTCCGGGTTCTCCTCGCTCGCGGTGAAGGTTAGTCCATCGTCTGTTCGCTCGATGGTCCCGTACTGGTACCGGCTCCAGACGGTGTACTCCCCGAACGGCACGCTTTCGGTGGGTGGTGGCGAGCGACGGTACTGCGCCTGGAACCGCTGATGTGTCTCGTCGCCGCCCCATAGCACACCGCGAGTAAGGAGCTTGATTCGGCGTTTTGCGTCCACGCCGCTGTTGTAGACGATACGTGCGTGTTCGTACTCGCTGGATCGGAACTGCTCAGCGACGCCGTCGGTGTGGTGGATATCGATCTCGTACTGATACGGTAGCGGCGTCCGGCTCGCGCGTTCGAGTACCGAGACCGTCTCCCCGCCCCGACGCAGGTTGTCGTGCGGCCCCGTTCCACGCCACTGCGCCGGATCGGCCTCGTCTGGGTCGACCCACCGGTCCATGCTAGCAATATGCAGGAAATCAACTTAGCTTTTCGCGCGGTTACGGTCCGACTCAAACTAACACGCGGTCGAGTTCGACAACGAGGCCGCGCTCGGCGTCCAGGTCGCCGACGAGCGTCCCCAGACAGACCGCAGTGCCGTCGGGTGTGACACAGACGACCTGGGAATCTATCTCGGGCGTCGCTTCGCCCACTTCGGCCGGCCCGGCTCCGATAACGCCCGGCGCATACACCGGCGCGCCCTCAGCGACTTCGTGGGCCGCACTCGGTGCAATCGTGACCCGCGGCAGGTGGCCCAGCGCTCGCTCGGCCGGCTGGATGATCTCGCGCACCCGCGACTCGTCACCCTCCTCGGCGAACGCCAGCGCGTCGACGAGGTCGTGCATCGTCGAAAGCGACGCATCGTCGAAGGTGCCGGTCGCCGTCCGGCGGAGGTCGCCCATGTGTGCGCCGGTCCCCGCCGCCAGCCCGATGTCGTGACACAGTTTCCGGATGTACGTGCCCGAAGCGCACCGGACCCGCAGCAGCAGTCTACGGTCCCCTTGTTCGAGGATAGCCAGCGAGTGAATCCGTCGGGCGCGCAGCTGGCGCTTGACCGCGCTCTTCCGCGGCGGCTTCTGATAGATGTCGGTCTCGAACTCGGCGACGATGTCCGCAATGTCGGCCGGGGCCTGGTCGTGGAGTTCGAGCACCGTGACGTACTCCTTGACGGCGTCGTCGAACACTTGCGCCATCCGGGCGGCGTCGCCAAGCAACACGGGGAGACAGCCGGTCACCTTCGGATCGAGGGTCCCGCCGTGAGCGACCCGGTCCTGGCCGGTGGCATCCCGAATCCAGGCCGCGACCTGGTGGGCCGAAGGTCCCGGCGGCTTGTCGAGGTTGACGACGCCGAAAGAGCGAAGCGAATCGAGATCCCGTTCGTCGGGCGGGGCACGGAGCGTCATCTGCTCAGAACTCGTACCGGATGTTCTCGACCGGTGCCTTCCCCTCGTCGCCATCGGGACTGTAGGACTCGACGGCGTGCAGGGTGACGCTCAGGACGCCCTGTGGGTCCCAGCGGGCGGTGTTGACCGACAGGTCGTAGATAGAGAGGTCGTCGAAATCGATGTCGTAGTAGTCGCTGTAGCGCTGGGCCTCGCTGTCACCGCGTTCACGCGTCTCCGTCTTGGCCTGCTCGAAGGGCTTGTTCTCCCGCGTCGCGATGCGGTCGGCGCGCACGTCGAGCGGCGCGGTCAGCCACAGTTTCATGTCGGCGTACTCGCCCGCCATCCAGCCGGCGAGACGGGACTCCAGCACGAGATCGTCGCGCTCGGCGGCGATGTCCCGGAGCCGGCGGTCCAGATCGCGGTCGATCTGGTCGTCCTCCTCGGCGGCTTTGTTCAGTTCGAGCGGTGTCATCCCGCGCTCTTCGGCCAGCGAGCGGAAGATATCGCCGCCGCTGACGTGCTCGTAGTTCAGGGCGTCGGCCAGGCTCTTGGCAAGTGTGCTCTTGCCGCTGCCGGCCGGGCCGGAGACGGTAATCAACATAGAGGTGTTCGGGGGGCCCCGATAGAAAGGGCTGTCTCTTTGCGCCTACCCGGTCGGCGTCGTCTCGACGTTGAGCGCCTTCCGGATGATCTGGGTGAACGATAGCGAGCACAGGAAGTACCAGACAATCCAGGCCTGAATCGGGCCGGCGACGCTGTTGCTCCACGCTTCGACCTTACCGAAGATGGGGAGCGTAATCACCGGACTCGCGTCGACGCCGGCTCCGAAGACGATCCAGTAGAGCCAGAGGAACAGCGGGATGTTGACCAGCATGATCCACACCATCGGGCGGAACTGCTGTTTGAACATGCCCATCTGGTCGGTCATCAGCTCCATCTGCTCCTCTTCGAGCCGGTCCAGTGCCTCCTGGTCGTCGCGTTCCTTTGCGGCTTTGCGGCGCTCTTTCAGGTCCTCCATCTTCTCCTGGTGGTCGCCCATCCCCGACATATCCATGAGGTTGTCCTGCAGAATCGTCGAGGTAGTCCCGGTGATGATCGCCAGTACCAGGATAACGACGTAGAACGGCAGCATGTCGTTGAGCGGCCCGAGGAAGATGTCGATGAACCCGCCCGCGATGACGTCGCGGACGGAGGTCATGGAGTAGCCGGCGAACAGGCCGAGCGTCCCGAGGCCGGCGAGCTTGTCCCACTTCGACCAGCCGCTGTCCTCGTCACCGTCGCTCGGGGCCGCGTCGGACTCTTCGAGCGCCTCGCGGACGCCCTCGGGGTCGTCGATGACGAAGCCCTCGCCGTCGGCGTCGATGAGCAGGCCGGACTCGATGAGTCGGCCCCATTCGCCGCTCGTGAGGTCGTCGCTCACGTCGCTCCAGGTGACGGTCCCGTTCTCTTCGGCCGCAGCGAGCACCGTCGAGAGCGCGTCGGTCATTGCCTCGCCGTCTTCGGCGAGTCGTTCTACCTTCGGCGCGGTACGTGCCATTGTGTGTGCTTGAGGTGCGACGGCATATCAACGTTTTACTCTGGCTGTCTCGCCGGCATCGGCCTCGAACGGCGGTCCCGGCCGGCTTCAGGCTGTCTGCGCGTCGACGGCGTCCCGGATGTCGTTCCAGACCCCGTCGGGCGTCTGCTCGCCGTCGATGGCGACGAAGCCGTCGTGGTCCTCGTAGTGGTCGATGACCGGCGCGGTGTTGTCGTCGAACACGTCCAGTCGGTTGCGGACGGACTCCTCGTTGTCGTCGTCGCGCTGGATGAGTTCGCCGCCGCACTCGTCACAGACGCCCTCTTCTTCGGGCTGGTTGAACTCGACGTGGTAGTTCGTTCCGCAGTCGTCACAGACCCGCCGTCCCGTGAGTCGGTCGACCAGTTCTTCGCGGGAGACGTCCAGCGAGAGGATCACATCGAGGTCGGTCATCCCTTCGAGTTCCTCGGCCTGGTCGAGATTGCGCGGATAGCCGTCGAGCACGAACCCATCGGCCTGGGAAAGCGCCTCCTCGACGATGGCGTTGACGACCGCGTCCGGAACGAGGTCGCCCGCTTCCATGTACTCGCGGGGCGTGTCGTACTCGGTGTCCATGTCGCTGATGTCCATGTCCTTGTTCGCCCGGAGCGCGTCGCCCGTCGTGACGTGTTCGACGCCGTACTCCTCGGCGAGGTTGGCGCTCTGAGTTCCTTTACCGGCTCCCGGCGGCCCGAGAATCAGGATTCGCGGATTCGACATAGGCAGGGTTTCCCAGGGGTCCGTTAAATGGTTGTCCAAATCCTGCCGGCGGGTCGCGCTGCCGCCACCCAAAGGCGTGTAGGCGTGCCGGGCCAACACGGAGTCATGCCCGAACCCGGAGCGCCAGCCCCCGACATCAGCGCACAGAACCAGTTCGGTGAAACCGTCTCGCCCGACTTCGAGGAGCCCACGGTCGTGTATTTTTACCCCGAGGACTTCACCGGCGGCTGTACCATCGAAGCCCGCGACTTCCAGGAACACCTCCCGCAGTTCCGCGAGGGCGGTATCACCGTCTACGGCGTCTCGATGGATGACGTGGCGACCCACGACGAGTTCGCCGAGGCGGAAGGCCTGCTGTACGACCTGCTGGCCGACCCCGACGGGACCGTAGCCGAAGCGTTCGACCTGGACACCAGCGGCGGCCGGACGGACCGCCGGACGTTCGTGCTGGCCGACGGCGACGTGAAGTCCGTCTACGACCCTGACCTTTCGGATCCGGACGGTCACGCTGAGGAAGTGCTCCGCGACGTTCGTAACGAGTACGTCCAGGGTGGATAGACGCCCGTAGTCCGGTTTCTGTAGCGAACAGAACAGTAGCTCTGGCGGAGTACCGAACGCTAGCCTTAGAACACTTCAGCGCCGCCGCCGATTCGGGTCTGGTACACGCGGGCATCGACGCCGCGCTCGCCGAAGGCGTCGAGCATCGTGCTCGCGATTTTCCGCCGGTCCTCCTCGGCACAGGCGGCGATAACTGTCGGGCCAGCCCCGGAGATAGTGACGCCAGTCGCACCGGCCGCCAGGGCGGCCTCGCGGACCTGCTCGTAGCCGTCGATGAGTTTCGCGCGGGCCGGCGTCACGACGGTATCGTGCATCCCTCGGCCGACGAGTTCGGGGTCGTCGCGGTGCATCCCCGTCGTCAGCGACGCGGCGTTGCCAACCGTCTCTACCATCTGATCGACACGGGCGGTCTCGGGGACGACGTTGCGCGCGTCCCGCGTGGAAACGACGATGTCGGGGAGACACGCGACGAGGGGAATGTCGGCGTCGATCTGCGTGACGCCCTTCTCGGTCGCGATGGTGAACCCGCCCATTATCGAGGGGGCGACGTTGTCGTCGTGGGCGTCCCCGGAGACGACGGCCTCGCCCTTGGCGGCGATGGGGACCAGTTCCTCGCGGGAGTAGCCGCGGTCGTACAGTTCGTTCAGCCCGACAGCCGCCGCGGCGGCGCTGGCGGCGGAGGAGCCGAGCCCCGACGCGGGACGGACGCCCTTGTCTATCTGAATGTGGGCCGGCGCATCGAGCGCCTCGGCAACCGCGCCGACGGTGTTTTTGTCGGGGTCCTCCGGGATGTACTGGCTGCCAGCGCCGGTCATTTCGATAGTGACCCGGTCGGCCTTCTCCAGGCGGACGACGTCGGCCGGACGCTCCAGTGCGACGCCGAACACGTCGAAGCCGCTCCCGAGGTTCGCACTGGTAGCCGGCGCCCGGACTGTCAGCATGCCTGCGAATTTCAGCAGTGTAGGCAAAAAGGTAGCGAACCGACACCGGGAGCTTTCGCAGTACTGAGAACCCGGCCCAAAGGCATAATACGGGGAAACCTGACGTTGGAGTAGGTATCGATATGGATGTCGACATCGCCACAGTCGCCATCCTCGGGAACGCGGGTGGGGCGCTCATCGGTTTCGCAGTTGCGGTTGTCGCCACCCGACACCAGGACGCCCCCGGCGCACGCCAGTACGGCTGGCTCGCGCTGGCCGGGGGGTGCTGGTGCGCTATCTCTCTCGGACAGGTCGTCGCCACCGGCCCTGACGTCGCAGAAACGGTGTATGTGCTGGCACGAACCACTTCGGCGCAGCTAATCGGGATCTGGGTCGTTTTCGTGCTTGTCTACACCGGCCGACGCTCGTGGCTCCGACCGTCGCGTCTCGCCCCGCTTTTGCTTGCGGCGAACGCAGACGTGCTGCTACTGCTTGTCGGCCGGGGACGCTTCGTTGAGGCAACGGCCGTCCCCATCACTCAGAACGGCGCGACGCTGTTCGCCGTTCAACGTGGCGCCGCCTACTCAACTACTCTTGCAGTCTCGTACGTCCCGTTACTGCTCGGATACGCGCTCCTGATCGAATTCCTGTTTCGGTCACAGAACATCTACCGCCGCCAGACTGCGGCCATCGTCATCGGAACCATTCTCCCGATGCTTGTCGCCGTGCTGTACGATTTCGGCTACACGCCGCACCCGGCCATCGACTTTACGCCGATGGCGTTCTCGATGAACGTACTGTTCGTCGGCTGGGTACTGTTCGAGGACGAGTCGCTGTCCGTGACGACGCTGTCGGGTGGCACCCTCGTCGACAATCTCCCCGACCCGGTCATCGCCCTCAACGACGACTGCGTCGTGATTGATTGCAACGCAGCAGCGTCGAGCGTATTGGATCACCCGAACCCTGACGGGGAGCCGCTCGAGGACCTCGTCCCGGGTCTTTCGGACCACATCGAGCATGGCGAGGTGTTCTCGTTCGGGGATTCGTTCACGTACTACAACCCACAGACGACGAGCCTCACCGATCAGTCCGGGACGGAACGCGGTCGGCTCGTCGTTCTCAGGGACGTGACCGGACAGCAGCGTCGTCAGGACCGACTTGAGGCGCTGCAGGCCGCGACCCAGCAGTTTATCGAGGCCGAGACCGCCGAGGCAGTCGCGGAGATGGCTGTCGAGTTCGCGACGGCCGTCCTGGACCAGAACGCGGCAGGCGTGTTCCTCGAAGACGACAGCGTCCTCGAACCGGCCGTCATCAGCGACTCGATTGCGGAACACGTCGAGGAAGAACTGCTGTATGCCTCGCCGACGGACGAGCCAGAGAGCAAACTCTGGCGGACGTACGAAACCGGTGAGATACAGGCCGTCTCGCTGGACCGGGACGGACTCGCCCCCCTCGACAACGCCCTCATGCTGCCGCTTGGCTCCCACGGCGTGATGGCGATTACGTCACACGACAGCACCTTCGCCACGGAGGACAGGCGGTACGCGGCGATTCTCGCACAGACGACGCAGGTCGCCCTCGACCAGGTGGAACGCGAGCGCGAACTCCGTCAGAGCCGCAGTTCGGTCAAACGACGCCGCGAGCAGATAGCGTTCTTCAACGGCGTCCTCAGGCACTCGCTGCACAACGCGATGGTCGTCATCCGCGGCCGCGCGGAGCACATCAGAGACGAGGTACCGCCGCGGAAACAGCGGCACCTCGACAGCATCAGCGACTGGTGCGGGAAGCTCACGGAGATGAGCGAGACGATACGCGACATCAACAACACGGTGACGGCGAGCGAAGCCGAGCGGTTGGACACCGTCGATCTCAACACGACGCTCCGTCGCTCAATCGAGTCGCTCCGGGTCGAATACGACGCGGTATCGGTCTCCTGCGAACTGGACGGTGATTACAGCGTGCAGGCGAACGAACTGCTCGAAGAAGTCCTCCTGAGCATTCTCCGGAACGCGGTCGACCACAACAACGCCGACACCCCGAAGGTGACTGTGTCGGTCCAGCAGGCCAGCGACTGGCTGCAGGTCCGCATCGCCGACGACGGCCCTGGCATGAGCGACGAGCTGAAGACGACGGTGTTCGAACGCGACCTCTCGCCCGACCAGACCGCCGGCGGCTTCGGCCTCTACTTCGTCTCGGTCATGATGGAGCTGTACAGCGGGACGCTCTGGTTCGAAGACAATCACCCGACCGGGACGGTCGCTGTTCTCGAATTCCAGCAGGCGGTGACATCCGGCGAGACAGAGGACGACCTCCAGTCTGGCGACAACGCGACGGCGGCGACCGAAGCGCAAACTAAATCCCACAACCGCTGATAGGTCGGGGTATGATTGGCGTCGTCGGTGGCGGTATCGCCGGCCTCTCGGCAGCGTACCGGCTCCAGCAACGCGGCCACGAGGTCCGCGTGTTCGAGGCGAGCGAGGACCTCGGCGGCCTTGCAGCGACCTACGAGACGGCCGGGGACCCCATCGAGAAGTTCTATCACCACCTCTCGAAATCCGAGGAGACCATCGTCGAACTCGCCGAGGAACTGGGCCTCGGTGACGCGGTCGAGTGGCACATCGGGGAGAACGCCTACTACGTCGACGGCGTCGTTCACCCCATGGACAAGCCCTGGGAAATCCTCTCGTACCCGCACCTCTCGCTGTACGACACGTTCCGGCTGGGGATGCTCGTCCTCGACATCGACGTTCGCGGCGGCGTCCCGTCGTTCGATACGTACGAGCGACTGGAAGACTTCGAGGACGTGCCTATCGAGGAGTTCGTCGTCGAACACACCACACGGGGCGTCTACGAGAACTTCTTCGAGCCGCTGCTCGACGCGAAGTTCGGTGACCGGAAAGACGACGTGAGCGCCGCGTGGCTGCTCGGCCGTGTCAAGTTCCGCGGCGAGCGGGACATCCTGAACGGCGAGATCCTGGGCTACTTCGACGGGGGTTTCGGCCAGCTGCTCGACGCGCTGGTCGACGCCGTCGGCCGCGAGAATATCGTCACGGGTACGCGCGTCTCCGAGGTCGATACGAGCGGCGGGGCGGTCTCGTCGCTGACGGCGACCGACGGAACCGAGACGGCGGTTCACGAGGTCGATGGCGTCGTCGTCGCGACGATGCCGAACGTGCTTGAGGAGCTGACCGGCTACGCCTGTGACATCGACTTCCAGGGGACGGTGTGTTCGGTCATCAGCATGGACGAACCCCTGCTGGATACGTACTGGCTGAACATCGCCGACGACGCTCCCTTTGGCGCGCTCATCGAACACACGAACTTCGTCTCCGCCGAGCGGTACGGCGGCGAGCATCTGCTGTACGTCGCTCGCTACATCCAGGACGAGTCCGAAGCCGTCTGGCAACAGACCGACGACGAGGTCGCCGAGACGTGGCTGGGGGGCATCGAATCACTCTTCCCCGAGTTCGACCGCGACACTGTCAACTGGATCCGGACGGGCCGCAACCCCCGGACGGCTCCGGTCTACGAGCGCGGCTATCTGGAGATGGTCATCCCCTACGACCTGGGCGACGCCGTCGCGGACGGCCTCTACTACGCCGGGATGGCCTCGCGTGCCCAGTACCCGGAGCGCTCGCTCAACGGCGGTATCGTCGCGGGCTTCGAATGTGCCGACCGGATCGCAAGCGGACCGACAGCGGCGACGGACCACGATTCGCCGCTTTCGGAAGCCCAGCGCTGAGAGCGTCCTGCCGAAGAAACCCTGTAATCGCCGCCCGAGTCAGTCGCCAGCCGCGCCTTCCACGTCGTCCTCGTCGACGACCGGCGCATCGGTCGGGCTCACGTCGTCCGGTTCCTCCCGGCCGCCGCCGACGATCATCTCGCCGTCCTCGGTCTCGACGTACACGTCGTCGGCGAAGCCACCGACGGCGTGGGGGTGCTCGGGTTCGTCCAGCCGCTCTGGCGTCGACGGCGCGTCGGCGACGCCGCCGGCCGGGCGGAACGTCCCGAGCGGGTCGTCGATGGTGATGCCGTGGGCGTCGAAGAACTCCGCGTACCGCTCGTAGTGGGCTTCGAGTTCGTCGGCGGGGAACTCCATCATCTCCGTCCAGCCGTGGTTGTAGAAGTCGAAGTTCGCCTGAATATGGGTGATCTCTCGGGCTTCGGCTTCCGAGTAATCGGCTTTGAGCGCAGCCACGTATGTGTCCATCGTGGCGTCGAAGAAGTCATCGAGGTGGTCACGCCGCTCCTCCCGGTGGGCTTCGTCTGCCTTCCCGAGGAAGATTTTGGTGTGGAGTTTCACCAGCCCGTAGTTGGCCACCGACCGGACACCGGGCGTGGTCAGCGCCTTCTTGCTCGCCCAGTGGCGCGGGTTCTGGTATATTTTCATTTCGATCACCGATACGGGCCCCAGCGCCTTCAAATCCTCGACTATCGGCGTCCTTCGCGGTGTTCAGCGCAATATCGCAAACGATACGCAGATAGCAATCCACATTAAGCCCGATTTCGTATCGGCCGTACATGAGCACGTCGCACGTAATCATCGGTGACGGCATCGCGGGTGCGTCCGCAGCCGAGACAATCCGGGAAGCGGACCCGGACGCGTCGGTCACAGTCCTGACCGACGAGGGGGAGGCACTGTATAACCGGATCCTCATCAAGGAGTTCGCCAAGGGGAAGCTGCCGGAAGCGCCGATCTCGATCCACGAGCCGGAGTGGTACGACGAGCGTGACATCGACCTCCAGCTGAACACCCACGTGACGGACATCGACCCCGACGCTCACGAGATCCAGACTCACGAGGGCGACACCTACGAGTACGACAAACTGCTCGTCGCGACGGGCGGGACGCCGGCACAGCTCCCGGTCGAGAACAGCGACGCCGACGGTATCCACCACTTCTGGACGTTCCAGGACGCGCGTGGCATCCGCGAGCACGCCGACGAGGCTGATCAGGGTATCATCGTCGGGGCGGGACTGCTCGGTATCGACCTCGCGGCGGTCTGTGCCGCACAGGGGATCGACGCGAAGTACCTGATGCGCGGCAACCGCTGGTGGCGCTACGCGCTCTCGGAGGACGGCGCGGAAATCATCCACGAGGCGCTCGAAGAGAACGGCGTCGAACCCGTCTTCGAGTCCGGCGTCGACCACTTCGAAGTCGACGACGACGGCAAGGTCACCGGTGCAGTCGACCCCGACGGCAACCACTACGACGGCGAGTGGGCCGGCGTCGCCATCGGCCTGAACTTCAACACCGAGTTCCTCAACGGAACCGGGCTCGAACTCGACGACGGCGTCGTCGTCGACGAGTACATGCAGACCAACGTCGAGGACATCTACGCCGCGGGCGACCTCACCCAGTTCTACGACACCATCCTCGACTCTCGGGCGCAAAACGGCGCGTGGGGCTCGGCCAAGGAGCAGGGCTCGGTCGCTGGGGCCAATATGGTCGCGGACGCCGAGGAGAAGGAGTTCCGCTGGGTCTCCTCGTACTCCATCACCCACTTCGACTTCCCGTTCCTCTCCTTCGGGCATCCGACTCGCGGCGACGACGAGGCCGAACGGAAGTACTCCGACAGCGAGTGGCGGCGTCTCGCCTTCGAGGACGGGCAGCTCATCGGGGGCGTGCTGATCGGCGACCTCTCACAGCAGTCGACGTTCAAGAAGCTCATCCGCCAAGAGCGCCAGGTCGCAGACAAGAAGGAACTGCTGCTGGAGAAGGAAGTGGACCTCGAAGAAGTGAAGGCGCAGACGCCTGCGCCGGCCGAATAAGACCCGTCGACACTGATATTTTTACGCGCTGCGGACGTACCGACGCGTATGTGTGACGCCCTCTCCCGCGCAGTTGCCTGGCTCACCCGTCGCGACGGTCAGTCAGGCGAGGCAGACGCAACAGACGATGACAGCGGCAGCTTCGCCGGCTCGCTGCTCGATGCGTCGGTCAATCGCGGGCACGGTCAGGGCGACCCACGGGCCGACAGCGAGATGGCGGCGGTGCGAGAGGAGGCCGACCGGCTCGCACAGCAGGACCAGCACCGCGAGCGGTGACTGCCCGCGGGAGAACGACGCTCTTTTTTCGGCCTAAAGCGGAGAGTCGCGTATGGATGGCGGCAGCGGCGATATGACACTCGCGTTCGACCTCGACGCCCTCAAGCAACTGGCCTACCCGGACAGCGTGTTCAACGACGCGCGCCAGTGGTCCGAGTACGTCGGCGTCATCTCCGAACAGCCCACCTACGTCGTGACCAACTTCACCCGGAAACACCGGATCAGACAGGACTTCTTCTCGGGGCCGCGCGGCCGCGAGGAGAGCCTCGAAAACGTCAAAGAGCAGTTCGACACCGACCGGCACGTCTTTGTCGGCGCGAACGACGAGGACGCCGACCTCGCCGAGACGGCAGGCTGGGAGTACCTCCCCGTCACACAGGCCGCGGAGGCGGCCGACTGGGACCTCGGCGAACCGGAGACGCCGGACGCAACGACCGACGAGGACGAGGAGCGCGACGACTGGCCGTAGGCGGCACAGCCCCGCTGTCGGTGGGAGTCTACGCTTCGACTAGTTTTATATTTTCCCGGAGAGCGACTGGATATATGGCCCTCCAGATCAGCGATGCCTTGCGTAGCGGTATCGATACCCTTCTCAGCGAGGACGGACTCCTGATTACCGGCGTCTTCCTCCTGTTCAACCTCGGGAACACTGTCGCGAGCTCCACGTTCACAGAGGCGCTGTTCGACGATGTGATCGACATGGGCGGCCCCGGTGGGCCGGGGGGCTCCGCTGGAGCAGGTGCACCGGGGTTCTCGATGGCGGATTTCACTGGTCCGTTCAGCCTTGATGTTGCGGTACCGGTCGCCATCGCGATGGTACTCCTGCTTCTGGTCATCGGTCAGCTCATCAAGTTCTGGGGGATCAGGCTGTTCGCGGAGCCACAGGAGATCATGGACGAGAATACGTCCGAGCGGGCCGTTATGGCCGTCGTCCTCGGTGGCGGCGTCGCGGTTCTCACGTTCGCAGCCTCGATGAGTTCGACCGCGCTGAACGTCAGCGGGCGTCCGCTGCTGGGAGGACTGGTCGGGCTCGTTAGCGGCCTCCTCTCCCTGATCGTCGGTCTCGCCTTCGTCTACTTGCTGCAGTCAATTGCCCTGTACGACGGCGGCTACGTCGACACGCTCAAGCACTCTGTGGCACGGTTCATGGACGCCCCGGCACAGATCATCGTGCTTCTGTTCATCCTGTTCCTTCTCGGTATCATTCCCGCGATCCCCACGATGGCGTCCGTGGTGTCGATGGTCCTCCCCGGCGCGTTCGACCTGCCCTCCCAGTCGATCCTGCAGGTCGCGTCGATGGTGCTGAACGCGCCGGTAAAGGCGTTCAGTCTCGCCGTGATTACGGACGCATACCTGCAGGTGCGGGCGGATCAGGATGATGACGGGTTCTGAGAACTGGGCTTGATTGTTCGCCGGTCACTGCTTTCGGGCCTTCCGTCACCGGGAAACATTCCTTCAGTTTTATATCTCGGCCGATAGGGCTGATGTGTATGGCCCTCCAAATCGGCCGTGCCTTCCAAGACGGTCTCGACGAGTTTCTCAGTGAACGTGGTGCGGTGTTTGCCGGCGCATTCATCGTACTCGGGTTAGCCAACGGCATCGTCTGGGCGTCGCTGTCCCAAGGTCTGCTTGACATGTTCCTGGAAATGCTGCCATCCAATGCACAGGCCAATCAGGCGTCGATGGGCAGTAATACGGCGTTAGCCCTCGATATCCCGGTTGCCGTGGCCGCCGTCGGTGCGCTCGCACTGTTCGTCGTCAGCGAGGCGCTGAACATTGTTGCCATCCGGGCGTTCGCCAGCGACACTACCGATCCGATTCCGGACAGCGTCGGTCGGCGACTCGGCAAGACTGTCGCGGTCGCCATCGGGGCCGGCGTTTTTACCGCCATCGCTGTGGGTGCCGGCTTCCTCCTGCTCGTCATCCCCGGACTGGTACTCGCGCTCCTGTTTTTCTTCGTCCGACAGGAGATCGCCCTGAACGACAGCGGAGTGTTCGAGTCCATCAGCAACAGCATCAGTATCGTCACTGACAACCTCCTCGCCACGTTCGTCTTAGCTATTGTGCTCGCGGTGCTCGGACTCGTTGTCGGGCTCGTCTTCAGCTACCTTCCGGTATCCCTGCCACCGATGGTTTTGACGACGGCATCGACGATCCTCTCCAGCGTCGTCGGCGTGTTCTCGATTGCTGTGACGACTGTCGCATACCTCCAGGCGACTGAGTCCGACCACGACGTCGCTCGCGAGACCGAGTCCCTCGGCGGACTGTAGGCCGCTGCAGTTCGTATCGCGGCCTTTAACCACGCGAGCGACCAATCACGGATAATGGCTGAACCGCGCGTGCCCGGCGGGCGCGAGTCCGAACTCGAACTGCCCTGTGGCGAACGCGTCGACACGCATGACCTCCATCTGGGCATGCGGGAGTTCGAATGCGACTGCGGGAAGACACACGCCGTCGTGCTCGACCCGCACCCGCTGGCACGCTTCGTTCCGGAGTTTCTCACCGAAGTGCTGCACGCGACCATCGAGACCAACGACGACTACGACGAGTTCACCACCGTCCACCTGATGGGCGTCGTCATGGAGGAGTTCCCGGAGAAAGTCGTCGCCGCCGACACCAGCGAGGATGGGTCGGTCGGCTTCTCGCTGGCGTGGGTGAGCGACTTCGACTCCCGCCGTCTCCACGAGATCGTCGTCGAACTGCTCGTGGAACTGATGGAACACGCCATCAGCCACGCCGAGGACGACGACGTGATGGCGGAGTTCGAGGAGCAGATGCTCCAGTTCGACGTCGACGCGTTCGTCGAGCAGTACCGCGACGAGCGGAACTTCGACGGCCGGTCGGACACCGCGATCTGAGGCCGACTGCGACCTGAGTACTTAGTGGGTCTGGCTCGCACAGTGAGGTATGGCGGGTCGCGCGGCGGTCCTGCTCGTGCTCTTGCTTTTTGCGGGCTGTGGAGCCTTCGGCGGGGCGGAGCGACAGACAGTGACACCGGTCCCTGTCCCCGAGGGGTCCCAGGACGACCGGGTCGAACCCGCCCTGACCGAGGACGCCGTCGACGCCAGGCGACTCGCGGCGGCCCACCGGCGTGCGACGCGGAACCGCTCGTACGTGCTGGGGATGCGACTGTCGCTGGAATGGGGCACGCAGATCGTCTCGCTCGTCGTCGAAGACAGGTATCACTACCAGTATCGGACCGAAATCCTCGACCAGAACTACACCAAGCGGGTGTATAACAACGGGAACCGACGCTATGTCTACGACAAGCGAGCACAGGGGGCCTGGACGGCAACGAGGCGGCCAACCCCGGTCAGCGGGGTACTCGACCCTGACCCCGCGCGACTCATCGAAGCCTACCTCGCAACGGACGTCAGCGTCGAGCGCCCGAGGGATCACTGCGACACCTGTCGCGTGACGCTCACAGCCACGGAGCCGCCGGCGGCGTTCGAACCGGCTGACAATTACAGCGTGCAGGCGATTGTGCGGCCGGACGGACTCGTCCAATCGCTGACGGTATCGTACTGGGACCGCTCCAGAAACTCCCTGGTCAGCTACGAAATCCGGTACTCCGCAGTCGGCGAGACAACCCTCTCCCGACCGACGTGGGTCACACAACGCTGGGCAAACGCGACAGACAGCGGCCCCGAACTGTCCGACAGCCACTGACACGACGCCGTCCGTTGGTTTCCCGAAATCAGCCGTCTGACTGCTGTCTGACGGTGTTATATGGTGGAAGCGGTGTTGTACCTGTGTATGGCTATGCGTGAGGGTGAGTTCGAGCGCATCCTGACAGTGCTCGAAGAAGCCGACGCGGACGGCACACTGACGGCCCGCGAGATCTGTGACCTGCTCGAAGAGCACGACGAGGCGTTCGGGAGTGCCCACCGGGTAGCGACTGTCCTCGGTCGCCGTGCCCAGTCCGGCGAGGTCGAGGTCATTCAGGGCCAACCCTACCGGTATCGCGTTCCCGACCGTGACAACTGACTGTTCTCAGCACCGCTGCCGTCTGAATCCTAGCTTGAGGCTCCTATATCAGATGTCCCACCGTGTGACGCTCCCGCATTACGATATTCGAAATTAGGCTTCGAGCTTCGCATTGTTTCGCCGGGCTTATTACGATGTGTAGACTCCGCTCGTACAATGACAGCGGACGAGGACCGTACAATCCTGCTCATCGGCAGCGGACCGATCAAGATCGGACAGGCCGCCGAGTTCGATTACTCCGGCGCACAGGCGTGTCGCGCCCTCCAGGAAGAGGGTGCCCGCGTCGTGCTCGTGAACTCGAACCCGGCGACGATTATGACTGACCCGGAGATGGCGGACAAGGTGTACCTCGAACCCATCAACACAGAAGCCATCTCTGAAATCATCCGGAAGGAAGACCCCGACGGCGTCATCGCCGGCCTGGGTGGCCAGACCGGCCTGAACGTCACGGCCGAACTCGCCGAGGAGGGCGTCCTCGACGAGTACGACGTGGACGTGATGGGGACGCCACTGGACACCATCTACGCGACGGAGGACCGCGACCTGTTCAAACAGCGGATGGAGGACATCGGCGAGCCGGTGCCGCGCTCGACGACCATCACGCTCGACGAGGGCGAGTCGGTCACCGATCTGGACGAGGAATCGCTCGTGGACCGCGTCGAGGCGGCCGTCGACGAGGTCGGCGGGCTCCCCGTCATCGCACGCACGACGTACACGCTCGGTGGCTCCGGCTCCGGCGTCGTCGACGAGATGGACGAACTCATCGAACGCGTCCGCAAGGGCCTGCGCCTCTCGCGCAACAACGAGGTCCTCATCACCGAGTCCATCTCCGGCTGGGTCGAACTCGAATACGAGGTGATGCGCGACGCCGACGACTCCTGTATCATCATCTGCAACATGGAGAACATCGACCCGATGGGCATCCACACCGGGGAATCGACCGTCGTCACCCCCTCGCAGGTCATCCCCGACGAGGGCCACCAGGAGATGCGCGACTCCGCGCTGAAAGTCATTCGCGACCTCGGCATCCAGGGCGGCTGTAACATCCAGTTCGCTTGGCACGACGACGGCACGCCCGGCGGCGAGTACCGCGTGGTCGAGGTGAACCCCCGCGTCTCCCGCTCCTCGGCGCTGGCCTCGAAGGCGACCGGCTATCCCATCGCCCGCGTCACCGCGAAGGTCGCACTCGGCAAGCGACTCCACGAAATCGAGAACGAGATCACCGGCGAGACGACCGCCGCCTTCGAGCCGGCTATCGACTACGTCGTGACGAAGGTGCCCCGCTGGCCCATCGACAAGTTCCGCGACACGGAGTTCGAACTGTCGACGGCGATGAAATCCACCGGCGAGGCGATGTCCATCGGTCGGACCTTCCCCGAGAGCCTGCTGAAGGCCCTTCGCTCCTCGGAGTACAACCCGGCCGCTGACTTCAACGAAATAGACGACGCGGAACTCGAAACGGAGTACCTCGAAAAGCCGACGCCGGACCGCCCGTACGCGATGTTCGAGGCGTTCTGCCGCGGCTACACCGTCGAGGAAGTCGTCGATATCACCGACATCAAGGAATGGTACGTCGAGCGGTTCAAGGAGGTCGCCGACGCCGCGGACGCCGCCCGCGAGGGCGACTACGAGACCGCGGCCCAGGCCGGCTTCACCGACCAGGAGATAACTGCGCTGGCCGGCGGCGAGTTCAACGACACGCACGTCTCCTGGCTCCCGGCCGACCTCGACGAGGACGGCGGCGACGAGCCGGAAGTCGAGGCAGCCACTGACGGCTCCGGCGAGGCGGCCACGCCGCCTCGGAAAGACGGTGGAACCGTCGATGGCGTCACGGTCGACACCGTCGAGACGGACACGACCGACCGCGACTTCAAGCTCGTCGACACCTGCGCCGGCGAGTTCGAGGCGACGACGCCGTACTACTACTCGACGCGGGACCCGCTGTCGGGTATCGACCGCGACGAACTCCAGATCGACCCGGACCTTGAGAGCGTCGTGGTCGTCGGTGGCGGCCCCATCCGTATCGGGCAGGGCGTGGAGTTCGACTACTGTTCGGTCCACGCGGTCCGCGCGCTGGAGGACCTCGGCATCGACGCCCACGTTGTCAACAACAACCCCGAGACGGTGTCGACTGACTACGACACCTCCGACGGGCTGTTCTTCGAGCCGGTCACCGCCGAGGAAGTCGCCGACGTCATCGAAGCGACCGACGCCGATGGCGTGATGGTCCAGTTCGGCGGCCAGACCTCCGTCGACATCGGCCACCCGCTCGAACAGGAACTCCAGCGCCGCGACCTCGACTGTGAGATCATGGGGACCTCCGTCGACGCGATGGACCTCGCCGAGGACCGCGACCGGTTCAACAAGCTGATGGACGAACTCGGCATCTCACAGGCAGAGGGCGGCTCCGCGACGTCCCAGGAGGAAGCCCTCGACCTGGCCCACGACATCGGCTACCCCGTCCTCGTGCGCCCGAGCTACGTGCTCGGCGGCCGCGCGATGGACGTGGTGTACAACGACGAGGACCTCGAAACGTACATCGAGGAGGCCGTCCGCGTGAGCCCGGACAAGCCGATTCTCGTCGACGAGTTCCTCGCCGACGCCGTCGAACTGGACGTCGACGCCGTGGCCGACGAGGACGACGTCCTCATCGGCGGCGTGATGGAACACGTCGAGACGGCGGGTATCCACTCGGGCGACTCCGCCTGTATGATTCCGCCCCGGTCCCAGGAAATCAAGGACGTGATGCCACGCATCCGCGAGGTTGTCGAGGACATCGCCGACGCGCTCGACACCGTCGGCCTGCTGAACGTCCAGCTGGCGGTGCGTGACGGCGAGGTGTTCGTCCTCGAAGCGAACCCGCGCTCGTCCCGTACCGTCCCGTTCATCTCAAAGACGGCCGGCGTCCCAATCGCGAAAATCGCCGCCAAGGTGATGTCCGGCGCGACGCTATCGGAACTCGACGTGCAGGAGCAGATCCCCGAGCAGGTCTCTGTCAAGGAAGTCGTCCTGCCCTTCGACCGCCTGCCGGGTTCGGACCCGCGTCTCGGCCCCGAGATGAAATCGACCGGCGAGGTCATGGGCACCGCCGGTTCCTTCGGCAAGGCCTACCAGAAGGCCCAGATGGCCGTCGGCAAGGCAATCCCGCTTGAGGGGACGGCCATCGTCGACCTGCCCATCCTCGGCTTCGAGGAGCACTTCGACGTACAGGACTTCGACGACTACGAGGACACCGACGCCATCATCGACGCCATCCAGAGCGGCGAGGTCGACCTCGTCCTCTCCCGCGACCGCGACGTGCTGGAAGCCTGCGTCGAGGAGACCGTGACGTACTTCTCGACCCACGAGAGCGCCGAGGCGGCGCTGGAAGCGATCAACTCCGCCGACCAGCCACTCGCCGTCCAGGCCATCGACGAACGGCCAAAGACCCAGCGCGAGTGGGGCGCTGAGTAACGCGCTCGGTCGTTTTCAGGACTCGGTCGTTCACCGCAGTTTGACTGGGTCCTGTCAATCGAACAGATCGGCAGAAATACTTATTTTTCAGACACGCTCACACATGAGTCATGGCCGATGCCGTACGTGTTCTACACGTCGAGGACGATCCCGAGTTCGCGTCGGTGACGGCGGAATTTCTCAGCCACATCGACGACCGCTTCGACGTCGTCTCGACGACATCGGCGGACGAAGGGCTCACTCGGCTCAGCGAGGAGCCAATCGATTGTGTCGTTTCGGATTTCGATATGCCCGGGCGAGACGGCATCGAGTTTCTGGAATCCGTCCGAGCCGTCGACGAAGACCTTCCGTTCATCCTCTTTACCGGCAAAGGCTCCGAGGAAGTGGCCAGTGAGGCTATTTCGGCCGGTGTGACTGACTACCTCCAGAAGCAGCAAGGCACTGACCAGTATACGATTCTGGCTAATCGCATCACTAACGCGGTCGAACAGTACCGATCACAGCAAGCACTGGACGCGAGCCGGAAGCGACTCTCGCTGTTTATTGATAAGTCGCCGCTCGGCGTCATCGAGTGGGACGAGAGCTTTGAGGTGGCTCAGGTCAACGAGAAAGGCGAGGAAATCCTGCAGCGAGCGGAGTCGGCGCTCGTCGGCACAGGATTTGAGACGCTCGTTCCGGACTCGTCGCGGGATGCAGTCGAAGAGACGATCACGGCCCTGCAGGAAGGCAGCGGCGGCTACTATACGGTACTCGACATCGAGACCGGTAACGGTGAGCAGATTGTCTGTGAGTGGCACAACCGCATCATCCGAGAGAACGGAGAGACTGTCGCGATATTCTCGCAGTTTCAGGAGATAACGGAGCGTCGGCGGCGACAGCAGCGCATCGAGGCGTTGCACGACACAACGCGGGAGCTGATGCACGCCGAATCACGCGAGGATGTCGCCGCACTGGTCGTCGAAACCGCACGCGACCTGCTCGGACTGCCGCTCAGCGCTGTCTGTCTCGCCGACGAGTCAGCCGACCTTCTCAGACCGGCCGCGGCGACCGACCAGGCACAGGCGATTATCGGCGAGCACCCGACGTTTAGCGAGGGTGACAGTCTCGTCTGGGAGGTGTTCGACTCCGGTGAACAGCGCGTCTTCGACGATATCTCCACTCACCCTGACCGCTACAACCCCGACACCGACATCAGCAGCGAGATACTGCTCCCGCTGGGCGACCACGGCGTGCTGGTCGCCGGCTCGACCGACGCCGCCGCGTTCGAGGACGCATCGGTCTCGCTGATGCGAACTCTCGCTGCGAACACCGAGGAGGCGCTTTCCAGACTCGACCGGCAGCAAGAACTCAGAACGCTCACAGAGCGGCACGAACTCGCGCTCGAAGGTGCCGAACTCGGCGTCTGGGACTGGAACGTCAAGACGGACGCGGTCACCTTCGACGAGCGGTGGGCCGACATGCTCGGGTACTCGCTGGACGAACTCGAACCCACGGTCGACACCTGGGACGAACTGATACACCCGGAGGACCGCGAGCGAACATACGAGGCGCTGAACGCCCATCTCGACGGCGAGACGGAGATCTACGAATGTGACCATCGGCTCAGGACGGCCACCGGTGAGTACCGGTGGATCCGCGACATCGGCAAAGTGTTCGAACGCGACGAGAACGGCGACCCGGTCCGTGCAGTGGGGATCCATCAGGACGTGACCGACCACAAAGAGCGGAAACAGGAACTCGAAGACACGAGCCGCAAACTCCAGGCCATTCTCGACACAGCGCCGACCTACATCCTGATGAAAGACACCGATAGTCGATTTCTCTTCATCAACAGCGCGGCCCGTGACCTCTACGGGATCGACGCCGACGAGTCTGTCGTCGGGATGTCTGATTACGATATTCTTCCGGACCACATCGCGGAGCAGACCCACGCCGACGATCAGCGGGCCCTCGAACAGAAAGAGACCGTCGAAGTCGAAACGATGATCCCTGTCGACGGGACAGATCGGACGCATCTGACGCGGAAGACACCGATACTCGACGAGGACGGCGAGCCCTACGCCCTCTGTGTCGTCGCGACCGACATCACCGACCAGAAACGGCGCGAACAGGAACTGGCCCGACTCACTGACGAGTACGAGGCGGTGTTCGAGAACACGAACGACGCTATCGCGCTCGTCGACATCGAGGGGTCGGCAGACGAGCCGACGTTCCGCTACGTCCGGACGAACGAGGCCTACGAACGCCAGACCGGATTCGACACCGACTCACTGACCGGGCAGACCCCGGTCGAGGCCGCCGGCCCGGACATCGGTCGGCGAATCGCTGACCACTACGAGCGGTGTGTCTCGGCCGGCGAAACCATCACATACGAGGAGTGGGACCTCCGCCCCACCGGCGTCTGGGAAACACAGGTAACACCGATCTTCGCTGACGAGGAAGCTACTCGGCTCGTTGTCATTTCCCGAGATATCTCCGACCGGATCGAGTACCGCGAGGAACTGGAGCGACAGAACGACCGGCTCGAAGAGTTCGCGAGCATCGTCAGTCACGACCTCCGGAACCCGCTCGGCGTCCTCGAAGGTTCGCTCACCCTTGCCAGAGACACCGGCGACGACGAGCAGTTCGACCGCTGTTTCCGCGCAATCGACCGCATGAAGGAGCTCATTGAGGACCTGCTAACCCTCGCCCGCGAGGGGGACACAGTGTCGGAGACGGAGCCGCTCGACCTCGAATCGACTGCACGGTCCTGCTGGCAGGCCGTCGAGACTGACGACGCTACTCTCGAAATCCCGGCTGAAAGCCCAATCCACGCCGACGAGAGCCGCGTTCGCCAACTCCTCGAAAACCTCATCAACAACGCCGTGACACACGGCGGCTCGGCCGTCACTGTCAAAATCGGTGAGCTCGACGGTTCAGGGTTCTATGTTGCCGATGATGGCGATGGTATCCCGCCAGAAAAACACGAAACGGTGTTTGAGAGCGGCTACACCACCACTGACGGAGGCACCGGGTTCGGGCTCGCTATCGTTAAGGAGATCGCAGCAGCACACGACTGGTCGGTGTCCGTGACAGAAAGCGACGACGGCGGCGCACGGTTCGAGTTCAGAGGCGTCAGGCAGGAGTCATAGCGTGTCTGTGCGTTCGCAGCTTTTCTCTGCGTACCGAACCAAGTATTCTATCTCATAACCGTTGTGTCGATATTGTGGCCATAGATAGTAGTTAATAAGCTATTGATGACTACACGTCCTGTTCTGCGCCAATAATGGCACGTTCGTAACACTCATCTCCGGGGCTGTGACATTAGCTGTATGGATCGCGTTGCAATCGCTGTCGCTGCTCCGGGAAGTCGATGAGAGAGGACGTCACCAAGCGGGCGGAGACAGTCGCTGAGATGGCTCCCGGTGATTCGGTAACGGCGGGAGTCCTCGCTGGATACAAGAGTCGCTTCTCCGAGTCACCACCGCTGAACAACCCACCGCTGACGTACCTCGACGGGGCTGAAGCCCCGGCATATCTCCTGACCAACGGGAAGCGCGGCATCGGACGCGGGACGAAACGCAAGACCGACTCACCGGTCGGCGACCGCCGGACAGTCATTCTGGTCACCGGTCGCCGGACCCTCTGTCTCATTGGGAAAAACGAGGACGACGATGTCATCGAGATCCCACACGAGGCAGTTGCTGACGTCACCACCAAGTCCGGGTTCCGAGCGCACCGCCTCGCGCTCCGCACCCCACGGAAAATGTATCACTGCTGGGTACACCGCAAGACTGACAAAACAACCCTCAACGCGGCCGCCGAGTTCATCGAGACCCACCAGCAGGACAGCCCGGACGCAATCGACGGCGACGACACCGCCAACCGGGTGATGTATCGCGGCCGCCCCGTCGCACCGCAAGACACCACACACGAAACCGAAGACAGCGACCAGACGACGTACTATCGTGGGCAGCCAATCGACGACGACAGCGACTGAAAGACGTGGCTCAGGCGCGTGCGAATCGCGGTTCTCACGGCTCCTGTCGTCACCGTTCGCGTCTCGCGGTTCACTCGCGTTGCTCGCTCCGAACCGCGCTACTGCTCGCGGGTCGTTCCTCCCCGCTCGCAATTCCGAGGGCCGCTCCCTGTGGTCGCGCCCCTCGCTACACCTCACGGCTCCTACCGTCGCCGTTCGGGCATTCGGAGACCCCTCGCTACGCTCGGGTTCTCCCTACTCCCCCGCCATCCCTAGCACATCATCAAAGAAGCCGAGCGAGTCGTGCGGGCCGGGGTTGGCCTCGGGGTGGTACTGGCGCGTGATGATGTTCAGGTCGTCGTTTTCCAGCCCCTCCGGCGTGTCGTCGTTGACGTTGACTTGGGTCACGTCCAGTTTGTCGCCGGGGTCGGCGACGGTGTAGCCGTGGTTCTGGGTCGTCATCACGACCTGATTGGAGCGGAGGTCACGGACCGGCTGATTCACGCCGCGGTGGCCGAACTCCATCTTCTCGGTTTCGCCGCCGAGCGCGTTGGCGACGACCTGCTGGCCGAGACAGATGCCGGCAAGCGGCACGTCACCGACGTAGGTCTCGACGAGTTCGCCGGCCTGTTCGAAGTTCTCGGGGTCGCCGGGGCCGTTCGAGATGAACAGCAGGTCCGGGTCGACGGCGGCCACGTCGTCCTCGCTGGCGTCGTACGGGAACACGTGGACTTCGGCGTCGCGTTCGATGAGCGACTCGGTGATGGACCCCTTTGCACCGCAGTCGACCAGCGCGACCGTCGCACCGTCGCCGCCCTCGTTGTGGACCTCCACGTCGTCGACGGAGACCTGCGCGCCGATGTCGGTGTGGTCGGACATGTGCTTGCACTCGTGGAGTTCGTCGAGCGCGTCCTGTTCGGTCACGTCCGGCCCGGCGGCGATGCCGCATTTCATCGCCCCCTCATCGCGGATCTCGGTGACGATGTCGCGCGTGTCGAGGTGGTCGACAGCGGGAACGCCCTCCGATTCGAGCCACTCGGCCACGTCGTCGGTCATCTCGCGGGCCACCGCCGCGCGCGGATGGACGCGGTCCGACTCGAAGCGTTCCTCCCGGACGCCGTAGTTCCCGATGAGCGGGTACGAGAACGTCAGGACCTGTTCCTCGTAGGAGGGGTCGGTGAGACTCTCCTCGTAACCGGTGTACGCTGTTGTGAATACCAGTTCACCGCGGGCCGTTCCGGGAGCGCGAGCGCGCGCCTCGATGACGCGGTCACCTTCGATTGCCACGTATGCGTCAGCCATTACGAGATGCGTATACTATAGTCGGCCATAAGGGTTGCTTTCGAAGACGAGTTTCGAATTTCGCAATCCTCAAGTCACGACCGGTGATACTGTCACATCTCGATGGACGACCTCGACAGGGAGATACTCTCGATACTCCGCCGGGACGCCCGAACCCCGTATACTGAGATCGCGGACCGGGTCGGCACGTCGGAAGGAACCGTGCGAAACCGCGTCGAACGGCTGGTCGAGGACGGCGTTATCGAACGCTTTACGGTCGCGACGCGGACCGGCAACGTGAAGGCGATGATCGAGGTCAGTGTCGACGTAAACGTCGATACGGCCGAGGTTTCGGACCGTATCGCTGATTGGCAGGAGGTCGATTTCGTGTGGCAAGTCTCCGGCGAGGAGGACATCGTCGTCGTTGTCGACGCCGCCGACACCGACGCGGTCAACGGACTCATCACGCAGGCGCGTGAGCTGGAGGAGGTTGTGGGCACGAAGACGAGGTTGATTCTAAACGAGCGCGTCGGGTGATGCGCACGGCGTAGCCGCGAGCGGTAGCGCGATTCGAAGCGAGTGAAGCGGGTGAGAACTGCAAGACGAGAACGGGCAGGCGGAGCCGGGGTCGCCACCAGTTCGGGCGTGCCACCTTGATTTCATATCCGCCGGGGTACGAGAGACCGTATGCAGTTTCCGGTCGGTCTGGATATCGACATCGTCTCGGCGTACGGACAACTCGCGACAGACGGAGCGCAGTTCCTCGCCGTCTCGGCGCTGCTCTATGCTATCGGCCGGCTGATCGCCGTGCCGGCGGCCCGGTGGGCGCTGTCACGGACGGCGACCGACAAAACGGTCGCCAGTGCACTGACCAGCACCGTTCATCTGATATCCGTCATCCTCGCCGTGGTCATCGGCGCTAGCGTCGCGGGCTTCCGGGGCGCGCTCGCTGGATCGACGCTGCTGGCGGCGGGCATCACGCTGGCGGTGGGGCTGGCGGCACAGGACGTGCTCGGGAACTTCGTCGCCGGCGCGTTCATCGTGACTGACCCGGACCTGAATGTCGGTGATAACATCGCCTGGAACGGGATGCAGGGCACGGTGGTCGACATCGACCTGCGGGTGACCCGGATTCGGACGTTGGACAACGAACGCATCATCGTCCCGAACACGGCGCTGGCGACGAGCGCGGTGACGAACCAGACGTCGACCGGCCCCATCGGGATTTCCTACCAGTTCGGTATCGGCTACGACGAGGACATCGAAACTGTCCAGGCCATCATCGAGAACGCCGCTCGCGACCTCGACCACGTCTCGGAGAAGCCGGCACCGACAGCCAGAGTCAGCGACCTCGCGTCGACGGCGGTCATCCTGACGGGCCGGATCTGGATTCCCAACGAACGGCGGAACCGACTCGCGTCAGTCAGGGCTGCGTTCATCCAGCAGGTCCAGGAGGATTGCCACGCCGAGGGCATCGACCTCAGTGACACGACCCAGCACGAACTCTCGGGCGACATCGGTGTCCACGACAGCGTCGAGCCGGCGGCTGACCGGACCGAGTAGCCGCTGGTCGGTGCAGTGTCCGACCCCGTCTCGCCCGCGAGCCCCGTAGCGGCCGTACGTTTATATTTGTCCACAAAATGGTACGTATATGGATGAGAACCGCCTTGTCGTTGCCCTCTTCGGTTTCGCCGTCGCGGTGGTGGTCGGCGCGCTCGCGTATCAGTTCATCGCGGCGCTGACCGTCTCCGTGTTCCTCTATTATTCGACGCGACGGTACTTCGGATCGTTACGCAGGCTTCGACTCCCAGCACGGGTGCGTGCGGTCGTGGTCATGGCTTCGCTGGCGCTCCCGCTGTTGTTACTCGTCAGCTACGCGACCGTCCTGCTCATCGTCGAAGCCCGGCAGTTCGTCACCCAGTACGCGCTCATCGACGTGGCTGCGACGCACGTCAGTTGGCTCGACGGCGCGGAGTCCGTGCCTGACCTCACCATTGAGGGGCTGTACAGCGCCTACCAATCGGGACAGCTCTCACCGTTCGTCGACTTCCTCAGCGAGAACGCCATGGTGCTTACGTCGGTCGCCTCCCAGTTCGTCCTCAATCTGTTTATCACGACCATCGTTACGTACTACCTCCTGGTGGACGGCCGGCGCATCCGCGAGTGGCTGCTTCGGTTCGATGACGGGGCCATCATCCGCGAGTACCTCGAAGCTGTCGACGAGGAACTGGAAGCGGTGCTGTTCGGCAATCTCTTGAACGTGTTGGCGATTTCGCTCATCGCCATCGCCGCATTCACCGGCTATAACGTCGTAGCGCCGGCGGCTGTCGAGGTCCCGTATCCGACGCTCGCCGGCGCGCTGACCGGTATCGCGAGCTTGATTCCCGTAGTCGGGATGAAAATAATCTACCTCCCCCTGACCGGTATCACCGCGCTCCCGGTGGTGCTTGACGGCCAGTCCTCGCTGCTTGTGTACGTGCTCGGGTTCCTCCTCGTCGCGGTGGTCGTCGTCGACACGATCCCGGACCTGCTGCTCCGGCCACTTCTCAGCGGCGAGAGCACGCACGTCGGGCTCCTGATGCTTGCGTACACGCTCGGACCGGTCGTGCTGGGGTTCTACGGGCTCTTCTTCGCCCCGATACTGCTCGTCGTCGGCATGACGTTTGCGAATACGGCCCTGCCTCGTCTGCTCGGTGCGAGCGAACCGGACGGCATCCACCCCGATCAGTTACGCCTGGAAGACTTCAGGTAGCCGTCGTGACCGAGACCGAAAGTCCACCGCGAATGGATCTCGCGGATAAATAGATACGGATGCCCATGCCGGGATGTGTATCTGTCACAGACGGAACGAACATTTATATTCAGGCCAAATTAAAAAGGTAAAAATGGGGCTGAACTCCGACTCCCCCACCTGTCAGGCCGCTGAAAACGATCAGATCGGGGAGTTATACGTAGCGACACGACGGCTGATGACAGCCGAGGACCGGTCCGAAGCCGTGACTACCGCTGTCGAGACTGCGACAGCGATCCTCGACTTCCCGTTCAGCGCCTTCTGGGAGGCCACTGAGAGCGGGCTCAAAGCAGAGGCGATCTCTGACCCGCTTCGAGAGCATGTCGAGGTTCCAGACGATCCGGGACAGGTAATGCGACACGGGCGCGGGAGTTGGCTGTGGGACCATTACGAGAGTAACGAGACGCAGCGGGTCCTCGTTGAGGAAGACAAGGCGGCGTCCGACGCGCCACTCCACGGCGGTATTACTGTCCCGCTCGGGGAGTACGGGCTCTTGACAGCCGGGACAGATGATCGGGCCGAACCGACCGAGCGGGAGACGCAATTGGCCGACATCCTCGGAAAGAACGTGCTCTCGACACTCGAACGGATCGAGCGCGAGCGCGAGCTGAAACGGCAGCGCGATAACCTCGATCTGTTGAACCAGATCGTTCGTCACGACCTCACGAACCACTTGCAGACCATCAGCGGCCGGGCGGAACTGCTCCGGGACCAGTGCAGCGGCGACGCCCTGGAACACGTCGACGGGATCCAGGAAAGTAGCCAGGCAGCCGCTGAGTTGCTTGAGACGGCCGGAAACCTCGCGACGGTAATGCGACAGACGGACTGAGAGACCGAGCCGGTGGCGCTCGAGCCAGTACTGTCCTCGGTGATCGAAGATATCACAGCGACGTACAGCGACGCACAGGTCACCGTCCCGGACGAGTTCCCGGCGGTACGGGTACAAGCCGACGAACTCCTGTCCTCTGTGTTCCGGAACATCCTAACCAACGCCATCCAGCACAACGACTCGGCAATGCCGTCAGTCGTCGTCGATGTGACCGACGACAGCGACGTAGTCCACGTCTCTGTCGCCGACAACGGGCCTGGAATCCCGGACGAGCAGAAACAGGCGGTGTTCGAACGCGGGGAGAAACGCCCGGACAGTGACGGTACCGGGGTCGGCCTCTACCTCGTCCGAACGCTGGTCGACGCGTACGGCGGCGACGTGTGGGTCGAAGACAACGAGCCGACGGGGACGGTAGTCGGGGTTACGCTGTTGACGGCAACGGACGGCTCCTGAGGCGGTTTTTCCACCGGGCGGTCACGCTACTGCTCTACCAGCCCGTCCAGCAGATGTATCGCGCCGTGTTTGTCTAGCGGGTCGTTCGCGTTCCCGCAGTGGGGCGACTGCACGCAAGCCGGACAGCCGTCGGCGCAGTCACACGAGGTCAGCATCGACAGCGTGGTGTCCATCAGCGGCCCGATGTCGTGGTAGCCCGCCCGCGATAGCCCGATGCCGCCGGGATAGCCGTCGTAGATGAAGATGGTCGGCTCGCCGGTGTGGGGATGGCGCGGCGTCGACAGTCCGCCGATGTCGCCGCGGTCACAGAGGTACTCGAAGGGGAACATCGAAATCATGGCGTGCTCGGCGGCGTGGATGGCTCCCGGAAAGTCGCCAGAGTCGCCGCCGTCAGTCGCTGCATCGCCGGACTGACCGCCGCCCTCGCCACTGCTCTCGCTCCTATGGCCGCTCTCCGCTCCGTACGCTCCCTGTCGTATCTCGCGTTCCAGGTCCGATGGCACCGTATGGTACAGCGCCTTCGTCTCCAGCGTCGTCTCTGGCAAATCGAGCGACCGCTGGCCTAGCACCTCCCCGGAAGAGCCGTCGCGGCGCTCGTAGCCGGTAATCTGCTTTCGCATCGTCACGGACGCGAACCGGACTGGCACGTCCTCGCGGGTCGGCAGTCGCCGCTCCGCCAGATCCGCCTCGACGGTGATGGTCTTGTCGTGGAGGACGCGGGTGAAGTAATCAGCCCACGTCCGGTCGAGTTCGGCCACACCCGCGTTGAGGTCGAGGTTGGTCACCTCGTAGCGCCGGCCCTGATGGTGGTAAATCGCGCCGGGGTGGGCGTCTCGCAGCGCGTCCTCGACGGAGAGTTTGGCTATCACGTCACCCTTCGCCACCAGTTTCACCTCGCCGTCGTCGACGGTCCGCAGGTTCATGTCGTGGTGTGGGCTGCCGTTGCCGAGCCAGCGCATTCCCTGGTCGGTCTGGCGGCGGTCAAGCTTCCCGGCCGATTCGAGGTCCGCGACGACATCGGGGAACGTCTCGCCGAAGTGGCGGTCGTCGTCCGGCGAGAGCCAGTTTTCACAGGCGGCCGAATGGACGTGGTCCGGAAGTAGCTGCTCGTTTTCGGGGTTTGTCACGGCCTGCTCGGCCCCCGTCTCGAACAGCGCGTCGGGGTTGCGCAGGACGTACTGGTCCAGCTGGTCCTCGCCGCCGACCAGCGCGACAAGTGCGGGGTCCGTGCCGCGACCGGCCCGCCCGGCCTGCTGGAAGGCCCGCATCCGCGTGCCGGGGTAGCCATCCAGCAGGACGGCGTCCAGCCCGCCCACGTCGACGCCCAGTTCGAGCGCGCTGGTCGACCAGACGCCCCGCAGGTCGCCAGATTGGAGGCCCTGCTCCAGTTCGCGCCGTCGGTCGTCGGTCAGTGCGGCCTGGTACGCGCCGACGCTGTCGGCGAGGGCGTGCTCGCCGCGGCTCCGGAGCTCGTCCGCGCTGTCACTGGCGTACCGTTCGGCGGTCTGGCGCGACCCGGCGAAGACGACCGTCTGGAGGCCCCGCTCGACGAGGTCCACGAACAGCTGTTTCGTCTCGACGTGATTCGACTTCCGGCGGCCGCTCCCCCAGCCGTCGCCCTCGTACTCCGGCGGATTCCACAGCAGCCAGTGCCGCGGCCCGCTGGCGCTCGCGTCCTCGTCGACCAGCGCGAACGACGGCTCGGGCTGGCCGGTGACCGCTGCCGCGTGCTCCACTGGATTGCCGATGGTCGCCGAGCAACAGACCCACTCAGGGCCGCCCGCTGTTGCGTTGTCGCCCCTTCTGCCGTTGCTTTCGCTGCTATCTCCGCCGGCGTCGAACCGCTCGGCGATACGCTGGAGGCGGCGCATCACCAGCGAGACGTGGCTGCCGAACACGCCGCGGTAGCCGTGGACCTCGTCGACGACGACGGTTTCGAGCCGCTGGAAGAACCAGTCCCACAGCCGGTGGGCGTGGGGGAGGATGCCGTAGTGGAGCATGTCCGGCGTGGTCAGCAACACGGTGGGCTGGCGCTCCCGGATGGCCTCCTTCTCCGACTTCGACTGCCGGCCGGTGTACTGGGCGACGGAGACCCCGGAGGCGAAGCCCAGCCCCTGCGCGAGTTCCGACAGCGTCTCGGTCTGGTCGTTGATGAGCGCGACCTGTGGCGCGACGTACAGCGTCGTCGCCCGGCGGTCCAGCGCTCGCTCGAAGGCGGGGACGGTGTAGGCGAGGCTCTTGCCGCTGGCCGTCTCGGTCGCGAGGACGACGTTCTCGCCGCCGCGGACCGCCTCGATAGCGTCCACCTGATGGGTGTAGAGGTCAGTGATGCTTTGGTCTTCGAGGACGCCAGCGAGGCGGTCCGCAATCTCGCAGTCCGCGGTCCGTGCGTCCCGACCGGGTACCGTCCGCTGGTCGACGATCTGTCCCTCGTAGTACGGACGGTCCCGGAGCCACGAAATCGTGTCGTCCACGGGCGGCATACGTGGACGAGAAGTATCGGTGTTGCTGTTCTCAGTCGGCGGTGGACTCAGTCAGTGGTCGACTGATTGAGTGGCGGTGTCGCGTCGGGCTCCGCCGCGGGCGGCAGGGACGCGACTGCCGCAGGGAGCGCAGCCAGCGGCACGGTGTCGTGACCGTTGCTGGTGTAGGCGCTCTCGTCTGTCTCGACGGCGAGACGGGGGCTACCTGCCTCAATAACCGCACTGTTTCCGTCACCGGTTTCGCCCGCTATCACGACGGCATCGGCCGCAGCGGCGAGGTCGGCGGCGCGCTGGCGTGCCGCGTCGTCGATGCCGGCGAAGGCCGGGACCGTGACCGCCTCGCAGTCGAGATCGGCGGCCCGCTCGGCAGCTGTGTCACCGGCGGGGACGACGCCGATGCTGACCCGACAGCCGGCCCCGACGAGCTTCGATACGGCGGCAGCCGCTGGCGTGCCGGTCCCGACGACGTGGACGCGACGGGCGACCGACTCCCGCTCGGGCAGCGGTGTCACGAGCGGCGCGTCGGTGCCGGGCTGGGTCGTCACCAGCGTCTCCGCGTCGAAGGCGTCACGGAGCGTGTCGCTCGTGAGAACGTCAGCAGGACGGCCCGCGGCGCGGACCCCGCCGCCGGCGAGCAACACCAGTTCGTCGCAGTACCGCGCGGCCAGATTGAGGTCGTGAATCGCGGCGACGGCCGTCTTCCCGTCGTCGACGAGCGTCCGGACCAGTTCGAGCGTGCGGACGGCGTGGTTGATGTCGAGACTCGCCGTCGGTTCGTCGAGCAGGAGCACCGGTGTCTCCTGTGCAAGCGCCCGAGCGAGGAGGACCCGCTGGCGCTCGCCGCCCGAGAGCGAGGTGAACGGCCGGTCGGCGAACCCGGTGACGCTCGCGCGCTCCATCGCCCGCTCGACGGCGCGCCGGTCGGCCTCGTCCATCCGGTCGAACCGGCCGAGATGTGGCGTCCGGCCCATCTCCACGGTCTGCCTGACGCTGAAATCGAACGATAGCGCAGTGCCCTGTGGCGTGCTCGCGACGAGGCGGCTCACCGCTTTCGCGGACTTCCTGTGGATGGGTTCGCCGTCGACACGGACTGTGCCGGCGTCCGGGTCGAGCGTCCCTTTCACCGTCCGCAGGACGGTCGTCTTGCCCGCGCCGTTGGGGCCGACGAGACCGACGAGCGACCCGCGGTCGACGCTGAACTCGACGCCCGAGACGACAGACTGGTCGCCGAAGGACACCGCGAGGTCGGACACGTCGAGCATCGGCCCGGAGCGGTCCCGTCCCAGGTTCCCGCCGTTCGATGTAGCCGGACCGCTCACAGCTCGTGCACCTCCCGCTTCCGGAGCAAGTACAGGAAGAACGGCGCGCCGAGGACGGCGGTGACGATGCCGACTGGGACCTCGGCGCTGCCCGAGCGTGCTAGCGTGTCCGTTGCCACGAGGAACGACGCGCCGGCGAGCGCCGCCGTCGGGAGCAGTATCCGGTGGTCCGGCCCGACGAGCAGCCGCATCACGTGGGGGACGATGAGGCCGACAAAGCCGACGATGCCGGCGACGGCGACGCCTGCCGCCGTGATGACCGCCGACAGCGCGAGGAGGACCCGCTTTGTCCGTTCGACCTCGATACCGAGGCTCTGTGCGTCCTCCTCGCCGAGCAGCATGACGTTCAGATCGCGTGCGTACGCGAGCAACACGACGAACGGGACAGCGACGAGTACGACGCTGGTGGTCACTTCGGGCCACGACGCGCCCTTGAGATGGCCCATCAGCCAGTACAGCGCCCGGCGGATGCTCTCACCGCTGTGAAGCAACAGGAACGAGACCACCGCGCCCAGAAACGTCTGTATCGCCACGCCAGCCAGCAACAGCGTGGCGACCGGTGTGCGGCCGTTCCGCGTCGCGATGAGATAGACGCCGAAGGCCGCGACCAACGCACCCGCGAAGGCCGCGCCGCGGAGGCCGAGTCCGAACGGGATCACGACCGGCGCGACGATGAAGCCGACCGCGCCGACCGCTGCGCCGGAGGAGACGCCGATGATAGAGGGGTCAGCCATCGGGTTCCGGAAGATTCCCTGCATGATCGTCCCCGCGGCGGCGAGCGAGAAGCCGACGACCGCGCCCAGCAGTATCCGGGGGAGTCGAACCTGCATCACGATCTGTGTCCGGAGGTCGCTCACGGCGTAGGAAAACACGTGGGCCGTGGTCACGTCGACGGCAGGGCCGGAAACCGAGACGCCAGTCGGGACGACGACGGCGTTGAGTAGCACTTTCCCGACAACTCCGGGCGGAATCCACACCGGGCCGATGCCGGCGCTCGTCGTCACCACGGCACAGAGGACGGCGACGAGCCCCGCCGACCACCCGACGGTCCGACCCGCGAAACGCATGTATGAAAGCCCAGTTGCAGTAGATAAGTATTTATTGCTCCTGACACCCGCCTAGGGCATGCGACGGCTTTCTCACGTGTGCGTCTTTGTCTTGCTCGTCGGCTCGCTTGCGGGTGTCGCTCCGGCCGCAGCCACACCCGCCACGCAGGCCGAGGACTGCTCGTTTCCCGTGACGATGACCGACGCGACCGGGGCCGAGGTCACTATCGAGGAGCGCCCGGAACGGGTCACGACGACCAATCCCTCGGCCGCCCAGACGATGTGGGAGGTCGGCGGCCGCGCCCAGGTAGTCGGGCTCACCCAGTACGCAAGCTATCTGGATGGCGCTGAGAGCCGGACGAACGTTTCCGCGAGCTTCGGCGTCAACGTCGAGCGCGTCGTCGGCACAAACCCGGACCTAGTGATCGCGCCGAACGCCAGCGCCGGTGACGTGGCACCGCTCCGGCAGGCCGGGCTCACGGTGTATCACTTCCCCGCCGCGACAACTATCGAGGACATTCGAGCAAAGACGGCGACTATCGGTCGCCTGACCGGTAACTGCGAGGGCGCGAGCGAAGCGAACGCCTGGATGGACGCGAACGTCGACGCCGTTCGGCAGGTCACCGCGGATGCCGAAAACCGACCGACGGCGCTGTACCCGCTGGGCGGGGGGTACGTGGCGGCGGGCAACACCTTCGTCACGTCGCTCATCGAACTTGCAGGCGCAGAGAACGTCGCGGCCCGCAACCACGCCCAGTACCCACAGCTCAGCGACGAAATCATCCTCCAGTTAGATCCGGACGTGCTCTTTGTCACCGAGAACACGGCGAACATCGCGACGACCGAGCCCTACGCCAGCACGACCGCGGGCGAGACCAACTCGACGGTCGCCGTACAGGTGCGGAACATCAATCAGCCCGCCCCGCGGAGCGTGGTCTCGTTCGCACACAACGCCACCGCACAGCTCTATCCGGACCGCTATGACGCCGACAGCTACGTTCCCCGGTCGGCTGTGACGCCGGCAGTGACCCAGACGAGCGAGCCCACGCCCGCGGACCACACGCCGAGCACTGACCAGCCCACGACCGACGCCAGCGGTCCCGGATTCACCGCCGTCGGGGCGCTTCTCGCAGTACTCGCCCTCGTCAGCACGCTCTCACGCCGGAGGCCGTAGCACCATGGACAAGCAAACCATCCGCGAGACGGTCTGGGACGCGCTGGAAGAGCGCGGTATCGCCCGGTTCCCGTTCCCGCCCCACGACCGGATTCCGAACTTCGAGGGCGCAAGCGAGGCCGCACAGCGCCTGACCGAGACGGCGGTCTGGGACGCCGCCGAGACGGTCAAGGCGAACCCGGACTCGCCACAGCTCCCGGTCCGACGGGCGGCGCTTCGGGCCGGCAAGACGGTGTATATGGCCGTTCCTCGGCTCCGGGACGAGCGGTGCTTCTACGAACTCGACCCCGACGAACTCGACGACATCGAGGCGGCACCGGCGATCTCGAACGTCGCGGACCACGCGCGACAGGTCGGCCCCGAGGCGGTCGGGAGCGTCGGCCTCGTGGTGTCGGGCTCAGTCGCGGTCACCGAGGACGGCGCGCGTATCGGAAAGGGCGAGGGGTACAGCGACCTCGAATACGCCGTCCTCCGGGAACTGGGGCTGGTCGACGAGACGACGCCAGTCGTGACGACGGTCCACGAACTCCAGATTGTCGGCGGTCCCGGGGGTGTCGTCGACACCTCTGTTCCCGCCGACGACCATGACGTGCCGATGGATTGGGTCGTGACGCCGGAGCGAACTGTCGAGACGGAGACCACGCACACGACACCAGCGGGCGTCGATTGGGATGCGCTTTCGACGGACCGCATCGACGAGATACCGGTACTTTCGACCCGCCGGCCCGACTGACCTCTCAGCCGCTATCGCGGGGTAGAACCCTGGTAATGAAAGCTTACCGGCGGTACAACTTTAGCCCCACATGCCTTGGGACGCATATGGATACGCCCGTGGCCACGTCGAACCGTCACGGGGTCGATGGACCTGCCGGGCAGCTACGCGTCCTCTACGTCGACTCGGAATGTGACGATATCACGGCGGTCAAGGAGACGCTGAGCGGTAGCACCGACGAATTCACTGTAACGGTGTGTGAGACGGCGGACGACGCGCTCAAAACCCTCGAAGACGCGTCGTACGACTGCGTCGTTAGCGAGTACCGACTCCCGGACCGAGACGGCATCGAACTGTTACGGGCCGTCCGGGACCAGTCGTTCGACCTCCCGTTTCTGCTCTTCACTGACGACGGCGACGAGAGCGTGGCCAGCAACGCTATCTCTGCCGGCGTCACAGACTACGTGACGAAAACGCCGCTTTCGGAGCAGACGGAACTGCTCCGACAGCGGATCACTTCGGCCGTCGCCCGCTCTCAGGAGGAGGCGGACATTCTCGACCGGATGACGGACGCGTTCTTCGCGCTCAACGAGGACTGGGAGTTCACGTATGCCAACGAACGCGGCAGACGTGTCATCGGCCGTGCGATGGACGTCGACGGAGATACCACTGACCTGCTGGGACGGAACATCTGGGAGGCGATTCCGTCCCTGGAAGGGACGGAGTTCAGCAAGCAGTACCGGCAGGCGATGACACAGCAGGAGCCAACCTCCTTCGAGGCGTACTTCGAACCGCTGCAGACGTGGTTCGAGGTATCCGTCTATCCGTCGCCAACCGGGATTTCGGTGTACTTCCGTGACATCACTGAGCGGCACGAGCACGAGGAAGAGATCAGGGGTAGAGAGCGGACGCTCCGGGAGATCTACCGGGTCATCTCCCGCAAAGACCTCGATTTCGAAGACAAGGTCGATCGCCTGCTCGAAATCGGGCAGAACGCCCTCGGGACCGAAACGGCCGCGCTCTCGCGTATCGACGGCGACATGTACGTCTTCGAAATCGTGCGCGACCCGACGGGAACCACCGAGGCAGGCGATGCGGTCCCGCTGGACGCGACGAACTGCGAGCGGGCCGTCGTCGAGGAGAAGACGCTGGTGCTCGCTGATCTCGCCGAGGACCGGCCAGAACTGACCGACAGAGCGGGCTACACCGAGATGGGCGTCTCATGTTACCTCGGAACGCCCGTTATCGTCGACGACTCGGTGTACGGCACGTTTTGCTTCTACGGCAAGAAGCCCCGCGATTCCTTTTCGGAGTGGGAAGTCACCCTCGTCGAGTTGATGGGGAACTGGGTCAGCTACGAACAGGAGCGCGAACGCCGCGAGCAGGAACTCACACGCGAGCGAAACCGTCTGGAGGAGTTCGCCAGCGTCGTCAGCCACGACCTCCGGAACCCGCTCAACGTCGCGTTCGGCCGGCTCACGCTCGTCGACGAGGAGTACGACGGGGACCCGGAGCACGTCGAGGCGCTCCGGCGGTCGCTCGAACGGATGGACGAACTCATCGACGACGTGCTCGCGCTCGCCCGCGGCGGCCACAAGGTCATCGACGCGACCGAAACGTCGTTAGACGATATCATCACGGCCGCCTGGGACACCGTCGAGAGTTCGAACGCGACGCTCGAACGGATCGACACGGACGCGCGAGTCACGGGCGATCAGACACGGCTCCAGCAACTCTTCGAGAACCTCTTCCGAAACAGTGTGGAACATGGTTCCACAAGCAGTCGGACGGGATCCGACGACAGCGACGACCACGTGACCGTCCGCGTCGGGACGCTCTCGGACGGACGGGGGTTCTACGTCGCCGACGACGGCCCTGGTATTCCCGAGGACGAGCGCGACGAGGTGTTCGAACGCGGCTACACCACGAGCGACGAGGGGACCGGCTTCGGGCTAGCTATCGTCTCCGAAATCGTCGACGCACACAGTGCCCGGATCACCGTCTCAGAAAGCGAGGACGGCGGCACGCGCTTCGACGTGACTGGTATTCAGATCGAGTGATTAGAGCTGGTCGACGCAGTCCCGAATAAGTCCGTCGACGTTCTCCGGGAGCGTCGGGTGGTAGGCCCGGTCCGGCAGGTCACGAACGTCCAGCCCCAGCTCGACGATGATCTGGAACTTCTTTGCGAAGCTGTCCGCGTGGTAGTGCAAGCCCTGCCAGCCGAGCACCGTCCCGTCGTCGGCGTCGACGACGAGTTTCGCCAGCCCCTCGGGCACGTCCTTCGATTTGAACACGCCGTCGTCGCTGGCCTGTCGCGTTGCGGTGACGATGTCGTAGCCGGCCTCCTTTGCGGTCTCCTCGCTGTGGCCGACGCGGGCGAACGGATACACGCCCAGCCCGGAGAAGATGACGTGGTGGTGGACGTTCCGGTAGTCCTTGAGCGAGCCACCGGCCTCCTGCCGGACGATGTTCTCGGCTGCGGTGAAGCCCTGCTCCTTGGCGACGTGGAGAATCGGCTCCTTGCCGTTGACGTCGCCGACGGCGTAGATGTGGTCGGCGTCACGGGTCTGCATCGTGTCGCTGGCCCAGTCGCCCTCGACTGAGATGGACGTGTTCTCTAACCCCAATCCCTCGACGGTCGGGCGACGGCCAGTGAACAGGAACAGCTGGTCGGCCTCGAACGTCTCCTCGTTGCCGTCGTCGTACTCGACGGTGAGGCGGACGCCGCCGTCCTCAGTCTCTTCGAGTTCCTTCTCGTGGCAGTTCGTCGGGATGGTCACGTCCCAGTTGTCCTCGTAGATATCCAGGGCCTCGTCGCCGAACTCGGGGTCGCCCTCGTCGATTGGCCGGTCGTCGTGCTCGATAACTGTGAGTTCCATCCCGCCGGCCTCGGCCAGATACGGGACCATCTCCATCCCGATATACCCGAAGCCCATCACGATGCCGGAGTCGGGGAACTCCGTGGCGTCGAGCACCTGGTCGCTGGTCATGAAGTCGACCCCGTCGATTCCGGGCGTGTCGGGGATGTTCACGCTGGAGCCGGTCGCGATGACGACGTAGTCGGCCTCGTGCTCCTCGCCGCCGGCCCGGACCGTGTGCTCGTCGACGAACGTGGCGGTGTCGTGGATAAAGGTCACGTCATCACGCTCGGCCATCTCGTGAATAGAGTCCCGCCGGTGACCGGCCCAGCCCAGCACGTGGTCGTCTTTCCGTTCGACGACGGCGTCCAGATCTACCTCGGGCACGTCGCCGACGAGGCGCTCGTCGTGGCGCGCCTGAAAACGATGGGCTCCCGCGGAGAGCACTTCCTTGGACGGCATACAGCCACGAAGGATACAGAGACCGCCACCGGGCTCGCCGTTGTCGATGAGCGTGAGCTCGATATCCGCTTCCTCGACGAGTTCGCCGGCGACTGCGGCCCCGGCACTCCCGTACGCGCCGATGATAACGACGTGAGTCATACCAGTGCTAAAACGATCCCATCAAATAAAGTCTTCAGTGGCATGTCTGGCCCGGACACGACCGGCGGAGGGACGTGCGACCGGGGTTGCAGGCTCAATCGTCGCCATCGACGGGCGCGGGCGGACGCGACCGCCCGAACCCGAGTATGCCACGGACCGACCAGTCAGCGTTGAACATCCGGTCCCAGACGACGAGGGCGGAGGGGATCACAAGCAGCGACGTGACGAAGGCGTACGCAACCGACAACGCTGTCAGGATGCCGAACTGGCCGATTGCAGGGAACACGGCCAGCCCGAGCACACCGATTCCGAACGTCGTGGTGAGCATACTGCCGAGCAGCGCGCCGCCGGTCCCGCGAACAGTCCGGTCCAGTGCCGTTTCGAGGTCGTTTTTGTCGAACTCGTCGGCGAACCGGTGGGTGACGTGGACCGAGTAGTCGACCCCCAGCCCGATAGTTATCGCCAGCATTGTGGCTGTGAGCGCGTTGAACGGGATACTGAGCACCCGCATCGTCCCGCCGAGCCACGCCACCGTGACGACGACGGGGATGATGTTCACGAGGCCAAGCGACGGCCGCCCCTCAAGCATATTGTAGATGAGGATGAGGAACACCGACGCTCCGACGAGCGCAATCGCCAGTGACTGGATCGCAGACTCCAGAATGAGGTCCGAGACGGCCTGGAACACGACGACTGAGCCGGTTGCTGTCGCCTCATATCGGAAGTCGTCGGCAACGGTTCTCGTATCGGCGGTCACCTCTGCGTCGGTCGCGTCCGATTCAACCGTGTAGACGACACGTGCGCTCCGGTAGTCCTCGGTGATGTACTGCAACGCCGTACTACGGGCCGGCGAGTCGAGCAGATACTCGTAGATCTCTTCGAGGTTATCGTCCGGGACCCCGTTGTCGTTCCGGTCGTTGCGCTCGACCATCCGACGGAACTCGGGGTCGTCCTCCGCGTGGTCCTGGATGACCGTCACGATAGATGTCGAGTCGGCGCGACCGTCCTCGCGGATGAACGAGTCCGGCGGGTTGTTCCCCGCCCGATACATCTGCTCGAGCGCCGCATCGTTCCGCATTGGCCCCTCTACGTACACCGTCGCCTGACTGGACTGGGTCGTGTCGAATCGCTCATCGAGGAAGTTCGTCACCTCCGTTACGGTGTATTCGCTCGGGGCGAACGGTTCCGGCAGGGCCTCGACGAAGTCCGGGTTCTCCTCGGGCGGCAGGAAGTCCTCCTGACTGAACGACGTCGAGACGCCGGTGGCGTAGTAGCTGGCACCGACCGTGGACACGAGGATGAGTACGAGGAAGATGATCGGGGTGCGGTTCGCGATGACGACGCCGCCGCGCAACACGTCACTGAGTGCGGAATCCTCTGCACCCAGCGGCGTCTCGCTGAACGTCGGGATGGGGTAGCGCTGGCGGAGTCGGTCCAGCTCCACCTTCGCGGCGGGAAGGAACACCCCGAAGATGAGGAACGTGAAGGTGATGCCGACCGAGGCGACGTAGCCGAAGTCCTGAATCGGCGGCAGCGCGCTGGTGAGGTTCGCGGCGAACCCGATGACCGTCGTCCCGGTAACGATGAAGAAGGCGACAAGCAGTTGATCGGTCGTGATTCGCATCGAATCCTGTATCGACGCCCCGGTCTCGCGCTCCTCCCGATACCGGTTGACGGCGTGAATACCGAAGTCGATCCCGACCGCCAGCAACAGCGGCGGCACGGCGATGAGCATCTGCGAGAAGGGGATGCCGGCAAGCCCCATGAAGCCGAACGTCCAGACGACGGCCATAAACAGCGCGAGCAGGCCGAGCGCCATGTCCGCGAGGTCGCGGTAGGCAATCGTCAGGAAGAACAGAATGAACAGCACTGCTGCGGGCACGGTCAAGATGAGCGAGTCGCCGACGACGTTCGAGAACTCGTCTGCGACGATACCGCTGCCGAACAGGGTGATGCCACCGTGGTCAGCGCTGGAGACAGTGAACCCGGCCTGTTTCTGAATGCTCGTCAGCGGACTCGAACCGCCCTGGCCTGACCCGGAGGAGATTCCGGCCGGGACCTCGTGCGTGACGACCCCGATGGTCGCCGACGCCGAGGCGGCTTTGCGGTTGAAGTCCTTGCTCAGCAGCGATTCGAACCGTGGGTTCCGCTCGGCCGCGCGCCCGACGGCGGAATCGATCTCACCCGGCGTCGCCGATTCGACAGCATAGATCTGCTGTTCAGTCGTCGTCGCCTCCGGGTTTAGCTGTTGGGCGACAATACTGGCGGCGCTTGATGTCGACGTGACACGGAGTTCCCCGTGCTGTTCTAATCGATGCTGTGACTTTAACATCCGTAGCAGCGCCGGCTTCGAGAGCACGTTGTTCTCCTGCTGGATGAGCTGTGTGCTCCCTGTATCCGGGGAGAAGGTCGGCGAGAACTTGTCGTTGACCTCCTGCAGTGCCTCTTCCGCCGGAAGTCCGGTCGTAAACTGCGACGTTCCGGAGTTGGTCGAGACGCTCCCGAGACCGGCGCTGAAGATCACCGTCACGACCAGGAAGGCGAGAACCACCTTCCGCGAATCGTGGACGATGCGGTCGTCGGCCCAGTCGATGTAGCGCTGGTAGTCCATGCGTTAGCGGAACCTGAAGTAGCCGCCGATGGCCAGGGCGGCCACGAGTGCGACGCCGATAATCGCCGTGAGCGGCGAGCCGCCACCGCCGGAGTTGGTCACGGAGATCGGGAGTCGGTAGGTGTCGGACACCGGCGTATCTCCGTCCGGCTCCTCGTACTGGAAGTCGACTGAGACGGGATAGCTTTTCGTCATCGCGGCACCGCTTGCGCTGATACCGAACTCGATGGTCGCCGACTCTCCTTGATCGAGGCTGTCGATGTACGCCTGGTCATCAGACACGGAGATCGGGGACTCGGCGAACAGCTTTGCCTCGATATCGGTCAGTCGCTCACCGGCGTCGTTGGTGATGGTCACTTCGAGCGTGCTGGACCCGCCAACGTCGACGGACGCGTTCGTCGTCTCAACGATGAACTCGTCGGCGCTGCCGTCGACGCTCTGTCGGACTTCGAGCGTGTCGCTCTCGCGTTTGTCGCCCTCGTTGTTGCGGTAGTTGGCGACGAAGTCGAACTGTCGCGGGCCGGCGTTCGCGTTGTCAGATACGTCGGCATCGAACGAGACCGTCGCTGACTCGCCCGGTTCGAGGTTGCCGACCGCGTACTGGGTTTCCTTCGGTGAGATGTTGTCGTGGTCGCTCGCCCAGTTCAGGACGACGTTGCGAACCGTCTGGTCGCCGGTGTTGGTCAGCGACGCTTCGATGGTCCCGTCATCGCCCGCCTGGAGGGTCGACTCAACGTCCCCCAGCTCGAAGGACTGCTCTGGCTCCGGCCGGATTCCGAGTGCAATCCCGTCGTCAGCACCGGCATCGCCCTCCGGGTCTGTGTAGCCGACCGTGGCGGAAATCGCGTACCCTCTGACGGACGCGTCTTCGCTCGCGGACGCGTCAACGCTGACGGTGCGGGTCTCACCGGGTTCCCACGTCCCGATGTACTGCTCGGCGGAATCGGACTCGCCGAACGCGATTTCGCTGCTCTGTGAGCGCAGGGAGACCGTGGCATCTCTGACAGCTACTGGCCCGTCGTTGTGGAGCGTGACGTTGTACGTCCCCGAATCGCCGACGGCCACGTCACTGTCGACTCCCCGAACGCTGAACGTTTGCTCCGGGTCAGGCGTAATACCGAGCGAGGAGGCGGACGTGCTCTTTCGCACCCCATCCGTGTCGTCGAAGTCGACCTGGAGGTCGAACTGGTACGGTTCGGCCCTGGCGTCACTGCTTGTACCGACGCGGTACCGGAGGGTACGCTGCTCACCGGCCTCCCAGGTGTCGATGAACCGGGAGCTGCTGGTGTCACTTCCGACTGTGAGTTCGGGGTTCATCGACTCCAGCGTCACCGAGGCTTCCCGAGCCGGTTTGTCGCCGGTGTTCTCGACGGTGACTGCGACCGTCCCGGTCGATCCGACGCGCGCGCCGGAGTCGACGTTTACTACGTCAAAGGCTGCGTCGTCGTCGATATCGAGTTCGAGCTCTATCCGTTCAGTAGTGCTCTTTTCGTCGCGCGAGCCGTCAGCCTCGGAAATGTAGCTCGTGTACTCGTACTCGACGATGACAGGCACAGTGTAGCTCCCGGGGCTGGCGTCGTCATCGACGCTGATATCGAAGGAAATGGGTTGTGTCTTCCCTTCCGGGACCGACCCCACGGCCTGTTTGTTCGTCGTCACCGTAATCGGGGCATCTCCGTCGTTGACTTTGACTGTGGTCCCGCGGGCGGTCGTGACCTCGCTGGTCTGGATACCCTGGGTCGAGGACCCGGAGTCGACCGTCCCGCTGTTGACGAGCACGACGTCGAGTGTCGTTTCCTCGCCGGGCGCGACGGTGTTATCGACAAACGTCGCGTCGAAATCCGGGCTCCCGGTCACGGCAGCAATGGCCGTCCCGGAGGCCATGAGCAATGCGACAACAGTCAGCGTCAGTAATGTTCGTGATTTCATGCGTAGGGACACTTCGGGCATTCCATGGATTGGGTCTGTTCGGAACGGATCGTCACAGAGAACTCGGGGTACCCACCCACATACCTCTGCGCAGACTACCGTCCGAACCGTGTACATCGAACGAACGTTCGGTCGCCTATCAACGTTGTGGTTCGGTGACAGTGAGAAGGTATTTACAGCCCGAACGAATATTCGGTCGGGATGAGTGATGGAATTCCGTTCGCCGGGGAGCCAGCGGACTCGCACGAGGCGATAATGCGAGCGACGTTCCGTGCCCTCCGGCAATACGGGTACGCCGGACTTTCGATACAGCGAATCGCGGACGAGGCCGACCTCAGCAAGTCGACGTTCTATCACCACTTCGATGGCAAGGAGGACCTGCTGCTGTCGTTTCAGGAGTTCATCCTCGCGGAGTTTAACCGCATCTTCCAGCTGGAATCGACTGGCGACCCCGAACAGGACATCAAGACGTTTGTCAGCCTGATTCTCGACGACTTCCCCGACTGCGTCGAGACGCCGGACAAGAACGCGGTGCTCGGCTCGTATGTCGAGATGCGCGCCCAGGCGGTCCAGAACCCGGACTTCCGCGAGAAGTTCACTGAGACGGACAAACTGTTCGCCCAGCAGTTCGCACAGATCATCGAGGACGGCATCGAACAAGGGGTCTTCGCCGATGTCGACCCCGAAACGGTTTCGCAGTTCATGATCACGATACTCGATGGCGTGATCCTCCAGAACGCAACGCGAAACGACGACCCTGTCTCCGACGTGCGGGACACCATCGACGAGTACATCGAAGAGACGCTGATTCTCGACACCTAGCCTCGGCTGATAGACTGGTACGTCTGTTTCAGCTCTTCGAAATCATCGTTCTCGGCTTTCAGTACCCACTCCAGCTCTCTGGCCCGTTCCTTCAGCTTGGTGTACTCGGCGCTCGATTCCAGTTGTGACGCGGATTTCTCGCGCTCCAGCACGGAGAGCTTCGAGGAGATCCGGAAGTATTCGTCGAGCCTATCGTCTTCGTCGGATCTGTCGAGGTGCTGGTCGAGCGTCGACAGGAGCGTCGACTGGTCAACCGGCTTCTGGAGGTAGTCATCGAAGGGCATCTCCAGAATGTTCAGGTCGGCGTCGACTGCGGTCAGCATGATGATGATGCCGTCGTACCCCCGCTCGCGCAACCGCGAAAGCACGTCGTCACCGTGCACGTCGGGCATTCGCCGGTCGAGTAACACAGCGTCGAACTCCGGGCCGGCAGCGTCGAGTGCCGCCTGGCCACTGTACGCGACAGTGGTTTCGTAGCGCTCGCCGAGTTTCAGGGCCTGTGTGTCGGCGACGTCGTGCTCGTCGTCGACGACGAGTACCCGCGGCGGACCGCCTGTAGTTCTGGACACAGTGTTGGGCATCTCTAGGGCTGGCGACTGTATATGTTTTATCGGCGGCCCGCTCTCGAAAAGCGTTAACCGATGGCCCATAGAGTGTATACCGATGAGCAAGTCGTCGGCGGGCACAGGCGGCCGACACCGCCTCGGGAGCCTCGCGGCCGTGATCGGTTGGATAGGGGCAGGAGCGGTCGTGCTCGCCACCGTCGCGCTGGTGGTGCAGTCGGTGGTCTCGCCGGGGCTCTCGGAACAGGTCACCGTCGGTCTCGGCCTGGCGCTCGGCGGCGGGTTGGGCGGCGTCTCGTATCTCCTGGTGACTGATTCGCCCGGCGAGACGACCGACGAGACGGTGACCGCCTCGGCAGATACCGACCACATATCGGAGCCACAGCCCATTGACCTCTTCGACGGGCACCCGGATCCGGTGCTGTACTTCGTCGACGAGGGGCACGGCCCGGTCGTGCGTGCGGCCAACGAGGCGTTCGGGACCACGTTCGACGTGCCGTCCGACCGGCTCGACGGGACGGCGCTCTCCGAGGCGCTGCTCGTGGCCGGCATCGACGAAGTCGACGCCGAGACGGTCAGCACAGCCGACCTCGATGTCGTGGCCCTCTCGACGGCACATGACGGGCCGAGGCAGTTCCGGTTACGGACGGCCGGTGCCCAATCGACCGGCTACCTCCTGCTCACACCGCTGGGAACGGCGGCCGACTGAGCGGCCAACCGTCGCCCCTGGCTCGGCGGCGTAACGGAACTTTAAAGATTCCATCCCGGCGAAATCCTGGATAGGAATGCTCGCGTCACCGCTGCAACTCATCGATAGTTTCCTACTGAACTACACCATCGGTGATGTCCTGCTACTCGGCTTTGTCGGTGGGCTCGTCGCAATTCTCCCGCAACGGTCGCTCCGAATGCTGGGGCTGCACACGATTGCGCTGGGCGCGCTGCTCGTGATTACGCCGGCGTCGGCGATGGAACCAAACAGTGCGAGCGTCCTCGCGTCGTCGTTCCAGTACAAACTGTTCGGACTGGTGCTGCTCGTCCTCGCACCGGTGCTGTACGCCGTCGGTCGGCGTTAGGCTAGCTTGTCCAGTGCGGTGAAGAAGTCCAGGGGCGGACCGGCGAGCCGGACCGGTTCGCTCGCACGCGAGACCGTTATTCGCTCCGGCGGAACCACGTCTTTTCGAACCCGACCGTCACTGACGACGACACCGCTGTCGGCGTCCGTGAGTTCGACGACGATTTCGCTGTCAACGTCGACGACCAGCGGCGGCGTCCCCGTTTCGTCTGCCATCCCCGTGATGATGAGACCGGCCACGTCGGGGTGGACGAGCGGGCCGCGTTCGCTGAGGTTGTACGCTGTTGAGCCGGTGGGTGTCGCCACGAGGACGCCGTCGGCGTGGCCGGACGTGTACAGGGAGTCGTCGACGTACACGTCGACCGTCGCTCCGCCGCCGTGACCGCGGCGCTCGCCCTGGACGACGATCTCGTTTAGCGCCGGCGAGAGCTCCCAGTCGTCGCCGCTGGCCTGGAGTCGCGGCTTGGCCCGCGTTCTGGCGCTGCCGGTCTTCTGGATGTGCTCGACCTCCGCGACGACCGTCTCGACGGCTTCCTCGGGTGCGATAGCGTTCAGAAAGCCGACTTCACCGAGGTTGACCCCCAGTATCGGCGTCGACCCCGCGCCGCGGGCCGCGTACAGAAACGTCCCGTCGCCGCCGATGCTCACGACGAGATCACAGGCGGACATTTCATCGACCGGGGCCGAATCGGGCACGGCGGCCTCCCACGCGTCGTGGTCTCCCAGCGCCCCGGCGGTCGTTTCGTCGACGACGACGGCCGCCGACGTGGCGCGCAGTCGGTCACACAGTGTACTCGCAAGCGACATGGCCCGGTCGTTGTCCCGCTGCGCGACGATACCGACAGTCATTACCCGGACGTTCCGGCCGGCCGTATATAAACCCTCTACGACGGCAATTATATCAGTCCCGACGCGTATCCCCTTCCATGGGCCGTTCGTGTAGCTGGTGGTCGTGTGTATGAGCGGGGACGACGGGTCCGACGACGACTGGTTCGAAAGTGCGCTGGACGACGAAGACGGCGACGACGGACCGGCGGACACCCCGGCGGCACCGTCCGAGAGCGAGGCCGAGGAATCGGCGTCCGCGGACACAGGGCCGTTCGACGCCGACAGCGACGACGGACAATCCAAGCGCAGTGGTGGCGGCAGCCCCTTCGACGACGATGGGGACACTCCCTTCAGCGAGGAGAGTGACAGCAGCCCGTTCGACGACAGCGGCGATGACCCCTTCAGCAGCGGGGGGAGTGGGGCCCCCGATGTCGACGCTGAGTCCCCCGACGACGGCGGCGGTGGACTCTTCGACGACGACTTCGCCACCGCGTTCGAGTCCGCCGGCAGCGGTGACGGTGCCGGCGATAGCGACTTCGAGGAGGAGTTCGAATCCGACATCCCGCGGGTCGACATCGGTATCGAGGGCCTCGACCAGATGATTCAAGGCGGGATTCCACAACGCCATCTCATCGTCACCATCGGCTCGGCCGGCACCGGGAAGACGACGTTCGGGCTGCAGTTCCTCCACCACGGCCTCCGGAACGGCGAGAACGCGGTGTTTCTGACCCTCGAACAGTCTCACGATGCGATACTGGACACTGCCAGTGAACGCGGCTGGGGGTTCGAGGAGTACGAGGAACAGGGCCAGCTAGCGATTGTCGACCTCGACCCGGTCGAGATGGCGAACAGCCTCGACAACATCCGGGGCGAACTCCCGGCGCTCATCGAGAAGTTCGGTGCCGACCGGCTGGTGCTCGACTCCGTCTCGCTGCTCGAGATGATGTACGACGACCAGTCCCGTAGACGCACTGAAGTGTTCGATTTCACCCGGTCGCTGAAACAGGCCGGCGTGACGACGATGCTCGTCTCCGAGGCCAACGAGAACAACCCCTTCGCGTCCAGACACGGTATCATCGAATACCTGACTGACGCGGTGTTCATCCTTCAGTACGTCCGGTCGGACACCGGCGAGACGCGACTCGCCGTCGAGATTCAGAAGATACGGAACGCGAACCACTCGCGGGAGACGAAACCCTACGAGATAACGAACGACGGCATCTCGGTTTACCAGCAGGCCAACATCTTCTAAACTGTTGCCGTCCCGACCGATTCCGATTCTTCCCGCTCGTCGAGTGCAGCGTTGTAGCCGCCGGCCCAGAGGTCCGTCGCAACGACCAGCACGTAGAAGGTGGCAAACGGGCTGAGAACCACGGCGATGAGTGAGCCGATGAACGGGATGACGTTGAGCAAGTTCACCACGACGTTGGCGGCGATGAACAGGGCAATCGAGACCAGCCACGGCGTCGCGTACTCCGGGGACATGACTAACTTCCGTAGCGTCTCGAAATCGAACCCGGCACCGAACTCGCCGGTACAGGCGAAGTGGATGACGGCCGCCGTCGCCACGTAGCCAAACACCAGCGACAGGACGAACGAGATCGCCAACCCGCCGAACAGGCCGGCCAGGCCGGCACCCGCCCCGGCGCGGGTCCCGGTCGCCATCGCGAACAGGCTGCCGCCGACAGTCACTCCGAACACGACGAGCGGGACGAGCATGTACACGATGCCGATGATCCAAGCTTTGACGCCGTCAACGAACAGCTCGCCCCAGTCCTCGAACGCCGGTGGCTGTGTCGCCCCTTCGGCCCGCTCGCGGACTGCCTGGACGAGATAGCCGTACACGAGGATGCCGGGCACGACGAGGAACGAGAGGAGGCTGAGGACGCCGCCGATGAGGACGGTCACGGTCCAGTCGTCGTCTTCCATGGGGTACGTGAGTGCATCGTCTATCGAATCCATGTCCATTGATCACATTCCTCACAGTTAGTTACAGACACCTTGCCGGGCTATTCGCTCGGCTTACCGGCGGGCAGCGATGTGTCGACTCCCACGCCTGTCTCATATCGTGTCGGCTTGCGGAACCAATAAATCACAACCGGGCGACAGGTGGGGTATGGTACTACTCGTGCCCTTCGACGGCTCGGCTCTGTCGCAAGCCGCGCTAAAGCGGGCGACGGAGTTCGCGGACTACCGCGACGAGGAGATAACCGCGCTGTCAGTTATCCCGGACGATGCGGCATACGCGCGGGAACACGGCTGGCTCGACGCGGACGAGGCGTTCGCTGTCGAGGCCCTTGCCGACCGCATGCGAGAGCAGGTCGAGTCGGTCGCCCCGACGGCGTCGTTCCGCTACGAGGTCCCGGAAGACGTGAGCTCGATGGCATCGACGACGACGGATATCACCCGGACTATCAGAGAAGTCGCTCACGAAGAGGGGGCCTCCATCGTGTTCATCGGCAGTGAGAACGCCGGACGGGTGTCGACACCGGTCTGTAGCGTCGGCTCACCGGTGTCCGAAGACCCCCAGTACGACGTCCATATCGTCCGGCACCCGTAGCCCTATCTGACGACGGTTACAGGGACGGACGCTCGTCTGACGACGATTTCGGCGACGCTGCCCAGCAGGATTCGGGACATACCCGAGCGACCGTGACTCCCCATGACGATCTGGTCGATGTCGTGGTCGTCCGCGTACTCCACGATAACTTTCGTCGGTCGACCCACCTCGATGACGCGCTCGACGGACTCGACGCCGGCCTCGGTCACCGCCGCTTCAAGATCGTCGAGCAGGTCCTCCGATGTGGCCTTCTGTTTTTCGTACCACTCCTCGGAGAAAGAGGGGATCGATGCCTCCGCGCTGTAGCCGGCCTCTGCGGGGTTGATGACGTGCAAGAGAACGACCGTCGCGTCCGGATACTCCTCTGCTGCGAACTCACACGCTTCCGTTGCTTGGTCGGAGCTGTCGACCGGTACGAGGATTCGTTTTGCCATACGCCCCATTCCGTTGGGGTCGGTTTGAATCTTCGGCCCGCTGCAATCAACGAGCCGGCCTGCAGTCTGTCAGTCTCGCCCGTGACGGGTCACACACGTCGACAGGCCGATCAGTTCGACCGGCTCGGAGTTATCGGGCGAGTAGACGACCCGCTGGCCCTTCTCCATGTAGGGAACCTTCGATTCGAGGTTGCTCGGGATGTTCACGGCCGAGATGGCGTCCTCGTCCCCGAGATTGAGCACCATCGTCGTGTTGATCTGCTTGAACACCGGGTCGGCGATGTCTTGGGGGTCCTGCGTGATGAGATACAGGCCGAGGCGCTCCTTGCGGCCCTGTTTGGCGGCCTCGGTGAACTTCCCGATGACCTTGCGGCCCTGGACGCTGTCGGCGTCGGTGAGGAAGTTGTGGGCCTCGTCCATCCCGAGCACGAGCGGCGTCTCCTTGATGCGGTCGTAGTCCGGGTCGTTCGAGAGCTTCTGGTCGATGAGCAGGCTGGAGACGGCCAGCACGATGGTCGATGCGGTCCGGGAGTCCGTGATGTGATACGTCGGGATGACTGTCAGCCCGCCGTCGCGGACGAACTGCGATATCTGGTCGGTGATGGGGCGGGCGTCCTGGTCGAAGACTGCGCCGAAGCCCTGGACGCGGCGCTTGACGGCGTCGAACGTGGCCTCGTGGACGTCGCCCGCCTCGTCCAGTTCCTCCTTGAGCGCGGGGTCCCCGAGGAAGGTCCGGAAGTCGCTGTAGGTCCCGCTCTCGCCGTATTCCCGCTCGAAGCGCGGGAGCAGTGTGTTCACCAGCGCGCCGTACTGGTTGTCGTTCAGGCTGGAGCCGGCGATGAGCCAGGGGTTGTCGTGGACCAGCGAGAACGGGATGGTGAACTCCACCTGCTCGGCGCGGTGGTGGCTGGCGTTGTAGTCGGCCCCGGCCACTTTCGGGACGAAGGCGATGGTGTCGTCGTGGCCGCCGTGGGCGACGCCCTCACGCTCGCAGCGGCGCTCGAACTCGTCGGTCATCGCGGGGTTGTCGTCGTGCATCTGGGCGTACTCGTCCTGGGGGTCGAACTGGACGACGGCGAGTTCGGGCGTGCGGCCGTCGCCCATCTCGTAGGTCCGGCCGAGATACTGCCGCAGGACGTTCTTCGAACTGTGGGTCTTCCCGGAGCCGGTCCCGCCGGCGACGAGGGTGTGCCGGAACACGAGCGGGTCGCCGGCGTCGTAGTCGTCTTTCAGCCGGTAGTCGATGGTCGGCGGCTCGGCGGCCGTCCGGACCTTTTCGCCGCCGACGGCGAGATGGCCCAGGAAGACGCCGTCCTCGGGAATCTTCAGGCCGGTCTTGATCTCGGATTTGTCGGTGGCCTCCCGGACGACGGTTTCGGGCTTAGGCACCCGGTCGGTCATCCGCCGCTTGAGTTCGCCGTCGTCTGAGTATAGCACGGCCACAGGTTCCAGTTCTGCGATAAACTTGAAATCCCGCTCGTCGATGCCCCGCTCGCGCATCGCCCGCCGGGCGTGGATTTCGGTCGCGTCGTCGGCGTGGAACTCCTGTGCGTACTCCAGGGCCTTGATGCGACAGAACAGGCGCTCACCTCCAGGATATGGGACGAGCAGATAGGTCCCGATGCGCAGGCGCGAGCGGTTCCGCGCGGTGACGTACGCCCGGAGGACCGTTTCGTCCGCTTCCTCGCTGATTCGGAGGCCGTTCGCCGCCGAGAGGACACCGAGGCCGGTGTCTGTGCCGGCCGGTGTCACGTCCATATCTTCGAAGTCGTCGTCTGTCGGGTCGGTGCTCCCCGACGCGTCGACAGCCCGGTCGCTGTCGTCGGTCGTCTCGGCCGACTGCGCGGCCTCGTCGTCGGCCGCCGCGTCGTCGCCGTCGAAATCAGTGAAATCCCCGAGGTCGGACATACCCCAGTCCAGGGTAGCCGGGGATTAACACCTTTCCCCAGCAGCCGGAATGTGAAACCTTACCCGGGTGGCTGTCAACGAACGCGTATGAAGCCGACGCGGCTAATGTCTTTTAATGTGCGGTACGACACCGCCGGGGATGGGGTGGACGGATGGCCCCACAGGCGGCGACTGGTGGCGGGGATAATCCAGTATCACAACCCCGATATTATCGGGGTCCAGGAAGCGATGGCCCACCAGCTCCGGGAGCTAGAGGTGTTGCTGGACGGCTACGAGTGGGTCGGTGATCCCCGCGACTCAGTCGACGCTGGGGGGGAACACACGGCCATCGGCTACCGGGCCGAGCGCTTCGACTGCGCGGCCACCAACACGTTCTGGCTCTCCGAACAGCCCGCCGAGCCGAGCAGCGTCGGCTGGGACGCCGCCTACCCCCGCGTGGCGACCTGGGCGCGCCTCCGTGACCGCGACACCGACGACGACCTGCTGTGTCTGAACACGCATCTGGACCACCAGGGGGCCGATGCGCGGGTCGAGGGCATCGAACTGGTGCTTGACCACCTCGATTCTATCGCCCGGGATGCTCCTGCAGTACTGATGGGTGACTTCAACTGTGTGGTCGGCGAGCCGGCCTACGAGCGGGCCGAGGGTCACGAACTCCCGGACGGCCGCAGGCTCGTCGACGCCCGTGACATAGCGACAGTCACCCACGGTCCGACGACGAGCCGGACCGACTTCCACGACCTGCTCCCCGGGATGGGCATCGACCACGTGTTCGTCACCGAGGACGTGGCCGTCGACACCAGGGCGGTCATCGCCGACCGCGACGACGCCCACTACGGCTCCGACCACCTGCCCGTCGTGGTCGACTGTGAGTCCTGACCCGGGGGAGAATCTTTTGCCCTTGTGGCCCCTACGTCGAGCTATGTTGCTTATTCGGGGGACGGCAGGCGGGACGACGCTGACCGGGACGCTGTACGAACCAGGCGAGGAGCCGCCCGAGTTCAACGGCGCGCCGGACGAGGGGACGCCCTACGTCTGGGTCTGTGACGCCTTCTACGAGGTCGAGAGCGGTGGCCAGGTCCAGTCTATTGGCGACCGCGAGATCCGCATCGCCTTCGAGTCCCCGATGCCCCGCGGCTTCGAGACGCGCGACGCGGCAATCGACGCGGCCAAGGAACACGTCAGAACGCAGTTCGCCCGGCTCGGCGTGGCCGGCGAGACGGTCGACGTGACGGTTCAGCAGGCCGAGACGGCGTAGCCGCCACCGCCGCGGCTCGTCGGCGTCAGAACGATTCCTCGACGGCGCCCCACCGGATGTCGTTGTACTCCCGCTCCCGGTCGGTCTCGAACGTCCGCTCGATGCGGCGAGTGAGTTCCTCGCTGCCCTGCCGGTCGATTTTGGCGAGCTCGTCGGCCTTCCCGATAGCCAGCGGCGGCCCCTGTTCTCGGGCCACGTCGTGGAGTATCTGCCGGGTGAGCTTGGCCCGGCACTCCGGGTCCTTGGTGAAGGCATAGGGGGCCTCGACGCGGAACACGAGGTCCGAGCGCGGGTCGTAGAGAACGAAAAACGTCACCTCGTAGGCCTCGGGGTCGAGCGACCGCTCGATGCCCAGCGCGTCGCCGTCGGCGGCCATGATGCCGTCGGTGCCGCCCCGCGAGCGGAACCAGTTCGTCGCGGTGAGACAGTCGGTCTGCCGCTCACCATCGTCGTCGCGACGCTCCAGGATTCGGCGGAAGAAGGCGGTGTCGTTCACCCACGGCGCGTTGGTCTTGCGCCGGAGCGCCCGCGTGAGCGCCTTCGTCGAGGAGTTCTTGATGAACCCGACCAGCGGCACGTCCCGCTCGACGAACCGCTCGACGAGGTCGACGTAGTTGTTCACCACCGTCTTGGGCCGGTCGTCCTCCGCGAGCAGGTCGGCCAGTTCGGTGTCGCGGTCGGCCCAGCGGAGCACGCCGGTCGGGTAGATCGGCCCGTCGAGGATGAACAGGTCCTCGACCACGTCGGCGTTGGTCAGCGCGTGCTGGCTCTCGGCGAGGTACAGCGCCAGCGCGTGGACGACCCGCTGCTCGTAGCGGTCGACCTGTGGCACGTCGAGGACGCGTCGCTTGGCGTAGCCGCGGTCCCCGCCCTGCCACTCGCCGTCGAACCCCAGCGTCGCGTCGTTCGAGTGGACGGCCATGATAATCGTCCGGCCGCGATGCAGTTCGACGTCCGAGGGCACACTGCCCATCGCCGCCTGCGCCACGTCCAGCACCAGCCCGTTCTTGAACGTCGTCGGATTGATGGTCCCCGAGTCCAGACCATGCTGGGTCGGAAACGGCGGGTCCGCCAGCGCGATGTCCTCGATGGGGACCTTCCGGCGGCGCTGCTCGCCCAGCGGCTCCAGAATCTCCGTCCCGTCCTGCCACAGCGGGTCGAGGAAACTCTCCCACACCTCCTCGGCGGCCGCCTCCTGGTCGCTCGTCTCGACGGTCTCGCGCACCTGCCCGGCAAGCTTGGCGATCCCGTCGACGTGGACCGGGTCCAGCGTCATGCCCGTGCGTTCGCGGGAACGGGCATAACCCTTTGGTCACCTGCCGATTCGACGCTCATACTGTCGGCTGTAACTATTTCAGGATATTCGCCACTCCGGGGTGGCGAAATTCTTCACAGACGTACAGCCGACAGTATTACTCCTTACCGGACTCCTCGCGGAGGAGGCGCTCGATAGCCTCGGCGATTTCCTCGTAGGACTGCATCGTCAGGCCGTCCGTGGTGATGAGCACGCCTTGGCGTTCGGTCGTCGCCCGGAGGAGGTAGCCGTTCGAGAACGCGCGGACGGTGAAGCGGTAGTCCCCCAGTTCGGACTCCTGGTAGGCGTTTTTCGTCTGTTTGTACCCCTGCCACTCGTGGCCGACGAAGTCGTTGAGGTCGGCGTCCTGTTCGAGATCCTCCCGCAGGTAGAGTTGCTCGAAGTTCGCACGCGTGAAATACGTCACTGACCGGAGCGAGTCGCCCGTCGCCGTCCGGGCTGTCGTGACGATTGCGTCGGCCAGATCGTCCGAGAGAATGTTCCGAGTCATGCCCGACCGAAGGCGGGCCACCCTCTTAATTTCGGGGTTCTCAGTATCGGCACCGATAGCGGGGTAGCGACATGGAGTACCAACACCAGAACCGCCGGATTCCGCATTATCGACCGTGGCGTTCGGGTCTGACCGACAGTGTATTAGGCCGGTCGCGTGACTCTCCGGACATGAACGTCGGACTCATCATTTTGGACGGGTGGGGCCTGAACCCGGACGACGATGTCCGGGATGCCGTCGCCGCCGCCGACACGCCGAACTTCGACCGGTACTGGGACGCGGGCGCGACGTCGACGCTTGCCACCCACGGCCGCCGGGTCGGCCTCCCGGAGGGCCAGATGGGCAACTCCGAGGTCGGCCACCTCAACATCGGGGCCGGCCGCGTCGTCAAGCAGGACTCCGCCCGCGTCAGCGACAGTATCGCGCGCTCCCGGGGCGAATCCCCGCCCGACGACGCCGCACAGGACCCGCCCTTCTTCGAGAACGAGACGGTTCTGTCGGCCTTCGAGCACGCCGAGGAACACGGCGGCCGGGTCCACTTCATGGGTCTCGTTTCGGACGGCGGCGTCCACTCCTATCAGGACCACCTCCACGCGCTCATCGAACTCGCCGGCGAGCGCGGGACCGACGCCGTGTCGCACGCCTTCACCGACGGCCGAGACACCTCGCCGACCGGCGGCGAGGACTACCTCGCGGACCTACAAGCCCACGCCGAGGAACACGGAACCGGGCACGTCGCCACTGTCTGTGGCCGATACTACGCGATGGACCGCGACCAGAACTGGGAGCGGACCCGCCGGGCCTACGACGCCATTGTGCACCGCGAGGGCGACCACCACGCGGATGACGCTGTCACGGCGGCCACCGAGTCCTACGCCCGCGACACCACGGACGAGTTTATTGAGCCGACGACCGTCGGCGACCACGCGGGTCTCGAAGACGGCGACGCGGTCATCTTCTTCAACTTCCGCTCGGACCGCGCCCGGCAACTCACCCGGATGCTCGGCGATATCCGCCCGGACGACTGGGCGGCCGACACCGAACCGCCGGACATCCGACTGGTGACGATGACGCAGTACGACGAGACGTTCGACCTGCCGGTCGCCTTCCCGCCGAACCAGCCCGAGGACGTGCTCGGCGAGGTGCTTTCTGAAGCCGGGAAGACCCAGATCCGGCTGGCCGAGACGGAGAAGTACCCTCACGTGACGTACTTCCTGAACGGCGGCCGCGAGGTGGCCTTCGAGGGCGAGAGCCGCGAGATCGTCGACAGCCCCGACGTGGCGACCTACGACCTGCAACCGGAGATGAGCGCGCCGGAACTGGCCGACACCGCTATCGAGTTCGTCGAGACCGAGGACCCCGACGCGCTGGTCCTGAACTTCGCCAACCCCGATATGGTCGGCCACACCGGCGACTTCGAGGCGGCGGTGACTGCCGTCGAAGCCGTCGACGAACAGCTCGGCCGGCTGGTCGCGGCGATTGGGGCCGCCGGCGGCCACGCGCTCATCTGTGCCGACCACGGCAACGCCGACGACATGGGCACCGAAGACGATCCGCACACGGCCCACACGACCAACCCCGTCCCGTTCATCTACCTCTCACCCGACGGGACCGCCAGTGGCCGGACCGCCCGCGACGGCGGGACGCTGGCCGACCTCGCGCCGACGATGCTCATGCTCATGAGCATCGACCAGCCGGAGACGATGACCGGCACGCCGTTGGTCGAATAGCGGGCGACGCGATCACGTTATTCTTCCAGTAACGAGAGATACGCCGGCGGCACGCGGTCAGTCGTGTACGTCTCGGTCCCGCGCTTGACGATTCGGTGGTCGTCGGCCTGCATCGCCGCGGCGTCGACGACGAGCACGACGGGGTCGTCGGCATGGCGACGCCCCACCTCGCGGGCCGCCGCGACGGATTCCGAGAGGTGGACCGTCTGGCGGCCCATTGGTTTCAGTCCCGTTTCGCGTATCGACGCGACGTTTCGCGGTGCAGTTCCGTGATACAGCGTCGCCGGGACGGGGTCGTCGGTCGCATCCAAGGTTACGTCGACAGAGTGCCCGTAGGCCGCCCGAACGCGGCCGCCAGCGGCTACTGTGCTTGACTCGTCGCCGACTCCAGTCCGCTCGAACCGCCCCTTCGGGTCCGTGGCGATGACGCCCGCCAGCGCCTCCCCGTCGACCCAGTCGTACTTCCGCTCGACTGCGGAGCGGAGGGAATCGAACGCTGTCCACCCCGCTTCGTCTAACTCGATGCCTGCGTCTTCGGGGAAGTGCCTGAGCGCCCCGGAGACGAACTTCGAGAGCTGTCGCCGCCGTGCCCCGTCGAGAACATGGGCCCCCTCTCGGTCACAGATCGGACACGTGTCGCCCTCGAAAAAGCCGTCCTCGGGACAGCGACGGACCGCGTCTGGCATGGTCGGGGATGCGCCGCGACCATACAAAAACGTCACGTGGACGTGACGACGGCCCGCGTATTGACACGTATCCCAGACGCTCTCAACGGCGGCCACGGCATTGCTACCGGCGAAGACGGCCTGAACTCTCCGGCCCGCTGCCAGGATATCTTCAAGTAGATACAGTCATCAGTGAGCCATAGCGAAATGCCGTCCCCAACAGACCTCGAACTCGGCGGTGACCGGGCCGACGTGTATCGGTTCGTGGAGCGGAACGGCCCCGTCGCGCCCGCCGAGGTGGCAGAGACCATCGGCGTCGACCCCGAGCGGTTCCAGCACCACGTCTCCATCCTCAAACGCGACGACCTCATCGAGACCACCGAGGACGGGAAGCTGACCGTGGCGCTCCACCACGGTGAGACGGCCGAACACTACGAGGCCGGCGTCAGCTACGAGATACGTCCTTCCCGGCCGTCGGACCTCTCCGGCGTCGTCGGCACGATACGCGACGTGACCAGCGAGGCACCGTACATCATCGCGGCCGGTGTCGCCGAGCAACTGGCCTACGAGGACACGCTCGTCCGCTGGGGCCCAAACCGCTGTCGCGTCGTGTTCGTCGCCACCGTCGACGACGATGTCGTCGGCTGGGTTCACGTCGCCATGTCCGAGGTGGACGAACTCGCGTCCACAGCTGAACTCACACTTGGAGTGATGCAGACGTACCGCCGCCATGGTATCGGGAGCCACTTGCTCCACCGCGGGGTCGAATGGGCCGCGAGCCGTGGCTGCCGGAAAGTGTACAACAGCCTGCCGGCCACGAACGAGCGGGCCATCGACTTCCTGAAGGAGACCGGCTGGACGGTCGAGGCTGTCCGCGATGGACACTACGAGATCGACGGCGAACTGGTCGACGAGGTGATGATGGCGCGCCGGCTGGACTGAGACGGACTGACGGCAAGCGCCACCCTTGTGAGCGGAGAACCCGGAGATAGCGCCCTATGGCTTTATGATTATCTACCGACAAGGGCCGACATGACAGTTACCGAACTAGAAGACTACGGAATGCTCCGGATGGACGTCGAGGACATCGAAAAGACCCTCGAACGGAAGAGCATTGGCGTGCTTGGCGTCCCGACCGATTCCGCGCCGCTACTTCGCCCGCTTGGTTTCTGGTACGACGGCGAGTCCGCGCTCTACTTCGTCTACGTTCTCGGTGCCGACAGCCGGAAAGTGACGGTGAGCGACCACGCGGACGTTGCCCGGTTTCTCATCTACGACGTCGAAACGACGTTCAACTGGCGCAGCGTCCTGCTGACGGGGACCATCGAACGAGTCCCTGACGACGAACGCAGGGCAATCGAAGAACAGATAGACACCTCCTGGACGCCCGACGTGTTCGAACGGGCGGCCGAGACGGAAGCCACAGCGCTGTATCGGTTCCGGATCGACGACCGGGTTGGTATCAAGCAACTCGAACTCCCGCCGGAACTCAGAACCGAATCCTCGACGAGCGGGCCGGATTGACCGGTACCTAGCCCGTTCGGAAAGAGAAATCCAGCGTCGGCGCGGAGTGGGTCAGCGACCCCATCGAGATGATGTCCACGCCTGTTTCGGCATAAGCTGGCACGTCCTCGACCGTGATACCGCCGCTGGCCTCGGTGAGCGCGTCGGAAGTGGACGCTGCCACCCTGTCGACGGCCCGCTCAGTTTCAGCGGGGGACATGTTGTCGAGCAGGACGATGTCCGCGCCGGCCTCGGCGGCCCGCGGGGCGTCCGCCGGAGCTTCGACCTCGACGTCAAGTTTCGTCGCGAAGGAGGCCCGCTCGCGGAAGTGGTCGATGGCGTGGAGGAGCCCCATCTCGGCGATGTGGTTGTCCTTGACCATCACCATGTGCGAGAGGTCAAGTCGGTGGGTGTCACCGCCGCCGGCGGCCACCGCCCGTTTCTCGATGCCGCGCAGACCCGGGGTGGTCTTGCGCGTGCCGGCAATGCGGGGCGTGGAATCCGTCGCAGCCGATCCCGCCGCATCGACGGCGGTCCGGGTCTTCGTCGCGACGCCCGAGGCGTGGCCGGTGATGTTCACGGCGACGCGCTCGCCGCGGAGCACCGACTGCGCGGGGCCGTCGACGCGAAGCACCACGTCGCCGGCATCGATGGCAGCCCCGGACTCGACCGGTGTCTCAACGGCACAGTCCAGATACTCGAACACCGCGGTGGCGGCGTCGAGGCCGGCGACGACGCCGGATTCTTTGGCCACCAGTCGGCCCTCGGTCGTTCCGGGCACGTCGTTGGTCACGTCGCGGTGGCCCACGTCCTCGCGGAGCCACCGCTCGATGTCGCTGTCGGCGAGCATCAGTCAGCCGTGGACTCCGGCGGTCCCTCGCTCGCGTCCACGAGATTGTGCGTGCCGACGCTCTCCTCGTTCTCGGCGGCGTGGCGAGCGATCAACAGGGCGGTGACGCTGGCGTGGCGGAGTTCGTACAGCGAGCGGCTGGTCCGCGTGCGGACGTAGGCGTCGACCTCGCCCTTGAGCCGGCGGAGGACGGCCATCGCGCGCTGGAGGTCCGCGGGGTCGCGCTCGACGCCGACGTTCTCGGCCATCACGCGAGTTAGCCGCTGGAACTTGTCGCGGGCGAACCGCTCAGGCAGGTCCGGGTCGCGTTCGAGCAGTTCCGGCGCTTCGATTGGTTCGGGTTCGGCCCCGGCGGCGTCTTCGCCGGCGCGCAGACCCCAGACCAGCCCTTCGAGCAGGGAGGTGCTGGCGAGGCGGTTCGCGCCGTGGACGCCGGTCCGGGAGCACTCGCCGACGGCGTACAGTCGGTCGAGCGTCGTCCGGCCGCGGTCGTCGACGCTGACGCCGCCACAGAGGAAGTGCTCGGCGGGCGCGACCGGGATGCCCTCGGTCCAGTCGACGCCGTGCTCTTTACAGCGGTCTGCGAGGTTCGGGAACTCGTCGGCGAAATCCAGCGGTGACACGTCCAGCGTCACCTCACCGGTCGCCTCTCGCTCTGCCTTGACTGCCCGGGCCACCACGTCGCGAGGCGCGAGTTCGGCGTCCGCGTGGTAGTCGGGCATGAACCGCTCGCCCTTGCCGTTGCGCAGCAGGCCGCCCTCGCCGCGGACGGCTTCGCTGACGAGGAAGGCCACATCACCATCGAGAGTACAGGCAGTCGGGTGGAACTGCACGTACTCCATATCTTCCACTTCGGCCCCGGCGAGTGCGGCCATCCCGATGCCGTCCCCGGTCGTGTTGTCGGGGTTCGTCGTCCGCGGGTAGAGTTCGCCGATGCCGCCGGTCGCCAGCACGACGCTGCCGGCGAAGTATGGAGTTACCTCGCCGTCGGATTCGAGCATCGCGCCGTGGACACGGCCCTCGTGACGGATGAGTTCGAGCGCGGCGGTGTCGTCCAGAATCTCCACGCCGTCGTGGTCGTCGATGTAGTTCAGGAACGGGACGTGGATGTGCCTGCCCGTCGAGGCGTCCACGTGGAGGATGCGGTCCTCGCTGTGGGCGGCCTCGCGGGTGAAGTCGTGGCCGGACCCGTTCTGGTCGAAGTCAACATCGAGGGTCTCCAGCAGCACGTCCTCGACGGCCGCGTTCGCGTTCTCGACCAGCACGTCGACAGCCTCGGGGTCGGCGGTACCGTCCGAAGCGGCCATGATGTCCTCTTTGAACTCTTCGGGGGTGTCCCGGGAGACGGCGATACCGCCCTGGGCCCACCAGGACGAGGAGCCTTCCGGACGGGTCGCCTTCGTGGCGAGCGTCACGTCGTCGCCTTCGCGGGCCGCGGCGAGCGCCGCCGCCAGCCCGGCGATACCGGAGCCGATGACCAGCACGTCCGTCGTAATCGGGTCGTCCGTCATGGTTAGATCTCCAGCATCCGGTCCATCGCGACCTGGGCCAGTTCCTTCTCCTCGGGCGCGACCTCGATGACGTTGCGCTCGCGGCCCTCGACCAGTTCCTCCAGCACCCACGCGAGGTAGTTCGGGTCGATCTGGCGCATCGCGTTGCAGTCCATGCAGGCGTCGCCACACAGCGGCACGACGTTCACCTCGGGGTGCCACCGCTGGAGGTGGTGCGTGAGGTGAATCTCGGTGCCGATAGCCCACGTCTCGCCGGGGTCGGCCTCGGCGACGGACTCACAGATGGTCGACGTAGAGCCGGCCACGTCGGCGGCTTCGACGACCTCGCGGCGGCATTCGGGGTGAACGATGACGTTCGCGTCGGGGTAGTCCTCGCGGATGGACTCGATGTGGTGCTCGCGGAACCGCTCGTGGACCTGGCAGTACCCCTCCCAGAGGATGACGTCGTTTTCGACGGCGTCAGCGGCGTCGGTCCCCTCGGCGTCCCACGGGTCCCACTCGACGGTTTCGTCGGCCATGCCGAGCCGGTGTGCCGTGTTCTCGCCGAGGTGTTTGTCGGGCAAGAACAGCACCTTGTCGCCCTTCTCGAAGGCGTACTCGAAGGCCTTGTGCGCGTTCGAGGAGGTACAGACCAGGCCGCCCTGCTCGGCGCAGAAGGCCTTCAGGTCGGCGTAGCTGTTCATGTACGTGATAGGGATTATCTCTTCGTCGTCGTCCAGGGCCGCGGTCAGCTCCGCCCACGCGGCGTCGACCTGCAGCGCCTCGGCCATGCCGGCCATCGGGCAGGAGGCCTCCATCGACGGGAGAATCACGGACTGGTCGTCGTCCGTGATGATGTCCGCGGACTCGGCCATGAACGTCACGCCGCCGAAAATCACGTAGTCGGCGTCGGACTCGGCGGCTTCCTTCGAGAGCTGGTAGGAGTCGCCGATGAAGTCGGCGTGCTCGACGATCTCCCGGCGCTGGTAGTTGTGGCCGAGGATGACCACGTCGTCGCCGAGCGTATCGAGCGCACTCTCGATGCGCTCGGTCCGTTCGTCCGCCCCGAGATCCCGGTACGCCGGCGGGAGCTGCTCGAGGTTGTCGTACTTGAAGAGGCTGAGGTCCGTCTCGAACGCGGCGGTTTCCATTTCGGGCACGATGTATCCACCTGTGGATGTTCACGCTTCGGAACTCCTCCGTGAAAAGATTTTATCTTCAAAGACGTGGGTTGGTGGTGTGGAAAATTGTATACCTGATATCGGTGGCGTATCTGGTTCTTTTTTCGGGTTTGGTGGCATAATAGATTTTATACCCGGTTTTGGCGGCCTCTCTAATTCTGTATCCCGCATTGTTGAATGCTGATATATGTTACCGATTAGCAGAAGACGGAATGCTTCGATACGGCCGTCCGTCAGCCTCAGTCTCCGGAATCGAACACTACCTCGCCGTCACTGACGTCAGCGAGACAGTTATGTCCGAGATATCGCCATCCGGTACGTCCCACGGAGAGGCCGATAGCACAGCGAAATCTGCGACCGACCCCGGCGTAACTGTACCCATCCGGTCCTCGTCGAAGCCCGCGTACGCGCCGCCGTGGGTGTACGCCCTGAGCGCCTCGTCGACTGTCAGGCGCTGGCTCGGCTCCGGCGCAGTCACGGCCTGCTGGACGCCGTACAGCGGGGAGAGCGGCATACAGTCGCTTCCAAAAGCCAGTCGCGCGCCGGCATCCGCGAGGTCGCGGAACCGGTTCGTCAGCGCGCGGCGCTCGCCGAGTCGTTCGTCGTACAGGCCGCCCGGCGCTGCCCAGCGGTGAAAGTTCGGCTGCGCTGAGACGACCAGCGGCGACGCTGCCAGTCGCTCCACCAGGTCGCCGGTGAGGATTTCGGCGTGCTCGACACGGTGGCGCTCGTCCGCGGCGTCGACGGACTCGATAGTCGAAAGCAGTGCGTCGATGGCCGCGTCGCCGATGGCGTGGGCGGCGAACTGGAGTCCCGCGTCGTCGACCGCTGCTACTAGCTCTCGAAGGGTATCGGGATCCGTCCGCCACTCGCCGACGCTGTCGCTGTCGGCGTAGGGGTCCCGGAGCCGCGCGGTTCCGGCCCCGAGCGACCCGTCGATGTACGTTTTAATTGCCCCCATTTCGACCCGGCTGCTCCCGTGATTCGTCACCAGCCCGAGCTCCTGGACTGCATCGAGGTGGTCCGCCCAGTAGTTGAGCCGTACCCGCAAAGAGAGAGCGGCCTTGCTGTCCAAATCGCGGTACACCCGCGGGGCGTGAGACTGCCGCACCATGTCGTGTACGGCGGTAATTCCTTCCGAGAGCGCCACCTCCTGTGCAGCCAGCAGGTACTCCCGGGTTTGCGTGTAGTCGGGCGCGATAGCGTCGAAGACGGCCTCGGCGGCTTCCTCGACGAGTATGCCGGTCGGCGCTCCGTCCTCAGTCCGGACGCCGTTGTCGGGCAGGTCCAGCACGTCCAGCGCGGCGTGGTTCACCGACACCGTGTGCAAGTCCTCGCGCGCAGCCGCGACCGGTCGCTCGGTGCTCGCCCGGTCCAGCGTCGCCGCTCGGAGTCGGTCGCCGTCCCAGTCGCTCTCGTCGTAGCCAAAGCCCAGTAGCCAACCCTCGCCGTCGTCGGCCGCCAGCAGTCGGTCGATACAGTCGTCCGGGCCATCTGCCCCCGCGAGGTCCGCGTCGACTGCACGGCGGCCGACGATTTCCAGATGCGTGTGTGCATCGATAAAACCGGGTAACAGGATGCCGTCACGGCAGTCGACGGTTTCGGCACCCGCGGTCGAGAGTTCGTCCGGGTCGCCGACCGCCGTAATTGTTCCGTCCGTTACCGCGACAGCCGACGCGGGGTCCTCGTCCGAGAGCGGCCGTACCTCGCAGTTTGTGAAGACGCGGTCGACCATACGGAGTTCGGGAGCGGCGGCCGCAAAACGGTTCGCCCACCAAGAGCAACTGTTAGGGGTCCCGAACTCACACCGGTCAGTATGACCGACTCCGACGCCGCCGCGCTCGCTGAGCGCGTCCGCGAGGGCGAGTTGCGGCTCTACGAACTGGAAGACCACGCCGACGCCGACACCGCGGCGGCGGCCCGCAGACACCTGCTGGCCGAGGAGACCGGCACGGACCTCTCGGCTGTCGGCGACTACACCTTCGACGCCGCCGACGCCGAGAGCAACATCGAGAACATGATTGGCGCGGCGCAGGTCCCGATGGGCGTCGTCGGCCCACTGCCTGTCGACGGCGGGGCCGCCGAGGGCGACCACCACCTCCCGCTGGCGACGAGCGAGGGCGCGCTGCTGGCCTCCGTCAACCGCGGCGTCTCGACGATCCGCAACGCCGGCGGCGCGACCGCTCGTGTGCTCAAGTCCGGGATGACCCGCGCGCCGGTGTTCCGCGTCGAGGACGTGGCCGAGGCGGGCGAGGTGTCGGCCTGGGTTCGCGAACACGCCGACACCCTCGCCGACGCCGCAGAGTCGACGACGAGCCACGGGGAACTCCAGGGCGTAACCCCCTACGTCGTCGGCGACAGCGTCTTCCTCCGGTTCTCCTACGACACCAAGGACGCGATGGGAATGAACATGGCGACCATCGCCACGGAGGCGGCCTGCGAGGTCGTCGAATCCGAGACGCCGGCGGACCTCGTCGCGCTGTCGGGCAACCTCTGCTCCGATAAGAAGCCCGCCGCTATCAACGCTGTCGAGGGACGCGGCCGGACCGTCGCCGCGGACGTGCTCATCCCCCACGAGCAGGTCGAGGAACGGCTGGACACCACTCCCGACGCTATCGTCGAGGCAAACACCCGCAAGAACCTCGTCGGGTCGGCGAAGGCCGGCGCGCTCGGGTTCAACGCCCACGCCGCCAACGTCGTCGCCGCCGCCTTCCTCGCGCTCGGCCAGGACATGGCCCAGGTGGTCGAAGGGAGCAACGCTATCACGACGGTCGATGCTCGCGAGGACGGCCTGTACGCCTCTGTCACCATCGCGTCGCTGGAGGTCGGCACCGTCGGCGGCGGGACGGGCCTGCCGACTCAGTCCGAGGCGCTGGACGTGCTGGGCTACGGTGGCGGCGGCGACCCCGCCGGGACCAACGCCGACGCGCTCGCGGAAGTCATCGCTGCCGGCGCGCTGGCCGGCGAACTCTCTTTGCTTGCGGCACTGTCCTCGCGCCACCTCTCTTCGGCGCACGCCGATCTCGGGCGGTAGACAGCCGCGGCGTGTGACTACCGCTGCCGGCTCTGGCTTACCAGAAACCCCGCTCCGGCCACCAGCACGACGACGCCGGCGAGTAGGAGCGCTTCCTCCCCGAGCAACGGGCCGAGCACCAGCAGTGCCCACGCGACCGCGAAGACGCCGTGGGCGATGGCGAACAGCCGCCGGCCGCGACGGGCGAACACGACTGTACCCAGCGTGAACCCGAGCGTGAGGACGACCGCCGAGAGGGCGACCGTGCTCACCCGCAACGAACCCATGGCGACCGGCTCGACGACCGGCGTGAGCAGAAACAGCAGCCCCGCAAGGCCGACAAGAATCCCGACCGCGACCGGTCCGGGCTCGAAATCCAGCGTCGTGGTCATAGAAGCCGGTACTGCCCCCGGCTCTCCGAGGCCTTGCCGGCACGAACCAGCTTTGTCAGCGCCTTCTTCGTGTACGACGCTGGGACGCCGCGTTCCTCGGCGTAGGCCACGATATCGCCCTCGGTCGGCTGGTCAAGGTTCCGCAACGCACTCAGGACGGTCTCCTTGCGGCTCGCCCCGCCCGTCGCACCCTGTTCGGCCCGGTCGGCAGCCGCCGATACGGCCTCGGTGTCCACCCCCGACTCGTCGAGATATGTCTCCTCGTCCACGCCCGCGTCGTCGACCTGGCGCTCCATCTCGGCGTAAGAATCCAGTTCCGCGAAGGCGTCGCCCTCCCCCTGTCGGTTCGCCAGCATCGACGCCCGGATCTCGCGGGCGTGGGTCTCGTCGTCCGTCTCGACGAACTTCCGGCGCTTGGCGTGCTTGCGACGCGTGCCACACCGCGGGCACTGGGTTGTCTCCGGTCGCCCCTCGGTGACCCACAGCGCGCTGCAATCGCTACACCCCACTACCGCGTACATGCCTCTCAGTCAGGGCCGGACGGTACTGAATCCACCGACAGGGAACTCTGGAATGAGTGGAGTACCGGGCAGTAGCGAGAATCAGAAAGCCCCACTCGTGACGGCTGGCCAACCAGTTCCCGGGTGGGGCTCTCTGGCCGTCAGGAATGATACCCAAGGCATCAACAACCGCTCTTAGTGGACGAACGCTTAGGTGGGCCGGGCGCGACACCACGGCGCATGGAGGAAGTACCACAGGCGGCCTGTGAGACGGTCGAAGCAGTCGACGGCGTCCACCTGACACAGATGGCTGTCGGTGAACGGATGAGTGTCCAGCAGTTCCATATCGAACCCGGCGCGGCCGTCCCGGAGCACAGCCACCACCACGAGCAGGTCGGTTACGTCGCGAAGGGGACGTTTACTTTCCATGTCAACGGCGAGGAGTACGTCATCGGCCCCGGCGACTCGTATGTCATCCCGGGCGGCGAACCACACGAAGCGCGCAACGACGCCGAGGAGCCGGTCAGCGGCATCAACGTATTCAGCCCGCCCAGACCGGACCCGGACTGGCAGGACTAACCACAACTGTTTGGAGCCTGCGACCGTATGGCAACCAATGACGCGGGCAGTGGCTGCCGTCGTGACGCTCGCGCTGGTACTCGCCGGATGTTCGGGATTCGTCCAGCAGGACAGCCCCGAGACAGTCACGCCGGCAGCGGTGCCGACTGACGGGGCCGGCTATCCCCCGGGCGTGAGCGACGGCGCAGTGGTTCCGTCAACGCTGGCCAGTGCCCACGCGCGGACGCTCGCGACGACGAACTATACGCTGGTCACCCGCCAGCGAGTCACCGACCGCAACGGCACGGTACTCCGGCGGTCAAACCACACCCGCTACGTCGCGGCAAACAACGGGACGTACGCCGGGCACTTCCGACAGAACGGCACCGAACTGAACGTCTTCACCACCCGAATTGACTACTGGACCAACGGCTCCATCGTCGCGGCCCAGTACGACGAACGGGCGGGCCGGCCCCACCGGGTCAAGTGGACCGTCCGCAACGACGGCCCCGTCTCGGATCTCTCGGAGCGCCGGACAATTCTTGGCATCGGGGAAGCCGTCGATCTCTCCGTTGCCGACCGGGTCGACGGCGGCGTCGTCCTCGTCGGGACTCGCTTCACGAATCCTGACAGACTCGTTACCCCGCTGTTCGTCAGTGACCCTCGCAACGTCTCCGTCCGGCTCCGTGTCAGCCACGATGGGACTGTCGAGGCGCTTCGGCTGGCCTTCGACGCAGAACGGAGTGACCAGCGGGTCCGTGTCAGGCAAGACATCAGGGTAACAGACGTCGGGTCTACGACAGTGGTAAAGCCGGAGTGGGTCGCAAACACGACCCAGCGGTCGCTTCGTCAGTAAATGGCCGGCCGCGAAACACCGCTAGAGACGAGTTTCAGGCGCTGCCGAGCGCGGGCAGGACCCGCCGAGTGCCGAGCGTGTAACCGGCATACAGGAGGACAAGTCCAATGTAAACCTCCCAGATAGCGAGCGCTGAGATGCCGCCGGACAGGTCGGCCAGGGCGGCCTGTTCGGTGAGTGCTCCCCCGACGGTTAGTCCGGCGGCGAGAAGCGTCGAGAGGAGGAGTTCGAGTAGCTCCGGGATCGATTCTGAGACCATGTGTGCGCAGATATCAGTGTGAACGCGCTTGTAGCTTTTTCGATCCGAGAGAGCTTAGTAGGCCCACGAGAACGGACCTGTATGAGCCAAAGCTGGAACGCGGATTACGCGACACTCGCTAAGCGCGGGTTCATGCTCGGGGCCGGGCTGTTCCTGCTCGGTATCGCGGGAGAAATCGCTGGAAGCGCCGTTCTCGGGACGCTCCCCGCCTGGGGCAACACGCTGCTGGTCGATATGGAACTGCTCGGGATTCTCGTCGGCCTCCTCTCGCCGCTCGTGTTCGGCGTCGTCCTCCCGCTGACGGAGTAGCGGCTCTCGGGTGGGTACTCAGAAGAAAGACTCCCGAGCCCCGGGTCCGTTTTCCCGACGGCATGACCGCTCGTCTCGCCAGTCTCGGGCTGTGACGCGCAAAAGATAGACTTCCGGTAGGCGACTCGACTCTCTACGAGAGCTTCTCTATATTCTCGACGACCTTGTCGGCGAACTCGCTGGTGGCGAGCTTGTTGCCGCCCTCGATCTGGCGCTCCAGGTCGTAGGTGACGTCGCCCGAGGAGATGGTCTCCTCGACGGCGTCGCGGACGAGCTGGCCGGCATCCTTCCAGCCCATGTATTCGAGCATGAGGCGGCCGGAGAGAATCATCGCGGTCGGGTTGACCTTGTCCTCGCCGGCGTACTTCGGCGCGGAGCCGTGGACCGGTTCGGCGAGACAGCGGGCCGAGCCGAAGTTCGCACCGGGGGCGATGCCGAGCCCGCCGATCTGTGCGCCGGCGGCGTCGGACATGTAGTCCCCGTTGAGGTTCATCGTCGCGATGACGTCGTACTCGTCGGTACGGGTCAGGAGCTGCTGGAGCATGTTGTCGGCGATGCGGTCGTTGACGACCAGCGCGTCCTCGGGCGCTTCGCCGTCGTACTCGTCCCACAGCTCGTCCTCGGTGATGACGTTCTCGCCGTACTCCTCTTCGGCGACCTCGTAGCCCCAGTCGCGGAAGGCACCCTCGGTGAACTTCATGATGTTGCCCTTGTGGACCAGCGTGACGGAGTCGCGGTCCTCTTCGAGGGCGTAGTCGATGGCCTCGCGGACGAGGCGCTTGGTCCCGAACTCGGTGATCGGCTTGACGCCGATGCCGACCGGGCCGTCGTGGATGGTCTCGTCGAAGTCCATCTCGTCCTCGACGAACTCCTTGACTTCCTCGACTTCGTCGGTGCCGGCCTCCCACTCGATGCCGGCGTAGACGTCCTCGGTGTTCTCCCGGAAGGTGACCATGTCCATCTCCTCGGGGTCCTTGACCGGTGACGGGACGCCCTCGATGTGGTAGGTCGGGCGGACGTTCGCGTAGAGGTCGAGCGTCTTCCGGAGCGCAACGTTCAGCGAGCGGAAGCCGGCGCCGACCGGCGTCGTCAGCGGCCCCTTGATAGCGACGTTGAACTCCTTGATCGCCTCGACGGTGTCGTCGGGGAGGTTCTCGTCGTACTTGTCCCGGGCGGACTGACCGGCGTAGACGCGCATCCAGGAGATGTCACGACCGGTGGCGTTCGCGGCGGCTTCGAGCACCTTCTGTGCGGCCGGACCGACGTCCGTTCCGATACCGTCCCCGTGGATGATGGGGATGATCGGGTTCTCCGGAACGTCGAGTTCGTCGTCCTCCGTGACCTGAATCTGCTGTCCCTCGTCGGGAACTTCCACCTTGTCGTAATCGTAGCCCATATTCCGCCAATTGACAGTCGCCCCTAAAGGCGTGCCGCTTTGCCTCAGACGTGGTAACACAGTGCGTAAAGAAAGGTCACAACCGCATGCCGGCACGTCACTATCGCTATAGCCGGAGGTCATATGCCTTTCGTGTGTCAACAGGTCTGCATGCACGTCATCGTCCACGGCGGCGCGGGCAGTCCCTCGGAGTCACCTGCCGACCGGCAGGAAACGCTCACCGACGCCGCTGAACAGGCAACTGAGTCGGAGCGCCCGATGGACGCGGTGCTGGCCGCGCTTCGGCCGCTCGAATCCGACCCGGCGTTCAATGCCGGCGTCGGTGGGGCCGTCCAGAGCGACGGCGGGGTTCGAACCGATGCCGGACTGATGACTGATGACGGGCAGGTCGGTGCGGTGTGTGCAATGTCTGGCGTTGTACACGCTGCGGACGTGGCCCATGCTGTGGGAACCGAGACGCCACACGTCCTCCTCGCCGGCGACGAGGCCGTCGATTTCGCGGCAGGCATGGGTGTCGAAACCGGTCGCGACCTCACGACTGCGGAGACACGACAGCGATACGAGGCCGCTGACCCTCCCGATGGCGGACCCGCAGACCATCTTGAATGGGTCCGTGAGCATTTCAGCGGCACTGACACCGTCGGCGCGGTCGCGACCGACGGGGACCGGCTCGCGGCGGCGACATCGACCGCCGGGCGCTGGTTCGCGCTGGCCGGTCGGGTCGGCGACGTACCGCAGATCGGTGCCGGCTTCCACGCGGACGGCCGCGGCGGTGCGAGCGCAACCGGTGAAGGGGAGGCCATCGCCCGGTTCGGGCTCGCCCGCCATGCAGTCGAGCAATTAGACACGTACGGCCCGCGACAGGCCGCCGAGGAGGCGATTGCGGACTTCGAGGACGCCACTGGTGGGCGCGCCGGCGTCATCGTGCTCGACCATGCCGGCCACACCGGGGCCGAACGGAACACCGCCGCGATGCAGACCGCGACGAGATAGCCAGAGGGAAACCCCTTTGCCCGCCACCGACTAATCGCCGTGCATGACTGACGTGGACTTCGATTCCGAGCAGTACGAGAAATGCCGCGAAGCGGGCGAGATTCTAGCACAGGTACGCGACGAGGCGGCCGGACGCGTCGAGGTTGGCGTCTCCCATCTCGAAATCGCCCAGTGGGCCGAGGACAAGATCCGGGAGCTGGGCGGCAAGCCGGCGTTCCCAGTCAATATCTCCATCGACGAGGAGGCGGCCCACGCCACGCCCGAGCGCGACGACGACGCCACGTTCGGCGAGGAGATGATCAACCTCGACATCGGCGTCCACGTCGATGGCTGGCTCGCCGACACCGCCGTGACGGTCGACCTCTCCGGACAGGACGAACTCGCCGAAGCCCCCGCAGAGGCGCTGGACGCCGCGCTGGAGGTCGCCGGTCCCGGTGTCGATGTGGGCCGGATCGGCGCGGCCGTCGAGGAGGTCATCGAGGGGTACGGCTACAACCCCGTCGTGAACCTCACCGGTCACGGGCTCGGCCACTGGGAGCAGCACACCCAACCGAACATCCCGAACCGCGAGGTGGCACAGGGCGCGACGCTCGACGTGGGCGACGTAGTCGCTATCGAGCCATTCGCCACCGACGGCCGCGGCAAGGTGCAGGAAGGGGCCGACGAGGAGATCTTCGCCCTCGAACGGGAGGGGTCGGTCCGGAACCGGCAGGCCCGGCAGGTCCTCGAACAGATCACCGAGGAGTACCGCACGCTCCCATTCGCCGCCCGCTGGCTCGATTCGCCCCGCGCGGAGATGGCCCTCCGCCGGCTGAAACAGCAGGACATCGTCCACGGTTATCCGGTTCTTAAGGAGCAGGACGGGGCCTACGTCAGTCAGAAGGAACACACCGTCATCATCACTGAGGACGGCTGTGAAGTGACGACCCGTTCGCGGTAACGCCCCTCGTTTTCGAACGCGGTGAGTACCGGCCGACAGCTATGGCGCTTCCACTGACGGCTGTGAGCGGCACCGCTTTCTGGCTCGTCTGAAAGGCGTGATGGAAAAGGGGTGTGTGGCCACGCAGTCAGAGACCGCGTGGCGTATGGAAACGGTGGGGTGGGGGGTGTGTGGCCACGCAGTCAGAGACCGCGTGGCGTATGGAAACGGTGGGGTGGGG